>Ga0075480_10000019_pt1 | contig 63103 bp, 45 predicted proteins | sample DEB08_DNA_7_FD_81590 | JGI IMG/M metagenome (GOLD analysis project Ga0075480, IMG submission 81590) | Aqueous microbial communities from the Delaware River and Bay under freshwater to marine salinity gradient to study organic matter... | ecosystem: Environmental > Aquatic > Marine > Coastal ... | reverse complement strand
CGTCAGCACCGTCAGCACCGTCAGCACCGTCAGCACCGTCAGCACCGTCAGCACCGTCAGCACCGTCAGCACCGTCAGCACCGTCAGCACCGTCAGCACCGTCAGCACCGTCAGCACCGTCAGCACCGTCCGCCCCTGCGGGTCCTGCGGGTCCTGCGGGTCCTGCGGGTCCTGTCGCCCCTGCGGGGTAATTACACCGAATCCATGCACTCCCTTCGTAAATTAACGTAGCGCGTTCTGTTGTAGCAATAGTAGCGTTTAAGTCGGCCGAGTCGCCATAATTATCAAACACGATAGAACCTGCGCCTTCGTTACATATCTCTATAATGTGTCCTTCGGGGAATTTGTAATTCGCGCTTCCGTCACGTTCGGGGTTGAGTGTGATGGTTACACCACCGTTCGGTGAAAGCATGAAGAATGAATCACCATCAGCCGTGATGACCCATGTTCCGTTTGTTGTTAGCGCGGTACTTGTAGCATCAACGCCCATACCTTGTAATCGGACAGCGTAGTGTCCTGTCTGTTCGTTGTTGCGTCCTGCAAAGTAAAATGAATCGGCGGCATGACCGCCACCCCTGTCAGCACCGCGCGATGGTCCTTGACCATATCCTGTGTCACTCGCTCCCGGTGGTGATTGGCTAAATGAACCGTAGCGCGGATGACTTACCCAATGCACGTTGATGGTGTCGGAGACTGTCAGTTCTCCATTGTCGTTGTGAAGCGCGTTAAGATGCTCGATGGTGTTGACTCCTTCGTTACCACCGTCGTTGATTGCACCAATAGTCCCACCCGCACCCGTTGGGTCGATAGTGCCAACAGATAGTGGCACGCGGTAATCAGCCGAGCCTTCAACAAAGACGCGCTTGTCATTGATTTCGATGATGTTCAGATTGTTCGACCCGCCACCACTTGCAACGTATTGCACGCGCACAACAGCAAGAACGATGGTCTTGTCGTTATCGTGAGTTCCGCCTGTGTCATAATCAATCAGATATTGATTCGCCGCTGACGCATACAGACCTGTGGTTGTATCAACAGGACTGCCGCCTTCGTAGTGAACTTTGTTATTACCTCCGCTTGGCGCAACAAAGATTGTGTAAATCGCTTCTTGGTTAGCGGCGAGCGTAAGCGCGCCTGTTCCGTGTGAACCGTTGTTAAGGTCAAGTGTAATCGTATCGCCAACACCATTCCCGAATTCATACACCGCGCCATCAAGAACAGCAAAACCACCGCTGACGGTAAGTGTGCTGTTTGCGGCTCTTATCATCGAGCCGGGTTGATTACCTGTGTTTGTAGCGTTGCGCGTTGAGCCATATGCTCCGTCTTGGTATCGGAGGATACCGTTGCCCTGCACGCCTTGAATCAAATTGGTGAGCGTCGTAGGCGACAACGAATCGCCATCTCGTAGTCCGTCTTCACCGAGCGTATTTTGCGCGGCTGTGTGTCCAGCAATGTTATCAACCATGCTTCAACAACCTCCATGCTAACATCATCGGATTACTTCTTGTGAAAAGAGGATGACTTGCGCCTGTTATGTTTATTCCTGTATTCGACGGTTGACCATCTCTTTCGCGCAAATAAACTGCGGGTAATCTGTGTCGGATGTTTGGGTCCACAGCGGCCATTTGTTCATCGGAAACGATAGGAACTCTTGTTTGTTTCGTATCCGAGTCTCGTCTAAAACCCAACCTTTTAGGGTCAATAATTCGTTTTACACGTCGTTCATCTCTATCCAATACAGCGACAGGTTTGCTATCAGTAGGCATTGCATTTTCAACATCATAATCTCTTCGATGGCTTTCTTCGCGAATGTCAAATTCTGTCATACCTTGCGCGCCTTTATTATCAGCACCGGGATGATGTGTCGGCTCAACCGAGCCTGTTCCTTTACAAGTAAAGCAAGTGATGTAGTCGTAGTCTGTGCCGCCTTCTCCATCAAAGGGGCCTTCGACGAATACGCCTTGTCCGCCACATTGAGGACATGCGTATTCTTTGTCAAGCGGGTCTTCAAATTCGTCAACCATGCTTCAACAACCTCCATGCTATGTCCATTGGACTACCGCGCCGAAAAATCTCCGCCGCAGGATTTTTCATTGGTCTTCTTATACCAGCAAAATTCATGAAACCAAATGACGGTTGACCATGTATGTTGGTTTGACCTAAAATCGGCGCACCTTGAGGTTTTCCCATATCAATACCAAATTTATCTTGCGCTTGTCCCATCATGCTATCAGGGTGATGCTCTTTTTCAGCGACGAGTTCGCCTAACGCAAGTGGGTCAATATCCATGTCGTCGTCGTTGTCGGTGTCTTGCGGATGACGCATTTCATCGGGGTGAAGACCTGTTCCTTGACAAGACATGCAATGTATTTTGCGCCCATCATGCAATGCATGACCTCCGCTACCGTTGCATTGTTCGCAAAGCATGTAATCGTCCACCATCACGATACCTCCAATATGAATGAGAAGCGCACTTCGTTTTCAGCGTTCTTCGCAAATGAGTTGATGTCAGCGCGATATACAGGAATAAACTCGCCTGTCGACGCGTCCTTGTATTGAATATAGACTTCCTGCACAGGTTTGGCGAAGACGTATGAGGCGTTAAAGACTACTTCCACCAATAGACTTGTATCGTCAATAATCTGTATGCGCGGCGTTGCTCTTGCAAGTGTTCGCGCACCACCGTCTTCGGCTGTTGCTACTGTTCCGTCGCTCCCTATGTGGACTTCCGTAATCAACGTAGCAAGATGCTCAATCAAGCGTCGTTTAACAGCATTGAGCATTGGCATCAAATCTTCCTCCGTATCTTTCGTCCTTTGGTCGTTCGCATCTCATGACCGCGCGGTCGAAGCATTCGCATCTCCGCTATGGGTGAGGTTATCGCGCTCCCACTTACCAAAGTTACGCCTGTAAATGTTGTGGCTGTCTTACCGCTATACGACACAAACGACTTGTTGTCGAGGATGAGATGACCGCTATCAGCAAATCCTGTCGTGGATGTGACTGTGATGGTGCTACCTGCGTGAGTGCCATTGATGCGCGGTGTAATACCAAAACCAAGTGCTGACCGCCCCGCACCGTATCCGCTGTTGCGATGACCCAACAACATACCTGCGTGAAGGTCGGGAGACGCGGATAAGCCAAACCTGTTTGTCTTTGTTCGTGCAAGCGTGGATACAACAGGACGAACTGTAAGCACTCCTGTTACGCGCATGTTTGCCTCACCAACACCACTTTTGTTTATCTTCGTGATTTGGAACGACCTGTCGACTTCGTCTTCTTCTGAACTTACGTCACCGTCGTCTCCCAACCCTGTCAGAATGGCTTCAAGACCCGCCTCGTAAGAAATCATTTGCACGTCTGTTTCTCCTGTCGATGAATGCGTCAATTCAATAATTGCCTGTTTCACATTTCCAATTTGAGATTTGTATTCAACAATGTCTCCCGGCTCAAAATCCCACGATTGAGAATGACCTTTGGACGACAAAGCACCCTGCGCTTTTCGATTTAATCGTAATGCTTGTCCTGCTGATTTGCGCGCCTTTGATTCGTTGTTTGCAGTAGGGTCGAAGACAGACATCTGTTTGATTGAGCCGTGTTTCTTTTGCAGTTCAGCGTCGTCGACCTGCGCGCTGATAACATCGTTTACAGCAATACCTTTTCCTTTGACAGTCATTCGATTTGCGACATCAACAACAGGGTCAATTCTTGTTTGACCTACACCGCGCTGAATACCCAACTCTCGGTCTTTGATATTGAAAATCTTTGGCGCATAAATGAAATTACCAAAGCGGTCGTAATACATAACGTAGTGGTCGTGTCGCGCAACAGCGCGCACAGCAGTTGGTAAGACGACGGAGTTGAAATTCTTAGCAACAAACAATGTGCTGACACCTTTTGTGTCGATGCTGTTCAACCCATGTAACGCTTTGTCGAACAACTTTTCGACCAAATCTGTGCTACGCAAACCAACGCTAACTGTCTGACCCATGTAAACATGCGACGTAGCACCCATTTGAAAGTCTGCTAACCTGCGTCCTTTCATGTTGTTCAGGACAACTCTTGCGCCTTTACTACTGCTTACAATCTTATCCGTTCTTAATCGCGTAGGTGTGTTGTCAGCATCATACAACAACATCGGTCGAGACGACGTTGTGCTTAATTGCTCGCCGTTGAAAAACGGTGCATCTTCGTGTGTTGTGTGCGCTAATCGAACGCTCGATTCTTCTTCGCTCAATCTGTATTTGCGCGCATGTGATGGTTGAAAGTCTGACTGTTTTGGTTTTTTGATTTGCACTTTTTTGCTAAGGTCTTGAGTCGTTTCATAAATAACGTGATGAACAGCGTTATCGACGAATACAGGCTCTTCTGCTATCGCGCCTACTTCGTTATGCAAATCGTTCATACGACCTTTGCTTGGCGCAACGTGCGATGCGTTTGCAGGTGATGGAACGCTATACGTCATGCACCCACCCCGTTGTCTGTCCTATCTCCTTCGTTCGTGTGCGTGCTTGTATTCAACGAATCACCTGCATACAACTGTTGTGTGTAGCGCGGTTGCACATTGTAATCAAGTCGTATGAATGCGTCAGCACCATCTCTTACCGACTGACGTCGTGATGCGTCAGCCCTGAAATGTTGCGAAGTGTTACTTGTTACAATCATGCGCGCTACTGCTTGCGTCGAAACAGTTGTGAAATCACTCGCCTCGCTTCCCGGTATTTTTGGTCCAACACTTGAGGGTGCGGCTGTGTCAGATAAGTCGAAAAGATATACAGGCGCGTAAGGAGGGTTGTTTGGAGCAGGGTTTGTATTACGCATGTAGGAAGAAGCCGCATCAGCGGCGCGTGCGTTTGGTGTATCGTAAACAAACACACCGTAGCGTCCTGCGGCAGTAGCCGATAGCGCATGCGAAGTATCGTCGCGGAACAACTCGACGTGTTGATTGTCAAGCACACGAACAGGGCGCACAAGGAATTTGATAGTGGTGTCCTTTGCATTTGTTTTGTAAAATGTTGAGTCGTGATTGCTTGTCTGATATGGGTTGGTTGTAACTCCTGAAGACGCGCCCCAATGGTGGTCATTGAATACCTCGCCGTCAGATGATACTTCCAAAACATATGTGCCGCCGATTGGTGGGATACCATGCGTTGTTCCGAACTTCAATACCTGCTTTGCTGACGAGAAATTGAGCGTGTGAAGATTGAGATTATCAACCGCGCGGTTTGCTGTGCTAACGCCACCTGCAAGAATAAACCGCTGACCAATTTGTTTGTCTGTGTGTAGGCTGTGCGCTTCTGTGCTTGCAACAGCATAGTTGGGTGCAACTTCACCATCGTTTTCTCCAACAGTCATCGCGTCTAAACCAATACGCGGTTTTGATTTTGCAATTGGTTCTTGCATAAATGTGAAATTTGATTTCTCAATGTTTGTTCCGATATGCGCTTCTCGTTTTAACAGACCATCCGAACCTGCAATTTCCAATCGTGCGCTGATTCCTCTTGGCATTTCATGAGATTCCAATTGAACATTTGAAGGTCGAATAAATCCGCTTGTGAACGGAGGTTCGCTTGTGTGGTGCGACAATACCAATCCAAATGGTCGCATATCTTCTGACACGTTTTGCAATCTGTCTTCGTTGAAGTATGTTGGATAACGTACACCGCGCCCATCTCCCCTATCACCGACTCGCTTTGCAGTAGCAGGGTCGAAGAAATTGACCGATGCTTCTGCTGTTCGTAGCCCTGCGTCTGAATACATCGACTCGGCACTCTTGGTTCGGTCAGTTGCGCGATACGCGTCTTCAGGGTCCCACGATGGTCGAATACCAAAACCGCGCACAGGGAAACGACGAACCTCTTCGCCCGTTGTGTTCCCCCACCAATCAATCATGTAGTGCGCTTGAGCAAGTGCGAGATTAACTCGTTGTTGCAAAACGTTGGTATTGGCTTTGTATCCTGCGGGAGTGTCAGCATGGAACTTACGAAGCGTGTGTGTGTTGTTAATGATGTTGCGCACCGCGCATCCAAATCCTTTGGTCATACGACGACCGTCGCTGTATCGCACTTGTTGAAATTTAAGGTCGCTTCCGATAAGCGCGGATGCATTGGTTTGACGTTCAATAATACCGACATATGCAGGATTAACTGTTGATGTAGGCGTTGTTGTTGAACTACCTGTTTGTGTTGTCGTTGTCATTGTAGCACCTTCGCTACTGACAAACGCGCCTTCGGCTTGATAATGAAAGTGCGCGTGTGGGTCGCGCAATGCTTGATTGGATTTGATAGCCCAACGCGGTCGATTGTATGGTTGGCGAACCGATACGCGGTATCCCCATCCTTGATTTTTATATGTGCTTGCAATACCGTTGATGGTTTCAGTCAGCGTTTCAACATTGCCGTTGGTAACAGTCAATCCTTTTGCATCAGATACTTGTTTGATGTTGGGGTCATCCCACTTGTTACGCCATCCCGGTGCGGCAGTTCCATACAAAGACAAAGAACTCATTTGCGCACCAAAGCGATGACCACCCGGCCAAAACGCGCCAAGATGAAATTTCTTCGGTGAAATCTGACTGTCTGTCCCTGCTTGATTTGGATAATTTGAATCGGGGTATGTGTCGGTCAAACCGTCACCCGGTCCTTCCCACGTTTTCATTCGGAATTTGAATGGACCGTCGCTCATTGCGTATGTAAATTCATGATAGTGCATGGTTTCAAAATGTTCAGGCGCGTGATTGTATGCTTTCAAATCCTCCGCCGCATCACCTTTGTTGGTTCGACTGTCTGAAAACCACGTCATCGGACGACCAACGTTGTAGTGCCACATACACAAATACGCATCAGGTATATGCAAAGAATTTGTATCGCGCGTTCCTGAATGCAATTGCAACAAATTTCTTGTGGCTACACTCGCTTCTGAATTTTTGTAAACAACGTTTGGTTGGAATGTGTTAAAAGGAGAAGACAATCGAACTGTCGCGCCATCAACAGCCGCCGCCCAAAACCCACTTGTTACAGCAGTCACAGTATTGAAAACAACTGTTGAACCACTACCTGTTTGACTGATGTGTCCTCTATCGTGATACGTTGCCGTCTGTTCAACACCATTAGCATCAACGATAACCAAGTGGTGATTGTAATAATCAACCCCCACCATCGGGAACAACGAATTGTTGCGCACATACAATTCGCTCGCTGATTGGTCTCCATATTCAACGATAGCAGTTGGTGTTAGCGATGTCAGATATTCTGTATAAACGTCAAGGTAATGCGACGGGTATCCGAGCATGGTTGTTTGTGTGCCTACACCGCCAAGCGTTGAGCGACAGAAATGATAGTAGTCATCAGGCTGATATTGGTCGATACGTTTCCAATTGTTGGGCGTTGTAAATATCGTTGAAGACTTAAGCGCGGCAGACCACCATGCAACAGTCACAGTATTTGCAGGTGTGGCTCGATGAAACATGTTTGGATGATATGGAAGACTGCGTCGTGTGAATGCTCCTGACGATGACGCGTTGACACCAAAGGGGTTGTTGAGACCAAGCATAGGTATGTTGGTAAATTGTTCGCGTGTTGATGGGTCAATATCCAACATAACTTCGTTAAGATATATTTCACATCCGCGCGTGTCAGCCATTGTCGCTTCTGACAAAATAAGGTCACGACCCTGCATGGCTACAACCGTAACAACAAGTTGGTCGGTAAGTGTGCGCACCGTTGCGTTTGGTCCGCCGGGGTCTTCAGGTGCGTCGTTTGATACAAACGCTGTATTCTCGTTGTTCCCCATGAACTGTTTGCTAAACAGGTTTGGTTGAATAACAATTTGATACGCGCCAACTTCGGCAGGGTCAGGGAAGTGCCATTGCGTATTGTAGTTCGTGCCACTTTCAAGTTGAATACGATGACCACCTGCGGCGTTGCAAGACGCGCTATCGTCAGCAATACCATAACCGTCAAATCGTATTTTTGTTTCAGTCAAAAGCGTAAACCCGTCACCATGTATATCGCTTGGAGGATGAGGCGCGGTTGTTCCTGAAAACCACAAAAGAGGATTGTGAATTGTTTTTGTTGTATCGTAGTCCGTCGCACCAAAACATGCGCGTCCTGATGCGTTCAACTTTTGATAAATAGGATGCGCAAGATGACCCGGCATCATTGCCATTGTTGGCATAACGTAATGATGACCCATGCGCGGTAGTGGCATAGGTGTTAATTTGTTTGCGGCGCGCACCAACGTAGCAGGACTTGTTCCTGCTGACAACGTTGTCCAATCAGTCAAAGGTTTGTCAGGACTGTTACCACTCACTTCTGCATGGTCGCGCAATCGTCGCGCGCCAAACTGCCGTGTTGAACCCGCAGGAATGTAATATGAGGGTTTGATGCTATCTCCCGAAGAAGCAGTAAAATCAGGTGCGAACACGACGCCTGTAAATTGCTTACCACTCACATCCGTGAACGAAGCAATTGTTCCGTTGACTGAAAGGAAGTAGCGTCCATCAGGAGTAGCGTCTTGTTTCCAAATATCAGCCGTGATTGTTTCGTTTGCGGTAATGGTGTTTGTTCCTGTTGTATCAATTGTGAGACGGTTGAGCGTCATTGTTGGTATCGTTGAAGAGCCATCCGTAGTGTCAATAATGCGCAACGGTTCGCGCTCGGTGTAAGTGTAGCCCATCTTGGTAATGTGAAAATACAACGCGCGGTCGTGAGGTTCGTATGCCGTCTCAAGTATGTTGCGTGATTGAAGACTGTTGTTGCTGTCAGGGAAGTTGTTTGGATTTTGATTGATGTGTTCGTAGCCTTCTTGCTCCCAACGAGGCGCAGTCTTTGGTCGCCCTGCATCAGACTCAAACGTGTCAATGACACCCTGAACAGGCTGACTCGGATGTTGCAATCCACCACCACCAAGCGTTTCGTGTTGATAGGCTTGTAAACGGTCAAAACCTGCGCGGACAAGGATGTTGCCGGGTATTTCATCGTGATTCGGCAATTGGATTTTCATGTTTGGTTGGACGCCTGAACCTGCAAGCGCAGGTGCGAGTCCTTCGTTTTCACGGTCGTGTTGTAATTCATAGTCGCGAATAACAATACCAAGCGGTGAACCACCCTCAAGCGTATGTTCTTGACCTGTATCATCAACGACGACCATGCTTTCAAATTGCATTTCTTCGTTTGGTATGGTAAGTGCGTTGCGCACTTCATATCCAAATTGTTCAGCAAGAGCAGGGTGAGCCAACTCCTGTGCTTGAATAACAGGATACATTGCGGCGTTAGTGGTCTCAAACGAAAAGCGAACGTTGCCATAAATTGTTTCGCCAAATTTGACATAAGCGTCTCCAACTTTGTGTATTTGCCACGGCATTGAACCAAGACCGCGCGCGTTTTGAGCAGGTAATGTAAGATTGCCACCACCCATTCGCTTCCATACAACATGCTCAACAAAGAAATTTCGACCTGCGCTACGGTCTTTCCAATAAGTGTTGATGTCGTCGCGATGTGTTTCGTAATCGCTGTATCCTGTCATTTCGACTTTTGCTGTTTCGGAGTCAAACAAATTGTCGTTAGGATACAATGCGTTGTTTGGATTTTCTTGTTTGTCGAAAAACAAGTCACCTGTTGGGAACAAACACGTTTCGCCTTGTGTAATGCTTGAAGATGCTGATGATGACCAAAGTGGAGATGAGTCTGTTGGGCGCGATATAGTTGTGTCATACATAGCCTCAACATGCGGTCCTGCGTTTGATTCAGCATTGTATCGGTCGTTGTTGAATCGTTCGTTATGATACGATGTGACTGTTCCTCCTTGCTTACCCGTCGACCATTTTAATTGCAACATATCTCCGCACGTTTGTTGTCCGTTGCGCGATGCTTTAGCAATAATTGGCAAATCGCCTTCATAAGAAATAACAATAAAGTGACGTTGATGCAAACCTGTGGCTTCGTGCAGGTTTGTTTTAGGGTTCCATGTGTATTCTGACCCATCAACATCGTTCGCAGTAACAGTCCATTCAATCGAAGATGGTTGATGACAACCAAGACCTGCACCATACGGACTGAACCCTAACATCGGATGCCAAGCACCAAGACCTGCGCTTACGCGGTTGTTGTCTGAATCAACAACGGTAAGACTGTTGAGATAGGAATAACGCTCACCATGCCAACCAACAGCACCAACCGCGCGCGTTCTATCAATTGCATCTGTTACACCGTTGAAATGCACTTGGGTTGTCGCGTAATGGTCAAATGGGCTGTTCGACATTTGACCTGACGGTGTTGCTGTTGTAGTGCGCGTCGAGGCTGTTGATGCTTGGAAACCGTTGTCCCATCGAAGATTACCTGCTTTTGACCAAACATACACCTTATGACCCGAACCTGCGACAGCAGTAACATCACCTGTTCCTGTTGCAGTTGGCTCTTCTAAACGAGGTTGACCGCTACGATAATTGATGCCAAGAACAAATGTGCCTTGCGCAACGTCATAATGCGAGTAGTATCCGTAGTAAGAATTTGTGCCGTTGGTCACGCGTATCCAACCGTTTTCAGGTAACGTCATTGGTAACGCTGTCCCGACCGAAACAAGACCGCTTGATAGTGCGTTTGTGTATGCACCAAGATTGCCAACGTCAATCCAACCGTATCGGTCTTGTCGTTGCGCGTCTTGGAACGATGGTAAGAAAGAACCACCCATAGCCTTGAGATTTGAGCGACCGGGATATGTATTGATTGCACAAGCAACAACAGCGGCCAACTCTTCGCTGTTTTGACATCGCGTTGCATCAATTAAAAACACATCATCAGGAACAGCGGCGTCCAAATCATGGTCATAATCAGTTAGCACTTGAGAGCCAACACGGAACATTGTTGCGTTAAGCCCAAGTCTGTCGATGTATGACACCGCGTTATTGACTTGTTGCACCAATGTCGCGGTAACAGGATGCGGAGCATTTTTACGAACGCTGTTGTCAAACCACGAACCACCTGCTGTGTATCCACCGTCGAAGTGATAAATCAATTTGTTAATGCTAAAATTCGTAATGGCTGATGCGTGAAGAGCAGTTGCCGCATAATGTGAAAACGGGTGCGCGTATTCGTTTGAAGCAGATTGCGTTCCTGCTGTTGGTGCAAAAAAGTGACTGCTAACGTAGCGCGCTTGTGTCGACATTGTTTGATTGAATGCGCTGTTTGGCGAACCATACGACGGCTCCCAATGTCGATACGTTTCGTAAGGGAATACATTGTTTGCACCATACGCGTCTGTTGGAGGTAAGAATTGATTATTCGCGCCATTGAGCGTTCCGTTGCTTAATTCGTTTGGTAAGAAGTATCCTGATTCGTTTCCTTGATTGAACGTTGTTCCTATTACACCATCAAGCGAACAGTATTTTTTCCACGCGGCTGTCCATTTTGCTGATGGCTCTTTGGCTACGTCTATTGCAACGCCTTCTCCATACCAATGCTTCGGAACGGCTTGACCCGGACCAAATATCATGTATGCTACGCTGTTGGTTGAATCTGTGTAGCGCGCATATGGGTGTGCAAAACGAAGAACGACAGGCACAGGCTGTGCAATTTTGACATTGGTGTAAGTTGTATTGGGAATCGTGTGTGTATTTGTGTTGCCGTCGAGGTCGGTGTTTAACACAAAGTCAGCGTTGGCGAATGGCGGAGTTGCTTCTCCGCGATGTTGGTTTGTCAAAGCAGTAGCAGGGAACATAGCATACAAAGCCGCAGTATCAAGGATAGCGTGTGACCCCATCTTTTCACCGATGTCTTGCAATCCTGCGCTTCCTGTTGGCCCACTCGCATACGGATGCTTGTTATGTGTGCTGTAATCAACGCGAGACCCATCGTTAATGTCCATGACAACACCGCTAAAACCACCACCAAAGTAAAGAGGCACATGATGGTCAATACTGTCTTGCGCACCCCTGAAATACAACAATGGGTTGCCTCTTCGATTGGCTCGTAATCGCAATCCCTGAACTTCGTTGTCGTATTTCAGCGGTTGCATAATCAGATTTGTAGCAATGATGTCTTTGAAATCGCCTTTGCTATCGTGATGATGCCACGCAATAAGATGTTGAGCAACGTCTGTCGGCGCGTCAATTGAACTTAATGCGGCACAAAATAAGTAAGTATCTTCATTGATGTCCATTCGTCGAAACGGCGACCATGAACCATCAATTGCACCACCAAACTCGGTCGATGAGTCTTGATTGAGATTGCTACCTCCGCTGATGTGTTGTAGTTGCCACGCGTATTGACGACCAAGAATAGCAAAATGATGTGGGTCGCGCAATTGAATTTGATAAGTGTCGTATGCAGTTCCACTTGGATAAGTCAATCCACCTGTTTGCGGGTCAATTTCATGTGTATGCGATTCAAGCGCGGGTGTAATATGGTCGCCTTCAAAACGTGTGTATTTATCACCGCGCAAATGTTTTTGCCAATCGTCGGTTGATACAGCGTTGTTTGTTTGATTGATAAGAATAGGCGTTGCTGTGTTTGCGTTGCTTCCTTTGTATCGCGTTGAAATTGTAAGAAGAGTTGAAGGGAGATAGCCGCAATCCAACATTAAATCATTCAAGTCTTGAGTTGTTGATGTTCCACCGTATTGTCCGCCACTTCCAAACGATACGGCAATATGTGGACTTTCTTTTGTGCTTGCGCTAATGCCCCAATCTTTTGATAGCGAAACAGAAAACATATCGCGTAATGGTGTGACGTTTTTGTTTGGATTAAATTTTGTAATCTTGATTGCTGTTTGTGCGTTTTCACCCATAATTTCTCCGTATGTTCTTCCATCAGGAGAACGCATATGACTGCAATCGAAGTATTGGTCGTCTTCGTTTGGGTCGACTGTGAACGCATAGGCTGTTGCGGCGGCAATCAACTCGTCGCTCACAATGGTTGTTTGGTTAAGATGAGGGCTAATGATAACAGGCGCATTGTTATTGCTAACACTTGTTGGTCCGAACTTTGCCGCGCTTCCAAACCATTGCACCATGTCATCAGCGTTTACACCTTGTAAATCGTGAAACACATGCGGAGATGATGACCCGCGACCATGATGAGTTCGACGCCCATATGAAAAAACAACACCAACGTCATTGTAAGTTGTTCCTGACGCAGGTATAGCCAACCATATCAATCCGCTGTCAGGGAATCCCATCCAACCAAGCACGTCATCAACGTCAGGAAGATGATGCCAAATGCCGTCACCATGATAACCCGCAGAACCGTCAATAACCAATTTGTTATTTGCGATTGTGCTTGATATGGTTACAGCGTATCCTGCGTTTGGTGTATGCGCGCCTCGCCATTTGTTTCCTCGCCATTGATGACTGTTCGTAGCCGTGTAAAAGAAAGGCGTTCCCTGTTCTCCATCTCCCCACATATTCGCACCAATGGTAAATCCACCCTGCGCAATATCGCGGTCATCAAAATAAATCATGGTTTCTTCATCAATCGTTGTAGGAAGAACAGTATTTTTGTTTGTAAATTCTTCACCTGCGCGACGGTAAACGTAACGAAGTATGTGTGATTTACCGCGATGGTCGACAAATTTCAAACCATACAGGTTTGCATTACCAACGACTGTATCGTTTGTTTGAGATGCAGGTGCATAGATGCTGTAAGTTCCGTAATACGATGACGATGCTCCGATGTATTGTCCATACACTTTGACAAATCTTCCTGTTGATTTTCCGTTTTCACCAAACCCCCATTCTCCTGCATCAGGAGCAAAACCGGGAATACCTGCCGCGACAATACCGCCAAAGTTAATGCGTGATTTAGCGCGCGTTCCTGTTTGCAATCCTTCTCGGATTGTGTATTTCTGACCTGAATTTTCAAATGACTCCATCGAACCGCTGTTGGATGAACGACCTGTTGTTGCGCCTGTGTTTGGCGTTTCAAACCCTGCCGCTGTATTGAAATCTTCATCGTATCCAAGATGCAAATTTGTGATAAATTCATCTGCTGTTTCATCCAATGCTACATATTCGCGCAACGTAGTAATTGGTGCAAACGGTTTGCCGTTTTTGTCAATTGGCATTGGTGCGGGGTGCATGTTTTCACCTGCAATTTCAGGAGGGGTGCAAAAGAAATTTCTGAATCGACCACCATGACCAATCAAGAACTGCGGTTTGTATTCTGATTGTCCTTTGCTATTGTCAAGCCACACACAAAAATTACGACTTGTCGCGCCGGGAACTGTGCTGTGAATAACAATGCTAAACCCTTCATTACCATCAGCGTCTTCAACAACGCGTCCTATGTGAGCGCGAAGATAACCCATGTGAGAACCCCTGTCAAATGAAGTAAACGCGCCATCAGACCAAAATGGAGCAGGGTCGTATGTTGAACCTGTAACTGCAAAATCAGCATGATGATGGACAGCAGTAGCATCAGTTGGTTTGTCTGTGTCGTGTCCGCCTTTTGATGTTGAGCGACGATTGACGTCGAATCGCTCTCCTTCTCCTGCGTATTGGTCAGATGGGCGACGCTGACTGCTTCGACCGTTTTTAGCACCGCCTTGATTGATAAGACGAACAACTTCGCGAGCCGCCGCTTCAATGTCGGTCACACCTTCTTTCAATGCTATCTCGCCTAAATCAATCGACATGCGTCGAACGAAATCCATTTCTTCCCAATGAGGAAGATGTTGCAATCTGTCTTCGTAATGAGATGTCAAATCATTATTTGTCGCGCGTTTACCTTTCATACACAAAAATGCTGATATAACGCGCGTTCCTTCGGGTGTGTCGAAAAACGTGGAACTGAATTCATAATGACCTACATCATCGTCGATGATTGCTTCGGATGTATCGTGGTCGATTGTTTCAGCATGTCGTATCGCCGCTGAATCAATATCAATAACAGATTGTGATACGCGCCCTTGACCATATTCTGTTGACTCATCTCCAAATTTGATAGTGTGTTCTGTTTGTCGACCATTTCGCACATACTGATTGATTGCGACACCTGATGTTGTCATGTATGCATTATCCATTAACCACCACATTTTGTGAGCATACGCGCCTTCGACAAATTGCGATTTACCTTTGTCTGATATGAGATTGTAAGAAGTGCTGTTGATTGTTTGCGCACTCGTTGTTGATTCCACAGATTTGTCTTTACGTTGCGTTTTGAACCCTGCCGCGACGTCAAGACCTTCGATTGTTGGCGTAGCCGCGCTTGATTGCACCTGCATGTGTAAGTCGTGAAATGCAATGAACTCACGGTCGTGCGCAACATCGTAAAGCAAAACGCGCGCGTTTTGTTCTGTGGATAAGTATGGGTCGAGGTATGCAACAATAGGTGGTGCAATGTAATCAGAATCCGTTGGGTCAGTCTCGTATCCAAGTTCGCCCCAATTTAATTCAATGGTTTTGTTTACATGTTGAACAAAGTTGCGAGCAGTCTCAATGCAAGTATCGCCAATAAGGAAATTTTCAAGCGGTAAAGAATCCCTTGCTTCAAGCCCCAATTCGCCTTTCCCACCATTGAACCCCCGCCACACTTCATACTCGTTTAGAACGCCTCGCGATTTACAGAACATACCTTCTATTGCATGAGGGTTTGTATAATGCATGTTCATCCAAACAGTATCACCATAACGCAATCCGCCGGGACAGTATGGATTATTCCATGTCGCGTTTGCTATACTGTCAGCCAACTTTACAGGAAACGTCGTTGTGTTTGTCGCGTAAATGCCAAGTATTGTCAAAGTGGCTAAAGAACCTGCTGTGGTTGGTAAAAGCGGTGCTGTGCTATCAAGAACAGGATGAGGTTGAGTGTTAAGCAATTTTGTTATGGGCGTTGTTGTTGAGTTGTAAGTAATTTGATACTTACGTCCTGTCGCTTCATTGATAGCCGCGAATGCATAATTGGTTGGTAAATGTCCTTTTGGTAAGTCGCCTTTAAATTGAAATTGTTGCAACGTTGTGTGTGTGCAGTTCACAAGTTGTATTTTCGCATTTTTCGATTTGATTCGCGGTAAGTGTGGGTTGGCTGTCGGACCTGCTTTGAATTCAACTGCGCTGACGTATTGTCGCAACCCGTAGTCAAGACCACTTCCTTGAGTCAGAACGCTACTGCGGTCGTAATAGAACGGGCGTCGATATTCTTGTCCTGATGACGGGTATCCAACATCACCTGTCATTGGGAAGTTGATACCGTTTGGTAATTCACCGACGCGTATTTCAGAACCGGGCAAAAGAGTCGCGAAAAAGTCTTCACTTGAGTGGTTGTCGGCATCGCTTAATGTAATACTCGCACCGCCTGTCGATGTGTAATAGCACCACTCTCCGTTACCCAAAATGACTCTTCTTGCTCTTCGTGTGCTAACACCGCGAACAATCCCTACACCGTTTAAGTCAGACAAAGGTATTCGCCCTGCTCCTTCTTGAATGCGTAACACATTGGTTGTTCTGTTGTAATCTCTTACGGTGGTTCGTATTGGTAAGTTGTTTGTCAAACGATACTGATACTGACCGAATGCTTCGTAGTCATTTGCAGGATTGTTCAATGCGCGACGACCAACAGGAGATGGATTCCATGCTTGCGCGGTCATGGTTGCATCGAAGTGCAACTTCATACTGTTGTCAGGTGATGGGAAAATACCACTTTCACGGTCTTCAAAAAATTGTTGAGGGAATAAAGGTATCTCAACAAGTGCGCGCGTGCTTGCATATTGCGTTCCAAGTTGGTAATCGTGTTGCACAGAACCAAGCGACTGAAACAATCGGTCATTGACGGTTGTTCCATCAGAACAAATCGACGATGAATCAAACAAAGGGTCAAGCGTCAATGTGTCTCCAACAGCAATTTGACTTTGCGTAATCCAATCGCTAAACGAAAACACCTCTCTTCCGTTACCAAGAAGAAACGTATCATCTCCTGCACCCGAAGTTCCTGAAGACTGAAAATACGTTCCTGTTCTGCTTGTGTATGCAATGCTCGCGCCGTTAGAAAGATACAATCGACCCGAAGCAGGGAAGCCGTATGTAGCCCATGATGAAAGAGAAGAGGAAGCGTTGTTCAATGCTTGAACAGTTATGCGGTGATTGACTGTGTCGAACTCTTGAGCCTGTGTAGTATGGTCGTGACGAGTGTTCCAACCGACGCGCGACAATGTAGCAGGGTCCCACGTTGGTTTTGTGTTGATAGCACCCTGACCTGCACCACCAAGCGTAACTGATACCACAGGCGCGCCGGGTTGAATTTCTTTGACAATGTGTGAATCAGGACTACCATCGCCTGTGTATGCAACGGTTTGGTCAGCGACGTCATCCATCAACCCCTTACCTTCCATTGTAATCGTTCGACCCATTCCTGTATCATTGATTTGCATTGAGTTGATACGACAAACCGATTGAACAAATTCCAATGTGAAGAACGTTGGGTCGTTCGCGTCGAGTGACGTTGGCGTTGTTCGTGCCAACTGCATTGTTCGTTCGCGCTTGCTTGGTTGGACAACGATGAGATTGTTTGGTCCGTCCACATCGTTGTCGATAACATCAAACATCTCAAACGCACCACCTTTTTGTGACGCAAACTGTTTACTTTCTTGATAGTGAATTGGTATCTCATCGACAGGAGGGTTGCTTGAACTGCGCTTTCGTGGTTGTAAATGCAACTTGTGATACACCGATGGGTGTGGTTCTGTTCCAATCCCTTGTGGAGGCTTAGAAGGTTCATCACCTGTTGCTCGCGGAGTGTAGTTGGTTGGTATCAAAGATTCATCCAAATCCTCATCGTAGTCGATACCGCCTGTGTTGTCTCCGACCAAGTAGTGAGGCGCGAGAACAATACTTCCGTCACCACCAACATAACTTGACGGGAATTGAATAACACCACCCGGCGCGTGAATGTTCGCGTTTGCTCCGACAGCATCAGCGATATGCGCGGCAACACGTTTACCGTTGATGAATGACCCACCATCAGGAACAGTCTTTGTAATCAACAAAGCAGGGTCACTCAATCCCATTTTACCGCCTGTAAGGTCGACAGCGTTGTAGTGAATCTCAACGTATCCTGCGGTGATGCCTGACACTTCAAGTATGGCTACGCGCGATTCTGTTTCAGGAGTCAAGTGCTTCTTGTATGCGCTATCGTCTGTGGAGGTAACGCCGATGCCACCACCCTTCAACAGAAACGGTCGTATGTCATCGACCGATATTGCAATGACGCCGTCGCGATGAGCGTCGATACTTGCCAAACCATTTCTTGTTATTCCTTTTGTTATTGTTTTGGTAATAATTTGAGAAAAGCGAGAATTCATAGCGGTGTGTGTGATTTCGACTTTGCTGTTGATTGGCAACTGTTCTTTGAGTCCGATGTAAGAACCCGCGAAAGATACCAATACGTCGTCTGAAATGCCGTCAATGGTTCGCGTAATGTCTTGTGTTGTAATAGGTGGTAATAGACGCAAATAAGAATGCCCTAACCTATGAGTGTATTTGTGTCGCCCTGTATGTCCAATCTTGAATTTGTCGTCGATTGTCCAACTGCTCGGAGAAAAGTTGTTGCCCGTTTGCAAGTTGCGCGAAAACATAAATCCATGAAAATCATACCCACTCTCGTCGATGACCATTGCACCTGTTCGGTCAATGGCTTGACTGCCTGTTCCTAACCGTTGGTGTGGTTTACCTGTCATGCTGTCAATAAGCAAATCGGAACGTATCAGAACCATCGTTGAATCGTTTGCAAGATTGTTTGATGAGTTAAATGCTGTGCGCGAATGAAGAACACCTCGCGAACCTGTGTCAGGTGTTGTAGCAAAATCAAGGTGGATGCTGTCAACGGTGATTGTTCCGTTGGTGTTGATGGCCTTGAGTCTTACACGTTCGGGTGCAGTTCCGTTTGGTATGCCTGTAAGTATGTCTGTCCCTGTTGGGTTGATGAGAATGTTGAACGGTGTGTGTGCGACGCTGATAACTTGTGCGCCACCGCTGTGAGCGGCGTTGGCAACGCGATAGTTACCGAGACTCTCAAGTGTGTAGTTCGACGAAAGCGTATCACTCTTACCGCTTACAAGTTCATACAATGTTTGACATTGGTCTGCTCCGATTGTAATAGCGGTGTCTCCTGCTGTCACGTTTGATGTGATTTTAAACGCGACATCGTCAACATCAACAGGCTCTTCAAAACGCCAAAGTCCGATGGTGCTTCCTGAACGTATGCATGGTTCAGCGCGTATAGCACTCGACGATACATCTCGCTTCCAATGAACAGATTCGATGTAGCCACGATACTCACCACCTTGACCACCGATGAATAAATCGCGGTCGTTGATGTTGCATTCGTATCGCTTGTTCATTTTCTCGGATGCCATCAACTCTCCGTTGATATACAACTTGACCTGATTGCCTGTGAAATGCCCTGCGATGTGATACAACTCGCGCTGTCCTGTGTTGTAATCAACGTTGTTGGCAACGAATGAATCAGCAGGGTTTGGGTAATTGATTGCGCTACGCGCAATACAACTTACGCCGTTGGTAAATGTGACAGAAAACGAAGCAGGAGCAGGAGCATCAACAGAACCCATGCGCAATTCAAACAAGCCGTCTTTGCTCGCGATAACACCACCGCAATCAGGGCTGACCCATGCTTCAAGCGAGAAACGTTCCAACGCTTGATTGACACCTAACGCGTGTCGATGACTGTCACCGTCCTGCAATACAGAAGCAGATGAGCGCGCATCATTACCATCGAGTGTGCGTTTTTGTCCTGTCTGTGTAAAATTACCTTGCGGACAAACAACACCATCGCTGACGCCATTAAAGAACAGCGCGTGACTTGTTTGTCCGATAACTGCCATATCAAATCCCCGTCATGAAATCAATCGGCATAAACGTCAAGTCGCCTTCATACACGTTTTCACCTGCGTTGTAACTGAACGACATCGCAACGACTGTGCCTGTTATTCCCGTCTTTGGATTGGTTGGGTCAAACACCGATGACACACTCAACGTGTTCGCTTCTGAACCTTGTTCATATGCGTTCGTTCGACCTGTCATTATCATCATGTTGCGTTCCGCGTAATCGTCGTTCGCGGATGTTGATGTGATAAGTGAGTTGTAAGGCAGTTGTAGCCCGATAATGTAGTCCGCGCTTTGTTTTGTTGCAAGACTGAAATTTGCCTCGACAAGACTGTTGGGGTCGTCAGGGTCAGATGGACCACCCAAAGCGCGACCAACAGCCCCAACACCCAACGTCGCGTTGCCAACGTATCCAATTAGGTCTTGCAATTTATCTCCTGCGCTTTTACAGGACTTATCAAGTCCACCCGCAAATACCTCAAAGAAAGGCGTTTTGCTCGCGAACGATGTGCTAAACGAAGGTGTCTCGTTGTTTCCTGCGAAGCCTTTCTCTTTGGCTGTGAATGTCAATTTAGCATTGCCAAGCGAACTGTTGATGCCTGTTCCTGCTGTAATGGTAAAAGCGTCTGTGAAGTTCGTGCCTCCATCCGTAGTCAGTTGGTCAGTCGTAGCGGGGAGAAGAGTGTTGTCCTCAAGTGCTGTCTTAATGGCACTTGCCAATCCCGCACCTGTGGTAACACCTTGAATGCCAACAGTAATTGTTTGAGGATTGTTCACTCTTGTGTTGGATGAAGTTGTGCTATCAAAGACGATGCGAACAGGTTTAAGAGACGTCGTCGTTCCTGTATAGGCTGTTTCGATTTCAAAATACAAATTGTTCAAATCGTCCGCATCTATACCACCCGCACCATCACCGCTCATGAGAACCGCATGAGAACCGCTACTGTCCTCTTTGCGCGCGCTAAAATCAATTGAAGCAACTGCCCCCTTCTTTTCAAAAGACGACGACGCGCAGTCATCATCAGCGAGCATGACTGACAATTTGTAATCAGCCGTCACCATGTTCAGGTCGACAGAATATCGCTCACCAAAAACGGGAACAGGAAGAACAGGAACGCTTCGCGTAATGTTGAGTGAATACGACATACAGTCCAACTCAAGCAATTCACCGTCGTTGCGAACCAATCGAACCTTCGTCATACTGCTGACCTCCTGTTACCACCTGAACGGCCACCGCGAGCCATTTCAGCGCGAATCAAGTCTCCGATTTCTTTTGCGAGTTGCTTCTTGTCGGTTCGGTCTGTGACACCACCAACGTTGATGTTGACCGTGATGCCACCACCACCACCCAATCCGACACCGTTAGGGTTGTTTTTGCGATTGAGAGGGACGACAGCCTCCGGTCCATCTTCACCGATAAGCGCGAAGGTTGGCTTATCGACGTATCCACCTTTCGCCATTTTTGCAATTTTAGGAATCTTGAATTCTTTACCTCCAACCACAGGAACCCAATCAGGGATTTCAAACGAAACGAGGTCAGCAAATGCATTGACGATGCCAATGACGCCGTTGAATACCGCTTTGAAACCGTTCCAAAATCCTCTTCCAATCACACCGGGGATGCTCAAAAACCAATCAATGAGCGAACCGCCACCAAATATGACATCTTCTGCGAATGAAACACCAAGTTGAAACAACGCGTTGAAAACACCTGCAATCACACCAACGATGATGCCGACGAATCCAAGAAGAAGCGCGACAACGGCTTGCAGTAGCAGACTTACTCCACTCAAAATTCCAAAGAATATCGCTGAACCCCATTCAAAAATAAACGATGCGAAGCCTTCTAATAATCCCGTAATTTCGTCCCAATACTTGATGATGACTGCAATGAGTAAAGCGATACCCGCTATGATTGCCGCAGGAATAGCCGTGACACCTACAATAACCAAAGAGGCGAATATCAATATCGTTCCGAGTAACGCAAACAACCAATCCACGAAAGTGTCTCCTGTCCCTTGTATGAACGTCCAAAGCGCGGCTACACCACCAATCATCAGCCCTGTCGCGGCAACTATCATTGCGACAAACCCTAACCACGCGGCGGCGACTGCACTTGTGGAGGCGAGAGCGACAGATTTGAAATACAAAAAAGCCCCTCCAAGAGACATAATGACTGCGATTGCGCTGAATGTCGCCAACTCCGTATTGCCTGTTTCGTTTTGAACGAGTTGATAAACACCAACAGCCGCAGTCAGTATTCCCAACGTTACCGCGACCGTTCCGTTGAAGAATGCGAATGCGACGGCGGCGGTTCCCACCGATGCGGCAAGAATGTCGAACAGCGCGGCTAATCCCTCTTCGTCACCCTCGCCTGTCAATACCAACACAAGACCTTGAACCGCGTCGTGAACGACACCCATATCCTCCGTAAAATCAAGAAGAGGTGTATTCGTTCCTTCAAAGGCTATGGATAACGCGGCGAGCGCGAAACCAACAACGAGGAATATCGAAACAAGAGAAAACACGCGCGTAGCAAGACGAGTAAAGATGTTGTTTGTCTTGGTCAGTATCTTGTTGTTCATCATAGCAACCCCACCAAACATCATTTTTTGCGCGATTAACTTTTGAAGAAGGGTCATTTTTTTATCCAACTTCTCATTTTCTTCGTCGGTCATCGCTGAATGATTTGCAATCTTTTTCGTGACGTTGCTAATCCCTTGAGCGAATCCTAAAAGGGAGCGAGCGATTCCTGTAATAGGATTTTTGTCTTTTGCGGTTTTCAATTTCAACAATTGTTTTTCAAGAATACCCATCTTCTTTGAAGCGTTAAGACTGACGACACCTGCTTGTTCCAACTGCTGAATAACCTTCTCGGTTACAGTCGCGACATCAGCCATCTCTCCTGCCATTCTTACCACCCTTCGCTGTGAGGCATCGGTCCATGCGTTGAGCCTACGCGACGCTTGCTTTTCGCACCATCGCTCGCTTTCTTAATCTCTTCGGCCTTCAATTGTTCAGCCGCACTCGCCCAAATGAATGATTTCTCAAATGCGCTTATGTTCATGTTCCATACCTCTTGTAGGCTCAACCCATAATGTTTCGCGACGAAGTATGCCGCCGAGTCGAACATCATGTCAGGGTCGGGCTTTGGATTCTTGAAGAAATCAAGTGCTTCTTCTATTCCGTCAGCCCATCCGCTAAAGGGTTCGCCATCAAGTCTTGAGGTTGAGGGAGAAGAGCGATAATCTGTTGAGCGACGAAAGGTTTCAACGACAACATTTGCGGAATGGTCAGGCGCGGTTCAGTCTTTTCAATGGCTTCCGCGAACATATATTTCCAATATGCCGCTAAGTCAATATCGACTGTTGCGTTCGGTTTGATGGAGACAAACGACTTGACTGCGTCTTGAAGTTGCATGAAGGATAACTCCTTCACCCACACTCTCATTACAGCGTTGTCATCGTCTTCATTTACTTGTATTTCATGCTCCGTCGCTTGACTGTTCACCAACAGGCTCGTCAAGTCCGCTATCGTTTTCGTGGTCATTTTCATCACTTACTGTTTCTTCTTCGCTTGTCGCGGCCTCTTCGGAGGGAGCAACTTCTTCCACTTCAACTGCCTCTTCGGAGGGGGTGTCGGCTTCAATAAGGCGAGCGATGAGTTCCGCCTTTGTTCCTGTGACAGGAAGACCGCGCGCTCGTAGGAGTGCTTTGAGTTCTTCAACAGTCATGGAGTCGTAATCTGTTTCTTGTAATTGGTCAGGGAATGGATTGCCGTCAGTCTTTGCGGCTTCAGGATTGAAGATTTCTTCTTCGATAGGTTCAGCGATGACTGCTGTTTCAGTCACAGCGCGAATACGCAATGGTCGTTCATCGCCCAAGTGCATACTCTTCATCAGGCGCACCCCATCTTTTCACAGGTTGAACCTTGAGGTTCACATTTAGGACAGCACTTACAGCCTCGACAGCCTTTGCAGTCATCACCTTTACACATACTTCTTTTCAGTAGCGCGCCCCAACTTTCAATCATTGGATAGCCTTTGTATTGGTCTTCTCCAATGATTCCTCTTTGTCTTAACGATTGCATCAATTCAGGACGAGGTTGGTCGAAAGCACCCATGCCTTTAGGCACACCTCCGGGTCCCATCTTCGGTTGGCGATTACGCAACCTGCCGTAAGGTTTGCTTTGAAAACCACTTGTTTGAGCGCGTACTCCACCTTCCTCTTGACGACTTAAATCATCAACTTGACCGGGCGTTGGTCGCGGCATCGCTTGAACTTGTTGTCCAATATCTTCTATATAGCCACCTTCCGTGCTTACCCGCGCTCCCGACCGGCCCTCGCCACTATCCTCACCTATTTTCGCAGTAGTTGGGAAGTTAGAATAGCGACCTTTGTTATTATCATTTTTATACCTACCTCGATTGCGAACCACGCCTTGAGCATCCAGCCCTGTTCCGGGTTGAAGCCCTTCCATTTCTTCGCCTTCTTGTCCTTCTAATCGAGCGACAGGGTTGTTACCTCCATACCTTACACCCCATCCTTGTTGTATCGGGTAACTTTCTGTTCTATGCACATTGACAGGTCTTCCTTGTTGAATAGGGCGCGGAACAGAAGTCGGAAAATCATCAGGATTGTATCCTCGCATTTGAAATTCTCTTTTATCTTGTGCTGACATGTGGCGCGGCTCGATTCTAAATTCTTCGTCGCCTTTCATCATTTTCCATGCTTCTTTCATCGGATTCATTTGTTCACCTCACATGTGTAGGAACGCGTCGCGTGAAATGACGCGAACGTGCTTCGGTTTGATTTTCAATTCACTCTTGATGACACCTTTGTCTTCAGGGATTGGGAGTGGTGCTTCTGTAATCAGATAGTCGTCGATGATAATGACGACCTCTTCGCGATTGCTTCCTGCACCTGCTTTGGTCAGGGTGAGCGTGATTGGCTCGGTGAAGTCGTGTGTGCGATTGCTTCTGAACTCATGCCAAATAAGCGGGTCAGAAGCGATAATGGTCATCGACAAATCGTATTCCATCGTCTTCTCAATCATGATGTTCGCGTTGCGTGAACCACCGAACGGGATTTGCTCAAGTGAGTCTCCTGCTGTGTTTCGGTTCTCGGCTTGCGTGTTACCGCGAATTGTATAGATGGCTTCGGAGTTGTTGTTACCACTCAAGGAGAAGTTCGTGACCTGCGCAATGTTTACTCCGAACGAACTGATTTGACCGTTGTAAAAGAAGAACGGCTTTTCTGTATTCGGAGCGATACCTGCTTTCTTTCGATTGACGACGCTGTTGCCTGTGTTCTCAAACATTCGGTGCGCGGTGTATCGGTCTCCTTTGTTAGAATCTTCAAGACGTCCTGTGTCGGTGTAGCAATACAGCGCGTCGAAATTGACACTCATTTGACTTCTGCATCAGCGTCAGCCGCGATTGAGAAGTCCTTGACTTTACATCCTTTCCAAACACGCGTCAGTTGTTTGCTATCGTTCGCGGAGCCGGGAGCGGCTTCGTTAGCGAGAACGTCAGTTGTGTTCGCGTTGAACGAACCGACGTTGTGTGTGCGAATGCTTGACTCGATAGCAAACGTTGGGAGTGTTGCTCCTGAAAACAACAATCGCGATTGGCGGTTGGTGATAGCCCCGTATGTTCCTGCGGTGGTATCGAAGTGTGGAGAGCCGTTGGATGATGCCGCATCGTATTTTACACGCTTACAGGTGTATCCTGTGTGGCTAAACGAAAGCGGTTCTTCAAGATGGATTCGTCGCGTCGTTGTGTCGATGTATAGCACCTGACGAATTTCGTTTCGCTCGACTTCTTCCATGTCGATACCTGTGCCATCAGCACCCCATTTCTTTGAAGAAGCGGCAGGTGTGTCCTTCGGGAACGGCGTTGCTGTTCCATCAACGATGATGATGTATTCACCTGCAACAAGATTGGAGAGTGTGCCTGTGTATCCAATGTAAGTATCACCTGCCGCGATGTCCGAGAATGATGTTGATGCAGTTGGGTTGCCACTCATAACAGAAGAAGGCACGTCGATGATTTCGCGACCGAGTGAATAGTAAAGCCAACGTGCGCTGTTCATCATTGTTTCAAGCGCACCGCCTGTGTTCTCAAATCGTTGTGGTTCTTGGATGACCACGTCACGACCGACACCAACAATGTGTGCGCGTCTTTCTGTGACTTTGGTTTCAGGGAGTGAGACGGTCGCGGCAAGACCGATGAATTGGTCGGTAAGGACAGATTCGTCCGCTGATACCGCATTGGCGTGGTATGTCATGCCTGTGTCGATGGTTGGTGTGCCAAGCGTGCTGATGACCAATTCGTCACCTGCGTTTGAAGATACCCCTAACGCTTCTTTCAAATCGCGGTCGAGAATGAGTGTTGTTCCTCTATTCTCAACGATGGTGTAAGAGTTGCCTGTGGTTGCGTGGTCGTCAAGATTGAACGAACCGCCACCTATGATGCGAAGTTCCGACCCAACGAGCATACCTTTGGGATAGCGTAGGTTAGATGAAGAATCGAAAAACCCTGCACTTGCGCCGCTGAAATTTATCTTGTTGCGGTCACTTCCATCGACCGCGAATTGAAGCCCACCGAACCCGCCGTGTGCGAGAACAATGCCGCATTCTTTTCCGAATGTAACTTCGGATAAATCGCCTTTATACACAGTTGATGCCATATTAAACAGTCCGCCTTACCTTACGCGATGAGTTCACTAAAGATAACGATTTCGACCTGAAAGGTCATTCGATGTAGTCTTTTCGTTCGGTCTGACAAATCAGTCCGTTGTTTGTATAACAAGCGGTCGAAGTTCGCGCCATCTCCTTTTCGCTTGCTGTGAACAATGCGTCGTATCTCATCCTCAATTTTCATGAGTTGAGTTCGTCCTCCCATTGTTCGCGCATCAACGGTAACGTTGATTCGTGTGTGGACAAAGTCGTAAAACACTTCAGGTTGTTCTTCGTTGTGAACAGTCTCATACAGAAGAATCGCGTCTTTGCTTGTCAAATCAAGACGCTTACCGCGACCTGCTTCGACTGTTGTAATGTCTTCAACAATCGGCGTTCGTTGGTTGGTGTTGCCACGATTCCAATTATCAACGAAGATACCTTTGATGAGTTCGATGGATTCAAGAGCCAATCAAATCCCTCCCAATCGGTGATTCTGACCGCGCCTGTTTCTTTGCGGCTTCGACGATGTTCTTGTAGTCAGGGTCTTTCTCGCTCATGACTGTGCCATCTTCTTTGATGATTTGATTGTCGCTGTTGACCGCCGCTCCGTAATCAAGAGCCGCCGCATCAAGAAAGATTCTTCCCTTGTCTGTGAAAATGCTTGCTTCGCGCACCTTCGGAAGGTCTTCACGGAGAGCATCCGTGAGTGCTTTCTTGAAGGCTTCTTTCATATCACAACACCGTCATTACTTCTGTATAGCGCGGTAGTGTTTCAGCCACCTGCGCTTTGAACAATTGATATTTGCTTCCCAAGTCCACGTTCTGTGTTCCTTCGGGCAACAATACGCTACGGTCGTCAGAAAGAATCAAATCCATCGCGACCAACTTCGTGCATACATCCTCGATAGCCTTCTCGACGTATCGCTCACCATAAACGTAAGACACCTTGACAGCGTTCCATGAGAAGTAAGGATAGGAGTTGTTGAAGTAAATGACACCCAATTCGTAATCAGCCCACCAATCGCGAAGACGTGCTTCATCGCCTGTTGTTGTGCCGACGTAGTCAATCTTGAACTTTTTCTGATTGAGTGAAGCACCGTTGGTTGCCGCCGCGCTGATGTCTCCCGCGAGGTCAGTCACACCGTTCAGCGTCGTGCCTGTGATGCTTGTGTAATATCCATATGTTGCGCCTATGTTGATGATTCCGTATGGTGCGAATTCTGCAACACTCGCAACCGTGATGGTCGTTGCTGTCGATGAGGATACAGTCGTTGTTGTATCGGTCGCTCCTGAAAACGTCACACCGCTTGATGTGCAAGCATATGTCGCATTCTCACCTGCTTCGCCACGACGCATGGAGGTAATCTTGACTTGACCGCCACCGTAGTCAGCGTTCGCGGAAGCCATGAATTCGTGATGCACGTTGGCTGTAATCGTTCCGTCTGATTCTGTCACATCTTCAAAGACGAAAGATGGAGTGAATGCTGTTTCTGATTTACCTTTGCGCGCATCTTTGTTGATGAGGTCAGCCAATTGCTGTGCTGTGCTGACGTTGTCGAATTGCGCTCGGAACTTGGAAGCACCTTCACCCGCCGTGAGTGTCGCGACACCACCACCGCCGGGACACAAGAAGACTTTGTGTTCGGTAAAGCCTCCTGCGTTTTCAGCGAGTTGTGTGAAGTCGTCAATCTTGAGTCGGATTTCAGCCGCCGCAATTTCGCGATAGTCAGCACCCTGCCAAATTTCAAGGCGAAGAATCTGTTGCGCGTTGCGAAACATCAAAGGAACAGAACCGACGTAGTCGGTGTAATATCGGCGTCGGTATGGTTTGTATGTGTCGAAGTTGAGGTATTCAGCCGTCTGCAACATCGGTCGCCATGAGTTGTTTGTGAGGTTGTCAATCTTATCTTGTGTGCGGAGAATGAGCGTTTCAACCTGCGCCTTTGTAACACCTTTACGCTTACCGTTGGTGAACGATTGAAGATTCTGAACCTGCGCGTTGTCAGCGGTTGTATAGTCACCTGTCAGCGCGTCCGTAAATGACAAGCGAACGTTGCCTGATGCGCGAGCAATGGCTGTAATCATTCGCTCTTCACCCATTTCAGCATCGCTTGTTATTTCGATGGTGTCACCCACTTCAAACCCAACCAATCGGTAATCAGCAGGGCTGATGTCAACGTGCGTCGAACCATCTTCGGCGGCTAAGTAAACAGGGTCGGGGAATGGAATTTGAAGAATGTCAGCAACCTTCTGTGCTGACGTGTAGTAAAGCCTATCGGGGAAGAGAGGACGACCTTCGCGCTCACCTGTCTGAAATACGGTCGGCATCAGTCAGTCCTCTCTCGTAATCGGTCAAGCCGTTGCATCATTTTCTTCGGTATTCTTCTTGGATAGTGTCCGTGTTGTTGGTAAAACTGTTCAATCATTGCTCTTGCTTCTTTGAGTCGTCGTCCTTGTTTTAGCATAGCGCGTATGCGTTGCCCCTGTTCGTCTTTCGCTCGTTTAGCGTCAAGTTGTTGTTGATACGATTGAATCTGTGGTGTCATCTTAGGAGCGGTGGCTTGAGCCTGTTGATTGATTTGCGCTTCTTGTTGCCTCAATCTCTCCATCTCTTCCCTATGTGCTGCGAAAGCAGGGTCATCATCATCACCCATGTTCTTGAGCAACAACCATGCTTTGTCGAACGGATTCATCAGACCACCTCTTCGGTTTTCGCGAGATTGTAGTGCATTGGTTTCTTACACGCTCCGCATCGCTCAAGATAGCAAAAGTGGAGCATACCACAGAACTTACAGCGCGTTCCCGCACCGATATTGACAATGTCACGGATGTTGCGCGTCTTCATGTTCTGACGTTTCATAACGCCCTTCAATTTGTCGCGCTCGTCGGTCTTGACCATCGACTCTTCGGCTTTACGCCAACCTTGTTTCTCAAGGCGTTTTAACTCGTTCAAGTCCATGTCGCTCACCCTCATGAGGTGACGACTACGACATAGAGATTGCCCTGTAAGGTGTAAGAGGTGATTGCCTCAACCGTCTTCCCGTTAGTGTAATCGTCGAGAACCTTCTGAACTCCACCTGCCACAGCCGCGCCTGTTTCGCACCCTTCATTGGGTGTAAATTCAAACACTTTCGTGTCGGACAAGGTGAATCACCTCATCGCTTGCCGAGTGCAAATAGACGTCCACCATCAGCAACGCCGGGGTCGTTGAAGTTGACCGTCGTTCCCGCGATGACGCATGTTCCTGTTGTTGGACTCGCCGCACCCGATAGTGGGTGGACGGTCGCCATAAGAATCTCGGACATGAACGCGGAGAGGTCCGCGCTTGTATCGCCGTTTGCTACTGTTCCGGTAATCGCGATTAAATCGCCCATTGTGTGTGGTCTGTTGTCACTTGTAAATGCCATATTCATTCATCTCCTGTTGTTAGTGCTTCTTCCGCCTCGTTATTAGATTCTTCGGTTGGGTTAAGGTGTTCGTCGATAGCCGCGAGCAATTTCTTCTTTGTGGATAGTGAAGAAGAAGCGATGTCCTTCTCTTCCATCCACGCGAGAATGTCGCCTTTCGTCCATCCCATGTCAGGGACACCATCGTTTCCTGCATCAACAGTCGCGACAGCCTTTTCAAAGGTATGTCCTTCGATAACGAAATCCGAGCCTTCAACAGCCGAGCGATTAGCGTCCAACCATTCAGCGGACACTTCGCGTGCTTGACCCCAAATCCACCATCCTAAGCGTCCACAATTCGCACCTGCGCGACGTCGACCCTTGTAGGTAATTGTAGGCAAAAAGAACACCTCAAGCCAAAAGCAAAAGTAGTGTGACTGATTCAGTCGTTCCTGATGTGTTTGTCAAGACCAAAGGAGTTCTCTTGTGCAAAGCCGCGTCGTCGTTCATTTGAACGGTCGCGTTTGCGCTAAGAGTAATTGATGTTGCATCAAGAGCGGTTAGTGTTCCAACAATTGCTCCTTCTGCATTAAGGACGAAATCACCAACACTAAATTGTGTTGTCGCGTCGACACCATCAACATTGGCAGTCGATTCACTTGTCAACAAGTTTGCGGCATCATTGATTAGAACTCCGCTTGCGGCGTGTTGGGATAGACCCGGTGCGGCATTGGATTCAGCCCATTGACACGATGCGTGCATAATTTCGCTGACTTGACCCGAAAGGGTTAGTGTTGCATTGTCTGTCGCGGTCGACCAATGAACGACAACCAATCGTGGGTTGAATTTGTTCGCTCGGTCGGTCTGCTGTGGCTCAAAAGAAGCGAGAGAACCGGGATAGGCCGCGCCCATCCAAAGTGTCTCGTCTTGGTCCACTCCACCTTGAAGTGGCAAGTCCATTAGGACGTCGACGCCACCTGCGCTCGATGTGTATGTTATTCCTCTATGTGTTACTGCTACCATATTTCTTCACCTCATTGTAGGTCGCGAATTGAACCGCTTGCACCAAAGAAAGAACACCATAGTTCACCCATTGTTCGGTAAAGACCTTCTTGTCCAAGACGGTTAATCGCGAATGGGTCTCCGGTTTCAATTCCGGATTCAAAGTATTGTGTCGGGATAGCGGTTTGGAACCACAAGTAATCCGTGTCGAGATAGTAAATTCGCGACAGACTGCTTGCACCTTCGTCAGGCATATCCTTTGTTGGAATCATTGGGACACCGTTGTAAGTAGCAACGATGAATCCTGCTTCAAGACCGGGAACACCCTTGACACCGTTGAAGGTTGGGGTGACACGCTTGCTGTCCATGAATCGCTGTTGTGATTGTAGGAGTTGTTGAACACGCATGAGTGTGTCGTAGCCTGTAAGCATGACCTTCGGATTACCACCGCGAGTCCAAAGTTGTTGGAACAATCCGTCCATCTGATTGAGGGATAGGTTGCGGTTTGCGGATGAGGAATCGACGTCGACTTCCGCGCTGTGGAAAGCGGCAGAACCATCGCGAGTGATGGAATACATGTCGTGGTCGGTCAACGCGCTAACGTGCGTTGTTCCTGTGGTCATCTTGTCAGGGTCAGAAGTGATTCGGTCAAGAGACTCAAAATCATTGCCGACAGGAGTGTCGACATCTTCAAGGAGCATTCGGTTGATGTGTTCAGCGTGGTGCTTACCCATCTCTTCCTTGAGGACTTGTCGGACATCGCCCATACCGTCGTCCTTGTCAGAAAGGAACATGCTTACTTCCGAAAGGTCGAAAGTGTGCGCGACAGTCTTTGGCTTTGCGGCAACGTGAAGGAATTCAGGCTTGGAGGTGTCAGGGAGAGTTCCGTTCTCCGCGATACCGCCACCCTTTGCGAAATCAGCGCGCTCGGTGAGGATACGCCATCCGCTTCGTTCCCACGGTTTCTTTGGAAGAATAGAGAAGGCGTTAAACTCTTGGTTGAGTTGCGACCATACTTTTCGTCCGTAAATTGCTTGGTATGTTCCTGCGGTGCTGGACAACAAAGGCGCGTCGGCCTTGAGAATGTCACCTGCTCCGTAGGTATATCCTGTTTGGGATGCGCCACCGTAATAATAACGCTCCATGTCTTGAACTGTTCTTACATAATTTCTTGCCATCAGATTTCACCTCCGTTCAACGCTTTACCTGCGAGTCGGTGGACGTCGTCCCACGACATGTTCGCGAGTTCAGCGGTGTCAGGAATAGTAACGTTAGCGGTGGAAGCGGACTTTGAAATCATCGAACCACCTGTGGAAGAAACGTTGTCAATGCGGTCATTGAGAGCAAGGACAGCCTTTTGTAATTCAACCATAGGACCGCGAGCGTCGAATTGACTCTTAGCGATTGCATCAGCCTCCGCCTTTTGCTCCTTCATGAAGCGGTCGGTAAAGTGGCTGTTCAAGTCAGACTTGAATTGTTGCTCAGTCGCGGCGGCTTTGAACACTTCGTAAGCGGATTCAATCTCACTTGGCGAAACGTTGTTCGCGTTGAGATAGTCGCTCTTAATTACGTTCTTGTTACCGCTTGGCGCGGAGCCAAAGTTCGGTTGAGGACGCTTTCCGGAGTCGTCTTCACCTGCACCTTCAAGAGAGCCTTGTCCGCGCATGTCAAAACCTGATTCACCGGGTCCGTATCCTTTGCTGAAATGGTCGCGAGCCGCGAGCGGGTCGAAACCTGCACTCTTAGCGGTCGATTCAAGCCATGTCAGGTAGTCCATCGTTATCATATCGTCACCTTTTTGTGTCATATCATCACCATACATCATGTCTTCTTCATCCTCGTCGTCTTCGGGTTCATCTTCGTCGTCGTCGCGAGGTGGAGTCTTTTTCTTTGGCTTGTCGTCACCGAATGGGCCGGGTTCGCCATCTTGGTCGCGGTCGAGAGGGAGTGGCATAGCCGCGTCTTTCTCTTCCTTGTCTTTCTTCTTCTTATCGTCGTCCTCTTCCTTGTCCAATTTTTTAGACAAGCGTTCAAGGACACTTTGTAATTCACTCATTGTGTTTGTCATTGTATCACCTGTGGTGTCTTCCTTGAGGATACGAAATTGCGCTTCAGGGTTGATTCCCTTTTCACAAATAGTAACCTCATGGAGTTCCATACGACGAATCTCGCGGTAATCTCCGCGTGTTTGGTCGCTCTTGTTGATGCGCTCAAATGCTTGACCACCAATAGAAAACGAGCGCAGGTTTCCTTTGCGGATTTCAGAAGCCACTTCTCGCGCCTTCTCGATGTCGCCACGCAACTTGATGACGACGAACATGCCTGTGTCATCCACTTCGGATTTCCACAGACGTCCTGATGAGTCAGTATAGGAAGGAATGACTGTTCCGACTTGAATGTTGGAGTGTGCGAGTTGCACATTGCGAAATCCGTCAGCCTTCATGAAGTTGCCAAATGCGTTTTTCAAAGCACTACGGGTGATTAAATCTCCCTGCTTGTCAACCATTTCGACAGAAGCATATCCCGCGACAACAAGGTCGTCACCAATACCCTTCAAAATGAGGGGATTGGAGGAACCCGTTGGAGCCGCAAGAATCGCCATTGCCTCACGGATTCATCGTCATGGTATATCAAGGGAACTGTTCTCAATCGCGATAACGCCATCATCTTCAAGCGTTGCTACTTCGCCTTCACTTGTTCGCAGTCGCTTGGTTTTCTTTGCTGTCGCGGGCTTTTCTTCGCTATCGTCGCGTGCCGCAGGGTCGAAGTCAGGCATGGTGTCGTCGTTGATATTCTGTGTAGGTCCTCGCGGAGATTCATCAGGTGTTGCATAACCTATACCCAACCCCTGCACACCTGTGCTTGTAATCTTCTCTTTCGTGATATGTTCCAAACCACGCTCAATCAAATCAAGACCGCGCTTGATAACTTCTTCTTCATCTTCCAACACATGCTTTCGTTTCTTACTGTGACCCGCAGGTGGTTCAGGTTTAACTTCGTCATATTCAGGTTGTTCAACACCCTCTTCTTTCAACAACATCGCCGCTTTCAATTCCCAATATGGCTCTTGGTCATGCGCTAAACGAACGAGATACTCGTTGCCCCAAACACTTGATTGAGGTTCGACAACCCACACACCATCTTCGATACGCGTCTTACAGATTACGTCGTCATCGAAAGCAGGGAAGTTGATGATGATGTTCCCCTTCTTCATCGCGACGCGCTGTGCAACGTGGTGTTCACCTGACATGACTGCGAGCGTTTCCACACTATCGGCGGCTAACGGTTCGTTGTCTGTAATCTTCCCACTTCGTATTCTGTATGTTGGATGCTCACCGTTGGATGCGCTCACACCTGTGCATTGAACCGTAGCAAAGTCTCCTTCTTTCAACCCTCTTGGTCCTTTCGCGCTTCCGACCATCATGTAATGTTCTCCATCAATTTCTTGTGCGCGCTTACCATAATGTTCAGGGTGCATGAGTGGACCAACGCCGATGGTGTAATTCTTACCGCTACGCGATAAGATGACGACATCGACCATCTTTTCTTTTGTTAGCAAAACCCACTTAGGATGTCGAGGCTCTCCCTTCATGTAGGTTGCATTTGCATCGCGAAGAAGGATGTCCATGTCCTTTTCTTTTCGTAATCCTTCGATGGCAACTGCCAATCCTTCATCGTCGCTACGCTTTGTGTTGATGGGTTCAGGCATCTTGATGTGTTCACTCGATTCGTATTGAGCGCGGAGGTGACGGATACGGTCTTTCGTTGGCATGTTGTGTGTGTCTTCATCCGCTGTCTTCAACAAATCAATAACGGTCATCATTCCATCATGAAGAATCGCGTGAACCGTGAAGTCTTTTTCGTAAACCTTCTCCACCTCTTCCAAAATCTTCTCATCCAATTCCACTTCTCCGTCTGTGCTGTATGCTGTTAATTTGTCTTTCTTCTTTGTCGCGATGACATGCTCGCCCTGCGGATAAAGACTGATAACCCAATCACCTGTAAATCCGCGCAAATGTTCCATATCTTTGAGGTCGAAGATGCGATGCATGAATTTAACAGGTTGAGGTTTGCCGTCTTCTTTCGTTATGATTGAGTCGTCGATGATACGGTCGAACGATGTCATAATGTTGGGGTCGTCGAGACCTGTGGATTGTTGCGCTCTCGTATCGAAATGTGAAGGGTCGTTGGAGATGTGATTTGACGCGCTGTAATCGTATGGTTGTAAGAGGGGATTGACGTCTCGTAATCCATCTCGCGAAACAACAAGTCGCATGTCGCCATTGTTCGGTAAAGGGTTTTGAGCATTCTTCGGTGTCTCAATAAGGAAGTTGCCATTTCTTTTCAGCGCGTCTTTGTTGAAGATGACAGGAGGTTTGACGTTCTTACCGAACTCAAATTGATTGTGTCGGCTAAGGTAAAGCGGTATGAGTGTCGCGTTTGAAGGACTGCCACCGCCAACAGGAAGGTCGCTGTGAGTTATATCTTTGTTGACTTTGTATGACGTTGTTTGGTCGTTTAACGCGAAAGCAAGACTGCGCAACTTTTTCAATTTTGAACTGCGGTCTTTCTTTGAACCTGATGGGAAAATTTCGTTGACATTGAAAATCTGTTTTTGCGACTGCCGTATCCCTTTACCTAACACAGCAACGTCGCTTCCCATTTTCGTTTTGTCAAGCAATTGACCCATGACAGCGTGGATTGCGTTGAATTCTTTTTGCATCGAAAGCGGTTTGCCTTCGTCGAATATCGCATCACCGCCATGCAGTATGCCGTGTTTTTCTGAACCCAACTTGAATATGTCAGCGCGATTATGAACGTGAGACAAGTTCTCAAAGATGTCTCCATGTAATTCATGAGGGTCTTTGATGACTGCCGCGAGCGTTTCTTCTTTTCGTCCTCGGCGTCGTGCATCTTGAGTTTTTGAAGGAGCGGGTGCTGAAAGAGGTTTTGCGAGACGATTGTGTGCTAAGTAACGCGAAACAAATGCATCTTCAAACGATATGCCTTGTTCGTTCGCCGCTTCTTGCACCTTCTCGATAACCTTGTTGAAAATTTTTCGCGTTCGGTTGTCGCCGTCGAACAAACGATTTGCTAACTCATATCCCTTCGGAAGACCGTCAGGGTATTCGTGAGCCAAGCGCATTCGGTCTCCACCTCCCGTCATGTCGTGATGGTTGCGTCTCACTCTCAATTTCTTAATGCGGTCTGCCATTTCAGGCGTAATGAGTGTGTGCATTGGTATTTGTTTGTCGCTCTCCATACCCGCGATGGTGTATCCTGTCATCTTCCCTTTCGCCATCAATCTCGACTGTTCATCAGAAGTGAGGTGTGTGGCTATGTATTCAGCGATGTGCAGACCATATGCCGTCATAGCGGTCGCTTCGTTGTTCTCAACGTTCGTCATACCCTCATATCCGAATGCTTTAGGGTAGTGGGCTTCGATAGCAGGACGAACCATCATATCGAAGACTTCTTTGACAACATCGTGCGTCTGACGTCCCAACTGCATCTTGTCGTGGAACGGACTTTGTTCATCGTTGTCTTGGTAAAGATGTGAATTCGCGCCAATGCTGTTGATTTTTTGCATCAGAAAATCGCGCTCGACATCATCCTTTGTAAATTTCAATTGTTCAACATACGCTTCGGTATCGTTTTGAGCAAGAGAATGTTCATCGGGGGCTATCACATATTCGACACCGTCAATCGTTCCGAACTTCTTGGCTTTATCGACCGTCGTCATCGCTTGATTCACACGCTTTCCTAACGCTTGCATGTTGCCATCGTAATCATCATCAAGCGTGATGAGTTCTTGTTTCAACTCTTTGTCGGTCAACCCACCGTGAGAAATGGGTGAAGGTAAGACGTATTCATTGTTTGAGTAGCGCGTATCAAGATATTTTTGATAATCCTCAAGCGAATAAATGGAGTAGCGCATCGGTTGAGAGCCAATTTGTGTGTCAAACAATTCGGAATTGATTCTGTCAGAATCGCGAACTCTCCCTGTCGGGTCAGTTCGATTCATTGATTTGTATTGACCTTTCTTCCAAGCATCGAGCGCGTCGTCGTCGTGAACGTCGAGAGGTTCGTGCGCGCCCAACAAACCAATACCAATAGCCAAACGATGTTGAGGATTGTTGCGGTCGTGATTTAACCGCGCAACATCCTGAACGCCTTGCATCAACTGTTCAGCAAAGAACAATCGGTCGTGACCTTTGCTGTCAGCGTTATCGCGTAACAATTGCATCCTCGCCATAGGATAAGGTGAGACGGTGTCTCGCTCTTCACGCAGTCCGTCGAGACCCATCATCGACATTTCGTCCATAGGGTCAGACATGAAATGAGCCTCCGAGCCGACAAAAGGCGTGAGTGAATCGCTCGTCACTCGTCGTAAGAGTGGCATACCACGCGTGTAATCTTCCATCTCTTCTCCGACAAATTCTTCGGTATCACGCATCGGTCTTTTGCGCTCTCTTAACCGTATGCGAACTTCATTACCTGCCTCAAATTGCTCAACCAATCGCTCCGTTTCTTCTTCTCCGTATCCGTTCCTTTGTGCTGTATTCCGAAGGCGCGTCTTTTGCTGTTCGTTCAATGCTTCATCTTTCTCGTTGGGTTTGAACGTATCCATAAGGGCTTCGCGCATTCTTCCTTTTTTCCTTCCGTATTTTGTTCCGAGAGCCTTCCCTTTGACATCTTGTCGGAATGCAGGAAGAACGTTGCGCACAGGTAAATCTTCAAACCAAACACCCGGCATCGCGCCTTCTCTTAATTGTGGGAAATCATCAAAGTCGAAATCAAAATTACCTCCACCTCCACCCATAACGTCCATGAGCATACCGTATGCCGTCATTTCGTGACGTGCGTCGTCAGGGTGTAGCCAATCTTCATCGTTGGTGTGCGTGTAGTGCAAATCGCTCATACTGTCCAACAACGTGTCGATTTTAGCCTCGCTGACTTTCGTTGTCGCGGCTTGATGAGCAAATGCTTGTTTGAATTTTTTGCCACTTTCTGTTTTGAAAAATCCGTGTTCAGCGAGTGCTTTCAAATCTTCAATTGTCATGTCGTCTTCCATCTCAATCGAATCTTCACCGAAAAAATCGTTCTTGACGATTTTAGGAAACATACCATGACCATAGACTGCTAAATCATTCGCGTCGGCGTATTCATCAAGTGCGTCATTCAACTCGTCCGAATCATTCATCGCCTCAAACGTTCGCTTCATAACATCTTGACTTAAATTTCGATAACGTCCTTCTGTAAAGTCGTTTGCAAATTTGTCGATTCTTTCATTCGGTGCGCTGTCGATTGCTTGTTTAGCGGTGCTGTCGTTAAGATAACGGTTTGGCGTAACGTGAGTGAATCCTCGTCGTAAAGACCCTCCTGAATACATATCGCGTAGCGCAGTCTTCATCAAACGATTATGCAACGCCATGTAGCCCAATACGTCATTGAAATTGTTTCCAACAATTTTCTTCAAATCAGATGGATTTTGCGCGCCGTTCAACTTCCAATAAGTGATGTCGCGTTGCATATCGGCAGGGAGCATATACACACCATCGACGTAAGCATCTGTGCCTGTTCGTTCATGCGAAGGTATGACCCATCGTCCATCGTCTGTTTGTATGCGAACATCGTCTTTCACAGCCTGATGAAGGGATACACCCGCACCTTCTTTCACTTGAAGATTATTCTCGTCGATGGCTTGTTTGAAGATGTAATCTCGCGGAAGACCCTCATTCTCCCATTGTTTACACCATACAAAAAGAGGTTTCATAATCTCGGACTCTTCACCGAATTTTTCAACGAAATCCTTTTTGAAATCTTGATAGCCGATGTCAAACATTTTTTCGATGGTAAAATTCTGACCACTCCAATTGCCGAGTATGGTGTCTTTTCTCAACGATGGATGCAATTTTTTCGCGGCTTGCATCATTTTTTTGTTGAATTGAGAAGCGAGAGCGTGAGGTGGTGAAAACATAGCACGCATGAGTTGTTGGAAAATTGGTTTGCTATGATACGACGGTATGTCGTCTTCATATGTTGGGTGAAGGTTGAGCGCATGAATAGGGTGGTGAGGGTGTGTGATGTCCTCTTCATCGTAGTCTTCGGTGTTCGGACGAGTTTGCATACGCCAACCGTGTGCTTTTCGCGTCATTGCGTCGATAGCACTTTGGTTGTTTTCATCGTGTGCTTTCACCCAATCATCAACATGAAAAAGACGGATTGCACGATGTTGCGGTCGACGCGCAGGTTCATGTTTTGTTGAGCGCGAAGTTACAACTTTGGATTGTTGAAACGAATCAACAGGGATTTCGTCGATTGGATTGTCAACTTTTTGTCGCAAAGCATCCCTACTTCGCTTCATCTGTCGAAGATACTTCTTCGCGTCTTTCAGAACAGGTATGGTTGTAACACCTTCATTGCGCAAATTCTGTGCGCTCATTAAGACATTGACTGCTTCGTCGCTCGCGTCACCTTTGAGTAGTGCGTCGTAAAAGTCGCTCACCATTCTCGCATGGTATTGCAATGCATTTTCACGCACACTTCACCACCTCAAGAATAATCGGTGATTGAATACGCTCCTTCAGGATTCTTGTCAGATGGGTCGCCTTTCTTGTTTTCGTGCGCTTCAAGAGTGTTCGGATGGCCGATAGGTGTGAATTTGATTTCTTCTTTCTTCGGAGCAGTTCGCGATACATCTTCTGTGGTGATGCGTCGTTGATTGGTGTCGTAGTATCCTGTGCGAACAGGTTCAACACCTGTTACATTCGCGAAAAGGTCAGCACTTTCTGTGCCGAAGTCTTTGGTTTCTTTGTCGACTTTTTCAATCAAATCGTTGGCTTGCTTGATAAGTTCATCAACGTCAGGCGCGAGTTGTCCTGCTTCGACTTTCATTGGTTTCATTGGTCAATCCTCCTTCCTTCTGCTTCGGCGGCTGTATTTGCCATTGCGTGAATTTCGTCCCATGACATATCGTGCCATTCTTCGTTTGATTCAGGCATCGACATACCTACGTCGTCAATGGCGGCGGCGGCTTTACTGATAACATTGTCACGGTCTCCGCGAAGTGGGTCGCCCCACACATCTTCATTCGCAGGAGTGTTGGCTCGGACAAAGCCCGCGCGCTTGAGTAACAGTTCAGGTGTATCCATACTTTTTCGCATCGACGTGATTTCAGCATCCATCGACTCCATTTTACTGATGAGTGCTTTCATCAGTATCATAGCATCGGTTTGCTCACTCACGCTCACACCTGACCTTGCTTCTTGAAGTGTGAACCAATGCGGTCAGGTCCGATGTATCCCATAGGTCGTTCGCTCTTCGCGATGACGCCTTGAGTGCTGTTGAATTGAGCGACAGGGAAGCCACCTGCGAATCGGTCGTTGACACCGAGAACACGGTCGCCGCCTTGTTCGGACTTGTAAATTTGACCCACGTCATCCGCGAGATAATCACTTGTGGATTGGATACTGCGAAGAAATTGTTCGGCTGAAACGAGGTCGTTGTTTGCAAGCGCGACCTTGAATTCAGATAGCGCGGTTTCCAATTTGCGAACCATCGGGTCCATCTTTTGCAATAGGCTCATACGGTTTACGAGGAAAGCCCACGCCTTTAAGTTATCCCTAAAATCCGCTTTCTTTCTGTTTCGCGGTTGGGTCTTTCGCGGCTTGAACGCTGTCGAGTGCTTCCTCAATTGGTGTCTTCTTCGCACCACGTTGATTTTTCTTCGTGGATGGTGCGCCTGATTGGTGTGTTTCTGAACTGATAGGTGCAGGTCCACGTTCGCGCAGTCCTTCGCTTTCACCCAATCCGAGTGCTTTCTCCATCATCATAATCTGACCACTGCCGGGTGGAGCCGCTCCGCCGGGAGGCGAAGCCCCTGCCCCCTGTGGCATCATCGCGCCCCCACCCATAGGAGGTCCGCCACCACCGGGCGGCATTGGTGGAGGCATACCACCTGCCCCCATAGGTGGCATTCCTCCGCCACCCATACCACCTGCTTGTTGTTGTTGCATGGCTTCCTGCGGGTCAGGTTTCTTGTAAACGAAGCGTATGTCGCGACCTGCATCTTCGGTCAATTCGGGTTGGAATCCGAGTTGTTGCATACGCTGTGCGATATTGACTTCTTGCTCATCGCGTCGAAGTCGTGTGATTTCATCTTCTTCTTCGTTTGGATAAAGTGTAAGCGACCAATGATGAACACCCATTTGGTCGAGCAAACGCGGGAACAGTTCGCGCGAATACAACTTCTGTCCTGATTCGACAGCACGATTGGTAACGAGGATTTGCATACCTTCATTGTTCAACCCTCCTGATTTACCTGCGTCCATCATGAACACATTCGATACACCGTAAAATGCGGCAATACGCATTCGTATTTCATCACGAACCTGTGCGTATTGCATCTCATCGAGACTGTCCATGAAACGAACAAACTCAACTTTACCGCGACCTGATGAAGACTCAACACCAACCTTCGGAATATAGTGTGGGTCACGCTCCATCTTTTCTTCCGCGCCTTTCCAAAACGAAGCGGTGGATTGGATGTTGTCGGTTGTGATGGCGAGAACACCGCGAGGTATTCGTCGCTTTTGATATGCGAGGTAAATGTAATTGTCCATCGCTGTAAGCGACTGTGCTTGACGCCACATGCTCGCGACGGGTGAACGCCCATACAACTTCGATGGGTTGAATTTAGACAGATGCAACACTTCTCCGTCAACATAGTATTGCGTTTTACCGCTCCCTGCTGTGTTGATGTAGTGAACGTCTTGAAGTGGTAAAGAACAAACGTCGCACTTTTTGTGGTCGCCGTTGTGAGGGTAAGTTTTGTCTCGGTGAATAGGACATATGAGGTATCGTCCTCCGCGCTTCCCTGCTTTGTCAGCCACGATGCGCATGAAGGTTGGGTCTCCGCGAACCAATTCTTTGACGCGGTAAAATTCAATCTCACCGCTTTGTGGGTCGATGAAGTATTCCTTGATGAGCAACAAGAACGCGTCGTCGACGATGTTCAAATCCCATTCAATCTCTTTCATGACTTCAATAAACGATTGGTCCATGCTGTTGCGCTGTTTCATCAACCATCGCGGATACAAAATTTGGTCAGCATCAGGGCTTTCAAATTCTTCGTTGCCGCATATCCGACATTGCGACACAGTATCGTGTTGATATTCTTCTTCACAGTTCGTGCATTTCTTGTGGAATTTCTTTTCCCAATAATAACCGCGACGAAATATCTCTTGACATAGCGTGTTGATGGTTGTTCGGAGGATGATTGATTCTTGAACAGTCGCGTAAAGTGCAGGGATTGAAACACCTTGAACGAGAACAGGCTCTTGAATACCCGTCTTCCAAAGCGGCATCTGTGGTTCAGGCGTTGTTCGACGACTGAACGGCTTGGTCAATCTCGACAAAAAACGACCGACTAAGCCTTTCTCTTCTGCCATCAAATCATCTCCACAAGTCGGTTCGCGTCATCGACAAGACGTAGCGTTTCGCCGTCTCGCTCAAACATCGCATGGACTCCCGCTTCATCAATGTTCCACTCTTTGAGAAGTTCAGCGCGCTTATCAGGAACGTCACGCCAATTCAACCACTTCACCATTTTGTATAGGTCGTCTCTTCTCGACTTAACGATGTCGGTTTTTCTTCCTCGCAAATCAAGCAATTCAATAACAGCACTCGCTTGCCCTTTCTTCATTCGCAAATGAGGCGCGATACCTTTCAACAATGTTCGTAAATCATTTTCGCTGTAAAATTGCAACCGATGTTGCGTCCGTCGACTGTTTTTGTGTATCTTCAAATCTGTTTGCAACACACCACATTCGAGTGCTTTATGCAATCGCTCGCAATGCAACTTACCACGCTCTCCTGTGGCGATGAAACCTGCTCGCGGCTCCATGCGCTTTGTAATCGTGATGTATCCGTCAGCGTCAAGAAAACCCGCCGCATACGCCCATACATCTTTGAAAATCACATTGTTATCGCGAACGATTCCCCAATTGTTACCAATCTTTTCGATGTCGTATTCGACACCATGCATCTTGAAAAGCGCACTTAATTTAGAAGGAGAAGTGTGTTTCGTTCCTTCCATAGAAGCAAAGATTTCGTTTGAAGGTAAAGGTCCGCGCCTTTCAAGAATTGTAACGGCTTTAGTGAGAAAAACAGCATCGGTCTTTTTGATGTTGTCAATTGAATGTAACGTGTTTCTCCATTCTTTTTTCGCGTTCTTCTTCAACTGTTGAGCATCGACCCACATTTGACGTTGGTCATCGGTGAAATCACCTTCGATGAGTAACAACTTGCTGATGGTATCATTGGCTTTCTCCCATTGAACGCACGCACGTCGAAGAGCATATTCGCGAGTCTGACCGTGTTTGCGGAGTGCTTGTAAATCACGTTCGCTGATTCCTAAATTGCGAACGGTTGGTTCGTGTTTACCAATCCATTCGATGGATTGCAACGTTGCCTCAACTTCCTGCCTTTTTGCGATACGAATAGCGTCAATGGCTTCGTCGATAGCGTCACGCATACCTTTGTTGATACGGCGCGCCATTCTCAAATCTTTAACAAGTTCTTCCGCGCCTCGACCAAACATTGACTGAAACCAACCACCATCAGGGAGCGAACGTTTGAGTTGTTGTTTGATTTTATTCGTCATCTCTTCTTCTTCTTCGCGCTTCTTGTTTTCATCGACGAGTGGTGGTGTTGGATTAGCGTTGACTTCACCACCACCCTGACTGATGGTTTGAGGTGCGTCGCCAAACGAAGCACCGCGAATCTGATTTTTCAACAAAGGATGAGAACGAACAATGTCAGAAATGTCGTTCAAGTTAATTTGTGCCATTGTCCTCCATTCGCATTCAACGGTTTTCCATGCGCTGTCCAACATAATTCGCAAAACCCAAACGGTCTTTCACCTTCCATGTAGCATATACCGCAAAACATGAAATTGTGATTAGCAACCATTCAACAATTCCACCGTTTCAACGCCGCTCCTTTCGGGGTCAACTTACCCTTTTTGGAAGTAGGACCTTTGACGCCACCCATCCGCGCACAAAAAGACTTACGGCGTTTAGCCTTCTTAGAACCCGCTTTCAATTTACTTGGTTTGGTCGTCACAGGAGGTTTGAGATTTGAGCCTTGTTCACGCTTTGCTTTAGCGCGCCCTTTCGCATTCAGTCCACCTTTACGATGATGCCTGTTGGGATTGTATCCGTGAAACGGTTTGCTCTTTTTCTTCGCTTTGAGAACGCTATTCGCGATGTCAAACGGCGAACAACATGTGCAAAACGACACTTCTTTCGCGATGTCTTCGTCGTTCATCATTGCTAATTCTTCGGCTGTTATTGGTTCATCGTGGTATATGTATTCGTATTCTGTCATGTTATCAACTTCCTGTGTTGTGATATGCACCGCATCCTATAACTCGCGAACGACCGTTTTCATAGACTACTCGGTAGCAACGATAAGCGCGAAGGCCGTATTCCCGCTGAATCCGCAATGCCTCTTGTTCGGAGCGAGGCTCTTTCCCATCGGGGCATTGATTGGCCTTCATGAAGACCCACGCCTCGTTCATCGCTTTAACGATGGTGGGCTTTCCGCCTACGCCCTGCTTTTTGCTACGCTTGCGTTTTGTCGCCGCGCGCTTTTGACCTGACGTCATCGAACCGCTTGTCTTTGGCGTCTTACTTGAAACTTTGACGGATGGTCGACACTTCGGATAACCCTTTGAAGAAGTCTTGGCTTTGCTTCGGCCACATGGAGGATGCTTACCATCCTTACCTGTGCGCGAAACATCCACCCACTTCTCCTTGAACCAACGGTTCAAGTTCTTCTCAACCGTCATTTTTTCGCCCACGCATCACAAGTGTAGTCTTTGTTGCAAGTGAAATCATACCACTTGCAGTAGCCCGTTTGAGGGTCTTCTGTTGCTGAATCATCCCACGCTTTACAATTGCCACAGCACTTGCTACTTTCACAAGGGCGATAATTTGGCGCGTCTTTCTTTGCTTTCATCAAAGCCCACGCATCTTCAAGAGGAATCATTTCTTCTTCTTCCCTCCCTTCTTCTTGCGGAACTTACCGCGACAGTATTGAACAGCCCATCCATTCGCGTATGCTGATGGATACACCTTGAATTTGCGCTTCGCCGCCGCTTTACCTGCGGGACATAACTTCTTCTCAAGATAACCAAACGCCGCTTCTCCGCCTACACAGAATTCACAATCGCACGTCATTTTCAACCACCTCGACAAATAGGGCAGGGGTCGCCTTCAATTTGGCCCTTCCCTTGACAAGCGGGGCAGTTAGCATCACCGCTTGGTTGTTCAGTCATAAACCCTTGAAGAAATTGCATCATCTCGCGATTTTCGTCGGGCGTAAGAGGTGCGCGCAAGTTGGCAGGTTTTTGACAATGGTGATTATTCAAACCGTTTTCGCCGTAAAAATAGCGTTCGCATTTAGGACATTGCACTTTGCGACCGCCGCGCCCCTCATCTCCGAGAGGCATGTTTTTCAAAAAAAGCCACCAATCGCTCAATCTAACAACCCCGCCATTATGTCATCCAAGTCCACAATACGCTCACGGAACTCCGTTGTCGCCCAATGAGCCAACGCGAGAGCAATAGCAAAGTCGTCATGCCGACCGATGCTGTCAAGCCGTCCTTTCTTGCTCATACCGAACATCAGCAATTCACGTTCAAGTTCAGACGTGAGTGTACGAGAACGGTCGTCACCGTAAGGCAATCGTATTTGTTCATTCTCAAAACGCAACACCAACCCCATGAGTAGTGACTCGCGACGTTGCCGTGTGGATATGAATGTCTTAATTGGTAAGTCTGTATCCGCGCGTAGTTCTGTTGCGAAGACGCGTTGAAAGTTGTTGGCTTCAAGTTCGATGACGTCAGGATTGAATTTTGCATTCAAACGCTGTATCTCCATGATTTGCGTGCGGAAGTCCATGTTCTTACGACGAACCGCATGAACCATCTCAAGTAATTCAGGGTTGGTTGATGGACGTCGAAGAACGACCATCACGGTATAGTCAGCCGCGCGGTCTGATGAAATCGCGGGGTCCCAACCGATGAAGTATTGGTCGTCAGGGTCGCCTGTTTCACGTTCGATTAACCGAAGCGACGAATCTTTTGCCGCTTGAAGAACGGTGGATGGGAAGAGACTGCTAACGTCGTCCATTGGTTCACATAGATATTCACGCGCAAATGCAATCGCGGGCATATCGTTTCGACGTGCATCAAGTGATTCTAAATCCCATCGTTCAGGCCACAACGCCTCACCTTTGCTGTTGATGGCAGGGTAAGTTTCGACAAGATACCCTTCGCGACTTTCCAACTCCGTGTAAAGGTCGGTCGGTGTAAACGGTGTTCCGACAATCATCAACTTGGATGTGTGGTGAAGTGTAGGAACAAGGACTTCGTAAAACCACGAAGCGACGCGAGCGAGTTCTGTGTCGGTTGTTCCCCACAGAATGTCGTCGCATAGAATCAAGTCAGGGTGAATACCACGAATAGCACCACCAACCGACTTTGCGCTGATGTTTGAGCCGTTACTGAAACCAAAAAATGTCTTCGACCATGAGTCAGCCTTCTTCATTTTCGCGAGAAACGGCACACCATCAATCAAATCATTGAGTGTGCGCATGTGGTGAATGGACTGATGAAGACTGTGCGAAATCAAAACGGCTTTGGTCTTGGGATTGAATGCAGTCTTCCAAAGCATGTAGCCAAGAAACAACGTTGACTTACCGTGGTCACGCGCCGCTTTGACACAATATCGCTTTCGTGATTCAAGGTTGTTATACCACTGCTCATGATGCCACGACAATTGAAACCCAAGAATCTCTTCAAAGAAGAATTTGAAGTCGCGCTTCGCTACTTCAAAATCAATCTCTTCGATGGCTTCAAGGGATAACTGTTGCACGCGCCATCACCGAATGTTCAACCCTTTCAATAGCGCATCCCATGATGCTATGTGTTTATCGCTTGAGAACAACGCGAGAGGTGCGGCGGCAGGGTCATCATCATCACCACCACTCCCTGCTGAATCAGGGAACATAACCTGCGCTTGTTCACCACTCGTCGCTTCCTCAACCTTTTGTTTCGCGTCAGGATTGCCTTGTTCTGCTGATTGAACAGTCGCGTCAGCCTGTGCAGGTGACATACCGTGATAAGCGGCAACAGCCTGTGCCAACTTGGTCCTGTATCCCCTGCTACCTGTCGCGGATGTAATCGCTTCATAACTTTCGGGTTTGTCAAACAAACCAAGTGCTACTTCACGCGCTTTTTTGCGTGAAGTGCCGCCTGTATATCCTGCTGTATCGAGCATTTGGTCTGCGAATCGTCCGCGCTCATCATCTTCTTGAGACGCATCTCCGTCAAGTGTGAGGTCATACATTTCTTCATCTTGAGGTTGTTCATTCTCACCTTCGCCAAGTGTGAGGTCATACATTTCTTCATCTTTAGGAGGCTCGGCAGGTGCAGGTGTTGGATTGATAGCAGGTGGTGGTGGTGAGTCGGTATTGACCGACTCTTTTAGTCCTTCAGACGCGCTATCAATTTCTTGGTTGATTGCTTCAACAGTTCCTTCATTTGCATCTTGCTCGGCTTGTCGCGCTTCTTGCATTTGTTCAGGCGTCTGTTGCAATCCACGATTTTGTCGCGAAATGTCCAACGCTCTTCGGAATCTGTTTGGTCGCGGACCTTCTAACGAACTTTTCTTTTCAGCCAATTGTTGTCGCATCTCTTCTTCTTTTTGAGCCAATGGTGTTTGAGCAATCGCCACCAACTGACGGTGTCGCTCACCTGCGTCAGTTCCCGCTTCTCGACGAGCGCGCGCTCGTTGGTCTTCTAATCTATTCAAGTCACCTTGAAGAACGTCGCGTCGCATACCTGCCGCTTTGTCTTTGCGTGCTTGGTCTTTCGCTTGTCTTCTTCCTTCTCGGTAATTCCCCGCCACTCCCATGAAATCTCGCATACGCTCACTCGCGCCCGGAAATTTATCAGCCAAGAATCGCCCTGCCTGACCTGCTTTGTCACCGACAAACCGTCCTGCACCTGCGATGCCTCGACCCATACCTTTGACACCTTCGACTACACCTCGACCTGTTTGAGCGACAGCGCGACCTGCGGCTTGTCCGTATTGACCTGTTCGTGCTAAATTGCCAACGGTGCGTTGTCCTTGCTCAAGCGCGGCTTGTGAATCCAAAGCGCGTTGCGCACCGAGCAAACGTCGTGCGTCTCGCGCATTTCTAAAAGCGGTATTTGTATTACCAACAGTTCCCGAAATAGCAGGAACAAATCCTTGATTGACGCCGAAAGGTTGCTGTGGTTGCTGTGGTTGCGGAACATTCTTCCGAATGATGTCAGGATGTGAGTTGTCGCGCTCCGCGACAGCCTTGATGAGTGGCTCCCAAGTGTCGTCGTGTTGATTGAGCATAACGTAATTGACATCCGTGAGGTTGCCTCCTTTCGCGAAGATAAACTCCATTGTGCCTAAATCGACACCGTGTTCAATCATACTGCTGTTCCATTCAATTTCCCATGTTTCAACCATTGAGTGCGCCTCCACAAGACCGCTTGATAGCGCGAACCACGTCATGCGTCGTGTTAAAAGATTTCGCTATCACATTCCAATCTCCGAGCGACATAGCAATCGCGCGGACATCAAGACTCGACATACCTACATTTTCGCCCAACTGTTGCATATCATACGAATCCATAGGGTCGTATTTCTGCATCAATGAGCCACCTGCGTCATGCATTTGCACACGCTCCATAATCGTCGCGATGACACCCATTGGGTCATCGTTCGACTTCATTGAGAAAGATGGACCGAACCCACCAAACCCTCCAAATTCAGGCGGAGCAAATCCGCCGAATGGCACTTGGGCTGAACCGCCTTCGTCAGCCAACGGGTCAGCCGCGAGAGGTTTTTGCGTTTCGTTCTCGGACGGCATTGTGGTCAATGGCTCTTGAGGTGGGAGCAACGGCTCAACAGGTTGTTGTTCCGCGCCTATCGTTCCTCCACTCAAGTGCGACGGGAAGGAGTCGTGCAAATGGTCGTAGTTCGTATTGAATTTACCGCGCATATCATGATGTTCGTCAGCAAGACCGAGCGAATCCATGTCGATTTGTCTCGCTCTCGACGAAGCATATTCGACGTAATTATCACGCACATTCGGTCTTGTAAGTGGAGTGTCGCCAAGTTCGACGCCTGTTTCTTCTGCTGTCTTGAGCATAGCCATGATGTCGATTGCCGCATTCTTTTGGCCGCGTTCATCATCGCCAATAAGACGACCAAATTGTCCGACGTGTTTCGTGTAAAGTTGGTGAATATCGCGATTTTTGTCAATGCCGATTTGTTCTCGTATGTCTTTCATTATGGTGCGCAAACCTGTTGCACGTCCATCTTTACCTGTTCCTCCGCCATACAACAACTGATTGACGGGAGCGCGAGCCATCTCTCTCGCTGTGTTTTGGTCGTATCCCAACTCCATCAATTCATTCATGAAATCAGTCGACATACCGCCCTGCGTTGATGGATTGAAGAATGCATTCGGTAAAACAGACACGATGGACATAGGTGATATTTCACCATACGCGGCAGTTTGAGAGTGCAATTGTTTGTAATGCGAAGGGAATTTTGTGTTCTTCTTTGACGTTGGGTCAGCCTCATTTGACGTGTATCGTCGCGTTACTCCACTTGTAATTTGTTGAGGTTCGATAACGTTCTGTCTTGCACCCAAACGTGTATCTATACCGCGCTTCTTTACTTCATCTTGGAACTCTTTGGAAAAATGAAATGCCGCTGACTCAAGATGCACACCAAGCGTTGGGTGCGCTTTGTTGTTCGCGTGGTTGTTGATTAACTTCCCATCTTCTGTTCTTGTTCTTCGTTGTGCTGTCGGCACACGCTTGTGTTCGTGCGAACCGTAGTGATTGTTCATGTATTCAGGATGGAGACGACCATCTTCTCCGAACGGAATTGGGACGGTGTGAAAGTCGTCGTTGTTGTCGCGTTTGATTTTGTTGAATCGCATCGCGGAAGCATTCATGATTTCTTTCGCCATACTCAAAGCGTTGGATTCTGTTGTCGGCTTTCGCCTGACGCCGTTTTCATCAATGTATCCTCCCTTCATGATTTCATTGGCTAAAATCATCGCGCTTTTCTCCATAGGGAATTGACGCATGTGCGCAGGTATCTCCTTGAAAGGCTTACCTGTTATCGAATTGATGTAAAAATGTGATTCGTTTTCGTGGTCAGAATCTTCAGGTGGGAACGACATAGGGTGCATGACCCCATCTTCGTCCATGTAGTAAACGCCTTTTCCTTTGAGGATGATGTCGCTCAACCTATTCCACCTCTCCTGACATACAAGTCGTATGCGTGTGCGCCCCATCGCGTCGCATCGTCATCAGGGTCGGTCTCGGTTGGACCTGTTGGATTTGATGTCTCCCCACCTGACGAATTCGGTGTGGACGTTTTATCTTCTTTATGCATCATGCGTCGCAACAAACGATTCAATTTGTCCATCAACGTTCGATATTCAATCCTATCGCGAGGTGATATACCTACCTTGACTTTCTGTGCGCGTCCTTTCATGAATTCTTCGGAAGCGAGAATCGAATCCGCACCACCCGCAAGTGAAGTTGCTTCTGTCATTTCTTGACCCATTGGTGTTGGTGCTGTGCGCGGTTGCCGAGTTGCTTTGCTGTGCAACTTCTTACGACCGCGACCGCGAGGTGGTTTTGTCAATCGAGACATCGGAGACATCGTTGGGATAGGCGGTGTAATGTCCTGCGTTGGTTGTGTTTGTCGAATTTGTTGTCGTGCCGCTTCCGCTTCGCGTTGTCGTGGGTCAGGATATGCTTGTTTAGCACGCGAACGGCCTGTCGCACCACCGACACGGATAAATCGGGTTGGCTGACGGTATGTGTATCCTGTTCCAAACGAAGCATACGGAGCGCGAGCGGCAGAAAGGGCTGACATACTCCCCATCTGTCGAACGTTTCCTGCTTTGAGCGGAATACCGCTTCCTTTTCTTCGCCTTCGACGCTTGAGTGATTCGACGGTGACGTTTTTCCTCGCTTTACGCTTCTTACCTGTTTTCGCTCTCGCTCTCGCTCGTATTGTTGAAATCGTCGTTGTCTTCTGTGGTTTTTCGTCGTCGTATTTTGGCTTGTCGCGTTTTTTGCGAATCATTTCAAACGCGTCGTCGATGTAATCCGTCGTCGAGAGCATGATGTTCGCACCGAGACCACTCGCGTTCGGATTCGCACCGTCGATAGCCTCGCTTTGTCCGACCTGTCCTGTCATTTGACCAAGTTCAGCCTGTTGCTTCATATCGCTGTCTTCTTCATCGTCAGGATTCTTTTGAGGAATCTTAATTTTCATATGTTGAAGACCTTGCAATTTGCGTGCGCGCTTATCTTGTTCTTCACGCTTCTTTGCATCGTGAAGTGCGCGCTCTTCGGAGTCTTCGCGACCAACCGATGAATCTTCTTGCAATTCTTCCGCGCTTTGACGCGGATTGAATCGAAAACCTGCGGTGCTTCCTGTTCCCGCAGTTCCAACCACTATTCGTCACCGCCCATCAATTTGTTACGAAGGCGCGCCCATACTTCAGGGCTTTCTTTCGCCAATTCAACTTTGAGGATGTTGATGGTTTGAGCGTTCATGGTTTCGTTCGTGCTTCCTGCCGCACGTTCTTGGACGCGCACGATGTCTTTCACCGTCTCACGCACTTCTTTGTGTAACGAAACAATGTTACGAACGTATTGAGGGTCGTTGCGGTCAGCATCGTCAAGAAAGTGACCTAATTCACCGTTGATTCGTGCTAAATTGTTACGCAAAGACTCCATCTCCTGCCCTGCTTCAACGATGATGAGGTCAGCCGCACCTTTTTGCACAACAGGCTTGAGGTGGTGTTTAAGATGATGATATACGTTTGATTCAGGAATTTGGAGGTCGTCAGCGATTTGTTGGGTTGTCATTGATAAGTTGAAATACGCTTGCTCAAGGTTTTCGCGCTTTGGAGAAGTGCAAAAACCGCATTGACTGTTGCTCGCCATGTGATACTCGCCCATATGGTTACGAAAATGACGGTCAGCCGTTCCTTCACGCCATCCCATATCACTATCCATATCTTTCGCGGTCATCATTCCGCTCTTCATCATCTCTTCCAAAGAGTCGCGACCCTCGTCCTGACAGAATTTGCAAGAAGCACGCGATATACGCTCCGCCATAGCAAAGACCAAGTAGCCGTATCAAATGAGTGTTTCTATGCGAGAGAGGCTTCGTCGTTCACCTAAAATAGCAGGTGTTCCGCTTTCAAAGAATACAGCAAAGAGTCTTTCTCGCGCCGCTATGGATATTATCAAAAACAACAAGGCTGACCTCACAGAACGAGAGCGTCGTTACAATATATGCCAACAATGCCCTGAACGGCGACACGACCGATGCGGATTGTGTGGTTGTTTTATCAAAACAAAGACGATACTGCTCAACAGCGAATGCCCTATTGGTAAATGGTCAACCTTGTTGTCCGAGTCGTCGGTAAATCATTCCCGTCGCGCTGAACGAGACGAATAGTGCGCCGATAACCCAACTTAAGTCGGTTGAAGTCATTTGTGGTCCTGAAAAGACCAAGATAAGAAAGCAACCAAGCGTCAATGTGATAAGTTGAACCATAATCATGTCAACAATAACTGATTTGCGCAAATTTGTCATATCGCTGATGGTCGTGTATAGCGAAGAGATGTCCATATCATCGACCTCCTGCCATTCCGCGCATGAACGAACCGATGCCACCACCAACGTTCTGTAACATGCCGGGGTCCGCGAGAGCGTTATCCAACATACCTTGTAACGAACTTTGGTTTGCGATTTGCACCATTTGTTGGAATTGCATGTTTGTTTGTTGAACATTGTTGGATGCTTGATTGAGTATTTGCGTTTGCGCCATCGTGACGCTATCAGCAGTCGGTAATCCCTGCACACCGCTAAAATCGAACGTATATCCGTTGTCCTTTTCGACCAATTTCGCGTTTGATAGCATTGTGTGGACAGAAACAGCAACAAGACTGCTCAAAAGCGAGATAAGCATGTTCATATTTGCGCCGTTGTTGTCCGATAACCACTTGTCGATGAGAGGATTGCTTGTTATCATCGCGGACAAAATATCCATTTCTGACGGTGGTGGAGGTGGCGCATAGGGGTTGTATCCCCCATTTTGCGTTCCATTCGTGATTTGATACGGAACTTGTTGCTGTCCGCTCGGTAATCCGAGATTCAACGCGCCATTTTGTTGTTGCGCGGGTTGGTTATTGTTGCTAAAAGGCCACACCATGATACAACCTCACGCTACACCATCATTTGATTCTGTCGGTAAAGGAAGAGGGGCGGTTTGTTGCTGTGCTTGATGTATCGCGAGCGCATCAAACAACAACCGCGCATTGTTCCCTGCTTGAAATTGACGCATATCAAACACAATCATCACTAAATCATTCATTCCTGTCGCGGTATTGGTTAAATGTGTGACAGGAATGTTATCTTGTTTGAGCATTTGAAAGAATGGCTCATATTTAGCGAGTATTGGAGGTGTGTTGTCCTTCTTTTTGATGCTACTGATTGGCACAGCAACGGTCGAAACACCCTTTTTCAACTTCGCTTTAAGCGTCCCACCGCTCGCTTCCTCTTCTTTCTCGTCTTCTTTCTCCCATTTCGTCAACAAATGATACAAATGAAGGTGTTCAGGGCAGTATGTTGCGCGCAATTTACGCCCACTTGTGACTTTTTCGCGTGCTACAAAGGCTTCAACCTCGCCTGTTACAGGGTTTTTGAAGTACAAATCCCACAACGTTTGACCTGTTTCTTCGTCTCCAACCTGCTCGTAAATGTTCCCTGCATGTCGTAAAAGGTGTTCAACATCGCATCCGTCAACGCAACATCGCATTGTGTTGGTATTGTAACGATATTTACCGCCCCAAATGCGTTTGAGAGAGAAAATTGACCTTTTTGTGGGTTTCAAGAGGCGATATGCTTGCTTTATGTCCTTTCTTCGCGCTTTTTTGGGGTTTGGGTGCTGTGAAGGGTAAAAATTGACCTGCGGAACTTCGATATGTTGGCTCGCATTGCTCATCGCGGCCTGTGCGGATGCCTGTTGTTGCATCTGTGCGAGGCTCATTTGTGTCTGTGCGGCGAGGCGTAAGAGGTCGTTTTGAGGGGTATTACCAAGCATTTTATCACCAATTTAGCATTTCAATCAACGTTTTTTCCACATTCCAACCAATTTTCGTCGCCATCATGCTAACGCGACACGGAATACCTGCTTTTTGAAGCCTCCGCATGGCAGGACGGTGCGAATCGAACACTTTATGCTCGCGTAATCGGTTGGATTGCCACAAAATGTTCGCATTATCATCCCACCACTCGTCCGCTTTGTTCGCGACGAGCCATATTTGCTTCGGAGCGTAGCGTTTTCCGCGCAATCTTGTCAATAATGAGCGGTATCTCCACCGTTTTTCAATCAACGAGTCGGTGAGATACTCAAAACCACCGATTGCGTCAATAACTTCGGCTCCTTGTCCTTTCAAGACGCGCGTATCTGTCATAAATATGACAATTTCGACTTGTCGGTCAACCATATCGTCAATCCACAAGTTCCAAAAGCGTTGCTGACCGCCAATATCAGACGAATGTACCACTCTTTTCTCCCCCTGCCATCGAATTCGCTTTCGCGTGGCTTTTGGTAAGACGTATCCGCCACCGATAAGGCGTTTTGCGTGCATTGTGCGGTCTTCGATGTCGTCCATTTCACCCGGAGTGCGCATAAATTGGTCGAGCGTGGTTTTTCCAACGCGAGTTGGACCGTAAACACCAATCCTGCGTGGTTTTACGAAGTTATACAACTCCTTACCGTAAACAATCGCGCCCATAAGTGCGCTTCCTGCTACTGTTCCGACCAATCATTCCACCCATCCGCGTATTTTATTGAAAAACCACTCAACTGTGTTCTCCCAAATGCTTACATCGGTTGCTTGTTCAAACCATGATACACCAAGAGCCGTTGAAAAACCAACGATGATGCATAAAACCAACGCTTTACCGCGTTCGTAGTAAGTGTCGAGTGTGTTTTGAGTATGTAAAGCGCGCAACGTTGCTTCCGTAGCATCATCTGATGGGGTTTTGAACAACCAACCCATAACGTTCACTCCTTTTTCTTGTCTTTCGCGTATGTCCCGTCAGCGTTTCGCTTACGACCACCGCTCAAATTAAGTGGTTCTTTCTTTTTTGCTTTGTGTTGAGGCGCGTCAGGCTCATAATCAACATTCATCAAATCGAGATACTGCTGAACTTCGGGGTCTTTCTCCAACTCTTCAAGTTGTTTCGCGAATGCGACCTCTTGTTTCTTGATTTCAACGTCCATTTGAGCCTTAGCAAACCGCATTTGTTGGTTTTGCATCTGTCGTGTCATGCTTCGTTGCATGTTTGAAATAACAGCGCGCTGGTCCATACCATCTTGTGCTATCATCTTGTAAATAAAATACGACATGCCCTGTAATGTGAATGCGCCCATCATGTATGTTATCGCGTTTGTTTGTGTTGAATCATCTTTCAGCCATAGCCCTGCGTCAAAGACTGCAATCGCGGCTCCAACGAGTATAGCGACGAAAGAAATCAGTCCGAATACTCTCAATTCATCTTTATTTTGTGGCGTTCGCTCTTGCATATCAAACAACCTCCATACATACCGCGTGACGCGAGCGATACATAAGCATGTTGATTCACCTCTTTATTGATATTATCATATTATTATTACAACAATATAGTATATTATCATTATAAGAAAAATATGATATTATTGAGAATCATCTTCTCCCAATTGCGGCACGTTCGGTCGAGGGAAAAGTTGGAATTGCGGCAACCCTGCCGTTTCAAGTTGCTGTTGTGGTGTCATTGGGATTCGCGGTGATGGCATTTGAGATACCGTCGTTGGTTGCTTTTGCGGTGCGACAGGAGGCGCAAGTGATACAGGGCGTTGTGCTGTTGATTGTATCGGCGTTCCCGCGTGCCTTCGGTGCGCTATCGAATCGTATATATGTAAATCATCGAAGCGACCGTGTTGCCATGTGGGGTGGAAACCGTTGATGCCTTTTATCACGTTTTCAAATTCTTTCATTTCGGCTTGATTCAATTTTCCTTCTGATGCCGCTTGCGACACCTCTTCGGCTGACGCGAATCCACCCTTTTCCATCAAGTCCATCATTTTTTGGTCATAAACGACATTTGGCGTATATTCGTGTTCAGCCACTTTCCACATCAAGTCGTGCATTTGTTTGTCTTGTTGTCGCGCTTCTTCGGATGCGCTGTAATTGACAGCGACGCTTTCTTTGAAGACTTGTTGCGCGTTTGGAATGGAGTGCGGTGTTACGTCGGCAGGTTTAGCGTCGTTCAAAATTTCTTCTTTGAAATCATCACCTTTCAAACCTGCAACCTTTTTCGACATCGTTAATTTCTTTTCCATATCGTTCTCATCTTGGAATCCTAACATTCGCGCGGCTTCGTTGTAGGCTTGAGTCATGAGGGGGGTATCGTTTTGTATGAGTGTCAGGAAGTTACCCGGCGACATGCGCGTGTCAGCCGACAATCCAACTCTTTTGTTCGCGGACACAATCTTTTCGTGCAATCCAACGTGGGACAATCCGTCGTATTCTTCACACAACTGTTTCAAACCTGTCAAAAGCGCGAATTGATGCCACATTGGTTTGACTGCGTTTCGGACTTCTGCATTGTATTCCGCGTCTAACCCTTTTCGCTTAACAGGGCCGTGAACGTATTCTCCTTCCTTTAAATCGCGTGAGAAGTATAAATTGCGCTTCGATTGTTTCATTTGATTTTTAATTTCGTCAGTCCATGTAGGTTCGGCTGATGACGTCTCGACATTTTCAAAATCGACTCTTCGGTCAGCATCAAATCCGAATTCATCCAACAACGCTGACAAAGCAGGGTGCGACATCTTGGTCAGTTTTTGCTTCACCATCGGTGTGTATTTCACACCTTTTTCTCGCGCATCGTTGGCTTCTTTGTCATCAGCGCGTCCTGTGGTGACAAGATTCAACATTTTGTTGGCTTCTTCTTCGTCGAAGCCACTCTCGCCCGTATGACGATTCCATGCTTGAGTGAATTCAGGTGAGTGTCGGAACAAATGAAGAACGTCTTCGACGTCCATAACGTAAGGCTTACCTGCGTTCTTAGGATGAAAAATTTCTCTTAGCGACTCAAACGGTGTTTGAAAACGCCCATGTTCATAGATGAGTGAACTATATTCCGAAGGATTGTCTCCCCTTAATCGACCTTCTTTGTCCACGCTGAATTGTTGTTTTTCACTTCTTACAAGATGACGTGTCGCGTAATCGTGAAGTCGTTCCATTGCTTCCGACACTTCATGCTCTTCGTCTCCGTGAGACATGGATTTGTCAGGGTGGTTGAGAACCGTGTTGAGCAATTCAAGAACTTCATCTTTGTCTTGACCATTTTCAATAGCCGTGTTCGCCATGTTACTTGCGCGCACTTCAATCATGTTTTCGTGATACGCTCTCATCAGCGCGTCACTCTTTACTTCGCTTTCAGGTAATTGGTCGATACCTGCTGAATCTTGCGGTTGTTGTGCGAGCCGCTCAATTGCGTCTTCCATTGAAGCAGGAGCCATCTGACGAGGCGATGCGTCTTCTTCTCCTTGTTCGGCTCTAAATTGCGCAACAAGGTCTTGGAACGTCTTTTCTCTTCTTCGCGCTTCGTCTCCGCCACCGTAACGCTTTGCGTTCAATTCTCGGATTGTTCCCATGTTGGTCAAAGGTGCAAACATACCTCTCGCGACGTTGTCTTTGAACACCTCAAGTGCCATACTTTTTGTCGAAGGGCGTCCTTTGACACCCATAACTCGACCCAACTTTTCTTGAAGTGTGTCGGTTGTAAACGATTTACCATGATGAGGATTGTGTCGTTCACCTTCATATGAGTGTTCGACACCATTATCATCGACCATTGAATATCCCTTGAGCCAATCGTCGTCGTCAGGGTGAAGAATGCCGTGTCCGTGACATTGCGAACAAACACCGTCAGCACACCGTCCTGTGGGCGAATCTTCGTTTTCGTGGTCGCAATCAGGGCAAGTGACGTGATGATGTTCGTGTGGCTCTTTTCGCGAACCTTCAAAATTTTCTTTGTTTGGTGGGCGCAAGTGTTTTCTGATGTGTTCTCTCATCGCTTTACTTTGAGGGTGCGCGTTGCGAAGTAGTGGATTATGGGCGCGTATGTAGGATATTGCATCATTCATAGTGACGGCTCGATTACCACCACACGTTCCGCACGCAGTCGCACCACCGCGAGAAAATGGCACGTCGAACGATTCACCGTTTTTAATTCGCTTAAGTTCTTCATCGGTGTAATGACTGTTTTGAATGGCTTTTGCAATCTCGTTTTCAGTCATCTCTTTTTCTTCTTCTTCTATGGTTTTGTTGCCCGTCAAAATATCCAAGCGCGCTCTTGTCATATCAGCCTCGTTGTATTGAGCATCAAGAATAGCGTTCATTTGTTTGCGCGAAAGTCCGCGCTTGTTGTATTTACGACTGTGGGCTTGCAACACAGCCATGTCAGAAAGATTTGGTAAGTGCTTGTTGTTGTCCATGAACGTGAGACCTGTTCCACCACTTGCGCCCATTTGACCCACCATGTATTCGTCAGGTGCATACAAAGTTGATTGGCGCGTATTGCCCTCTCCGTCAGCCATGAAGACAGTCGAAAGAGGGAAGCCATCGTCGCCTGTGTAAAGTTGTTCACGCAACTTAAGAAGCATGTTGAGTTGCTTCTTTTCGTCTTTTTCTTTGAGAATAGGCGCGAGAAGGTTTTCGTATTTTTTCTTCTTTTCGTTGTATGACATGCAATTGACCAATGCACCAAGCGCGTATTCGTTTCGTCGCTTGTTGTATTCTTCGTCGTTTCTGACGATTTCAGTCTTTGATTCAATGCCGCTTATTCGATTCTTCATTCTCTTGAAGTAATCGGCAGGATTCTTCACACCATCCCTGAATGCTTCCTTTTCAAAGAACAACGTTTTACCTGCTTGGAGGAACGAGTTCTTAGGAACTTCGGTAAATCGAATTGCACCGCGCCCCGCCTCAACATTCTCAATCAACGGTTTGTCGAGAACGAGACGGTAATTTTCACCTTGTTTTCGCGGTGGGCGACTGTCGACGATGCGATAGGTCTGATTACTCAAGTGACTCAGCGACCCTACGGTGATTTGAGAGTCGCCAATTTTGATGTTATGAAGACCCATAGCATATCGCGGAATCTCAATCTCTCTTTGCCCCATTTGAGCGTCCTGCACCATATCGACATGTCCGTCGCGTATAGCGTGCAATCTTTCGTTGAGTTCATCCGCGTGTTGTTGTGCTATCGCCGCCTTTTGTTGCATCGCGATTGCGTGTCCTTTAGGATTAACTTTTTCCTGCAAATTACCGCTTTCGACGCGCTTACCGAACTCTTTGTTCCACGCATCCATCGCGAGTTGATAACGTTCTTCGATACCACCCAAGTGTTCTTGAAGCATCTGATACCGACGCAACTTTGCTTCGTTCTTTTTGGCGAGATTGATGTCTTTGCTGTTGTTTACAATGAACTTCTTGATGTCGCTTCTTCCTTTGAAATCTTTGACTTTGTAATTGTATTTCTTTTTACCCTCTTCGTATTGGTATTTGCCGTCTTCGACGTCGTTCATAATCTCCAACGCTTCAACAAGACCACCCATTTGCGCGTTGAACAAATTGTCCAATCGCAACTGTTCACGTTCTTCGTCGCCCATGAAATTTGAACCCGCAATATGTCCAATCGCGACACGTTGCGCGGCAGAACTTCTCGCTCCACCCATCGGTTGAATTTTTTCATCTTTGAATTTGATGCCCGGAAATTCAACGTCCAAATCTTCAATTTTTTCGTTGTATTTCAGCGCGGCTTTGCGTATTTGATTCTTGATTTCTCGACGAACACCGTCGCGACCACCCTGATAGTATTTCGCTTTACGTTCCAATTTGCTTTTGAATGTGCTAAATTCAGTTCCTTCACCCAACACATGATGTGCAATCTTAGCCAACGACGTTTTGCTTTCATCGTCAGAAAACAACGGAATGTATTCGTCTTCGTTCGTTAGTGTATTGAAGATGAAATCGAGTTGCGGAACCATGACACGCTTGTGTTTTATCGACGATGTGCGTGCGCCGTCGCGAGCCATCCTCGCCTCTTCAGGCGTCGACGATGAAAAATGCTTAGGGTGACACGCAACACATTGCTCTTCATCGTCAATGATTTTTTCTTTGCGCTTATCAGGTAAGCCTTCCAATTCTTCTCCTTCTTTTGGTTTCGCGTTGTGATGGTCGATGTGTCGCTTTGTTTGCGCTATTCTTTCTTCGTAGCGCGCTGTATTCTCAGCGTGTGCATCGTTCATTCGCTTGATAGCATACATTGTTCGCAACGCCGCACCTTTCGTTATGTCGCCGCCCAACTTACCAAACATGCTCGCGAATGCTTGGTCGAATCCTTCTTTTGTAAATCCTGAATTTGCATAGCGCGCTCCCATATCAGCAATGTCGATGGGGTCAATGCCGAATTGTTCAGCGATGTTGCGCAACTCTTCTGCGTCTCTCGCCGCTTTGTTGAGGAATTGTTGCGTGACCCCTGCTTCAAAACATGTGTTGTATCGCTCAATGTTCTTTTCAGATTGCTTGTTTAATGCTGATTCAGGGTCGTCAGCGTTTACTATTTGATTCATATTGTAAATGTCTTCGGTGTTGAGATTCAAGTCCATAATTTCTTTTAACGACAGACCGCTTTTCCTCAACTTCCCTCTCACTTGAACAACGCGACGATTCGCTCCAACCAAATCATCCATGAACTTCGATGCTTCTTTGATGATTTGAATTTCGTCGAGTTTATGATACGGGTGGCCTTCAGGGAAGTCATCTCCGTGAGGAATTTCGCTGAAATACGTCGGACGATAGTCTCCTGTGACGTCGTTCAACACTTGGTCGCGAAGGTAATTGTATTCATCTCGACCACCTTCAAACATGTCGTTTTCCAACATGAAATCTAAATCGAGAAGACGGCTATCTTGCGCGACTGTTGCTTGTCCTCCACCACGTCTCGTTGATGCAGTATAACGCCCCAACTTGGTCTGCTTTACACCACCTTTCGTTCCTTTTACTTCACGTTGCATTTCTTCAACAGAAGGAAGATTGGCTGTTTCACCGCGCGCACTTCTATCTCCACCACGTTCAGTTCGCTCCTGCAAACCAACGTCTTTGATGTCGGCTGACACTCCCACTTCAGGCATTTTCGCTTTGCTATCCACTTCATCTCCCAACTGATACAGAATGCCTTCATCTAAAGCAGTAGCAAGAGCAGGGTGCGCTTCCATTTCATTATCGAATTGAGGCGGGTCGCGTGCAATTGCGCGTCGATTCTTTTCGCTGTTCGGTGCGTCTCCGCGTAAGAAAAATTCCGTCATACCATCAGGTGCGTTTGGTCGCGATTCCAACGTCACACCCATCTTACGCGCCTGTTCGTAAAACGAAGGCGTAACGAAGTCGGGAGCCTTGATTGACGTTGCCGCACGACCAAAGCGTCCACCGCGTCCCGCAGTCCCGACAGCACGATTTTGTAGGAATACGCGCATGTGTTTGTTCAAATCTTCTTGAACCAACTGCACCGCTTCTTTGACGTCAGATAGACCTTCGTCCTTCGCTTTACGGTCAATCAACCGCTTCCATTTGTTCATTTCTTTCGCTTTACCCGCATACACTTCGCCGGGTCGGAATACAGGGCTTGAGAAAACCTGTTGTTCATACAACTTCTTTGCTCTATCAAGGTCAGCGCGCACTTTTCGCGGCTCATCAAAATATGCCGCCTGTTCTTCAGGCGTTTTGTATTGCGCGCTAAAGTCTTCACGGTTTGGTTTGGCTTGAGTGACACCTTCCAACATGCTTTGCGGTATGTCGCGCAATGACTTTCGACCCGACACTCTTACCATCGAACCTTTCTTTGGTCGCTCTTTGAATTTGCCAAGACTGCGGAACGTTGTTTCACTCAACGGGTGTCGAGACTTTTCTTTGAAGTATTCCATCAACTTGTTTTTTCCTCGCGGCGAATCAGCGTTGTCAATCCATGCTGTGATGTCAGGTGGCACGCCATGTGTTTTCATTCGCTTCCCTAATTCACCGTTGTCTTGTTCGTCGATGTCTTTAATGAACTGCAACTCTTGACCGTCTAACGGTTCGCGACCGAGCAAATCCGCTTCTTTTTCTAAAAATTCTTCGCTTTGAAAGTGTTCAATCATCTTGTCGAGTGAATCAAGAACGCGCTTCGTAATAATCGGAACAGACATCATGCTCGGTATTGCGATGTCACCCTCTTCATCAAGCACTTCGCTGTATCGTTGGTCTTCGTCAAGACCCAATTTATCAGCCAACATATTGTTGTTCGCGAAAAGAATGTCGTCGTAAAGTTCGCCGAAGTCAATGTCACCGACTTCTGTAAATTCATCGTCGTCTTCTTCACCTTCTTTCCAGCGCGGAGGATTTTTCATCAATTTTTCCATGTATCGCGCCATGAGCCTGTCAGCCAACTGTTGATTGGTTGGTGCTGTGCGCCTCATACCACGCTTGAATCGTCGGACGGTGTCCTCTTCCTCTTCTTCGTCGGCCTTGATGATACGGACAAAGCGACGCATTGTTATAGCGCACGACAACCATGCCCTTGAAGATAGCGGTATTTCTTTAATCGCGAATAGCATGCGTTGTTTATGGGCGCGCCGTTTGCACAGTCTTGGGCGTTTCTCAAAGCCGAGGCTTACATCAATATGAATAGTGATGTTCACAATCAAACTATTGTTCCTCAAGTTGAGGGTGGTATGCATAGTCCAAAAGGCACTTTCATCTCTTCACTACCGCGCTATCAACAACCAAGACCCGATGGACCAAATTACCGACGCGGGGGTTCAGTTCCGCGTAATTGGGATGAAAAACACGGCAATCAGCGATTTACGGGAGTGAATGTCGCTAACCAATGGCAACACCTTCGCGACGAAAATCCAACCGTTGACGAGGAAGAATTGCAAGATTCATTTGCT
>Ga0075480_10000015_pt1 | contig 65208 bp, 68 predicted proteins | sample DEB08_DNA_7_FD_81590 | JGI IMG/M metagenome (GOLD analysis project Ga0075480, IMG submission 81590) | Aqueous microbial communities from the Delaware River and Bay under freshwater to marine salinity gradient to study organic matter... | ecosystem: Environmental > Aquatic > Marine > Coastal ... | reverse complement strand
TTGTCCTTTGTCCGGGACATTAAATAATGGACACCATTTAGCAGCGTTGTCCGAGTGGTCAAAGGAGAATTTCGGTTCGCAGGTTTGTGGTGTGTCTAAATTGATGTTGTCTTGCGGAGATGGCCACCAAGAGATACTTAAGATATTCATATTGCAAACCATTACGCTTCGTGGGTTCGAATCCCACACGCTGCACAAGCTCCTGTAGCTCAGTCGGTAGAGCGCGCGACAGTGAAGCCCCCTGCGGGGTGGTGGACGAAAAAATGAAGCGTATGCGCGGGTTCGAGTCCCGTCAGGAGCAGTCCTTTGTCCGGGACGTTAAATAATGGACTCAGGTGGGGATTCCTGATACAATCCTACAGTTGGCAACTGGCTTAGCCCTCAGTTGCTGGAGTGAGAACCGGATGACAAATTAATTAAAAGAAGAGCTCGTCATCTTAACGGTTTAAACTCTATTGGGTATAGATGATTTCACGGAGAGATTCTTTGGATGACAAGGCCTGATCAACCTTGTTTGTGGCATGGGGAAGTCCCACCATTCAGAGAATAGTTGTTGGTATTCGCACAAACCTTACCCAGCAGGTATCCACAGGTCCGCGCGAGGGGGGCCATTCAACAACGCGGGGGATTCTGACCTCGTTAGAATTATCTATTTTTTTTTATTTATTTAAAATTGATTTCTAATCATATGTATTATAGTAATTAATCATGGATCAGCATAAGAATGTCTCCAACTCTAGCCAGAATAAAACATCTACCGGCGACTATCGATACATAAGCCTTTCAAATCCCCGCCGCGCGGGGGCAATTCTTATTAAAAAATAATGGCAAAATACCCTGAAAAACCCCTTTATTTTTTTGTAACTCATTTCTACGTTTTGTAACTCATTTCTGAGTTATCTATGTTTTCAATTGATTGCATTGTGATTCTTATTTAGACGCGTTTAGTTATGGATTAATGGAGTAAATCAGTTAGGAAATAGGGATGCGACTGTATATATTTTAAATTACGCAATTGAAATGAAAAACAAAACGCTCAACAATTGCAATATATTCAAAACTTTAAAAACACGATTTGGCGCCTCAGAGAAAGAAACAGGGAGTCCAGTTTTAGTATTTACCGCCCCTGCATAGCCGACAGTTGTTTGGGTAATTAAAGAATACCACAAATAATAAATAAATCCGCTACTTGCTCCTGAATAAAAATCCTTATTATAATTATCTCTCAATAAACCATATTTTTTTGCTATATCACTATGGTTATTTATAAGATAATCTTGAACAGTATAAAGCAGAGCAAATATGAAAACTGATATAGAATTTAACCAAAAAAACTTTAGGTTTAGTTTCCTCCCAATTATACTTAACATTTATTACAATTAAGAGAGACAAAAAATTGAAATACTTTAATCATTTTTTTTCTAGACAGAACTCACACCTGCTCAAGAAACGATGACTGCAACAACACAAGAACAAAAACAGAGAAAAAGTTTTGACATTTTAGGTCAACTACCAAATATTTATATTCCTATGTTATTTAGCAATATTAAAGAGGATAGACTTCGTCAAATTATTTCAAGTCTTGATATCTTTACTGCTGGAAAAATCAGCTTCGAAGAAAAAAGTGATTCTAAGAATAAGAAATGCAACGGAGTATTTATTGAGGTGAATGCTTGGCACAACACTCATCATGGTGTTTATGTCAGATCAAAACTGCTGGGTGATGAAGAAGTGAAAGTCGTGTTCCAAGATCCTTGGTTTTTCATAATGAAAAGAAAACATGAGGAAGGCGAAGCTGAATCGAAAGAGTCTAATTCGCTTTCATCGCCCCTAGATGATTCGGCGATGCAAATCGCAAACGTGCCAAAAAACGTGAAAGGCGTTAGCAGAACTCCCTCACCTTCCTCTGATAAAACGGACCCAAATTATTGCCCAGAATGTGAAGCAGGAATAGAAAATCAAATGGGTCATACTTGTATATGGCGGATGATGGAGGAAGGAGAAAGCTCAACTTCATCTTCATGTTGTTCTCCTTCGCTCGAAGAAGAGGCATAGAAATTTAAAATAAATAATATGTAAAAAACCTTTAAATATTTATAAATTTTTTTTTAACATTTAAGAGTAATATTATGCCTAGGCGTAAAAATGCCTCCCCTAAAATTCCCCTCCCTCCACCCCCACCCTTTTTAGATACCGATCATCCTCTTATTCCGCTAAATTCCCATCTTCCTACTCCCTCTTCTCTCACATCTCAAGTGGCTAAGCTTCCCGAAGTATGCCAACATCTAATCTATAAACAACTTCATAAAATGTATATGAAAGATTTATGTAGAGAAATTATTCACAACGTAGTATGGATACGATTACGCTCTGGTAATAATTATCGTTACCAATTTTTAACTTCTACTCAAAAAAATTTTACTGTTTGGAATGAAAATGAATAAGTAATATTTATTAATAATATTTACATAAGATTATTAATAAATTAAATATTAATGAATCCCAATTCAACTATAGTTGGCGATACAGATAATTTGGCTTTAGGTTTTTTAGCATTAACTGTAGGAGTAATCATTATTTGTTTAAATATTGCATGTATCATGTGCTGTAAACCGAAAGAATATACATTACTTAGAAAAAGTGATTCTGGTTTTTTCAACGAGATTTAACTAACTTATTTATCTCCAAATAAAATATTGCGCAAATCTTTTATATAATAATCACACTTGTGGTCATCACACGCATTATATCCATATCCTACAACACTTAATACTGTGTTTTTAAGAAATCTATAAAATCGCCATACTTGTATTTCATCTTCAATTTGATCTTGATTTAACCACTGTAATCCCTTAACGTGCTTAAACCGCCATCGTGTAGGGACACATGGAATTGGATCGTTGTCATTTACATATCGAATACTTTTTTCTATTCTCTCATCAAACAGTTCTACGAATCTACTATCTCCAACTCGAGGAGAACCAAAAGTTACACATGCTATATCTTTGTCAGGATATAAAAATGAATAGTAGAGAGAACCAATTGTAGCTAACGCACCACCAAGAGAATGCCCGCAGAAAATAATTTCTTCATGTTTTTCTATTTCCTTTTCGATTTTATCATTAACAGAAAAAAATTGCTCATGAAATCCGGAATGAACAAGAGGTAAATTAGGTTTAGATAAGCCCGATAAAGCTAAGGCAACACGAGAAATAGATAAATCTGTTAAAACATCCTCTCGTGAAGAGGTGCCTCTAAATGCAACTACTAAAGATTGGTTTTCATGTTTACATAATAATACTTCACAATCATCCTCCGATTTATATAGAGTGGGACATTCTTCAAGAGAGTTAAAAACACATGCATTTTCTAACTTAGGATATGGACGTTTATTTTTGTAAAGGCATTCTATTTCTTCTTTGGGTTGATAACACAAAGAAGATAAACGCGCCAAATCGAGAATAAGTTTTTTACTAATCGAAACCATTTATATTTTATACTTAAAAAAAAGTTTTCAAATATCTCTGTTTAAATTTAATAGTTTAGTCCAAATTCAAAATATTTTCTACTTCTCTAAGACTAAGACCGGGTCCGTTATAATTTTGAATATTCTCACGGTTAATCAAATTTTCAAAATTATAATCATTAATTGATATGATTGTGTCAATAAATTGAATAGTGTCAATAGGTTCTGAATTTGCATCTAGCTCGTTTGCATTCGGCTCGTTTGCATTCGGCTCGGTTGCATTAGGCTCATTTGCATCTGGCTCATTTGCATCTAGCTCATTTGCATCAGTTAAAGTCGGTTCCAAGTTATTCAGAGGATAATCAGGAACAACTGGATTAGATGCCCAATCCCTAAGCATAAAAACGAAATCATGAACTATTTCACTTACATGCCGAGTAACCATTCCTCTAACCCGATTCTGAAGGTGAGGAGTTAGCCAAGTATTAGAGCCAGATGGGTGAACAGAAGAAACCTCTCCTGAAATGAGGTTTACAATTTCTCTTGCCACTTCCTCATTTCGCCCAGTCCGTTCTGAAATGGAATACTCAAGATCCTCCACATCCTCATATTCCAAAGATTCAAGCTGTTCATTCAAAATAGGTTGATCATGAACTTGACTTCTACACATGGGACATTTTGTTGAAGTTTGTAAATTAGTTAATATACACGAAAGGTGAAATGTATGACCACATTCTGTTGTTACCCGATTATTTTCACCTATCTCTTCAAGACAAACGGGGCATTCAAGATTACCTGAAGATTGAGACAAAGACATTTCACTTGCTTTGAATGAAGAATACTTGGTTGCTGTGTCCTTTTAAGTTAAGATAAAAATATTTCAATTTTCTGGTATCTCCAAATTAGCTAATATTTCATCTAATTCGCTATCACTTGATATTTCCGTGCGATAAGGTAAATCACTTAATGAAAGACGACGTGTCAAAGGAGAAACAACTAGACGTAAATCTAATTCAAAAGAATGCAATTGATTTAGAACTCTATTCCTTAATAAATGAGTATCAGAGGCATTTTCATTCATAATTTGTAAAAGCATATCTGTATAAACTGATCTTAAATCTGAATTAGTAGGCAATTCATTATGATCTATAGGTGGCGATGAAATAGGGCTTGTTGTTTGCACCAAATTAATGTCAACCATATCTTGCCGACATAGTGGACAACGAATAGTAAAATTTAAATTAGATACAAAACATGAACCACATAACGTATGTCCACAACGAGTTATCATTTTATTAGAATCTCCTAATTCTAATAAACAAACAGGACATTTCTCTCTTTCTTCACAATTATTCATATATATTACTTTTTACTTTTTACTTTTTATAGCAACAAATTGCTCCATTTGGTCTAGCTCGCTCCACCATTCCTCTTGCACAAGGAGGATCGGGATTACGTTTGTTACATTTAGCTGTTTTTTTGATACTAGGTGATTTTGCTTTAGTCTTAGGAGGACTTGACTTTGCCTTAGGTTTCGCCTTAGCCTTAGCAGTTTTTTTATAGCAACACTTGGCCCCATTAGGGCGACTTCTAACCTCCATTCCATCTTCACACGGAGGAGCAGGATTGCGCTTAGTGCATGCACCAGTTGTTAATGGTTTTTGAAGAATAGGGTTCTTGACAGGTGAAGGAGACTTGACACTTAGTTTAGCCTTAGGCCAGATATCTTTGTATTCGGATTCTTTGGCAGTTTCTTTAAAACCAACAAGTTTAGCACCATAACGAATATAGTCACCTCCACTAGTATTTACTAAAATATACTCGCCACTGTCCAATCTAATAATACAATAATTACCATAGGCATTAAAAGTGGCAGGAACCTTAAAACCTTCAGGAAAATAATCATTTGGGTCTTTACTAGAATCCCAACGGTATCTTGGAAGCTTTTTAATTTTTTCTAAAAGTTCAGGCGAAATTTTAGTAACATCAATTGAATCCATATCACTATCAAAATTATTAGGTTTACGAGTTAATGGGAGGGAGTCCCAAGTTAAATACAAAAGTGCTTTTTCCTTACCGGTTTTAGGCGAAGCCGGCAACACAGGATTTTCAGGATTAGCCATAATTAAATGTGGACCAACGGTAAATGTTTTACCTTTGTATTCCCCTTTATCTAAAACTAACACTCTAATTTGTTTCTTTTTTTTGCGACGATTTATATCTATGATTTTTACTAAAAGAGCGGAACGTGCTGCTTCACCCGGAAGACGTGCGTTCATAATAACTTCGTCACCAAGAGCCAAATTTTTTAAAAGCGTATCGCCTACTTTAGGCTTTGCAGACTTTTTAACCTTGACCGTTTTACTTTTAGGTGGACTGGGCGTTTTGGGTTTTTTCTGAGTCTGTGTCTTTGGAGCCGTTCCTTCTTCGTCATCCGATTCCAAATCAGGATCCCCTATTTTTCTAATGATATGATGATCTCGTATAATATAGACCTTGCCTGCATATTTTCCATCCTCCACCTTAACTGTGATATTGTTTTTCACCTTTATACGTTTATTAATGTTTTCTATCACAGCCAAAACTTTTGTAAGTTCCTTGTCTCTTCCTTTACCTAATCTCCCTTTCATAATAACTTTATCACCCACGCTCAGTTCATCCTGTTTGTATTCTTTCTCTCCTGCTTCCCGCACCTTCATTCCATTTCTGAGATTGTGCAAATAATTTGTATGTCCAAAGACATTAAATAAAATACTCATAAATGTTTTTCCATGACCGTTATCTTCTCTTCCAATACCCGTCCAATTTCCAACAGCTCCATAATCAGTTTTATCCCACTGATTACATTTACAAAATACGATGCCATGTGTTAGTTCGTGCTCAAAGGTCAAAATAAAACACTCCAGTATATTTCCACATTTTACGTCATCTACTGCACGTTGACCGATTGCTGTATTTTTAAATGATTCAATAAAAACCTTACTCATCATCTTAATTGTAATACGATTACATCTATCGCCATATTGATCAATCCCTCTCGAATAGTGGCATCGACCGGCAACGCGTGTGCAACGGTTTTCTATACATGCAGAGACAACACAGTTTTCAGCCGCAAAAGCGGGTTGCAACTTACCTTCAAAAAATTCCTTATCTATTTTATCGATAATATCCATCATAAGGGCAGGTGTCATTACATCCCTAATATTAGCTAAAGTAATACGTTTTCCAACCTTTTTTTCTACCATTTCAATTACTTTTTCTCTCTTCCTCGCAATTTCTTCAAGGGTATAACGAGGTTTATCTTCAGCAAAATATTTACAGAAGTTCTCCATATATCTAATATAAATTCAGAAAACAATTTTAAGAGAGAACAGCAAGATTATAACATATATTATGGGAAAAGCCGTCGGAATTGATTTGGGAACAACCTATAGTGCTGTTGGTGTTTATATTAATGGGAAAGTTGAGATTATAGCAAATACGCAAGGAAATAGAACAACTCCTTCCTATGTAGCTTTTACTGATTCAGAACGTTTGATTGGAGATGCAGCTAAAAACCAAGTGTCACTAAACACAACAAATACTGTATTTGACGCTAAGCGTCTTATTGGAAAAAAATTTAATGATCCAAGCGTGCAAAGTGATATTAAACATTTTTCTTTTAATGTTAAACCGGGAGATAACCAAAAGTGTTTAATTGAAGTCACTCATAAAGGTGAACTTAAAACTTTTCATCCCGAAGAAATCTCTGCGATGGTGCTTACAGAAATGACTACAATTGCATCGTCTTATTTGGGAGAAGAAATCAAAGATGTAGTTGTTACTGTTCCTGCTTATTTTAATGATAGTCAGAGACAAGCAACGAAAGATGCAGCAGCAATTGCGGGATTAAATGTCCTTCGAATTATTAATGAACCTACAGCAGCATCATTAGCTTATGGATTGGATAAGAATGCAGTTAATCAAAATGTATTGATTTTTGATTGTGGCGGAGGGACCTTTGATTTGTCTATCTTGAATATTGATGAAGGTGTATTTGAAGTGCTTTCAACTGCTGGTAATACTCATCTTGGTGGCGAGGATTTTGATAATCGTTTGGTGGATCATTTTGTAACCGAATTCAAACGAAAACATAAACTTGATCTGAGAAGTAAAGCAAAATCTTTACGTCGACTTCGGACAGCCTGCGAGCGAGCCAAACGAACTCTAAGTAGTAGCACAAGTGCTTCATTAGAACTTGATTCAATTATGGATGGGATCGATTTTTACACATCAATAACTCGAGCTAAATTCGAAAGTCTTTGTGATGATTTATTCCGAAGTTGTATTCAACCAATTGATAAATTGCTCGCGGATGCAAAATTGGATAAATCAAAGATTAATGAGATTGTGATGGTTGGAGGATCAACGCGAATTCCAAGAGTGCAGAAATTGTTATCAGATTACTTTAATGGAAAAGAATTGAATAAGTCGGTTAACCCTGATGAAGCTGTTGCATACGGAGCATCGATTCAAGCGGCACTTCTTTCAGGAAACGAAGATGAAAAGATTGGAGAAATGTTGTTGATTGATGTCGCACCACTCAGTTTGGGATTGGAAACAGCAGGTGGAGTAATGACAAAGATTATTAATAGAAACACAACTATTCCTACAAAAAAGAGTGAAACCTTTTCAACTTATGCTGATAACCAGCCTGGAGTATCTATCCAAGTGTTTGAAGGAGAACGGCAATTCACTAAGGATAACAACTTACTTGGGAAATTTGAACTTACCGGAATCCCTCCTGCTCCACGCGGAACACCCCAGATTGAAGTAACATTTGATATGGACGCAAATGGAATTTTGACCGTAAGCGCTGAAGAAAAAGGCACCGGTAAAACCCAAAACATCAAGATTACAAATGACAAGGGAAGACTCAGTCAAGAAGAAATTGACCGGATGGTAAATGAAGCCGAACAATTTAAAGAGGAAGATGACAGAGCAAGAGAAAGGGTCGAGGCCAAAAATCAACTAGAGGCCCAATGTTATCAACTCAAAGGAACGATGGACGATCCAAATCTGCAAGAGAAAATTAGCGAAGAAAACCGCACTAAAATATCTGAACTAGTTACCAAGACTTTGGCGGAATGTGAGAATCCCGATCTAGAGACAGATGATTATAACCGTCTCAAGAACGAATTAGAAGCGGTGGCCAATCCAATAATTCAAGAGCTTTACAGCCAAACAGAACGACCTGATGTAGACATGACAGGCGCGGGTTCTGGACCAGGTTCGGCATCAGTTGAGGAAGTCGATTGAGAATGCTGTGGGGATTTTTCAATATATTTTGTGCCAAATAAACGATCCATTTTAACTAATCCATAATTACATTTGTATTTTAAATGATGATACAAATGTGCACGTCCTAATTTAATATTATAACTTCCATGAGATATAATAATTGTATACATGGTGGCTATAAATACAATTGTATCACATAGTCTATATGGAATTTTATATAAAAACATCGGGGCTGCTACAGGAAGTAGATTAGAAAAATAAAGTTCGATTGGGTGAGCATAGATGGCACCCATACCATAAGTGTAATTAAATTGATGATGTATAGAGTGAATAAAATACAAATACTTAGTGTGGAAAGCCCGATGAATAGTATAAAATAAGAAGTCCGTTGTAATTAGCCACAAAGCCATATTTATCAAAATGGGATAAGAATTGGGAGTCAGTAAGATTAATTGATTTTCGGCATAGTAAAAAAATGGATAAGCAGCAAATAAATTAAAAGTAACAAGAGGGAGCATTTTTTGATAGTTTTTCAATACAATTTGTCTATTGATTTGATGTGCATTTACACGGAGATAAGGCATAAAAATATCTAAAACAAAACAAATTATTGAAGAAAGCCAAAATGATACAAAAAATGTATTATAAAGCATAAGCTTCATATTACACTTACTTTACATAAAATAATGTTCTAATCCTCCCAAACGAATGATTAGATAGAAAACTACCGCAGCTGCTACATAAATAAGAGATGCTTTTCCGATTGGAACCCACAAAGATTGGTCTTTTGTAGCGCCCTTAATGAAATAACTCATAGAGATCGTAGCAATTACTAATAATCCAAGAGCAAATGTTGTACTAAAAAGGAATTTGGCAATATATTTATTATCCTTGCCACTTTGTCGCATGAAAAAGACAGAGGGTAGAATGGTAATAGGATATGACCAAAAAATAGCTCCAGCTAATGGATTCATATAACTTCCCAAAACACTTGTTCCAGCAACTGCAAATCCTCCTAGTAAAAAGTTAATTAGGATCGGTAAATATTGAACAGCCATTCTAAATATCTATATATATATATAATAAGCTAAAAATTTTTAACTGGTTTCGGAATTGGGTATAATGGCCGTTCAGAAAGTGAATAACAATCCAATTTATTAATAAAAGTAAGAATTTCTTGACAGGGAGGATGATTTTCATAATTTTTATTTTTACAGTCCTCTAATGCATCTTGCAACAAGAGACAATACTTACGATTTTCCATTTTGGGAAATAATTTGTCCTTAATATCACGATAAAGTGCGATATTTAAATTATGCACAGTCATCTTTATATATATATTTTTTCTATCTTAAATATTTATATAATTTAAATATATAAATCAAAATCAACATGATTTGCGGTTGGACATGTTTTGTTGCAACGATGTTTATTTTAGGAAATATAATTTTTACGTTTCTAATGGATAAACATTCAGAAGTTGCTAAATATCAAGAAAGTCTGAATGAAGATCAGCAAAAAATATATCAAAAAATTGTGAATGAGCGTAAAAGTATTGCACTTCAAGGATACGGTTTAGGGTTAGGATTAAGTATAGGATTTTTAGTGAGTCGTCATTTCATGACTAAACGTAAGGGGTCATTTATAAATTCATCGATTGGAGCCTTATGTCTTACGACAGCTATAACTTTTATTGTTCAATATTTTTACTATATTCTTACTCCTAAAACCAATTGGATGTTGAAAGAACTTTCTACTCCCGAACAAAAAGAACAGTGGTTAAAGGTTTACAGAGCATATTCCTGGAATTACCACTTGAGTATGTTGTTAGGTTTGATTGGAGCTGGACTGCTAGGTTATGGTGTGTGTTAATTTAGAGAACTTTAATAATAATATGACTAATCAAAAAAACAAAAAGAAAACTCAAAAAAAAAATGTGCCAATTTAATGATGATGTGAGAGTTGATTGGGACTGGATTCCTCAGCTATTGTGTTTGTTAATAAACTACCTCTTAAACCTGATCCTGAACTTCTTGACAAAGGAGGAGAAGAAGATAATACAGTCCTACCTAAAGAAGACCTTTGTCTATAAGCGATTCCAGGATGACTCCAACCAGGTGGTTTTTCGATATGGCCACATAGTATTTTAATTTCTCTCACCGTTTCCACAAATTCCTTTCCTATTCGTAATCCAATTGTAAAATAATTGGGTGCTAAAATATGGTTTAAATGATTAACATAATATGTTGCATATTTTTCCTCAGCATACTTTCCGTTTATATCCATTTGGGAAAAATCTGCACCCCAAAATGCTAATACACGTATCATTTGAGGGTCATTACTCCACATAGCTGCACACATAAGCGGAGTTATAATATTTTTACTAATTGAGCAAACAAATGGATAATTGATTAATAGTTTAGTGGCATATTCCCCATAAAAATCATCATGTTCCTTAAGTAGACTGTTGACATTACTTGGAGAAGAGAACATGATTAAGAAATGTAAGTAATTAATGTATTTTTCATGTTTATGTAAAAGGGATGGATGACTCATAAAATATTTATACGAAAGTTCTAATCCCTTATGGTTTGAATCACTCATTAATATTTCTTTAACATCCTCTAAATGCATGATCCTATTATTAAACCAGTTTTGTTCCCTAATCTCTCTTTGCCGTTGTTCCATATATATATATTAATATATACAATAAAAGGGTTTAAATAGAATTTATTTAACACTTGTATGCTGTAGTCCCCGAACAGCATCATTAGGCTTCGTGGTCTAGGGGTATGATTCCTGCTTTGGGTGCAGGAGGTCCCGGGTTCAAATCCCGGCGAAGCCCATCAAGGGGTGTGAGGATTGCCTCCAAAAAGGGGGTATGGGGCTTGCCCCCATTAGGAACATGACAGCATTACAATTTCTTAATTAGTAAGAAAGATTAACTTTTCTATCACGTATAGATAGTTGATCTTATGTTGGGTGGTTAACCAAGAAAATACATGTGGGCAGAGTAAGCAAGGATCATGTATTTAATTCGCAGCTTGGTAGGGATAAATGGGCGAGCAGTTGGCATCTGGCAACCACAGATGTATCCCGAATTATATATAATATGACGATCACGTATCTCATATTTCTAGATTGTTGTTCCTAGCAGTTGAGTGTAGGTAGAGGATAGGATTGGATTGGATTGGATCGGGATTTGTAGCAGGTATGACGCACGCGAGGACGACGAGGGAAGCACGCACATAGCGACGCAAACGGATTAGAGTTGAAAAATGGCCACATTAGCGAGCCATAGGTGCAGGGCGGGTAGCCCATAGCACATAATTTTTGGAAATAGAGAGGGAGGAGATGAGGTGCAAAAGTCGGAAGAAAGGGTAAACTTCTTGATGGATGCACAAAGGGAAGTCATCTCCTAAACGGATTGATAAGGGGGTTTATCAATCACAAGAAGAAGTATTGGGTTGATTGATGAGTAGACACGCATATTATTCACCAAGAATGGTGAACGGCCTACTTATAAAATGATGATTTCGTTGATGGGATGTAGATATTTATAAATCTACAATTTTATTGCTCGCATAGCTCAGCTGGTTAGAGCGTCCGACTGTTAATCGGGAGGTCGTAGGTTCGAACCCTACTGTGAGCGATTTTTCTATATAAATAAATTAAAATTCAAAAACTTATTTATATAGTATTGACTTTTATTCGATTTTCCATATGAGCCTTTTTGATAGCCTCTTTACTTTGACCCTGATAGGCAACACCATGATGATTAGTAATTATATCTGATACTAAACTACAACCATCTTGATCATGTATATCTCCCAATATCCTACCAAATTTATCATACTCTTCACCTTGGGTAACAACTAAAAATAACTCTTGGTGTTCCGAACACCAATTCATAACATAAGTTTTAGCTCTTAAACCAAATTGTTTTTCTTCCTCATCACTTGTTCGGACTTCGGGCGTATCTACACCAGCCAATCTAATTCTCCTATTTTGCAAAACAATTCCAAATCCTAAGCCAATATCCGCATCTACAGTATCGCCATCAACAACTCTATTCAAAAGTAAATTATATTTTTTATTCATTTTATAAATTTACTTTAAAAAAAAAATTAAACCATCGAACTTTGCGTTAATTTTACATCATTTACTGATTCTTCTTCAAAAACTTCTGGTAAATCCTCTTCTTCATCTTCATCTTCATCAATTTTGGATTCAGATCTTTTTGGTTTTCTTACACTCATTTTAGATAATGAATCAAAACATTCACTCATACAGACAAATAACTTGCGTCTTGTCTTACGATTTAATTCAAACTCACCCTTTGAAGCAGAAATAATAATATCAATTGTAGTTTCAAGTGTCCCCTCTTCTACTAAAATACGTAATACTTCTTTCTTTTCTTCCTCTAAAGATGATTGTTTTAAAATAAAAAGAATAACACGAAGGGCTAAACTCTTTTTTTCTTCCCCAGACGACCTCTTTTTAGAAACAAGCTCAACACATTCTATAATAATTGGCAAAGATTGCATTAATGTCTTTTCAGAAACAATTTCAATTCCTTTTTGTTGCAAAAAGTCTTGAGCATTTCCTAATATAATTTCAAATAAATCAACATCACTCATTATATAATAAATGAACAAAAAATTTGTAAAAGAGAAATTAAAAACTATAAATATAAACGATCATGAATAGACCACCATCCCCACACCCCAATAAATTATTAACTCTTTTAGATGAAAAGATTAAAAAGAAATTTGAGTTGGAAAAAGTAAAAGAAATTAAGGAAACTGAAAATAAATAAATCTAATAGTATTATAACTAAGTAGGAAAATGTCAATTGTAGCTCTTAAACGAAAAGGACAGCAATTACATACACTTTCAGGAAAAACACCCAATTCCACGTTGGTAGTAGCAGGCCCTGGACAAACTACTCCCTTCACAAAAGGGGGAGGATTCACTATTAATGGAAAGCAGCGAAATATAGGTTATGTAGGTAAGAATTCTCTTAATTCAATCGGTGGTTCTAGAATGAAATCAGGAACTACTGATTGGAAAGGTAATGGAGGATGTTGTGGTGGTTATATAATTAATCCCTCACCTAACAATCAGTGTTGTGTAAAAAATGTGGGAGTTAAACCAAGTGTTCTCAACACAAAGGGGATGTTGGCAAATAAATATAGATGGAAAAAAACAACTATCCCGCCTGATAATTTTACTGAACAAGGTTTTGAACCTCCAGCACAAAATCAATTACAACATACCTATTTTCGATGGGTTTCAAACAACAGTAATTCTTATAATCAAAAACATACATCGCATCAACGAACCGAAAATTTAGCGGCGGCTGTTGCTTACAAAAATCCACCAAAAACTGATTCCAAAGTAGAATCATGTTATAATCAGTGTTATCATATTGGCGGCCGATTTGTTCCACCAAAACCCTATGCCAAATACCTAAACTTTGCAGGAAATTCTGACAGAGCTTTGCAAAATGCGATTGCCAAACGTGCATCAGTTTTTCCTAAAGGATACAATAGACCATTTCCAACCGCACCAACAAGTGATCAGTGTCAAAGAGAAGCTATACAACCAGATAATCCTAACATATTAAGAAATTATTATTATGATCAAAATAACACCTCTATGTATCCATGTTAAAAATAGATTATTTTTATCACTATAGTTATTTAATATTAGCTATAGTTATGACATCTGATTCAAAAGGATTTTATGAACTAAAAATTTTTACATCCAATTCAGAACTTTATGAAGAACTTACTAAAAAAAGCTCCATTCACAATAATCTATTTTCAACCAATCCTTTACCAGATTCTGGATTTGATTTACCTATTCCAACAGAAAGTGTAATCAAAACAGGATCAAGTGAAAAAATAAATTTAGGCATAAAATGTGTCCTGGTGTTTAACACATATGATTCATCTAATCCAAAAGCTTATTACATTTATCCTCGTTCAAGCACAGGTTCTAAAACACCTCTCCGTCTTGCAAATAGTGTAGGAATTATAGATGCCGGATATAGAGGAAACTTACTTGCAGTTTTTGATAATATTAGTAATTTAGATTACAAGATTGAAAAATTCCAACGTTTAGTTCAAATATGCACACCTACCCTAGATCCGTTTATGGTTTCTATTCATAAGAATGAAGATCTCTTAGATAATACACAAAGGGGATCAAATGGGTTTGGTTCAACAGGAAACTAAGTTATGTTATTTCAATAAATATGGAACTTTCGATTGATGAAAGTGAAACAAGTGAAGCTGAACTAAATGATTTTAAACAAAAATGGTCGATGAGAAATACAGAAAGCGTGCAAGAAATTACCTTACAACATTTGGAAACAAATGTTTCAAAGGAAAATGAAAATTTACCTTCCCTCTCTGAACATAAGGCTATTTTTGATGACTTTCAAAAAGTTACCTATAAACAGATTGAAAAAGAAATAAATGATTGTTATTTGGATGAAAATCATAGTTTTTCTTCATCGTTAGATATATTGGCGAGCTATTTGAAAGGACAAAAAATAATTTACATGGAAGCCAAAAATTATGCGGACACTTACTTAAATTACTTAATGCTTCCAGCTATTTTTATATCGGCTGCCGCTTCTGTTTTGATACAGGCGACAGAATGTTCAGTTTGGGGAGAAACTGTTATTTCCGCGATGAATGCATTCTTAGCATTTCTATTAGCTTTAGTAAATTATTTAAAACTTGATGCGTCTTCAGAAGCTCATAAAACGTCATCCCATCAATACGATAAGTTACAAACAAGTGTTGAATTTCAATCGGGAAAGGTATTACTATTTCGAAACTCTATCAACGAAAATGAATCATTTGCCAATTCACCTACTCTTGAAACTGAAGTAATTAATAAATTAATGGATGTGGAAAAAAAAATAGCCGAAATAAAAGAAACGAATCAATTTATAATTCCTAAAATAATACGAATGCGATATCCAGTAATCTACAATACCAATATTTTCTCGATAATTAAAAAAATAGATGATTACAAAAAAAAGGTCATGACAAAGTTAAAACATGTTAAAAATGAATTATCATGGATTTATTCTATTCAAAAAGATCAACATTCGAAAGGAAATCAAATGTCAAATGATTATAAATTTAAATTAATGTGCTTGTTTAAAGAAAAACAAAAACTTATTAATGATATTTTACTTTTGAAGTCTGGCTTTTCTATCATCGATCAAATGTTTAGACAGGAAATAATGAATGTGGAAAAACAGCGTAAAAATTTCTTTATTAGTCACTTATGTAGTTGCTGCTATAATCAAACACCAAAATATCTAGATTATAATAGTTATTATAGTGAAAAAAATAGTAAGGGAAAATATCTTGACCCAGAAAAAATAAATCATTTTATAATGAAATTAATGGATCCATTTAGAGATGAAGAATCATCAAGTGAAAAACTCCACAACTTAGAAACTCTTTGGTTTAATGTAAATGAACAAGAATGGTTAGGTGAAAAAGCAGAAGTTGAAACGATGGTTTAGTTAAATTAATTTTAAAATGTTCCTCTGCATGATCTACATCCTGCCTTTACATTTTTTAAATTAGCATGCATATCATTAAATTTAATTGAATAATCCATTTTTGGAAGAGTTGCATTTTTTTGACGGATTGCTTCTCTCTTTCGCACATCACCTAAATTATCCCATGTGTTAGCTTGACGAATAAAATTGGGAGAACCTTTTGTATTCAAACGAAATTCAAACATTACTTTACTTATATATTTATAAAAATATATAATTAAAATTATTTAATTTAATTTAAATACATCCACAATTTACACTATTTTGTTTTTGAACTTTATTATTTACAACGGCCGTTGGATTAACTCTATTTCCTACATAGGGTCCTTGAGCCATAGCACCTCCCTTAATTCGATTTAAATATCGTGCATATGAATTATGTTTTATATCAACACCTTTTCCTCCTGGTCGACAGGCTCCTGGTCTATGTCGTGTTATACTTCTTTTAATGCTATTACCGTGTGAAGGAATGGGGTTGTGTGTTACGTGTTCTAAAGCACGGTCACTACTTTGATTCCATGTCTGACCATCAATACGAGATCCATTATACACATTAAAGGCAGCCAGATTCATAGAAAATTCGGATGCAGGGATCCTAGCGACATTATATGTGCGTCGGTTTTCCGCTTGTAAAATTTGTTTTGAATTTAAAAGAGGACTATACCCACCTGTGATGGTCTTCACACATCCAACACATTTAACGTCTGTATAATTATTTGGTCGACTACTACAATCTTTATAAGTAATATCATTTGGTCGTCCATAGACTTGTTTTCTAAAACGAGAACTAAAATAATTTACCGGCATGTATATACTAGTGTTATAAAAATTGATATGAAACAATTGTAAAAAATAAATAAATAACTAAATAAATAAACGATGGACGAACTCCTTATGATGATGGGAAAACTCATGGAAAAAGTAGATAAATTAGAGCAATCGATTGAGGAGATAAAAGATCAACAAAGACCGTTATCTTCAAAAGATTATCTTCATTCTCTCAAAAGCGAGAAAGCTGTTGATTTAGAAGATTGGTTAAAAGGAATTGCAATTGCTAAAAAAGATATACGAACTCTTTTAGAAGAAAAATCTTATTTGCCACTTCTAATCAAAATAAAAATCAATCAATCTTTAAAAATATTTAAGTCGCATAAAAACAATATTTATTGTTTTACTGGAGGTAAATGGAAAACGATGACAAAAATTAATTTAGAAAAGATGCAAAATGCTTTATTTAATAAAATACATAAAGAATTTACTTTGATGAAAAAAGAAAATGATTCCGAATTGAAAAATGATAGTATTAAAGAGCTTACTTATATTGAACAAAGGGGAATTATTAATATGATTACAACTACCCCACACACTAAATTTAAAAAAGAATTATATGATATTTTAAATCAATTACCTACTTCAGACTAAGAATATGCTATTTCATTTACAAATTATATAATTTTTTAAAGCTTTCAGGAGTCATTAGTGAAACACCAAGTTGTCTAGCCTGTTCTGCTTTTCCGGTGTCTTCATCAAGATCTTTCACCAATACCGCAAATGTCTTTTTAGAGACTGAAGACCCTATTTCACCTCCTTTGCTTTCAATCATCTTAATTAAATCTTTATCCCTAAATCCTGTCATAACTATTTTTTTACCGTAGAGAGGATGGCTTATATCTTTTGCTGATTCTCCAGATGATTTTTCTTGAATTGTCGTTGGCTTAAGTCTGTCCTGCAAGCCACACTCTTTCATAAATGCGATGAATGCACCAATATGTTTTACAAACTCAGTAGCTGATTTAGTGCTCCAACCCTCTACACTAACCAATTTGTCTATCTTCGCTTGATCAGTTTCTTTATCTACTAATATAGATGGGTATTTACTCAAAACAGGTTTAAGTTTTCTTTCTCCAAAACCTCTTCCAAATACATTACTTGCCTTCATGAGCAAAGGTAAAGTAGCTTTTTCAACTCCATCTTTTATATTTGTAAATATTTTAGATGCCAATTTTTGTTTAAAGCCATCAAGAGCTAGGAAATCTTGTTCTCTCATACGTAATATAGCTGGGACACTATTATATCCCGCATCAATTAATTTTTTAATCACGCCTGCTCCAATTCCATCCACTTCCAATACTTTGAAAAAGCCAAGAATATTTTTCTCTCGCACGGTTTGATCCAACGACTTATCCACCAACATGATATCTACATGGGTGTCATTCCATACATAAGGAACATCAGGCATGAGTGGTTCTTTGGCTGGAACCACTATCTTTTTTATATCAGGAATAACATCACCACTTCTAATTAATTGAACAATTGCACCCACCCCTATTTTATTCTTTTCTATAAATGCTGCGTTTTTTCCAGTTGCATAAGTTATCGTTACACCTCCTAATTCGACAGGTTCAATCTTAACACGAGGTTTCAAATATCCATCTTTACTCGGATTCCATTCAATATTAACTACCTTTGCTTCAGCCATTTGATCCGATAAAACCATTTTAAATGCAAATGCATGTTCTGGATTTTTATTTTTTCTATCCGAATATACTTTATTATGGGCAACAATAATACCATCAATTTCATACATATAATTTGTTCGCCAGTCCACAAGAATATCAGACAATAGAGCATTTGAAAGATCAGTAACCACCATATGTTTAACTGTGTTCATTTTGAGTTTACCCTCCATCATTTCCATTTGCTTTTGTGGTGTCATTTCTGGAACCATAATTTCATACCCAACATAATCTATATGGGTATGTTCTTCCCCACCTTTTAGTTTATTAATCAACCCTGCAACTGTATTTCTTGCATTTTTTCCACCTTTACCTTTGAAAAATTTATCAAAATTTGCTTTACTTATAACAAATTCACCTCTTATGACCAAATCAGGATGCTGCTTAGGGTCTGGTAATTTTAGAAATGGAATAAGATGCGTAATATCTTTTCCTACTAATCCATCACCACGTGTATATAACTTTCCTTCACCACCAGTTGTTGTATAAAGACCACTTGTTCCATCTAATTTAGCAGACAACACATAAGATTTTGGTTTATCATACTTTACTACCCATTTAGATAGAGCTCCAGTATCAGGTTTAATTTTATCCATAGAGGGCATAGGATAAGGAAGGACTACTTTATCTTTCTTTCCTACAATTGGTGCACCCACTATCTTTAAGAAAGGATGATCAGGATATTTGGAAGCAAAATACTCTTTAATAATATCAAATTGTTCATCGCTCAAAATAACTTTATCGGGATTATTGTAATACATATCATTTGCTTTAGTTAATAAATCAATTAATTGCTTTTCTGTGAGAGAATCCAAATATGCCACCCCTTTTGTTTGGAAATTACGCATTTGTTTTGTCACAGGAACACTTTTTTTCTTAAGTGTTACATTTTTTGGTGAGGTCCGAGCGACCGGCTTAGGTTTAGGCTTAGGAAGAGGGTCAGTCACTGGTTTTGTTACCATATCAGCCACAGGTTCTTTAGTCGTTTCACCTGTAACAATTTGAACAGCTCTTGCATCTTTTCTTTCTTCTGGATTCTTATATTTCATTTTTAAGAAAGCAAATATGGATTTTTCATCAGGGAAAGGATCCTCAACTCTTGGACCCTTCTTCCCGCCTACTAATTTATATATGCCATGTTCATTTAAGGTATACCCTAAATCTAGAGCGCGTTGACGCATTACAGTATTAAAAACCTTACTACCTGTAAAATATAAAACGGCAAAGGCATATTCATTTGGAGGAGTATACAAGAAATCAACACGTCGTGCCGTTTCTTTACCTGGAAGTTTAGCTATTCCAAGAACTTTAGTTTTTCCATCAGTCAACTTATGTAAAAGAATACCAGATGAAACCAAACTTGATATAAATTTATTCAATAAATCAGGGTTATGCTCTTTGTCAGTCATTATAATATCTATATCGCCTGAATCCTTTGCTCCTCTGCGGTAACTACCAACGATCTCCATTCTTGCATTTGGAAATTTTAAAGCCTTAAACATCTTTGATAATTCTTTATCATAATCTACAATTTCAGATCGAGGTATTCTCTCTTCAATCTGTTCATAATACTCTAACCCTAATTTCTGTTTTTCATTTAATTCACTTTGATTTTCTCGCAATTTTGCTACTGTAGTAATTCCTTTATCCACTAGAGCCTGAGCTTTTTTAGGACCAATTCCATAAATATTAGTAAAGACATACATAGGATTTGCCTTTTCTTTTTCAATCGCTTGCAATTTACCTGTTTTAATATATTCATCAAACTTGGCCAAAATTGTTTTTCCAATTCCTTTCAATCCTGATATTTGTTTTAAATCGCTAATAGGTTCTGTGTATAACATAAGAGACTGTTGGGCTTTTTGATAAGCGCGTGCACGCATAGGCTCACCCTTACGAATCATAAGTTTTTCTAATTGCCCTAAAAGTGATATAAAGTCATCGTTATAGGGAGGTGTTGGCATCTTAAGTTCAGGAGTTGGCGTTTTTGCTTTAGGTGTTGGCATCTTAAGTTCAGGAGTTGGCGTTTTTGCTTTAGGTGTTGGCATCTTAAGTTCAGGAGTTGGCGTTTTGGCTTTAGGATTTGGCATCTTTAAAGTTTCCTTTGGACTATCTTCACTAATTATTTTCAATTTCTTTTTCTTCTTAATAGTTTTATTTTTACAATACCCATATGTTTTTAAAGTTCCTCTTTCGTTTACTGATGTTGCACAAATTTTTCCTTTTTCTGTTGGATAACATTTGTTATGTGTCTCTCGTTTATATTTAAAAGGGAAGATGCAATCACCTTCCTTTACTTTTTGATTTTTTTCGATTTTACCCAAAGCATTTTGATTGGTTCCATACATTTACATTAATATCATATAAATATTTATTTGTAATTCTTTATAGATATTAAAAAATGAGTTGGAAAAAATCGGGAGCATTTAAAGTTAATCATGAAATTACGATTGGAAATACCAATAAACCTGAGAGACCCTATATGAGGACGATTGAAAAAGAGATGGCATTTAAACGTTTAGAAGTAGACGTCTTACAAACTGATTTTGTTGAAAGTAAACTTTTAATGATTAACAGTAAGGATTTAATGATCACAAGTGATCGAGTCAATTTAAATACCAAACAAAACTCCATTCAAATACCATCAAATGGTCCAATAAAAATAAATAACACTTTAAAAGTTCACGAAGATACTGTTCAAGTAAATGGTAATTTACAGATAGAAAATGAATTTAGATTGGGTAGTTATCGCACTCTAGTGCAAAGATTAGATTTAAATCCTCGGACTTTATTAGATAAAAATGATTATAAAAAATCAAATACTTTTGTTATCAACTGCACCTCCCCAAAATCCAAAGGCGAAATAATTCTCACTCCTTACCAAAGTTATCAAGCAACTTGGGCTCCAAATAAAATTGAATATTTATATACAATTAATTTGGTTGTAAATGCGAAACCAGAAGCTCTTGTTGATATAGATATTGTTTTACCAAAACAAGATATCACAGTGAAACTCTTGTCAAAATATTCTTCTGTCTCTCTCTTGTGGGTTCCCGAAGGACGTTGGTTGATTCAATCATTAGGATTTAAAACTACAATCATAAATACATAAATACCTATGGCAACATTACTTGAAGAGAGAAACAAGCATCCCCGTGATAACAATATCTCTTTTGAGGAAGGTCCTCATATTTATACCATTAATGGGGATAGTTCATTTACATCTGTAACAACATGGGTCCATAGTCATTTTGAAAAATTTAATGCAGATAAGGTAATACAGAATATGATGAGGTCAAAAAATTGGGGAAATAATAAATATTCTAAAAAAACACCGGATGAGATTAAGGCTGAGTGGGAGGCTAATAAAAATGAAGCTGCAAATGCTGGGACTAAAATGCACTTTGATATTGAATGTTTTTATAATGAATGTTACAACGATACAAATAATAGCGAAGAATTCTCTTATTTCATGAATTTTCAAAATGATATAGGATGTAAACTAAAACCTTATCGCACAGAATGGATGGTTTACCATGAAGAATACCGGTTGGCAGGATCAATCGATATGATTTTTGAAAATCCGGATGGCACTTTGCAAATTTATGATTGGAAAAGATGCAAGGAAATAAAAAAAGCAAATGCATGGAATAAATATGCAACTACATCGGAATTAGACCACTTGCCTGATACCAATTTTTGGCATTATGCCTTACAATTAAATACCTATAAGAAGATCATAGAAGAAAAATATGGGAAACAGGTAACCAACATGTATTTGGTATGCTTACATCCAAATAATAAAAACAAAAATTATTTACGTTTTGAGGTTCCTAATTTACAAGATGATTTATCCAAAGTAATTTAAAAAAATATGTGTATAGTAAAATATCAATATGGGTTTTTTTAACTTTATCTATGATTTAATTGTGATTTCTGGAGCGACCGTTTTAGGAGTTGGAGGCGCCTTTTATATAACGAGCCTTTTTGTTTATACCAAAACAGAAAATGAATTGAAAGAATCAGAGGAAGAAGAGGAAAATTTTGAGGATTTGTATAGAGAAGAATTTGAGCAATTAGAAGCCAAAGAAAGAGCTTCAAATGAAGAAATTACCGAATATGAAAGTTGTGTTGAAACACCAATAGGAGATATAATTATGACTTATGATCCAGAGCTTAATACTTTCTTATATTATTCAGATAGACGCACTATTCCAATTAGATTTTTGGACGTTTGTGCTCAAAAATTTGTAATTGATCATGATTGTAAAATTTTATATGAAGAAGAAGCTTTGTCAGATCAAACAGCAGAAGATGATTCACAAGCTGATCAAGCCGATCTATCCCAAGAACTGGAACCAGAACAAGGATATTACAATTGGATAACCAGTTTTTTTAGTAATCAAAAGGTAGAAGAAGAGGAGGAAAAAGAAGAAGAAGAAGAAAAAAAGGAAGAGGAAGAGGAAGAATCTGTATTTGCTACTTATAAAAAGAAAACAATTAATAATGAAAAAGCGAAGCTAATTGAAAAGATCATGAATCGTTATAAATATGGGGGAAGTTTAAGTGATTATGAAACTAATAAGGAAAATGAAGAGGAAGAAGAATTACAAATTTCTTTCAGTAAATTCAAAGAAATGGTTAAAAATAAAACCGAATGATAATATACTATGTTAAAAGACAAAACCCCATCAGATCAAATTGCAAATACAATTACAGATGTAGGAGGTAAGATTTATGATTCGGGAAAAAATATTGCAGCTCATCAAGCAAATCAGGCTATAAATTATTTAATACCTGGATTGGATACGATGTCAAATGAAGATGCCAAAATAGCTTTACAGAGAAAAGCATCAAAAATTAACGCAGTTTTACAAGATTTAGCAGATGATCCTGAAGTTCAACAAATTATTCAAGAATCAGGAGAAGCTTTTGCAAAGTTAACCTCCGAATTAATGGATGCAATTGAAGAACCTGTTGCCGAATTAACAGAAAGAGGAATAAATATGGCGAGTCAATTAGCAGAGAATACCGGTAAAACATTAACTAAAACCGGTGTAGATTTGGTAATGTCTGTCTTAGGTGAAATTCCGGGTGTTGGAGGACTAGTGGATTTGGGAGTAACAGCCTTAGTTGGTTTTAACGGATTAGCCAAAAATATTATGATTGGGTCGGAAAATATAACAAAGATGGTCACAGTTGCGAATGAATTAACTGGAGATGCTCTTAAACCTATAGAAGATAGTTTAAGTGTTTTTTCTGATTTAGAAAAAAAAGCACAAGGTATTTATTCAAGAATTGATGATAAATTAAATACTCTGGGTGAGCAATATAGAGTTCCCGAAACACCTAAACCTGAGGAAGTGGATGAAAGGTATAATCAAACTACACCACCTCCCTCTTATAAAGAAAATGAATATAAACATGATGATCGTTATAAACAAACACCACCGCCTTCTCCGAAACCAATACCATATAGAGACTCACGGAACTACTAAATTTAAGATGTCGCCTTCTCCTCCATCATTTTAATATAACCAATACTTTTTTCAAGTGAAAATGAAGATTGTAAATGATCTTTTGCTATTTCCAAAGCTTTCTTTTCACAATCAGAAAGCTGTTTAACATAATCACTCATTTCTTATAATAAGTGATTATATTAACTACTTTTCAATTTAACATAAAATAACAACGTTTCTCCCACTGGTGTATTCGCCTTCATAAGAATCTTTGTTATTTGATTATCAACTTCATATCCATTTTTATTTAAAAAATTTATAAGTAGAGCTATATCCTCAATACGTAGTAAATGGCAAGGATTATGTGGATCAACAATTGCATAAAAACATCTAGGATATGGATCACAATCGGAAAAATTACGGAAAGGAGATAAACGCGTAGGCTGCATCTGTTTAGCTATTTTTGCTAACTTTCCTTCTGGCTTGGGAAAAACTGTGATAATCTGTTTGTAACACTGGTGGACATTATCATAATACGGTTTTAAGGAAAACTGATACATACATTAACATCATAAAAATTGAAATGCTAAAATAAGAAAAAAGTAATTCACATTCCTCTAACCCAAGATGCAGACAACGTTCCGTTTCAAATTCACTCAAAACTTTATGACTCAATTGCATGCCTTTGCTCAGCTTCACCGGTTTGATAACCGTCAAATTTTTAAAGAAGCATGGGAAAAATGGTGTGATGAAAATGATGAGATGATTAAGGCCGAAAAAAAAATTTTAGAAGAAACTGGTTATAAAGGTCCTATTCTTGATAAAATGTATAAAAGTGCAAGATATTACTTTAGAAAGAAGAAGAATGTGCAGAATGAACCAAAAGAGAGACGAAAATATGTTAGTGTTGATACCGAATTGATTGATGAGATGGATTCTCACATTCAGGATTGGTGCCGTCGCGAAGATTTTCGACCAGCAGTTGCGTTTAGTGATTTCTGTGTGACACACAAATCACTTTTGGATAAAGAAGTTCTTCGGTTGTATCAGGATGAAAACATGTCTGTTTCAGAAATTCCTAATAAACTGAAGAAAACGTATAAAAATCGTTATTTCCAGACGATTAAGGCACCTTTACTTACGATGTGAGCGTGATTTCTTTCCCTTTCTGCTTCTTCTAACAGTTTTTGCTTTCTTTACTTTCTTTCCCTTCATATTTTTTTTTGTGGAAGGTCCCTTTTTGTAAGATTTGGCAGCCATTTTTAAAACTTCCTTAAGTGATTTTTTTGGGTGCTGTTTTTTAACAGCTTTTACATGATTCATCCAAGCGTTGGCCATTCTATATATTATATTAAAAGAAAAGAAAATAAAAAAATGAAAAATAAAAATAAAAGAGCACTAAAAAAAACGCACCTTATTAATGAAAAATTGAATTAGAAATTAAACTATATTTAATTGTAAATTTATACTTTAAGATGGTCAAAAATACACAAGGAGGTAATAAAGCGAAGAAACAAGCACGTAAATCATCAAGACCTATGGATCCTTCTATGATCAAGGCTCGATTCTCCGATCATCCTGATGAAGTTTATGCATGTTGTTCTAAATTACTTGGTAATGGAACGTGTGCTGTGATGTGTATTGATGGAATAGAACGTTTGTGTATTATTAGGAATAAATTTAGAGGTCGAGGAAAACGTGGAAATGTATTGACACCAGGTGTTTGGTGCTTGGTTGGAAAACGTGATTTCGAGAAACCAAAAGAAGGGAAACTTGAAAAAACAGATCTTCTTGAGGTGTATGGAGAAGTAGAAAAAAAGTTGATTATTCAGAAAGAAATTGCTCTGAAAGATAAATGGAAATTGTTTAATAATCTAGGAGGTGGACTCTCTGGTGCGGGAAATGATGACGATGAGGATACACTATTTCAGCAATCACATGACCTTGATCTCCCTGATTTTGAAGATGAAGATGGTGAAGATGATGGAGTTGATGAAACTGATGGGAGATTAACTCACACATATAAAGAAAATGAAATTGATATTGATGATATATAAATTAATTAAATTTGTCTGATATATATATATCATCAATTTAAACTACGGTCTTCTATAAACGGTTATTGGGCAGCGTCCATTTTTAAGTAAATCCTAAATAAATTTTTTTTGCTGTTAGAAGACAAATACTTATATAAATATATCTTTAACTTAAAAATTGATATAAGATAATTATTTATAGAGAAAATAATATTTTGTTTTATTACATATTATGTCATATGTTCCGCCACATTTACGGAAAATAAAAATTACAAATGAGACTAGCGATCCTACCGAAAATAGTTTTAAATCAGCTATTTCAACAAAAGCCAATTCTAATTCTAAACTTGAGGATCCTGCTCAACCCCCTGATTTATCTGCTGATGAACTGTTTCCTACACTAGGACAATCTATTAATACCAAGGAGTCTAATTTAGATTTTGCCTCATCTTTGCTAAATCCAAATCTAGAAAAAAAAGAAGTCGTGAAAGAAGTGCCGGATGGTTGGCTTCTTATCAGGAAAAATGGAGAATTTGTTTATGGAGATAAAAGTGAAGATCAATTAGAATTTGAAGAGTATTTAGATTGGATGGAAGAATTGAGGCTTGAAAGAATAAGAAGAAAGATTTTGAAAAGGCACGAGGAATATGAACAGCATGATCTTATGGTAAATGGACCGAAATATCTAAATAGTTGGGAAATTACACAATTTATTGAAGATCAAAAAGCTGAAGCTAAGTTGGCTGCTCGTAATCACTTTGGAAGTGAAGGAAGTAGTGACGATGATGATTCGGGAAATGAGTTTAATTAAATGTGAATCTTTCTCATTCTTTGTATAATTAGCCCATATGGAATTTGATGATGATTGGATTAATAATTTTAAACTAAACCCAAAGAGATTTTTAAAAGTTTTTTATTGCTATGTGGATAAAGAAAACACATTAAATAAAATCAACCAAGAAGTAATAGAAATGACCAATAATTTAATTAAACGAGATGAGTTAATCCGTATGATTGTTAGTAATAAAAAAAACATCAATTAGTAAGTATTTTAACATATAATGTAGGAGAAGTGACCGAAAATACCAACTTTCATGATTTTTTAAATTCTTCAAAGATAGAAGATATTGAATTTGAGAAAAGTCATCAAGCTTTAGAGGGGACAAATAGCCTATTTTTTATCTTTAAAGAGTATTCCAAAAAATTGAAATCAAATTCTACAAGGAAGGTTTTTATATCTTCCTCTCGGAACACTAAGCGCAAAAGACTTAAAGCTAACACAACAGACTTATAAACATTATGGCATCCGCACTTTTTAACGCACTTGATTCACACACTCCGGTTCAGCTCGGTGAAAACGGGCATGCCGAATATGGATGGTCAAATGATACACGTGAACAGATTGTTCAACTTTCCTTTCAGGTAGTTCGCACTACGGAAGAGGGAGTTCGAGATCTTGGAGAAAAGCTTTATAATATTGCTATGCCTTTGAAGAATATTATGAATGAGGAGCCAAGTGCTGAGCGCAGCAGTCCTGAGGTGCATCGGCGACAGGAGGAGGCATCGGAACTACTGGATATGCTGCGACGAATGGTGGTTCAGACCCGTGACATCGAGGCAGGAAAGGGAGAGTATTCGCTAGGCCGTGAGTTTATCCGTCAGTGGTATCGTCTTTACCCTGAGGAGGCGCTGCACATGATCAAGTATTATGTTACTCCTGTTCCAGAGGTTACAGAGGATGGAGTAAAGGAGGGACACCCTTATGGCTCATGGAAGGACATTAAGTTCCTTTGGCGAACCTTTGGCGGAGAGCGATGTCCGTCTGAAGTGCTTTCATATTTGGTGCAGCTTGTCAACACACAGCTCCGGACTGACCTTAAGAGCAAGAATCCAACTCTTGTAGCTCGATGGGTGGCACGTGAAAATGCGAGCAAGAAGGATGCTGTTCCTTTTAAGCGCTTCTATCATGCGCTAGCCGAAGATTATTTCTCGCACTATCTTGAGACAGCCCGAACTCCAGAGAGTCGTGTGAAGGCTCAACGCAAGGCTTATCAGCACTATCGGCAGCAGGTCCTTGTTCCACTCAACGAGCGTCTTAAGACACCGCAGATTAAGCAGTGTGCCGGAAACTGGGCTGATATTGACTACAAGAATGATGTGACTTCAATTACGATGCGGAAGCAGACGCGTTCATTTATGAACAAGAATAAGGATGGCACAGATCGCAGCGAAGATCCAGATCGCGTTCAGGCAGCTGCGAACTTTGAGGAGTTTGTTGGGACAGCAATTGAAAAGGGTGAGACCATTAAGGGAAAGCGTGTTGGATTTAACACTATCGCAAATGATGCATGGAACCTTGAGGAGCGTCGTGTCAGCGGTGGAACTGTCACAAGCACAGAGATTCAGGTTCAGGATCTTCAGTGGGAAAGTATGCTGGAACAGCTAGGGCCTCTTGATGATATGGTGCCTATGATTGACCTCTCTGGCTCGATGCGAGGAGATCCGATGGATGCTGCAATCGGTTTGGGTCTTGCGGTGGCAACCAAGTCACGGCTAGGCAAGCGAGCCATGACCTTTTCAAGCTCACCTCGATGGATGAACTTCGATGGTTGCAATTCACTTTCGGAGATGATTTCCCAGATGTATCAGTTTCGAAATGACTGGGGCACTACTACAAACTTTACAGCCGCCCTTAATCAGATCCTGGATATGTGCGTGCAGCTCAAGCTTCCAGCCGCCGATGTAGCTAATATTAAGCTGCTGATCTTTTCAGATATGCAGATCGATTATGCTGGTAATGAGCGAATCACCGATACGATGTGGGACAATATCACTCAGCGGTATGCTGATGCAGGACGTCGTGCAATTGGAGAGCCCTACAAGCCTGGTCACATCATCTTCTGGAATCTCCGTCATACTGGGGGGTTTCCAGCTCTGTCGACTACGCCTAATACGACGATGTTCTCGGGTTTCAGTCCTGTTCTTCTCAACGAGTTTTCCAAGAAGGGTTTGGAAGCGCTTCAGACTGAGACGCCGTTCAATCAGCTCAAGGATCAGCTCGACAACCCACGCTACAACATCATGGATTTCGCCTAATTATAAAATCATAAAAAAATATTATTTACTATAAAATTTTTTTTATGATTAATTTAATTATGTTTCATTCCAAGCTATTTCACCGGAAGTAGGGTTGTAATATAATTTAAAGAAGCCTTGGGCATTGGCAGACATTTCATTTTCAACGTTTAAATCTCTAATCGGCTTAACAAAAAAACTGTTGGGAACGGTAGCTTCTGGTAGTGGCCCCATCAAAGTGGTATCATTTGTTCCATTCAAAATTATTGTATTATGAGGTTGCTCATTAAATCCCGCTCTATATCCAATTGCAATTGAATGATGTCCTTGATCTTTTTGACCACAACTAGATCCAATTGCTACACTATAGGCTCCTTGGTCGTTTCCTCCAGAAAAACTGCCAATCGCTACGGAATTTTGTTTTTGATCTTTACTACCACATTGTGTTCCAATTGCTACACTATAGGGTCCTTGGTCGTTTACTCCAGAAAAACTGCCAATCGCTACGGAATTTTGTTTTTGATCTTTCCTACCACAACTAGATCCAATTGCTACACTTTCGGTTCCTTGACTTTTCCTACCAGAAAAATTTCCAATCGCCACACAATCGTTATGTTGATTAAATTCACCACAAACTGTTCCAATTGCAACACTTTCAATTCCTTGATTTTTATATCCACTACCTGATCCAATTGCCACAGCATAATCATTTTGATCATTCATTCCACATTTATATCCAATTGCAATTCCATGAAAACCTTGATTTTGTTGTCCTGCACTATTACCAATTGCTACACAATCGTTATGTTGATTTTCTTTACCTGCTTGAAATCCAATTGCTACACCGTATTTTCCTTGCGATGTCATTCCAGCAGAATTTCCAATTGCAATTGCTGAATCATTTTGTTGATTTTTTCCTGCTTGATTACCAATTGCCACAGCATTTTTTTGTTGTTCACAAGTGCCAGCCTGATATCCTATTGCGACCGCATTACTTTGTTGATTTTCTTGCCCTGCCTGAAAACCAATTGCCACACCGTATATTCCTTGCGATGTCATCCCAGCAGAATTTCCAATTGCAATTGCAGAATCATTTTGATTTGTTTTTCCTGCAAACCTACCTATAGCCACACAATCATTTTGTTGATCAGTTAAACCTGATTGGTTACCAATTGCCACAGCATTAAATTGCTGACTAGTTTTTCCTGAATTTGACCCGATTGCCACAGCATTAGTTTCCTGATTTGAAATTGCGGCTTCATAACCAATTGCTATAGAACCCTCTTGTTGATTTGTTTGACCAGCAGTATATCCAATTGCAACCCCCCTACACTTTTGCCTCGTTTCTCCAGCACATGTCCCAATTGCAATTGAATCGTTTTGTTGATTTTTAGTCCCTGCATTTTTACCTATAGCCACACAACTTCTACTTTGTTCAGCACCCCCAGCACCCGATCCAATAGCGACACTGAAAGTACCCTGTTTTGCGGATGCAGCACCAAACCCAATAGCCACAGAAAACCCATTTTGATCGTTCTGACCCGCGTTACGACCAATAGCAATTGAATTAGGGGCTTGATCATTTTGTCCAGCATTTAAACCAATTGCTATAGAGTGTTCACCTTGTTTGATGTAACCAGCAGAATTGCCAATAGCCACAGAGTAACCGCGTTGCTTAATACATCCAGCATCAGGACCAATTGCTACACTGCGATTTCCTTGATCGTTCTGACCTGCTTGATATCCAATTGCGATGGCGGCCTCATTTTGTTGTGTGTTACCCGCTTGGTAACCCATAGCGATTGACCGGTCATCTTGAGAAGTTTGACCTGCTTGATTACCAATCGCTATTCCCTGTCCATATGATGTGCCTTGATTAGTTTGCCCTGCTTCAGACCCAATAGCTATAGCTAATCGTCTTTGATTTGTTTGACCCGCTTGATCCCCAATCGATACTGCCGCATCACCTTGATTTGTATTTCCTGCACTAACACCCAAAGCAACAGCATTCTCGGTCTGATTATTTTGTCCTGCATAAGCACCTATAGCAACAGAATTATCATTTTGATGAGTATACCCTGCTTTTTCCCCAATTGCAATTCCCCTAGGTTTTTGATTTAAATGTCCTGCACTATTACCGATCGAAATTGCACAGGCATTTTGAGATTGATATCCAGCTTCATATCCAATAGCAATTCCTTTCGATTGTTGACTTTCAGATCCAGCAAGTTTTCCGATTGAAATTGCATCACCACTTTGATCTGAACTTGCTGCTTGAACACCAATTGCTATTCCTCGCGGTCCTTGATTTTGATTTCCTGCTTCACATCCAATAGCAATCCCTGCTTGGTTTTGATTAACAGATCCAGCAGATTTTCCAATAGCAATTGCATAACTACTTTGATCTGAATTTGCTGCTTGACACCCAATAGCAATTGCATCATTTGATTGATTTTGTTTTCCGGCTTGATCACCAAGCGCAATTGCTGAAGAAAATTGTTCACTACATCCAGCTTCAAACCCAATTGCTATTCCTCGCTGCCCTTGTTTTTCATAACCTGCTTGACACCCAATAGCAATCCCTTCTTGCTTTTGACTAACAGATCCAGCAGATTTTCCAATAGCAATTGCATCATTTGATTGATTTTGTTTTCCGGCTTGATCACCAAGCGCAATTGCTGAAGAAAATTGATCACTACATCCAGCTTCAAACCCAATTGCTATTCCTTTTGATCCCTGATTTGTTTTCCCTGTGCAGTTTTCACCTCCTCCGATCGCTATAGCATAAGACCCCTGATTTGTCTTACCTGAATTAGCACCAATAGCAATTGCATATTCACTTTGCTCTTGATATCCCGCCATGAATCCTAATGCCAAACTATTTGGTCCTTGTGATTCTTGCCCTGCCATACATCCCATACTTATAGCTCCATTTTTTTGTTTTATCTTTCCACTTTCAAAACCAATTGCAATTGCTCCTGTTTCCTGATCATTTTCACCTGCACTTCTTCCAATCGCAATTGAGTTACTTTTTTGAGAACCAATTAATCTATCTCCCTTATTTCCTCCAGCTCCATTTCCAATTGCGATTGCATTAGAATATGCTGGATTAGGATTAATTTCTTGCTCGTTGAACGGAGTGTAAATAAGTTGATTATTTTCTGTAAAACCAAATGCAGTTTTATGATCTCCTAAACCGCCGCCTCCCATACTTTATAACTAATGTATAAAAAAAAAGTTTTATATCCACATTTTTTTTATTTTTTTATATGTAAATTTCCCTCTTTTGATCTTGACGAAATTTGCAAAACGCATCCTGTGACTCCTCTGTTCCTTCCATGTAGAATCGAAACACCTCCACATCTTTCATCTGCCCGATTCTGTGTGCTCTTGCAACGGCTTGATCTTCCACAGCTGGATTCCAGTGTGGAGATACAAAGTAGATCTCGTTGAATGACTGGAGATTCAACCCCTCGCAGCAGGTGTTAATCTGCAAAATCAAGACGTCCAAATCACCGCTTGTAAGCAACTTGGTCCGTTCTTTGGTGGAAACGGTCCCATCCACAATTGCTGTATTGAGTCCAATTCCTTCGATCCGTCGCTTCAACTCCCTCATTTCCATCCTAAAATGACAGAACACGATTTTTTGGTTTCCGTTAGCACCACGTTCATTAATCATATCGAAGACTGCATCGAGCTTAGACGTTCCATGAACTCCTCTAAACACCATTTTTCCATAGTCCTCATCAAAGAATCCTTCATCATAGTAATCGATAGCCTTTTTTTTCAGCATTTTTGGCAAGATACACATCTGCTTTCCTCGTATCATTCCCACCAATTTTGCTGCGGCGTCAAATTCATTCACATCTACTCGGATGCCTTCTCCAAAGCCTTCGCCAAATCCCGAAATCGCCACATCGCGCATTTCTGCCGCAAGTGTTTCCGAGTCATCATTTTTCCAACCCACATGCACTTTGTGTTCATGAAGTTCGGGCATTTTGAGTCCCACTTCTTTCTTTGTGCGGCGCATCATCGCTTTAGCAAAGATTTCCTCGCGCCCCTCATGCTTGCTGTAGAATGTATCTGGGTATCCTAGCACGTGGCACAGCGAGAAGAAGTCAGACATGCTATTCTGTATCGGTGTGCCAGTAATCATCCAACGAATTCCTGCCACCAACTTGAATGCACCATTTTGCTGAGCTGTTTTGTTGCGCAGATGATGAGCTTCATCAAAGATCACTCTATCCCACACAACTTTGTGAACAGCACTCGGCACTTTCAGGTCGAAATCTTTCATCGAAATTTGCACTTCGTGATAGGTAACCATAACGATGTTTGCAGCCTTCAACTTTGCCAAAGGCGTGTAGGATTTTTCCCGCCCATGATACACCAGTGGCATGATCCCTGTTGTCCGATGAATCTCTTTCTTCCACTGGGGAAGAAGCGCTAACGGCAACACGATGAGTGTGCGTTCTTTGGGATTTTCAAGCATCGTTCCAATCATCATGATCGTCTTCCCGAGTCCCATTTCGTCTGCGATGATTCCCCCACTCACTCCCATGTGGTGATTTCTCTCTCTGTCCACCATCCAGTTCACTCCTTCCTGCTGATGTTGTTTTGAATCCAAGTTAGCCCACTCCAAGTAACTTTGAAAGTCAGTTTTTGTAATCATTATTTGATTTGTTTGGTTAAAAATAACAATTACTGTAAAAAGTTTTCAATTTTTTTTTCGTATACCGATTTCTACTCTTAGCCTAAGACACTTTTTGTTTGCTAAAAAGCTAACTCAGAAATCAGTATGCAAAATCAGAAAATTGAAATGCTTTTTTACCATAAAAGCATTTCAATTTCCAACCCATCGCAAACAGCATCAAACATGGCTATGACCCAATCCGCTTTTAACTTCAACATCAACGCAGTTCCTTTTGTTCCGCAGGAGGAGCAGAACGCTGCTCTCGCACTCGCTGCTCTTCAGCGGGAGGACCGCGCTCTTAACGACACAATCGATGCTCTTTTGGCTTTGAGACTGGACGACACACGGAACGGTAATGAAGAAAACTCGGACTACGAGGAGGACTACGAACCGATGGATATTGACCCAAACCCGGAACACGAATACGAAGACGCCTTTCTCGAATACGCACAGGTCAACGGACTTTGGGGATTTCCGGGAAGCGAAATCATCCCCACAGAAGATGAGATGACCAACATGCGGCACAACTTTGACCAGCACTGGAACAATCTTCCAGCTCAACAGCAAATTGAGGAAGAATACGAAGAGGAGATACACCATATCAATCCAAACAGGATGTTTGTCCCTGAATGCGCTGAGTGTGGCGCACAGGCAGGAGAAAACATCCAGCTTTACGGATGTAACTATGACCACAATCTTTATTGCACATCATGCTGGGAACGCTACGACAACGACGATGAAACCCAAGAAAACAGAACAGCACTTTGGATTCAAACGGCCGCCGATTTTCAGGATTACACAGATGATATGATGCCGCATCTTGATCCAAACCGCGAGAGTGCTGATGAGGATTACCTGTCGGCATGGATCCAGTATTTGAATCACTGTTACCACCCTCTGACTCGCGCCTACCTTGAAGAACTCGGGGATGAAAACAACTGGCTTGGAGTGCGTCCCGGCGTCGAACCCCCCTCTCCCCAACTTTAAATAAATAAATATTTATTATTCATTCTAATCCTAACCCACTCATTTATTCAAAAAAAAATAAAATAAAATAAAAATTCCCCCTTGCTTCCCTTGCTTTTTTTTTGTATACATATTTAAAAACAAAAAAAGAGTTAATTAAATGATACCACTAATTGCTCTAGTGTGGAAATCGACAAACGTATATTTATTCTGGATTAGTATGCATTTTATTTCTTCTCATGCTTATCCATATTTTTGTGCTGAATTAAGTTGGACTGGTATGGTAACTTCTCCTTTTTTAGTAATAGCACCCCACTGTAAAGCTTTGCACTGGGTCCAACAAACATCAACGATGGCGATTGAAAATATGTGGGTAATTTTAGGAACTTGGTTAGCTTCCCAGCTGGTTCCAAATCCAGCCCTTATAACTGGAGAAACTGGAGCTGTCAATTAGTTAAATTTGAATAGAATTCACGCACTTTTTTGTGAATAATAATTTTTGCAGGATCGAATGACTTTAAATAGAGTCCTTCCATGCTGCGCAGTCTTGATAATGCTACATAAGTCTGCCCACACTCAAATATGCCTCCACCTACATCAATTTCAGCTGTATCTAGAGAAGCCCCTTGTGATTTATGAATAGTAATTGCCCATGCTAGAATTAGTGGCACTTGTTTAATCCCAATTGAAGGAATAAGTTCACTTTGCCATAGGTGCAATCCCATTTTTCGTATAGCACCATTTTTAAATCGAACGATTGGCATTTTATCTTCAGGATCAAAACGTTCCACAATTCCTTGACTCCCATTACAAATTGGTGTATTACTATCGAGATCAATATTTGCAACACACATAACCTGAGAACCCTCTTTTAATACTAGACGTTTTTCAAAATTTACATTTTCGGTCATATATTTTAGTTCTCGATCTTTTTGTTCTTGTGAAAACACCGATAGCATCGATAAAGTATTTTCTCCCAAATTCAAATCTTTTTGAGGTGCCACACAATAATCATAAACATATTCTTCTCCTTTCAAAGCAATTAGAGAAGAATTATTGATTGCTTCTACCTTTCGCCGTGTTGGGTAAAGAATTGTAGGTAGGATAGTTTCTCCTTCATTTACCTTTTTTCCAACCAAACTATTTAGTTTGGTAACTGTAGATTTTGTTATTTTTCCAACTCGAATCTGGTTTAGAATACGTTTATAATCGTTATCTTCCTGACGAAAAATAGTATTTAATTGTATTTGGTTCTTAAAAATATGATTCCATAGTTCTGATTCAAAACAGAATTTACATGTATCTGGTTCCTCTTCATTTCCAACTGGGGGCAATTGATAAAAATCGCCTGTAAATATGACTTGAATTCCCCCAAATTGTGTTGGGTTTTTCCGACAAAGTCTAGCTGTTATTTCCAGTATTTCAAAGAGCTTACAAGACATCATACTCACTTCATCCACAATCAATAGATCTACCGTTTTCCAATTGCGTTTTTTAAATTTGCTTTTATTAACTTTATTTGCTACAGCCATTCTTTCGCCGGTTGCCAAACCAATTCCACCCCACGAATGAACAGTTTTTGCATTACATTCCAAAAGCACAGCCGCTGTGCCAGTTAAGGCGCAAACTTGAGCATTTTTTCCACGTTCAAGCGCATCTTTAACAATCAAACGAATAAGAGCACTTTTTCCAGACCCACCCGGACCTGTAATAAAGACATTTTCACCTAATCTGTATTTATCAAACGCTTCTTGTTGGCCTTTGGATAATGTGATATCCATTAAGTGAAACTGAAATTGATATCTTTGTATTTATTTAAGTTTAATAAAAGATATCAATTATTTGATTAATTACGTCTTGTTTTTTTATTCCTGCGACGTGATTTTTTCTTTTTGCTTCCTTTTCGCTTTGTTTTTTTTTTTTTTTTTTTGCGCTTTCCGCCAGCTGTTGATCTATTTGTAACACCCGATGTAACGACAGATTGAGCTTCCTCTAATGGGTCAATAAAATCAGCAGTATTTCTAGGTCTATTTTGTAGGAATAATTGAGCTGCCCTTTCTAATTCATCTCTTCTTGGTCCTGTAGGACTATCTCCTAAAGCATGTGACTTTGCTAATAACCATTCAGCTATCTCTTCTTGAGATATTTGCGAAAGACGATGTTGCGATACCCCCAATAAATTACTCATATAAGGGCTGTCTATTTGTTGTAATTCTTCAACAAGTGGATAGTGGTGAGGTGCGCCAACTCTTTCCATCTCATTTCTATATATTTTCCAGATTGAATCTAAAATTTCTTCATTTGTCGATAAATCTCTTTTTGGTAGATGAATACCTTCCATATATATTTAATTTAGAAAATTAAAAAATTGAAGTATAATTACTTCTTAAAAAAGGAAATATATATAATAAGATGAACCCCCAAACTGTTCAAAAGTTATTTACTAAATTAATTCGTCCTCCAGTTGAACCACTACTTCTTGGTAGATGGAAATTAACCTATAGGGAAGAGACGATTGAAAAAACTATTGAACGAGCAAATGAAGATCACTGCGGAACTTGTGTAAATCCTCCAAAAGAATCCCTACCAAATCCTGAGAAACAGTCTTAAATGAAAAAAATTCATCTAATGTAAACCATCTAACTTTTATAATATCGTCATCCACCAAAGGCCGTTTATTTTTTACATAATCAAAATTTATGATTCTATTTATACAAGTTGATGCATCATAGCTCATATCAGAATGAATAAAATTAAAATAATTTGATTTTTTTTTTGAACTATAAATGACTGTTGAATCATTCAAATTCCTTTTATTTCCTATTATTCCCCATGTCTGTTCATAAACTGCTTTTAATGCCGTTTCGAAACTTGTATTTTCCAAACCATCTTCATCATAAAATCCATTCCATTCTTTATTTTTTTGATGTTCTGCTAACAAAAAGTAAAATTCGGTTTCATGTTTAATAACGGGTATACAAATGCACCGCATATTTATATCCTAAAATTGAGAAAATAAATAAAAATTTATTCATATTTTTGATAATTTTCTTTAAATAATTTTTCCAATTTTGATAACGTAGATTTATACTCGTCTTTATCACTCCACGAATCACACGGATGTTCATATTTGTTAGGAGTTTGCATTTCCATATCTAATAATTTAAACGTATTAAATTCCTCTTTCGCTAAAGAACCATCATGAATACTTTTAACGATATCTCTAGTTACTGTTATATCACAACGCTTTCCAACTCCATACTTACCACCAACCCATCCGGTGTTCACTAACCAGCAATTAGCGTTATGTTTTTGTAATTTTTCCGCCAATAGAACAGCATATTTCATAGGATGGCATAATAAAAATGCTTCTCCATAGCACGCGGAAAATGTGGCAATTGGTTCATTAACACCATCTTCTGTGCCCGGAGCTTTTGATGTGTAACCACTTACAAAATGATACATAGCTTGTTCCTCGTTTAATTTACATACCATAGGTAATACTCCAAATGCATCACAGGTCAATAAAATTATATTATTTGGATGTCCTGCAATACATGGTATTTCAGCGTTTTTAATAAAATGGATTGGATAAGAAAGCCTAATATTTTCAGTAATAGAGGCGTCTTTAAAATCTACGTTGCGCGTATTTTCATCCATGACAACATTTTCATAAAGAGCTCCAAATTTAATTGCTTCAAAAATATCTGGCTCCTTTTCGGGATTTAAATTTATGCATTTGGCGTAACATCCTCCTTCGATATTAAATACTCCTTCGTCGTGCCAACAGTGTTCATCATCACCTATTAGTTTTCTCTCAGGATCCGCAGATAAAGTTGTTTTTCCTGTTCCTGATAAACCAAAAAAGAGACATACATTTTCACCGTCTTTTGAAATATTGCAACTTGAATGAAGCGAAAGTATACCTCTTAAAGGCATAAAAAAATTCATCATAGTAAAAACTCCTTTTTTCATTTCTCCTGCATATTGAGTTCCTAAAATTACAATTTCTTGTGTTTCTAAATTTAAATTGATAGAAGTAGATGAAGTCATAGACTCAGTATAGCGATTACAAGGGAAACAACCTGCATTATAAATAGTTATTTCGGGTTCTCCAAAATTAATAAGTTCTTCTTTTGTTGGACGGATTAACATATTATGCATAAAAAGACAGTGATAAGCACGGGATGAAATAACGCGCACTTTAACGCGATAATCTTTGTGCCAACAAACAAAACCATCAAATACAAAAATTTTATCTAAATTATTAAGATAACATGTGGCTGTTTCCTTATTCGTATAAAAAACTTTTTGACTAATTGTAGTATCTCTAGGATACCATAAATCAGAATTATATTTATAAGATTCCACGATACGGCGGTCACTAGGAGACCGCCCAGTTTTAACTCCAGAATACGCTACCAAAGCACCTTGTTCGCTAATCTTAGTGTTATATTCTTTTAGTGTATGTTCGTAATAAGCAGCAGGTGTGCAGTTGTGAATTACTTCTACGACTTTTTGAGCAAAATCACTTTTATGCACTTCATCTCCATTCCCACCTATTACCTTATCCAACTCTCTACAATATACACGCGGACCCTTTTCTCTCGAATTAGATTTTAAAGACTTACTAATCGATAAATAAATATCTTCCAACATATATATATTTATTTATAAGAGATAAATTTTTTATGAAAAAGGCCACCATCCTCCTGTATTTGTTTCTGAGGTAATTTCTTTTGCAGATAGCGCACCTGTCATAGCTAGAGCTTCAGCTTCTGCTTGACCCTCTTCCTCCTCTTGGTCATTTGTTGTTCCCGATTTTTCATCATCAACATCACCCTCAGTTTCCTTATAATACTCTGTAATTTTTCGTTGACCCACAGCATTTACTGTAATTACAAGATCATTCATGTTGAAATCACATGCTGGACATCTATTTCCATTTTCATCCTCTACATAAACCGTCCAACACTCGCTACATGTCTGTCCCTTAATATTAATGTTATTATCAAATAGTCTTCGGGTATGAGTTTCAATTACTTTTTCAAAATATGAGACCTTACTTTCCAAATATTTAACTCTATTTTCTAACTCAATTTCAGCTTGTGTGCGCGGATTTTTGTTTTCCATAACAATCCAATAATAAGGATCATTATATACAATCTTAGCTTGTCCCTCATTTACAATTCTTTCTTGGAGATGATAAGAACTATTGTTAATCATCCAATAATCCATATGCACAAAAGCCATCATATTCCCATTTTCTTTATTTACAAAATCGACTCGTGAAACTACGCCCAAATCTAGAATTTTAAAGACATATTTAATTTGTTCTTCATCAGTCGTTGATGTAACAGATGGAATATACAAACTCATTTGAGGTCGAAATGATTGACGTGTAACTGAGGAAGACATTATGAATATATATTTCCTACATAGTTATTTTTCTAACTCAATTTTTTAACTAACAATAATGAAGATTTTTACATACCTGAGTAGAATTATGATCGACTAAATAGGCAAGACCTTTTTCCATATCATGAGTGACATTCACACATTCATGAGCAGCTGGTCCATAAATCTTACTACAAACTTGTTCGATTTCATGGACAACTTTCTCTAAAACTTCAGTTTCATTTTTAACGCTATTAATAAATGAAATACATTCTGAGCAATTAATCGTATTTGTATGATGCATAGGAATTACAACATCATATTCTGTTACTATATAATCTGGCATAGGTTTACTAAAAACTGGTTGCATTAGAGTCATCAAACCAAAAATCCACATAAATGCGCTCATCGTATGATATTATTACCGCAGCTATGTTTAAATGGATTTATTACCAAAACAAGACCTAACTATTAATCTAGAAAATAAAATAAAATTTGGGGAAGTTCATACCCCCTATAAATTGATTGAAAAAATGTTTGCCCTTTTACCAGAATCTATTTTTGCTGACCCTAATAAAAAATGGTTAGATCCTGGTGCGGGAAGAGGTTTTTTTTCGCTTTTTTTACACAATAAACTTATGATTGGATTAGAGAATATTATTCAAGATGCAAATATTCGAAAAAATCATATTACTTCTAAAATGATATGGATGGTTGAAATTAACCCAATTCATTTATCAAGTCTTCAAGAATTATTTCCAAACGGTAATATCTTAAATACTGATTTTCTCTCTTTAACAGCTGATGAACTTTGTTTTTTCGATGTTATTATTGGAAACCCTCCATTTAATTCGGGAGGACTAAAAAAGGTTCCTACTAATAATGAGAGAAGTAAAAAACTTGATGGACAAACAATTTGGAGTAATTTTATTAAACAATCAATTCATCTAATGAAACCAAACGCATACTTACTATTAATTGTCCCATCAATTTGGATGAAAGAAGACAAACAGAAAATGTATTTTTACATGACACAATTTAAATTGCATAAAATACACACTCTCACTAATACCGAAATGAATTCATTTTTCAAAGGCCATGCTCAGACACCATCTTGCTTCTTTTTATTGGAAAAAAAAAGCACCGATAAAAAGGTTCTACTTTATGATAAAGATGCCCCAACTGTTGATAAATATGTGGAATTTCCTCTTAGAGATGAAAATATATTACCTGTTATGTGTGCTTATTGTTTGACTAAAATACTTCCCTATGTAGATAAGTATGGATCTCTTTCTGCAATTATGAAATCAAATCTGCCAAATAAATATATTAAATTTAGTCCAAATAAAAATAAAGTATTTAAATTTCCCAATATTAAAACGTGTATTTTAGTTGATAAATTACAACCTCAATTAGTGATTGAATATTCAGATAAGCCATGTCCATTTCATGGAAAAAAAAAGTTAATATTAGCTCATGGAATGTATGGTTTCCCATTTATTGATGTTGACGGAATGTATGGAATTTCTAATCGTGACAAATATGTCTATTTAACGGAAAATAATGACAATTTACAAAAACTTAAAACTTTTCTCTCTTCAGATTTAGTTTTCTATCTATTTAATGCTACTCGATATAGAATGAAGTATTTAGAAAAATATATATTCAGTTACCTTCCCAATATATTATTGATGAGAGAAGACGAAATGAAAAAACTATATTCTTTAGCAATTCCTATTAAAAATAAATATAAAAGTATTACATAATTAAGTAAAAAGAAATGCTAATTTATTTAACATCGACTTTATTTTTTTATTTAACATATAGAGGATTAGATGAATATGCGGGAGATTATTTTCCAGAGTCCACTAAAATAGTAACGAAAAAATACCGTATCTGCAATTATGTTAAATCTGGAACCCTTGCTTTGTTGTGTATTCCTGGAACAAAATTCTTGTATTATTTAGCATTTCATCCTGAATTAGTATATCCCGATACTTTAAATACGATTGGGGCCATTTATTCTGCAACCGATGCAGCAGCCCTAATTTATAATCCCAATTGTCATCAAAGCACCTTAATTCATCACCTTGTTGTTCAATTATTCTATTATTATTGTTGGTTTTTGAATTTTAATATGAATCAAGGTGCTGCTAGAGGAATAGGAATATATTGTATTTTAAGTTCATATGCATACCTAGTAAATGGTCGGTTAGCTTTAAGATTTACACCTTACAAACAACTAGAATATGTGGTAAATGAAATGTCTATTTTTATCTATATAACTTCCTGTGTTATAAACTGGATTACGCAATCCTATCTTGTGTTTGGTGGATTATCTATGCATATAATTGAAAGACTAATTTACTTAGGAGCGTTGGGAATGACAATTAATGATGATATATTTTTAATAGCATTCCTTCGTAAAATTGATAATAAAAAATCTGATGATCAACCTTCAATTAAAGAAGTCTAAATGACCTTTGTCATGATAACACGATTTAATAATACAACATGGAATGAATTATGTGACTATAAAAAAAAGAACGACATACATGGAGCCTTTTATGGCGTTCCTAGAAGAGTTGCCCCTACAATTCCTTTAAAAGCGCAACTTATTGTATTAGAAATGAATAACGATACCAACACGATTATGGGTGTTGGTCTCATTAAAAATTTTATAAAGATGGATAAGGTGCATCCAATTTATACATGGGGAAATTATCATCGTTTTACTTATTGTGGAAAGCGTAGAATTGACCGATGTGATTTTACTCGAGAAGAGCAAGAGCTGATTGAAAAAATGGAAGAAAAGGTATTTAAGGGCAAAGGACATTTAAAGCGAGGACAGGGAATTCAGAAAGTGCCATATGAACGCTATACCAAATCTGATTTGGAAGCTTTTAAGCAAATGTTTCGATGTCGCGTAGAGTAAAGCGTTTAGTAAATGAATCATACTTATTTTTTTCTATCTGAATTACATTTTGTGAATAGGTAACACTAATCATTTTAAATTGGTTATTTACATAATCAATAAAATTATCGTATTCGTTAAATTTGTGTGTTAATTCGTTACATAACAGGACATGAATAGGATCTGTTTTTTCTTGTGACTTAATATTTAAAACAAAATCACACAAATGGTTAACCAAGTCATTACCAACTGCTACAATTAGTTCATAAATATGCATCAGTTCAATCATCTTTCTTCGTTTTTTATCCCTTTTTATAGCTTCCTTAGCCATTCCTTCTTTTGATAGTTCTTTTAACAGATATTTTATTCGAATTTCTTCAAAATTATCAAGATTCCTAACTTGTTGTCTATAGTTCGGCAATTCATAACCATTTATATGTCTCATAAATTGAAAGAGTTCACTAAATTTGTTAATCAAATTCCTATGAAATATCCTTTCCCAATTATTTGGTTTATTATCAATTTCTCGGCCTACGAGTGCAAACTTATTTTGTCTACTAGAACACGAACATGGTTTTTCTTCTTTTTCCAAGTTTGTATTCAAAAGACTTCTAAGAATATTTCTAACTCGCCACCAGTCACCATTTAATCCTCCACAAACAACGTCATGAGGATTCCTTACAACTGCTCCATTATTGACTTCCCGTTGATATTGATTAAAATGAGGATTATGAATAGTCCCTGTATCAATTTTTCCTGTCTTCCAACTAAATGCAGTATGACATTTAACACACCACATTTGATCACAGCCTTGGGATTTAATAATCCGTTCACCACATTTGGGACATGGTTTACTAGTCTTTCTAATCAATTCTGCTGTTTTTACAAGTTCTTCGTCACACACATGGGTTTCATCATGTCGCTCTTTTCCAGTTAAAATTAGACATTTCGGACATGCATAATAACTACACAATTCACATTTATAAGCTGTAGATAAGAATCCTCGACAATCTGGATCGGGACAGGGAAGAATAAATTTTTTACTTGTTTCTTCCTCTTCTTTAACACCATAATTATAATGAGCTTGTCTATATGCCAGGCCAATTGTTTCTTCAATCATTCGTATTTGCCTTTTAAGTTCCTTTATCTGTTCCTGTTGTATATTTTTAAACTTTTCATACTCTCGCAATCTTTGAATACGGGCAAGAGCAGGCATCGTTTCAGGAAGCATACTAATTTGTCTTTCCAATAATAATTGTTTGCGATGTTTTTTAAAATCATTATTAACGTAAGAAGAGTTAAGATTGGCAACCATAAAACGATCATTCCAAGCTGCTTTACAATTCATACAGTGAGGAGCCTCTGCGGTATTAAGAAGATATGTTCGCACACATTCTTTACAAGCTACATATCCACATCCATTTGGACAAATGACAGGTGCTCTGGCCTTTTTTGTAAATGTGTCTGCACAACATGCACATTCTATTGGACATTCATCTTGACAATTTTTCAATCCACCGCCAGCTTCATCTCCACTTTTGATGACAATATTTTCGGGAATAGCTTCGCTCATTCTTATACTTAAAAATAGACGTAAAAATATCTTTCAATTTTATAGTATATATGAGTAAGGAAAACTTAGATATTAATGAGTACTCTATCCCTGAGCTTATGGAATTGCTTGATATAACTGATCTTAACCCATCTATTATCAAACAAAAAACTGAAGCGTATGTTGAAAAGTTTAATGAAGAAAATAATGATGAAATGGCTAATTTCTTTCAACAAGTGAGAGATAAGTTATTAGAAGCTTATGGGGATACAACAGTTGAAGAATGGTATAAAAATGAATATTTACTTAGTTCAGATCAACCGGTCCAAAATTCAAAAATTACTTCAAGATTAAATAAAATCCAGGAATTTGATGGTGCTCAAAAACAAGAAAGATTAGCGATTAATCAAAGTAAACCTCTTCCGTTTGCTCAAGGAGAAATGAATCCAACACTTAGAAATCAAATACAAAAAATTATGAATATTGATAGCACATTTAGGCCAAATAATATTCCAGCTCTTAAATCAGTTCCTTATACAAGTGATGGAGTTTGGAGTTCAAGTCATTTTACAGCTGATCTTACAGATCCTTTAACTCGAGTTATGTCTCTACAATTATACTCTGTTCAAATCCCTTTTACTTGGTATAATATTCCTAAAGGATCTAACTGTTTTTCTTATAAACAAACCGTTTATAATGTCCCTCCAGGAAATTACACCATCGAAACTCTAAAATCCACAATCAACGGATTAGGTATTCCAGATATACTCTTAATTACCGATTCTTATTCAACACAAGGAAAAGTTTCTTTCACGTCATCATCAATTACAATTGAAGAAATTGTTTTTTTTACAACAACCGGATTTCAAGATTCAACCGCTGATTGTGATCGCTGTCTTTTTGGAAATTATATTAATGCAACATTAGGTTGGCTTTTAGGATTTAGGGAGCCTTGTTATAATATTTCAAAAAGTAACCCAGTCAATGGAGAAGCAGCGGTTGATTTAAATGGACCTAAATATCTTTTGCTTTATTTAGATGAATTTAATACTAATCGTTCTAATAAAGGGATTGTTAACATAGAAGATACTGAAACTAAATTAGATTTACCAAATTACTATAAAGCTGGAAATTTATCAACTGCAAATAATAATCTTTCCGTAATACCGCCCACATGTCAAAATGATCAAGAGATTATTGGAAATGATTGTATAAATAAACCTTATCCGGTAAAAACACCCTTTTTTACACAGGATTTACCACGCACTTTAACTCAAGCTCAGCAATATACTGTAAATGAAATTATTAAGAACCGCAAAAATAGTCCTAATTTAAAATTAAATCCACCGAGCCCTAATAATATAATGGCTTTAATTCCAGTTAAGCCAAATGGGTTGAGGTTTGGTGGATTACTGGTAGAAAATGCAAATTCTCTCACTTTTAATACTAGAAATTATTTCGGCCCAGTTGATATTGAGAGAGTTGAGGTAAAATTATTGGATGATAAAGGAAATTTATTACAATTGAATGGGGCAGAGTGGTCATTTTCTATCATTACGACGCAGTTATACCAATATTAGTTTGAAAAGAATTTAATTTATATGCCCAAAATTGTATATGAACGTATTTGAATATATATGCTTAGATAATGAAAGTAAGTTTAGAAGTAAAACTATTTTTTCATTTAAGCCTATTGATGAAATAGAAGAAGTGATTGTTGATTCCTCTATGATTTCAAATGTTGTGGTTGAATCTCATGATATTATTTTAGTTCCTGTCAAATGCATCCCAAATCCCTTTATTCGTGATGAAAAACACTGGTTGGTTATGTGCGAAATTAAATATCCAAATGGATCTATTCATAAAACTAATACAAGAAACCCTCTTAAAATTTTAACCGATACTCACTCAGATTATCAATTAGGCATTACGCAACAATTTGTTCTTTTTAATAAGGATGAAAAAAAACCGGTAGGTTGGAATGATAAAATTGATGTTATGAAAAATTATTCTTCGAAATTAGATTTTATGAAGTATAGTCAACCTATTATTGATATTATGATAGAGCATTTAATTCAGGTAGGTATTCAAATTTCTAATATACAAATGGAGAGAATGGTTAGTCGGTGGAGTGTTACTTTGCAACCTAAATCACTTACTGAAGCATGTGATGATCTATTCCTTTTCAGGTATATAATGCAAAGAATTTCAGCTAATAATAATGTAATTACTAATTTTCATCCTGATCCAATTCAAAATTCAAAAATCTATTCAAGATGTTATTTAAATTTAAGCTCTCAAAAAATGCGGGAAGAAGATGGAATCCAAGAAATTGATAGAGCCTGCAAAAAACTTGAATTGAAACATTTGGAATATTATAAATCATTTTGTGAGTTTAATGGAAAACATTTTTCTTATGGGCAAAATAGTTCTCGTTATGATGTGGTAGTGCACCTTTCTCAAAATAATGGGGGTTATATTGAAGATAAGCGGTTTTCAGGGGATTGTGATCTTTATTCAGTTACTACACAAATTGTAAAAACAATTGAGTTAGATTATAATATTGATTCTATGTCTGCTAATTTAGAGCATCTTAAGGAAAAATTTAATTATAAAAACGTTTTAAATTCTCCTATAATTAGACCTGTGATTTCTGTTAATCAGGTTGAAACTAAAGAAACTATTATACCTAAAACGAAATCAGACATTACTGTTGTGAACAAGAAAAAGGAAAAACCAGTTGGTTTAACAGGTTTGGCAAAAATACTAAAATTAAATGAAGATTCAGATGAGGAGGTTGAAGAAGAAAAGGAAGGAGAAACAAAGAATATGAGTAGAGTTGAAGAAATTATTCATACGATGAAAAAAATGAATATTTCACATAATATACTTCAATCGGTATCAGCTCCAAAGTCTGTCAATCATAATCAAAATTCTCTCCCCCAAGAAATTACTCCAATTGATCCTCATATGGGTTTAACTATGCTTCCCTCTCAACCCCAAATCAACCAACCCAACATGTCTCAACCCCAGATGCAGCAACCCAACATGCAACAATTTAATGCACCACCTTCAAATATGGGCGTGCCAGTAATGCCAAATTCTTTATATACGCTGCCCTCCCAAATATAAAAATATTTACTCATTAAATATATAATGAGACATACGATCTACGATCCCCTTTATGAAGCTTTTAAAGAGATTTCGATGCGAATACGATTTTCTGATGTTACTAAATTAGGCATGGATACAAATGAAACAAATAATTCAAATGATGTTAAGAAAAATGTTGATATTTTAGCTAATTCAAGAATAATTCACTCTTTAACTTCAATTCCAAATGTAATTGCATATATTTCTGAAGAAGAAGAAAAGCTTACTTTTCTTCCAGGAAAAGAGCACTTTAAAAATGGAACTATCGTAGTATTTGATCCTCTTGATGGTTCAAAAAATGTTTTTTCAAATATCACAGTAGGAACTTTATATGGTATATACAGTTATGATGTAGAGAGAGATTCCATAACAGATATAATAGAAACGGGGTATTGTTTATATGGTCCCTCTACAATTTTAGTAAAAACATCTCAAACTGAAAAGGTGGGTATGTTCGTATTAAATGCAGCTAATTGTTTTGATTTTGTCAAAGAAATAAAAAAACCTGATGGAAATAAAATTTACAGTATAAATATGTCTTATGATTATGAAAAAGATATTCATCACTTTGTTAATACAATCAAAAGAGAAAAGGTAACTCAACGGTGGTGTGGTGCAATCGTATCCGATGCACATCAAATATTAATGCGAGGAGGGACATTTATTTATCCAAGTTCTTCAAATAACCCACGCGGTAAAATACGTTACCTTTATGAGGCTCTTCCATTAGCTTATTTATTTACAGTTTTAGACGGAACGGCTGTAGATCTTAATATGAAAAACTTACTAGATAAAATACCTTACATAAAATTAGGTGATAATAGTGTTCACGGAGAAACCCCAATAATTTTAAGCACTTATTATTCACGAAAAGAGTTGAAATCTATTTTCGAAATAAATGATATAATAAAATGTTAGTAACTTTCAATAATAATATAAAATGAAATGCTGTGTTTTAACTCGGTTTGTATATGAATTAATCTACTTAGATTCATTCATAGAACATTATGCAAAATTAGGATTTGATAAAATAATTATACTTTATCATGATGTTGTAAGAGGAGAGGTTCCAGATAAGTATAAAAAGTTAGTTGACTTACATGATGTTCCCAATATGGGAAATCAAACTCCAAATCTAAATAAACATTTAATTCCTGAAGATATGGACTGGGTGCTCCATGTAGATTCCGATGAATTTTTACTTTTACATAAACGCTTTGATTCTATACATGATTATGTTGAAAATAAGTTATCGATTCATCCTGAAATAAATGTGTTTTTATTCATGTGGTCATGGGTTCATAAATTTGATGAAAAAAACCAACCTTTGGATACCATTTTCCGTAATTATAAAAAGATGGTTGGAAATCGTATTACAGATGAAAACAAAAAAAATAAGAAAGGTGAAGTTTGGGTTAAGTCTATGTTTAAACGATCACATTTAGATACTCTTTTTATTCACTGTCCTTCTATGATTTATGGGTATTATTTATATTGTAATGAATTAATTATTCTAGACGATAATGACAGTAATAAAATTAAATCTTTGCTATATAAAAATCATCAAGATGAAATTAAATTTTACAAAGATGCGGTTCTAATGCATGTGGCTACTCGTAGTTTAAAAAATGCTATTTTTAAATCTCAAAACATGCATAAAACACAGGTTAAAAAAAAAAATATGAATAACAGAGAGTTGTTAGAAGAATATTTAGAAAACTTTGATATGCAAAAGGAAAATGAATATGAAATTATGAAAAAATTAAAAGAACTAATTGGTTATAAAATTGAGTGGCCTATTACCTGTTTAAAAATGAATGAAATCGTTATAAAAATTGATGATTTTTTAAGAGGTCAAGAATATAATTTTATATCAGACTATAAAGATGAATATTATCAATTGTTTGAGAATCAAATGGTTAATAGAGATGATTTAAATATAGCTATGAATAGGGTAGTAAATCGATTTAATGTTATTTTTTTAGAATAGAGTAATACAAAAAAAATGCGCTGTTGTGTATATACAAGATTTGTTTATGAAGTCCCCTATATTGAAAGTTTTATAAATCATTACCTATTACTTGGCTTTGATAAAATTTTTATACTTTACCATGATATATGTAGTTTTGATGTCCCTGAAAACTTAATAGAAGAAGTTGAACTTGTGCAAGTTGAAAATAATGGCAATAAATTATTAAACGAGTATAAAAATTTATTTATAGAAGAAAGTTTTGATTGGGTATTAAATGTAGATTCGGATGAATTCTTGTTACTACATCATGATTTTAAATCAATTAAAGATTTTGTCAGTTCAAAATTAGATGAAGAAGATCCAGAAATTAACATGTTTCAATTTTCATGGGGTTGGTTGCATGCTTTTAACCCTCCAAAAGAATTTACAGTTAATGATTATATCAAAAACTATAAAATATTTATTGGATCTAAAGAAAATGATAATAATCATATTTGGGTTAAATCACTAACTAAAGTAGGTGATATCGAATATATGACATGCCATAATTGTGTTTTGCGTAACGGAATTTCGCCTGTCATCTATATAAATGAAAATGTGATCAGACGTGTTACTGATGAAGATTTATTGGAGGATGGTCAAAGAAAGGACAGTGATGGGGAAGAGGATAAAATAGATGAAATTAATCTTTTACCTAGATCATATGCATCTCGTGAAAATACATTCGGCGAAAGTGTTATTATACATATTAATACTCGTAATATGATGAATGCTATTATTAAAGGACTCAATATTCATGTGACTCAAGTAAAAAGAAAGCGAATAAAAAAATTTAAAGAATTAAAAAAGTTTGTTAATAATTTTGATTTTAATGCTCCTGTTTATAAAGAAACCTTAAAAGAATTCGCTCGTTGTATAGGTTATAAAGTAAAATTTCCTCTACTTTGTTTAGAAAAAGAGGAAATAACGCCGAAAATTAGACACTTAAAATTAAGACCTACAACTGTTAAATTTTGTAGAGATTCCTATATTGCAGAACAAAATGAATATCATTTAAATGTTCTACAAAATCATATGCAACAATTGTATAGAGTGATAGATTTAGATAAATTTAAAAAAATACTTGATATATTTGCACACCTATTTGATAATACTTTTAAACAATCATTTGTAATGTAAAATATTTTTTTAACGCATTAAATACAGATTTTCTTTTCCACCCACTTAATACAATTTCTTTATCATAATCCATGATAAGCACTATTTTCATCCAACTTCTCATCTCAATTCTTTTAATATTCCGATAATTAAATCTTATAGGCTGCGAATGTTTGCCATAAAGAACAATTGATCTATTATCATTTAATACGCACTTAAATGATTTATTATTCCATTTTAGATTGTATTTTTTATATTTACATAAACATTTATCACAGTAATCGCATGATTCATAATTAATAATTGGTTGGTATTGATTTGTCATATACGTATACGATACATCAATATTTTATTTTACGCGTGTGATTTTTCTTTTTTTTTACGTGAACTCGCCGAGTTCTGTTCTTTTTAACCTTTGAACATCGTGTTTTATTTGTGGGTATTAATCTTCTTTTTCTCGTTTTTGGAGATTCTATTACTTTTAATAATTCTTTTCTTACATGAGGAGTAAGTTGTTTTTCCTTTTTTTTTAATATATTAATTGCCTTCTCTAATAATTCTATATCATTCATACATTCATTAATTTATTATCTTATGTTTATATTTAAGTTGTTAACTCACTGCTCGGTGTTTCTACAGTGACAGTAGCGGGCACACATCTTCTTTTGTGTGCTGCTAATGACCTTGCATTTTTACCCATATAAACTCCACATATATCACATAACAAGCCAGTTTTACCTGTGTTAGCAAATTTTTTATCTAGATATTTGGTTAACTCTGGCAAATCCATCTTTTGAACCTGAGTAATTAAATCAGTTTGTGATTTTCTAATATTCTGAATTAAATTTAATTTTTGAGTCACTAATTCTTGATATTCTTTATTAATCAAAAGTAGTAAATCACTTGAAATTGATTCTTCATCCTCTACTCCTTCTCCTTTTTCTGCAATATACGGTTCTAAGTGATCAATTATATTAAAAGCCATCATCATCTTGGCCGAATCATAGTGAGAATGGTGCAGAAAAACAATTATTTTGTGATTGTGGACATTAATTTCAAAATCCTCTTTTTGGGCTATTCCTGAATTTTGAGAAATTAAAATTCCATGACATCCATTCTGCTCTACGTCTCTAATCATTTTATTTACCTCTTTAATAGGCACTACTGTATCATAATCTTTATTATCTAAAAGAATTTTACTTTTATCTTTTCTTGTTACAATAAAATCTCCACATGCTGTCATACCTGCGGTGTTTTTAATTTCTGCACTTGGGAACATCTCTGAAAGAATGACTTCTAACTTAGCTTCACCTTGTTTTCCTTTGGTTGTAGATCCTGTTTGTTTTTGAAAATATTGACCGACTGTATCTACAGCACTTGTTGTTTTTTCCAATTTATTCATTATTTCTGTATACATCGATCCGTTATTCGAACTTTGTGATGAAAAAAAGGAATCTACTCGGGCTTTAAACGCTGCATCCAATTCCTTATATTGTGTTGTTATAACTTCACTCAATTTTGACATCGTATTTACATTTCCGGTTTTTTCCACTTCCTGTAATACTCTTTCACTTTCATTATGAACTCTTTCATTTATCTTCTGTATCTCTTTTTCCATAAACTCACGAATAGCATCATCTTTTGTTAACTCATTTATCTTAGAGAGAAATAGTTCATTATTTGTTTGTATTCTTTCAATCATGCGAGTTTCTGCGTCGCCATTATTTGATTTAATAGTATCTCGCATGTGACCAATCATAGCCTCTAAATGGCGGTTTATTAAAGCAGAAAATTTATCCGTTAATTGACCGAGTGAATTTGACAAATAAGTATTATGTTTATTAAAAGAAGATTCCATTTGTTCCATTCTACTTGCCATTTGTTTAATAAGAGCAGTATTATGACTGCTTTCAATTGTATCTGTCATATTTTGCATCATTTTTTCCATGATATCAACGAAAATACTACACATTTCGTTGAAATCTAAATGCTTATGTTTTGTAAAAAAATTAATTACCTGTTCATTCTTTAAAACAAATTGGGACATAACTAACTAATAATAGTCTTATTTCTTCAAGCTATTTTTTTTCATCATTTTTAGGTTTTTTTGTCCAATATTTTGATAATATCGATCCAATATCTCTCCATTTTATCCTATGAAGAGCACCTGGTTTAAAGGTGCATTCACTAAAATATATATCATTTTTTGTATAATAAAAATCAACTCTTATAAATTCGAAATATTTTGCAAATTCTTTAGCATAATTACACATTTTTTCACATTTTTTATTGTCAATCTTAAAATTTAATGGTTCCGCATTTGGAATTAAATGAGCATCTTCAAGTAGATTTAAATCAAATATAGTTTCGTATTTATCTTCTTTTAATACTTTTTCTTCCACAATCAAATAATTATTTTCATAAGAAACATCAGTTTCATAATAAACAGACAGAATAATCGGTTTTCCATAAATACAATAGACTTCAAAAACCTTTAGGTTAAAGCCTATAAATTCCTCTATAAAAAACTTGGCTGGTATCTTTTTTTTGTATCTTTGCAAAGTTAAATTGCGCCATTTTACAATATTCTCTAATTCACAAGCATATTCTCTAGTCCCTGTAACTATCTTCATAATTTCATTATTTTTAAAAAAAATCATGGTATTCCATCCTAAATTTAATTTAACAACATAAAATTTGGGTATTTCATCACTATCTTTTTCAGGAACAATTCCATATTTTTGGTTTGCTAATTCCCAAAATTCTTCTGTAGTGGATGTTGATTCTAACATTTTATCAACCCTCCATTTGGATATTTGATATTTTTCATCTTTTAGTAAATGGTCAACTGGGATTAAACATTTAAAGTCTTCAATTTCATTTAAAGGTCGAACATATTCTATAAATTTAGCGTATTTTAAACCGTCTAAGTCTAATTCTTTTAATATTAATTTTATATTATATTTATCAGCAAAAACATTTTTAACATCATTATCATGTTTTGCATACCATTTAAGTTTTTCAGCAAATACAAATTGATTCCAAGTTGGTGGTTTTTTATGGATTTTCATAAAACAATTAATTATAAGCTTAGCTTTTTATTTAAGGTAAAGAACGATTATAGATATAACTTTTAGCTTTAACTTTTATTTTTTGTTTAAGATTTTGATCAGATATTTCATTCATGTATTGATACCATTTTTGGGTTTTAGAAATTTCATTTTCTTCTATATCTTCCTCTTCATTATCTTCAAGTAAAGAATGTATAACCTTAACGCTTTTATGAATAATTTTTGGTATTAAAACACGTTGCTCTATTTTACTCCAATTTCCATTTTTAAAGTAATCCATGAAAGGAGATTGTAAATTTGTTAATTTAATATTACTATTTTCGGGATGATCTTTGTTAAAATGAACTGCATCTAGATATTTTTGTATGGAATGCATCGGACTTTCCACACACTTTTGTAAAAAACCTTCGTCATCTTTCAAATAGTCCATATTTTCCTCACCATAATTATTTATTTGAATTATAAAATTATTATTTGTTATATTCTGGACACACTGTTTTTGTAATAACAGTTCTTTTACTTGTTCTTCTAATTTTTCTCGAGATTGTTGTTCTCGGTCTATCTTAGCTAATGCCTCTTTTAATAGTAATTCCTTTTCTTGAATAATTTTATCTTTTTCCTTATCTTGTTTCAAGCATGTTTTTTTATGTTTGCATTTTCCTGATGAAGTCTTGTATACCTTACCACAATTTTCACATGCATAAACACCTTTCTTACATGCATATTTAGCTCTTAAAATATCGATTGAAATATCGGCTTTTATTGGTTGACATATATAAACTCGGTTTAAATGTCTTCGTAAATTATCCATTTTCTTAAAATCTCTTCCACAGCGATCGCAGATTATTTCCATCACTTTGTCTACAAAATATAGACAATCTTTGTTTAAATGTCTTCACTTTAGGGAAAAAAAATTTCTCTCTATACGTTATAATAGAAAATGAAGCAAGGTTATAATTCGAGATTAGATGAATCTATGGGAGCACGCAATCGTAGAAGTAGCAGAGGACATTTCAAAGCCCGCCGCGATGAAAGTAAAGGTATGGAAAAAAGCTTAGGTCGTAGAGCTTATGCTGCTGTTGGAACTATGGACCGCCACAGACGTGGAGGCATGAGCTGCACAAAGCACGGAGGACGTAAATATGGTGGCATGAGCTGCACTAAAGGTGGTAAAAAAAGACGTGGTGGCATGAGCTGCACTAAAGGCGGTAAAAAAAGACGTGGACACGGAGCTACTAGAAGACGACATGGAAAAAGAACTATGAAACACAGAAAGAGAAAAATGACTTTCCTTCAGCGTCTTGGATTTTAAATTTCTCTCTATTATTTATAACTAAAAATATGAATAATATGGGACCATCTGAACGAAAGCGATTAAACCTAGAGGTAGTAAACACATTAGGGCATGGCGCTGAACATGCTTTTAATATGCAAAAGTTTAGGGAGGAAGAGCTACCAGCCCATCAAAAAGCTTATGAAGAATTTATGAGGAAGGAGCCTGCTACTAGAAAAGCATGGCATGATAGAGAGGCTCATGAGCTCATGACACCTCATAATATAAATGCTGATCCAGATGCACAAACTTATGAACATGAATTTATGAGAAAATCTCACTCTATGGCTAACAAATTTGGTGAAAATCCAACCGTTAAACCATTTGTTCCTAAAAGTCAAAGAAAAGGAGGTAGAAAGACAAAAAGATCGAAACACTCTAACAAGTCTCGAAAATCTAAAAAGTCGCGTAAAAAAAGTTCTTCACGTCGCAAGCGCCGTTAATTAAGTAAATTTATAGAAAAATATTGTCCAAAGCGGATAATTTTTGTCTATAATTTGGACAATATTTTTCTACAAAATGTAGATCGAGAGAGGGTCAAAAATAAAATTGAAAAGGTAAAATGGAAAATAGAAAATTCAGTTTTTAATTTCATGATTCCGATTACTCGATCACTTTCGAAATTTATGGATAGAGAGAATGTTCCAGAAAAAGATAGGGAAAAAATGATAGAAGCGGCTTATGCATTAATTGCTTTGTCTAAAAGTAAATAAGTAAGTAAAAAAGGAATTATTAACATATAGGATGTGTTTAAGAAGAATAGAATAAAAATGACAAAGGCTTGTGTCTATGTGAGATGTGTTCATGAATCGCATTTTCTTAACGCTTTTTTTGAACACTATATAAATTTGGGGTTTGATATGATTTATGTATTGTATAATAACACACAGAAATTCGATAATTATGTGGTGCCGGACAAATTTCAAGACTTTGTCAAGATTAAGAAGGTGTATAATATTGGAAATTCACTTTATGATCATCATAAGAGTTTGATTGATAGAGAGAAATACGATTGGGTATTTGTTACAGATTTAGATGAGTTTTTGATTTTACACAAACGGTTTTTAAACATTAAAGAGTTGATTATGGAATATCAAGAGAAAGATAACAAATTGAATACAATTCAGTTTCCATGGGTTTGGTCACATAAGTTTTCGATAACGGACGAAAGCATTAAAGATATCTTTATAAATAGAAAAAAGTTTTTAGGGCGATTGGGTGCAAGGAAAGAGGTTTGGTATAAAACGATGGTAAAGACCAAACATATTCATACGATATGCATTCATAGCACTCAAATACGAGGACCCAAAGAACAGGTTATAGGGTATAATGGTAAGGTTGAACGTATTAGAATAGATAAACAACCCGATGATAAGCAAACATGGACGCTTTGGGGAGATGAAAGAGGATTTAGGAAACATGAAATAGATGAAGGAATGTATAGCGATGCAATTCTTATGCATGTTACCACGCGAAGCATGGTTGATTCCTATGCCAAAACATTAGAAAAGCAGGCAAGGCCTGAGAAAAAACAAGCAAATAAGGAATTAGTTGCAAGTGTATTAAAAAAATTGGAAAAACAGAAAGTGAATGAGGAAACTATGATAGATTTTATAAAGGGAATGGGATATCGTTTAGAATTCCCTTTAAAGACATTACAATTTGGAGATATGGATCAAGAGGCTATTCTGAAAAGCTTTAGAACGCCAACGTCAACGTTGCCGTTATGTAGTAATATCAAAGCACCCGAGGGGATTTCACAAGGTATTCTCTCAAAATTAGGAAAAGCTCTAGATGTTTATTTTTTGGCAGATGGAGAAAATATATGAATTTAATGTCTTTGTATATAAATATATCATGTCGGTAGGAATAGCAGGATTAGGTTTTGTCGGTGGAGCGATGTATAGAAGTTTTACGGAAAAGGGACAAGATTGTGTTGTTTATGATAAGTTTAAGGATGGTGGCATAGGTTTAATACAACACCTACTCCAAGTGGATATGATTTTTTTATGTTTACCAACCCTTTACTCACACGAAAAACGAGAATACGATAAATCGGCAATTCATGAGGTATGCGAGTATTTAGAAAAACATCACTATACGGGAGTCGTAGTAATTAAGTCAACAGTGGAACCTGAAACGACGGATAAATTGTCGGCTAAATATGACCTACATTTAGCTCATAATCCTGAGTTTTTAACGGCGCGCACGGCGTATGAGGATTTCCATAACCAAGATCATATTGTTTTAGGCAAAGGAAAGAATTGCACCACAAATGATATGACATGTTTAGAAAGTTTATACACTCGTTTATATCCAAACGCATCAATAAGTCACTGCACTTCACTCGAGAGTGAGAGTATGAAGATATTTTGCAATAGTTTTTATGCATCAAAGGTGATGTTATTTAATGAATATTATATGTTATGCAAAAAAAATGGTTCTAATTTTGAAAAAATAAAGGAGATGATGTTAAAAAACAATTGGATAAATGCGATGCATACGGATGTGCCAGGTCCTGATGGTCAACTGGGTTATGGAGGAGCCTGTTTCCCAAAAGATACGAATGCGTTGTGTAAATACATGGAAAAAAACAGCACTAAAAAGAAGGTTCTAAGTGCTGTTATAGAAGAAAGAAATGAATTGAGAAAGGATAGAACGAATGAGATTACAAAATTGGATAAAGAAACAAGTTTATATTAAAAAATAAATTTATCATAATAACTATAGATAGATATTATGAAATCTATAGTTATTATTATTGGGGCAAGACCCAATTTCATGAAGGCGTTTCCTGTTTATGAAGCATTAAAAGATGATTTTAAGTTGACATTGATTCATACAGGCCAACATTTCGATGAAAAGATGAGTAAAGTATTTTTTGAGCAGTTAAAATTTCCAAGACCGGATATTCATTTAAGTTTAGAAAAAAAAACGAAGGCTGGAGATTATGATAAACGTTTATATGAGAATAATACAGATTTTTTGGCTAACAAGGATAATGCAATTGAAGAGTTAATTAATTATACTGAAGATTTAGGTCAATTGGGAGAAATTAGAGACAAGTTGCTAATTGAGTTTGATTTATTGATTCCAGATTTAGTGATAGTGTTTGGTGATGTCACAAGCACATTAGCGGCTGGTCTAGCGGCTAAAAAATTAAACATAGAATTAGCTCATGTAGAAAGTGGGTTACGAAGTGGAGATATGGCAATGCCAGAGGAGGTGAATCGTATATTAACAGACCATATAACTAATTATTATTTTGTAACAGAACATAGTGGAGTTGATAATTTGAAGAAAGACGGAATAACGGATAATGTTTTCCTAGTTGGAAATACCATGATTGACACTCAAAAGAAGTATTTGCAACAAGCATTAGCCACTAAGTATAATGAAACACTGCGAGTGAAATCAAAAGAATATGTTTTGATTACCTTACATAGACCTAGTAATGTAGATAATATGGATAAACTTAAAGAAATTTTTGATGATTTTGAAAAATTAAGTAAAACAGAAAAATTAGTATATCCTATTCATCCGAGAACCAAAAATAATTTAGAAAAATTAGGTTATTTGAAAAAAGTAAAAAATAATAAGAATATTATTCTACAAGATCCGTTGGGCTATTTAGAATTTACATGTTTAATGGCAAATTGTAAATATGTAGTCACAGATAGTGGTGGAATACAAGAAGAAAGTACATCATTAGATATTCCTTGTTTTACATTACGTGAAAATACAGAACGTCCAAGTACATTTATTGAAAACCATGGAACAAATAAGCTAATCAATAAAATTAGTGAAATAGAATTGAAAGAGTGTAAAGGTTCTATGGATTTATGGGATGGGAGAAGTAGTATTAAAATTTATGAAAAACTATTTAATATCAGAATAGATTTAAATAAAAAAGTTGATGTAAAATTTATTGTTCCTGAACAAAAATTAATAAAGTATTTTTATAAAGTAGCGCCTAATATCCAGAATGTATTAAAAGAATACAATTGCTACAGATTTAACTGTTTATTTAAATTAATTGAAAAAGATGCTAAAACTATATTAAATATAGGAACAGGCACAAACTATCTAGAATATTTATTATGTAAAGAAAATAATACTTTTTTAAAACTAGATACTGTTGATATCATAAGATTTAAAAATTTTGTTAATGTAGAAGATGAAAGAATTAATTATATGATTTGTGATTTATACAAAATAAGCACTAACAATAAATATGATGTTGTAATATTAAGTGAAATTATGGAACACTTAAACAAGAGTGATTTTAACCATGTATTAAAATTAATAAAAGTTATAACAAATAAGTATTGTATCATTACCGTCCCTTTTGAGGAGAAATACCCTTTATATGACCAAAATGGCACATATGGTCATAAACAATCATTTGATATTGCTAAAGTTAAACGAATTTTTAGTAATTTTAAGTATGAATTAAAAATGATTGAACGAAAAGCAACGGGATTTAATTGGTTAGTTATAATTTTACACATATAATTATTATAAATTTATTTAGATTAAATATTTATTATCAATTCTATTTATAAAAAGATACTATATTATTTAAATTTAAAAACGGTTTTATGTTTTCATAATATTCCTCTTGTATGTAAATACATTTAGCATTTGTAATTAGTTTATGTATATTCACAGGGGTAATATCTGACATATTAATGTAAATATGAATCAGATTGTCTTTAAAATAATAATCATTTTTTTTACAAATATGCAGAACATATTTATTAGTAGCTTTATTAATATTACAAAATTTATAAATAAATTCATCTAAATGAAACATTGGTTTTATTTGGTTATTATATATTGTATTAAATTTGAAACTATTTATAAACTCAATTATACGATTAAATTCTTTAAAATTTTCATCATAATAAGTTTCATATAGATTTTCATTTAGTTTATTTCCATAAGTTTTACGTTCATTTAAATTTTCAAAATATACACCTTTGAAATTAAGTAAAAGACCATTAATGTTTTCAACAATTATTTCGGCGAGTCCAGCATGTTTAATTGATATACAAGGTATATTATGATATATAAATTCACTAATTGTATAAGGCAAACCTTCTGTAAATCCTAATGATATATATATATCAGTATTCTTTATAATTTGTTGTTTATCTAATTCAGAGGTTATATTCCTTCGATCAATTACGATTGAATTGTATAAAGATTCATCTGACTTTATATAAGATATAATACTATCATAATATTTTTTTTCAGATTCAGTTGAATCACCTATTAAATATAATTTGCATTTTGGAAGTTGTTTGTAAATCTTTTCCCAATATTGTACCAATAGTTTGACTCCTTTATTTGGAATCATTCTACCATAGTATACTAATCTAGTGTGTTCACATTTATTTTTTTTTAATAAAACAGATGTTTCTGTAAATGGATATATTACCTTTAATTTATTATCAGAAACACCAGATTTAATCATTTTTCTTCTTAAAAAATTAGAAACAACAACTATATTATCTATGTAATTCTCTATATAAGGAACACTCATTGCAAAATTATTATATTCAGTATGAACTATAACATTTAATGAACTAGTCATTTTTCGTAATAATTTACATTGCTCTAATAATTTATCTTGTTGTATCATAGGATAATTATTCATTATTATCATTTCATAATATTCATCGCTATTTAAATCATTATAATATTTATACTTATACATAAAGTCATTTTCAGGAACAAATTTTAAGTCAGTAAATAAAAAATGTATTTTAGAATATTTAAAGCACCTAGCTATATCTAATCCATATTTTTGTGCACCTCCTAATTTAACATTATTTTGGATTATCAATATTTTTTTACCATTATAAGGATACGTGTTCAATTGAGTGTACCATAGTTTTAAATTTTGTGTATTAAATTTTACAGTTTGTTTTTGATAATAATGTAAAAAGTATTCATAATTAATTTTACCTTGTATAAAATTTGTTATTAAATCTTTTATTTGTATTTGAGATTCAATAGAATAATCATTATCTATTATATCATATTTGAAAAAAAATTTATAATCAGATCCTATAATATTTTCATAACTAGGAGTTCTAGGTAACAAAATAGGAACCCTGTATGCTATACAATTTGTAACTTTATTACTACTACTATATAAGCATGAATCTTGTTTCCAAGTATTTATTACCAAATCACATTGTTTTAAACATGTTATATAGTCGGATTCATTTTCATAATATTTATTATGGATCCATGAATATTTCATCATTAGTTTATCTATTAATTTCTTTATGGTAGAAGAGAGTATCAAGAGTTTTATATTTTTATTAAGTGAGATACGTAAATTATCAATTATTTTCAAAATTGAAATAGGTTCTGTGTATTCATAAATTGTTCCGATAATACATATAATAAAATCGGTATCTAATTCCTTTTTTATATTTATTTTTTCAGTAGTGACTGTATCAATAAATGTATTATTTATAAATGTTCCGCGTACAAACGTAGTCTTCGGTATTATATCACATTCCTCATAAAATAAAGTTCCATCGTTAGCTATATTCTTTATTTCATTCGTTAACATCAACTTTTCCATTATAATATTTTGCGGTCCAATAGTATAATTATTCCAAATGGAAGGATCATTTTTAATATATTGATGTCCAAATATTTTTGGATTATTTAATTTTTTAAATAAATCTACAAATTCCTTTCTAGTAAAACATCTGTAAATATTCATTAATCCATTGGTTTTGAAGAAATTTGAGTTTTTATATTTTGGCATAAATAAGTCAATAATATTTTCTCTTTGAAAAAATGATTTATAATCTATGGTACCTTCTGAATTAATTATATCATTAATATAAATGCTATTATAGAAAACTGAGAAAAAATATGTCAAAAAATGAAGTTGTTGTAATTCATTCGCCACACATCCACCATCTTTTTTTGTCATAATTCTTAAGTTATTGAATAAATAATTTAATCGATATGACTTACAAATATACTTTAAATATTCAATTGAATCTATATCTCTTATTAAAAATCGATAGTTTGTAAAATTTGGTTTTATTTTTCCAATATTTATAACAAAATCATATACTACATTTTTGTTGTATTGCTTATAATCATATATAGTAAAACTTTTATTGTAATCCAGATTTAATATAGTTTGTATTAAAATATTACTATTTGTGTTTAATATTAGTATAGTAATCTTAGGAGTTTCTTTTAGATCCGTGCAAAAATGTAATTCCTTTAATATGTTACATATACATACCCCATACATTTCATATTCTTTTACCTTTGTACTTATTTCACCATTATCTCCCCAACCATTTTTTCTCCAACATATGCCAATATCACTTGTAGCAATTTCATAACATGCATCACGATGACTCAAATTATGTTTAAAAGTTATTCCATCCACACCTTTATTAATAATGTCTCTAATTTTTGTAGTAAAATTAGTATCACCATAAATTTTACCATATACTATTTTTAAAACTACTTCTGGTCTTTCTTTGTGGATTTTTTCAAATTCCTCTATAATCTCTAATATATTTTCTTCATCTCGAATCGTTCCACAATAAATTAAACGAATTTCATTATCATTTCTTTTTGGTAAATCAAAATCATATTTATAGACAAATGGTTCTATTATTTTAATTTTAGTAGAATTAACCCCACTATTTTCAATTGCTATTTTTAGCTTTTCGCTTTGAGTTATTATACTGTGGAATTTATTATTAAGTTCTTTAATGTTATCTAATTCTGCACCAACTTCGTAAATAATTGTTTTTTTTAAATAAGTTTCATCTTTTAGCGAATTAATGTTTTTAAGTTGTCGAATAAATATTAAATCGCATTTATTCTCATATTTTTTAAATAGTTCTTTGTGATTTTCTTTACTGCAATCAATAATATTATATTTATTAAAGCGTAAATTTTGTAAAAAGATATTTTTAATTGGAAAAGGCGATAATAATATAATTTTATTATCATTTTCCATTAACTTATTTAAATAATTAGTTGCCATTACGGTGTTCCCACCGGTTAAATTAAGATTAAATCCAAAATAAAATAAAAGTATTTTATTACTAATATTAAAATTAAAATTTTTGATTATGGGTAATTCTATATTTTTTTGAATTATGGGATTAGTGCCGCGGGCTGGCACGTGGGGCGAGGACGGCGCAGAGGCCAGAGTCGACTCCCTTACGCTCGCCGTGTCGCTGTAAGTGACAGTGTTGGGAGTAAGATCCTTATTAAAATATTGTTGTAGAACTTTATTCTGAGAATTTTTTAATTGATTTAATATACATTTATTATCTACAAATAACATTTTTTTTTCGACTATATCCAAGACATCTTTCCATGCTTTATCTCGTCCTACCCGTGCTTTAATTATTTTTTTAATTCCGTCAATCTGAATTTTACTTCCATTATTTTTAAAACTTCTTCTAATTTTTTTTCCATCTTGATTGATATATTCAATTAATAATATATGTTCCGGAGTTAACTTTTTATAGATAAGTTTTGAAAAATCTACTTTTTTTAAGATAAGCATTTTATTTTAATTAAGATTCGATATTATTTTCAAATAAATTACAAATCGCCAATCCAATAGTTTCTATTTTGTTATCTTTAAAATATTCCCTCATTTTATTACTTTCATCTAAATTATATAACATTATTTTTTTTTCACTAAACTTATTTGGATATAACCCTTTTGTTCTTCCTGTATCTACAAAATTTCCACTAAGATAAGGTATACAACCTGCACTCATTCCTTCTGCAATTGCTTGATGACTCCCTTCAATATCTGAAAAGGATAAAATATAACCTATTTTACTAAACCAATTAGTTACCTCATGACTAAAGTTTTCAATTATAATATCATTTCTATCCTTAACTAGCTTAAAAAATCGTTCATAATACTGAACCTCTTCCGGTTTTTTCTTTATGTCTTTATCTTTAGCAGGGTTTACTCCTTTAAAATACAATCTGTATTTATGTTCATTTGACTGTGTTTTTTTAAAATTATCAAAAAACTCGATTGCTTTTATTGGATTTTTAAGCTTAGGAGTATAGCCAAGCATACCCAGATTATATTTTGCATCATTTGTTTTTTGGACTTCAAAAAGAGAGGCATCTATATAATTTGGAATATATAGAATATTAACATAAGATGGTATCTTATCCTTCATAAAGTCAACGTAGTATGGAGAAATGCAAATAAAAGCATCAACATTATCCCACTTTATCTTTTTCCAATAATCCGTTTTCGTTTCCCATCGGTGTAAGCGTATAACCAGTTTCTGATGAGGTAGTTTGTTTTTTGAATACCATACTGCATTACCTAAAGACCATTCACAGAATATAAAATCTGAACGTTTGAGCTGAAGTTCACTTAGTTCTTTTTTATGTCGAGCAGATCCCGACCATGTATCTAAAAGCAAATTGTATTTCTTTTCAAAATAAGGAAAGAGTTTTTTAATAAATTTATAAGAATATCCGTTAACTAATAAGGTTCTTTTATCGGGAGTAGGATTTTTACAAAGA
>Ga0075480_10000014_pt1 | contig 66919 bp, 57 predicted proteins | sample DEB08_DNA_7_FD_81590 | JGI IMG/M metagenome (GOLD analysis project Ga0075480, IMG submission 81590) | Aqueous microbial communities from the Delaware River and Bay under freshwater to marine salinity gradient to study organic matter... | ecosystem: Environmental > Aquatic > Marine > Coastal ... | reverse complement strand
TGGCCGACGCGGTGGGGCGGCTGGCCCCCGACGGCCCGGTCACCGTGCTCGCGGGTCCGGCGACGAACGGCGCGGTCGGCCTGGCCGCCGCGGCGGTGCTGGCCGGCGCCGGGCGCGAGGTCGCGGTCGTCCCCGTCGGGCCGCCACGGGACCCCGGGGCGGAGGCGGCCGCCCGTGCCGCCGGCGCCGCGGTGCGTCCGGACCCGGGCGCGCCCGGCGCCGTGGTCGTCGACGCCGTCCTCGCCTCGGGGGCGGTGCCACCGCTGGAGGGGGCGGCGGTCGCCGCGGTCCGGTGGCTCCGGCGCCACGACGTCCCGGTGCTCGCCGTCGAGCTGCCGTCCGGACTCGGGGCGGCCTCCGGTCCGGCCGGCACCTGCGTCTCGGCGGACGCGACCGTCGCGCTGGGACTGCCGCTGGCCGCCTGCGCGGTCCCCGCCGCGCAGGTCTTCCTGGGGGACCTCGTCGTCGCCGACCTCGGGCTCGACACGGCCGCCTGGGCGGCGGCCGGGATCACCGGGGTGCCCGACGACCTGTTCGCCGGGGGAGCGCTGGTGCGGCTGACCGAGGACGCGGCCGGCGGGGACGCCGGGACGCCGCTGCAGGTCGACTGAGGCCCGCGCGCCGGGCGCCCCGGACGTCCCGCGGTGCGGGCGGTGGGAGTCGAACCCACACTGGGAGGATTTTAAGTCCCCTTCCTCTGCCGATTGGGATACGCCCGCGTCGCCCGAGCGTAGGCTCCGGCCCCGGCGGCGGAGGTGCGACGTGGCGCGCGTCCCGGTCGCCGTGCTCGTCTCGGGGTCCGGCACGAACATGGTCGCGCTGGCCGAGGCGGCCGCCGCACCCGACCACCCCGCCCGCGTCGTCGCGGTCCGCTCGGACGTCGCCGACGCCCCCGCCCTCGCCCGCGCCCGCGCCCTCGGCCTCGACGCCGCGGCCGTGCCGTTCGACCGCACCGACCGCGCCGGCTGGGAGGCGCGCCTCGCCGACGACGTCGCGGCGACCGGGGCCGGGATCGTCGTCCTCGCCGGGTTCATGCGCGTGCTCTCCGCCGCGTTCCTCGCCCGATGGCCGGACCGGGTCGTGAACGTCCATCCGTCGCGGCTCCCCGCGTTCCCCGGCGCGCACGCCGTCGCCGACGCGCTGGCCGCCGGCGTCCGAGTCACCGGCGTCACCGTCCACCTCGTGGACAAGCAGGTCGACCACGGCCCGATCCTCGCCCAGGCGGCCGTCCCCGTCCACGCGGACGACGACGTCGCCGCGCTCCACGCGCGGCTCCGGCCCGAGGAGCACCGCCTCCTCCCGGCCTGCGTCGCCGCGCTCTGCGAGGGTCGCGTCGAGGTCGCGGCCGGTCGCGCCCGCATCCGCCCGCCCGTCCCCGCCGCCGTCCCGACCCCGGAGGTCCGCCCGTGAGCGACGTCACCCCCGTCCGCACCGCCCTGCTCAGCTGCTTCGACAAGACCGGTGTCGCCGAGCTCGCGACGGCCCTCGCCGCGCGCGGCGTCCGGCTGGTCTCGACGGGCTCCACCGCCGCGGTGCTGCGGGACGCCGGCCTCGACGTCGTCGAGGTCGCGGACCTGACCGGGTTCCCCGAGTGCCTCGGCGGTCGGGTCAAGACGCTGCACCCGCGGGTCCACGCCGGGATCCTCGCGGACCGGACCGATCCCGGGCACGTCGCCGAGCTGGCCGCGCTCGACGTCGACCCCATCGACCTCGTCGTCGTGAACCTCTACCCGTTCACCCGGACGGTCGCCTCCGGCGCGTCCGACGCCGAGGTGGTCGAGATGATCGACGTCGGCGGGCCGACGATGCTCCGGGCCGCGGCGAAGAACCACGGGTCCGTCGGCGTCGTCGTCGACCCGGCCGACCACGCCCGCGTGCTGGCCGATCTCGCCGACCACGGCGGGCTGAACGCCGCGCTGCGTCGGGACCTCGCGACGGCGGCGTTCCGGCACACGGCCGCGTACGACGCCGCCATCGCGACCTGGTTCGCCGGTCGCGACGCGGACGACGCCGCGCCACCGGCGTTCCTCGGGCTGCCGCTCGAACGGGTCGCCGCCCTGCGGTACGGCGAGAACCCGCACCAGCGGGCCGGGCTGTTCCGCGTCCCCGGCGCCGCGCCCGGCGTCGCCGGCGCGCGGCAGCTCGGCGGGAAGGAGCTCAGCTTCAACAACCTGCTGGACACCCACGCCGCCTGGTCCCTCGTCGCCGAGCTCGACGCGCCGGCCGTCGCCATCATCAAGCACACCAACCCGGCCGGGCTCGCGACGGGCGCGACCCTCGTCGAGGCGTACCGCCGGGCCCTCGAGGGCGACCCGGTCAGCGCGTTCGGCGGCATCGTGGCCTGCAACCGGCCCGTCGACGCGGCGACCGCGGCCGCGATCGTCGAGGTGTTCACCGAGGTCGTCGTCGCCCCCGGCTTCGACGCCGAGGCCCGCGGGATCCTCGCCGCGAAGCCGAACCTCCGCGTCCTCGAGCACGGCGACGCGGGCCGACCGCACGTCACGTGGCAGCTGCGCTCGATCGACGGCGGCGTCCTCGTCCAGTCGACGGACGCCGAGCCGGAGCCGTGGGAGGAGTGGCGGACCACGGACGGGTCGCCGATCGACCCGGCGCTCGAGTCGGACCTGCGGCTGGCCTGGCTCGCGGCGAAGCACGCCTCCTCGAACGCGATCGTGCTGGCGCGCGGCGGGCAGGTCGTCGGCGTCGGCGCCGGGCAGATGAGCCGCGTCGACAGCGTCCGGCTGGCGGTCGAGCGGGCCGACGGTCGGCAGCGCGGCGGGATCGCGGCCAGCGACGCGTTCTTCCCGTTCCGCGACGGCGTCGACGCGCTGGCGGCCGCCGGTATCGTCGCCGTCGTCCAGCCGGGCGGCTCGCTCCGGGACGACGAGGTCGCCGCGGCCGCCGCCGAGCAGGGCGTCACCCTCGTGCTGACGGGCCGCCGCCACTTCCGCCACTGACCGCCGGGGTCCCCATGACCGCCCGCATCATCGACGGCCGCGCGCTGGCCACGCGCCGCCGGGCCGAGCTCGCGGACGAGGTCGCGCGGCTCGGGGCCGAGCACGGCGTGCAGCCGGGGCTCGCGACCGTGCTGGTCGGCGACGACCCCGCCTCGCGGACCTACGTCGGGATGAAGCACCGCGCCAGCGAGGCCGCCGGCATGCGGTCGTTCCAGCACCTGCTCCCGGCGACGACGACGCAGCCGGAGCTGCTGGACCTCGTCGACCGGCTGAACGCCGACGAGGCGGTCGACGGCATCCTCGTCCAGCTGCCGCTGCCCGACCACCTCGACGCGCGCGAGGTCCAGCGCCGTGTCGACCCGGCCAAGGACGTGGACGCGCTGAACCCGGTCACGGCCGGGATGCTCGCGAACGGCGAGCCGACGTTCCTCGCCTGCACGCCGGCCGGCGTCGTCGCCCTGCTCGATGAGGCCGACGTCGCGCTGCCCGGCAGCGAGGTCGTCATCGTCGGCCGGTCGACGCTCGTCGGGCGCCCGCTCTCCATCATGCTGACGCTGCCGGGCCGTGACGCGACGGTCACGGTCGCGCACTCCCGGACCCGGGACCTCGCGGCCGTCTGCCGCCGCGCCGACGTCCTGGTCGTCGCGGCGGGCCGCGAGGGCCTCGTCACGGCGGACATGGTCCGACCGGGCGCGGTCGTCATCGACGTCGGGACGAACCGGACCGCGGACGGCCGCCTCGTCGGTGACGTCGCGTACGACGAGGTCGCCGAGGTCGCCGGCGCCATCACCCCCGTCCCGGGCGGGGTCGGACCGATGACGGTCACGATGCTGCTGGCGAACACGCTCCACGCCGCCCGGCTGCGGCGCGGTCTCAGCTGACGGGACGCGCGGACCCGATCAGCGCCGGCCCGATCGGTCCCGCGCCCGGGATGCGGTGGTCGGAGACCCCGGTGACGTCGAAGCCGGCCGCGACCAGCGCGGACCGCGTGTCGCGGTCGAGGTGGCAGCCCTGCGCGACGCGGCGCCAGGCCGGCGTCAGCCAGCGCTGCAGGCGCTGCGTGCGGCCGCCGGCCGCGACCACGTGCTCGAGCAGCAGCAGCCGGCCCCCCGGCGCGAGGACGCGCCGGACCTCGGCCAGCACGGCGGCCGGGTCGGGGACCGAGCAGAGCACCAGCGTGACGACGACCGTGTCCGCCGCGCCGTCCGGCACGGGGATCGCGGCGCCGTCGGCCGCGACCACCTCGGCCGGGGGGAGGCGTTCCGGGTCGCCCGCGCGGAGGGTCGCGAGCCGCGCCCGGAGCCGGGCCCGCATCGCGGGCGAGGGCTCGACCAGCGTGAGGGCCGTCAGGCCGCGGGGCAGGTGCGCCAGGTTCGCGCCGGTGCCCGGACCGAGCTCCACGACCCGGCCCGACGCGCCGGCCAGCAGCGCCGTCCGGTCGGCGGCGAGCCCGGCCCGCTCGGCCCCGGCGAGCACGCGGTCGTACACCGCGGCGACGACCCGGTCCCAGCCGCGTCCCCGGTCGGTCGCGACCTCCGTCCCCGCCACGCGCGACCTCCGTCCTCGGCCGGAGCGTAGGGACGCTGCCCTAGGCTGACCTCGCGTCCGTCCGGCACCTCCGTCCGGGTCCGCTCCCGCCGGACGCGCGAGGAGCCGCCATGACCACCCCCGTCCGCGTCGCCGTCACCGGGGCCGCCGGCCAGATCGGGTACGCGCTCGTCTTCCGCATCGCGTCCGGGCAGATGTTCGGGCCGGACCGGCCCGTCGAGCTGCGGCTCCTCGAGGTCGGCGCCGCCCTGCCGGCGCTGGAGGGCGTCGCGATGGAGCTGGACGACTGCGCGTTCCCGCTGCTCGCCGGCGTCGAGCTGACCGACGACGCCCGCGCCGGGTTCGACGGCGCGAACGCCTGCCTCCTCGTCGGGGCGAAGCCGCGCGGTCCGGGCATGGAGCGCAGCGACCTCCTGAAGGACAACGGCGCGATCTTCCAGGCCCAGGGCCGGGCCATCGCCGCGGCCGCCGCGTCGGACGTCCGCGTCGCGGTCGTCGGCAACCCGGCGAACACCAACGCCTCGATCGCCGCCGCGAACGCCGACGGCGTCCCGACCGACCGTTTCACGGCGATGGTCCGGCTGGACGAGAACCGGGCGCGGACCCAGCTGGCCCGCCGGGCCGGCGTCCCCGTGACCGAGGTCACCAACCTCGCGGTCTGGGGCAACCACTCGCCGACGATGGTCCCCGACGTCGGCAACGCCCGCATCGGCGGCCGCCCGGCGACCGAGGTCATCGGGGACGACGCCTGGCTCGAGGGCGAGTTCCTCACGACCGTCCAGCAGCGCGGGAAGGCCGTGATCGACGCCCGCGGTGCGTCCTCCGCGGCCTCGGCCGCGAACGCCCTCGTCGACCACATGGCGACCTGGTGCGGTGGGCGTGCGACGGCCCCGGGCGACTGGGCCTCGATGGCCGTCGCGTCCGACGGGTCGTACGGCGTCCCGGAGGGGCTGGTCTCGGGCTTCCCGGTCACGACGGACGGGGCGGGCACCTACCGCATCGTCGAGGGTCTCGAGCTCTCGCCGGTCACGCGGGCCGGGCTCGACCGCACGGTGGCCGAGCTGGTCTCGGAGCGCGACGCGGTGGCGCACCTCCTGTGACCGCGGACCCGGTCGCCGGGCGGCCCGGTCCCGCGGACCGGACGCGCGTCTTCTCGGGCATGCAGCCGTCCGGCGCCGTCCATCTCGGCAACCTGCTCGGGGCGCTGCGCAGCTGGGTGGTGCTGCAGGACGAGGCGGACTGCACCTACGCCGTCGTGGACCTGCACGCCATCACCGCGCCCGACGAGCACGACCCGGCCGCGCTGGCGCCGCGGACGCTGGACCTCGCCACGACGCTGCTCGCCGCGGGCATCGATCCGGACCGCAGCGTCCTGTTCGTGCAGTCCCACGTGCGCGAGCACGCCGAGCTGGCCTGGCTGCTGAACTGCGTCGCGACCTTCGGCGAGCTCGGGCGGATGCCGCAGTTCCGCGACAAGTCCGCGGGCCGGGACGCCTCGGTCAGCGTCGGGCTGTTCGACTACCCGGTGCTCCAGACGGCGGACATCATCCTCTACCACGCGGACCGCGTGCCGGTCGGCGAGGACCAGCGCCACCACATCGAGCTGGCCCGGGACATCGCCCAGCGGTTCAACCACCGCTTCGGACCGACGTTCACCCTGCCGCGGGCCATGCTCCCGCCGGTGGCGGCGCGGGTGATGGACCTCCAGGAGCCGACGCGGAAGATGTCGAAGTCCACGACGAGCGAGCGCGGGATCGTGCACGTGCTGGACGCGCCCGACGCGATCGCGGCGAAGTTCCGGTCCGCCGTCACCGACTCGGACGGTGAGGTCCGGGCCGACCGCGAGGCGAAGCCGGGCGTCACGAACCTGCTCGAGATCCTCGCGGCCGTCACCGGCGGCACCGTCGAGGACGCGGTCGCCGCGCACGGGGGTGGCGGGTACGGGGCGCTGAAGGCGGCCGTCGCCGAGGCCGTGGTCGAGCACCTCCGCCCCGTCCGCGCGCGGCACGCCGAGCTCGCCGCCGACCCCGCCGAGGTCGGCCGCGTCCTCGCCGCCGGCGCCGAGCGCGCCCGCGCGGTCGCGGCCCCGACGCTGGCGCGGGCCCGGGACGCGATGGGGTTCCTCGCCCCGGCCTGATCCGGCGCGGGGACGGTCGGATCCGGCCCGGTGCTACCGTCGGGCCCCCGGCGGGCGCTCCCGCATCCCGCCGGCCCGGACCGACCGGAGATCCCCGCGTGGCCACCACGACCGACGCGGCCGGCGCCACGACCCGGCCCACCCCGTTCCTGCTGGTGCTGTACCGGTCGGCGCTCGGGAAGAAGTACCTGATGGCCGTCTCGGGCATCGTCGGCCTGGGCTACATCCTCGCGCACATGCTCGGGAACCTCAAGCTGTACCAGAGCCCCGAGGCGTTCAACGCGTACGCCGAGTTCCTGCGGCGTCTCCTCTACCCGATCCTCCCCGAGAGCGGCGCCCTGAACCTGCTCCGGGCGGTGCTGGTGCTGGCGCTCGTCGTCCACGTCGTGGCCGCGGCCCAGCTGACCGCGCTGAACCGGAGGGCCCGACCCGAGCGGTACCGGTCGCGGCGCGACTACGTCGTCGCCGACTTCGCCGCCCGGACCATGCGGTGGACGGGCGTGATCGTCCTGCTCTTCCTCGCCTACCACCTCGCCGACCTGACGTGGGGCTGGGTGAACCCGGCGCCCGAGGGCGCGACGGTGTACGACAGGGTCGTCGCGTCGTTCTCGCGCACGCCGATCGCGGCCCTGTACCTCGTCGCGAACGCCGCTCTCGGCGCCCATCTCTTCCACGGGGTCTGGAGCCTGTTCCAGTCGATGGGGTGGAGCAGCCCCCGGTTCGACCCCGTCCGCCGGACCCTCGCGACGGCGTTCACCGCCGTCGTGATCGGCGGGAACCTCTCGTTCCCCATCGCCGTGCAGCTCGGCATCGTCGCCTGATCCCGCACCCGACCGCCACACCCGCCCGCCGCAGGAGGAACCGCCGATGACCGTCCTCGACGCGAGGATCCCCTCCGGACCGATCGAGCGGAAGTGGAGCGACCACCGCTTCGACATGCGCCTGGTCAGTCCGGCGAACAAGCGGAAGTTCTCGATCATCGTCGTCGGGACGGGGCTGGGCGGCGCCTCGGCCGCCGCGACCCTCGGCGAGCTCGGGTACCGCGTCAAGGCCTTCACGTTCCACGACTCGGCGCGGCGGGCGCACTCGATCGCGGCGCAGGGCGGCATCAACGCGGCGAAGAACTACCACGGCGACGGCGACTCGGTCTACCGGCTGTTCTACGACACGGTGAAGGGCGGGGACTTCCGCTCGCGCGAGGCGAACGTCTACCGCCTGGCCGAGGTCTCGAACAACATCATCGACCAGTGCGTCGCCCAGGGGGTGCCGTTCGCCCGCGAGTACGGCGGGCTGCTCGACAACCGCTCCTTCGGCGGCGCGCAGGTCAGCCGGACGTTCTACGCGAAGGGGCAGACGGGGCAGCAGCTGCTGCTCGGCGCGTACCAGGCGCTGTCCCGGCAGGTGAAGGAGCGGACGGTCGAGCTCCACACCAACATGGAGATGCTGGACCTCGTCGTCGTCGACGGGCGGGCCGTCGGGATCGTGACGCGGGACCTCCGGACCGGCGAGATCGCCTCGCACGCCGCCGACGCAGTGGTCCTGGCCACCGGCGGCTACTCGAACGCCTTCTACCTCTCGACGAACGCGATGGCCTGCAACACGTCCGCGATCTGGCGGGCGCACCGGCGGGGCGCGATGTTCGCGAACCCCTGCTACACGCAGATCCATCCGACCGCGATCCCGGCCAGCGACGAGTTCCAGTCGAAGCTGACCCTCATGTCCGAGTCGCTCCGCAACGACGGGCGGATCTGGGTCCCGACGGACGCCGACGAGGCCCGGTCGGCCGCGGACATCCCCGAGGACGCGCGCGACTACTTCCTCGAGCGGCGGTACCCGGCGTTCGGCAACCTCTCGCCCCGCGACATCTCGTCCCGCGCGGCGAAGGAGCGGGTCGACGCCGGGTTCGGGGTCGGGCCGCTGAAGAACGGCGTCTACCTCGACTTCTCCGAGGCGATCGGGCGGCTGGGCCGGGACGCCATCGCGGCGAAGTACGGCAACCTCTTCGACATGTACCAGCGCATCACGGGCGAGGACCCGTACCTCGCGCCGATGCGCATCTATCCGGCGCCCCACTACACGATGGGCGGCCTCTGGGTCGACTACGAGCTCCAGACGACGATCCCGGGCCTGTTCGCGATCGGCGAGGCGAACTTCTCCGACCACGGGGCGAACCGCCTCGGCGCGTCGGCCCTGATGCAGGGGCTGGCCGACGGGTACTTCGTGCTGCCGGCCACCATCGGGAACTACCTCGCCCCGATGCTCGGCAGGCCGAAGGTCGACACGACCGCCTCCGAGTTCGCGCAGGTCGAGGCCGACGTCCGGGCCCGCGTGGACCGGTTCCTCGGCAGCCGCGGCACCCGCTCGGTCGACTGGTTCCACCGCGAGCTCGGCCGCATCGTCTGGGACCACTGCGGCATGAGCCGGACGAAGGAGGGCCTGGAGAAGGCCCTCTCCGAGATCCCGGCGCTCCGGGCCGAGTTCGAGTCCGACGTCCGCGTCCCCGGGTCCGGTGACACGATCAACTCGTCGCTCGAGAAGGCCGGCCGCGTCGAGGACTTCTTCGAGCTGGCCGAGCTGATGTGCCGCGACGCGCTGGTCCGCGAGGAGTCCTGCGGCGGCCACTTCCGCGAGGAGCACCAGACCGCGGACGGCGAGGCCCTGCGAGACGACGTCAACTTCGCGCACGTCACGGCCTGGGAGTGGAGCGGCGACAGCGCCGCGCCGGTCGAGCACCGTGAGCAGCTCGAGTACGAGAACGTCGAGATGGCCACGAGGAGCTACAAGTGAACCTCACCCTCCGCGTCTGGCGTCAGGCCGGCCCCAGCGAGCCGGGCCGGTTCGAGACCTACGAGGCGACCGACGTCTCGGAGGACTCGTCGTTCCTCGAGATGCTCGACCTCGTGAACGACGGGCTGATCCGGCGGGGCGAGGAGCCGATCGAGTTCATGCACGACTGCCGCGAGGGCATCTGCGGCACCTGCGGCATGATGATCGACGGCCAGGCCCACGGGCCGCAGGCCCGCACGACGACCTGCCAGCTCCACATGCGGTCGTTCTCGGACGGCGACGAGATCGTCATCGAGCCGTGGCGGGCGGCCGGGTTCCCGGTCCTGAAGGACCTCGTCGTCGACCGCTCGGCCTTCGACCGCATCGTCGAGTCCGGTGGGTACATCAGCGTCGAGACCGGATCCGCGCAGGACGCCAACCTCACGCCGATCCCGAAGGACGACGCGGACCGCGCGATGGACGCCGCGGCCTGCATCGGGTGCGGCGCCTGCGTGGCGGCCTGCCCGAACGGCGCGGCCCAGCTGTTCACGTCGGCGAAGCTGGCCCACCTGAACCTCCTGCCGCAGGGCCAGCCCGAGCGGAGCCGCCGGACCCTCGCCATGGTCGGGGTGATGGAGGAGACCTTCGGGTCCTGCACGAACTACGGCGAGTGCGAGGCGGCCTGCCCGAAGGGCATCTCGATCGACTTCATCGCGATGATGAACCGCGACCACCGGCGGGCGCTGATGACCGAGCGCCGGGGCGCCTGACCCGGATGGCCAGCGACCCCGACGCGGGGGAACGCCGGACCGTCAGCGGACTGCCCCTCCGGGCCGTGTACGGCCCCGGGGACCCGCCCGGCCTGGATCCGGACCGCGACCTCGGCGCACCGGGGACGTTCCCGTTCACGCGCGGCGTCCACCCGACGATGTACGCCGGCCGCCCGTGGACGATGCGGCAGTACGCCGGGTTCTCCAGCGCCGCCGAGTCGAACGCGCGGTACCGCTACCTCCTCGAGCAGGGGACGAGCGGGCTCTCGGTCGCCTTCGACCTCCCGACCCAGATGGGGTACGACTCGTCGGATCCCATCGCGGCCGGCGAGGTCGGGAAGGTCGGCGTCCCGATCGACACCGTCGAGGACGTGCGGGCGCTCTTCGACGGCATCCCGCTCGATCGCGTCTCGACCTCGATGACCATCAACGCCCCCGCCGCGCTGCTGCTGCTCATGTACGAGATCGCGGCCGAGGAGCAGGGGGTCGCCCCCGCGGCGCTGCGCGGGACGATCCAGAACGACGTCCTGAAGGAGTACATCGCCCGCGGGACCTACATCTTCCCGCCGGCGCCGTCGCTGCGGCTGATCGCCGACACGTTCGCGTACTGCGCCGAGCGGCTGCCCGAGTTCAACACCATCTCGATCTCGGGGTACCACATGGCCGAGGCCGGGGCGACGCCGGTCCAGGAGGTGGCGTTCACGCTGGCGGACGGCATCGCGTACGTCGAGGCGGCGCTGTCCCGCGGCCTCGACGTCGACACCGTCGGCCGCCGGCTGTCGTTCTTCTTCGTCGCCCGGACGTCGTTGCTCGAGGAGGTCGCGAAGTTCCGGGCGGCCCGCCGGGTCTGGGCCGGCATCATGCGGGACCGGTTCGGCGCGACCGATGCGCGGGCGATGATGCTGCGGTTCCACACGCAGACCGCCGGCGTGCAGCTGACGGCGCAGCAGCCCGAGGTGAACCTCGTCCGCGTCACCGTCCAGGCGCTCGCCGCGGTGCTCGGGGGCACCCAGTCGCTGCACACGAACGCCTTCGACGAGGCGCTGGCCCTCCCGACCGAGCGCAGCGCCCGGCTGGCGCTGCGGACCCAGCAGGTGCTGACCCACGAGACGGACCTCACGGCCACGGTCGACCCGTTCGCCGGGTCCTACGCGGTCGAGTCGATGACGGCGGACGTCGTCGCAGCCGTCGAGGCCGAGCTGGCCCGCATCGACGCCGCCGGCGGGGCCGTCGCCGCGATCGAGGACGGCTACCAGAAGCGCGAGATCGAGCAGGCCGCGTACGACCTGGCCCGGCGCATCGACGCCGGCGACGAGGTCGTCGTCGGCGTGAACCGCTACCAGCTGGACGAGGAGGTCCAGCCGCAGCTGCAGCGGGTCGACGAGCGGGTCCGCGACGAGCAGATCGCCCGGACCGGGGCGGTCCTCGCCGCCCGTGACGACGCCGCGGTCGCCGCGGCCCTCACGGACGTCCGGAGCGCCGCGGCGGGGACGGAGAACCTGCTCCCGCCGATGCGGGAGGCCCTGCGGCGGCGGGCCACGCTGCAGGAGGTCTGCGACGTCCTGCGTGGCGAGTTCGGTCGTCACGTCCCCCGCGAGACGCTGTAGGCGGGGCTCAGTCCGGTCGGACGACCGCCAGGAGCGTGCCGGCGTCGACGACGCTGCCGGGCGCGACGTCCAGGCCCGTCACCGTGCCGTCGCCCGGGGCGCGGAGCGTGTTCTCCATCTTCATCGCCTCGAGCGTCACGATCGCGTCCCCGGCGGCGACGCGCTGGCCCTCGGCGACCGCGTACCCGATGACGGTGCCCTGCATCGGCGCCCGGAGCTCACCCGTCGCGGCCGCCGTCGCGGCGCCGGCTCGGGTCGCGCGCCGGCGCGGGGCGTCGGCCGCCGGGGCGGCCGTGATGACCCGGACCTCGAAGCGTCGGCCGTCGACCTCGACCGTCACGTCCTCGGTCCGCCGCGCCCCCTCCGCCCCACCCTCGGCGGGCGCGGCCGGTTCGAGGTCGGAGAGGTCCCACTCGCGCTCGACCGAGGACGTCGCGTGGGCGACGGCGAGGAACTGCGGGTGGGCGACGGCCAGCCGGTGGAAGGGGACGGTCGTCGGGACGCCCTCGACGACCAGCTCGTCCAGCGCGGCACCGAGCCGCCGGCAGGCCGTGTCGCGGTCCGGCGCCCAGGCGACGAGCTTCGCGATCATCGAGTCGTACTCCCGCGGGATGCTGCCGCCGCTGCGGACGCCGCTGTCGAGGCGGACGCCCGGTCCGGTCGGCGGGTCCAGCCGCAGGACCGGCCCGGGGGCGGGGACGAACCCGGCGCCTGGGTCCTCGGCGTTGATGCGGGCCTCGACCGCGTGGCCGCGGACCGTGACGTCGTCCTGCGTGAACCCGAGGCCCTCGCCGGACGCCACGCGGAGCTGCGCGTGGACGAGGTCGATGCCGGTGACCAGCTCGGTCACCGGGTGCTCGACCTGGAGGCGCGTGTTCATCTCGAGGAAGTAGAACCGCCGGCCGTCCTCGTCCAGCAGGAACTCGCAGGTCCCGGCGTTCTCGTACCGCATCTCGCGGCTGACCAGCACCGCGGCCTCGTGCAGCGCGGACCGGACGTCCGGTGCGAGGCCGGGGGCCGGCGCTTCCTCGATCAGCTTCTGGTGCCGACGCTGCAGCGAGCAGTCGCGATCCCCGAGGTGGACGACCGTGCCGTCGACGTCGCCGACGACCTGGACCTCGACGTGGCGGGGACGCTCGAGGTACCGCTCGAGGTAGCACTCCGAGCGCCCGAAGGCGACGCCGGCCTCGCGGGCGGCCGAGCGCATCGCGTCCTCGAGCTCGCCGGCGTCACGGACGACCTTCATCCCGCGGCCACCGCCCCCGAACATCGCCTTCACCGCGACCGGGTAGCCGTGCTCCTCGGCGAACGCGCGGGCGACGTCGACGTCGTCGGTGGGCTCGGCCGTGCCCGGCACGACCGCGACCCCGGCGGCCGTCGCGACGGCCCGGGCCGAGAGCTTGTCGCCCATGCGCTCGATCGCCTCGGGGGACGGGCCGACGAAGGTCATGCCGGCGTCGGCGACCGCCCGGGCGAAGGCCGCGTTCTCGGCGAGGAAGCCGTACCCGGGGTGGACGGCCTCGGCGCCGGAGGCCCGGGCGACGTCGACTACCCGGGTGATGTCGAGGTAGGAGGCCGAGGGGGCGGCCGCCCCCAGGAGGTGCGCCTCGTCGCAGGCCCTGACGTGCGGGGCGTCGCGGTCGACCTCGCTGTAGACGGCGATGCTCCGGACGCCCAGCTCGCGGCAGGCCCTGGCCACGCGGACCGCGATCTCGCCGCGGTTCGCGATCAGCACCGACTCGAACACGGCCCGTCTCCCGCACCGGGGCGCGACGGTCCGCGCCGAGGTCGCGGGAGCCTAGTCGCGCCGCCCCCGGCCCCCGAGGGGGATGCGGCTATCCTCCCGCCCGACCCGTTCGACGCTCCCGAGGTGAACGTGCGCCTGCGCTCGCTGCCCGCCCTCGCGGTCTCGGCCGCCCTGCTCGCCGGCTGCTCGGCGGTCCCGGAGGGGGCCGTCTCGGCCGCCGCGCTGGTCTGCCCACCCGGCGACCCCGGCTGCGACCCGGTCCAGCCCGTCGGCCCCGGTGGCGACCTGGCGCTCGACATGGGGAACTTCTTCTTCGACGTCACCGACGCGTTCGCCGCGACCGGCGCCGTCGAGGTCACCGTGACCAACGTCAGCGACGCCTACCACAACGCCCAGTTCCTCGGGGCCGCGGACGGCTCGGACCTGCCCGAGGCCGACGGCGGCGCGACCGGGACGGGGACCGTGCTGCTGTTCCCGGGCGAGTGGACCGTCATCTGCACCGTCCCCGGCCACCGCGCCGCCGGGATGGAGACGACGATCACCATCTACGCCACGGGTGACGAGGCCGTGGCGGCCGAGGCCGCCGCCGGGGACGCCCCGGCGATGTGACGTCGGACGGACGCGTCAGCCGCGTCCGTCCGGTCGGATCTCGGGTGCGCCGCCGACGCCCTCGCGCAGGGCCGCGCGCCGCCAGGCCGGGGTGACCGCACCGCTGCGACCGGGCGCCCCGCGTCCGGCCAGGACCGACCGCACCGCGACCGCGATGGCGGCGGTCGTCACCGCGTCGGGGCGGCCCCCGCCCACGATCTCGACGCGGAGGTCGTCGCCGGCGGTGCGGGGTCGGCTCACAGCGGGATGTTCCCGTGCTTCCGGGACGGCGGCGTCTCGCGCTTGGTGCTCGTGAACCGCAGGCCCCGGATCAGCTCGCGCCGCGTCTCGGACGGACGGATAACGGCGTCGACGTAGCCGCGCTCGGCCGCCCGCCACGGGTTCGCGAGGTCGCGGGCGTACCGCTCCTCGAACTCGGCGTGCAGGGCGGCCGGGTCCTCGGCCGCGTCCAGTTCGCGTCGGTGCAGGATGCTGACCGCGCCGCGGGCGCCCATGACGGCGACCTCGGCCATCGGCCAGGCGAGGTTCAGGTCCGCCCCGACGTGCTTCGAGCCCATGACGTCGTACGCGCCGCCGTAGGCCTTGCGCAGGATGACCGTGAGCTTCGGCACCGTGGCCTCGGCGTACGCGTACAGCAGCTTCGCCCCGTGCCGGATGATGCCGTCGTACTCCTGCTCGGTGCCGGGCAGGAACCCGGGCACGTCCACCAGCGTCACGATCGGGACGTTGAAGGCGTCGCACGTCCGCACGAACCGCGCGGCCTTCGTCGACGAGTCGATGTCGAGCACCCCCGCGAGGTGCTGGGGCTGGTTCGCGACGACGCCGACGGGCCGACCGTCGAGCCGGGCGAACCCGATCACGATGTTCGGGGCCGCCTCGGCAGCGACCTCGAGGAAGTCGCCGTCGTCGACGATCGCGGTCACGACGTCGCGGACGTCGTAGGGGACGTTCGAGGTGGCCGGCATCATCGCGTCGAGCTCGGGCACGAGCCGCTCGGGGTCGTCGACCGCGTCCGTCCGCGGCGGGTCCTCGAGGTTGTTCGACGGCAGGAAGCCCAGCAGGACCTTGATGTCCTCGATGCAGGCCCGCTCGTCCTCGGCCGCGAAGTGGGCGACGCCGGAGCGGGCGGCGTGCGTCATCGCGCCGCCCAGCTCCTCCATCGTGACCTCCTCGCCGGTCACGGTCCGGATCACGTTGGGTCCCGTGACGAACATGTGCGAGGTGTCCTTCACCATGAACACGAAGTCGGTGATGGCCGGCGAGTACACGGCGCCGCCTGCGCAGGGACCCATGATCGCGCTGATCTGGGGGACGACCCCGGAGGCCCGGACGTTGCGGAGGAAGATCTCGCCGTACCCGCCGAGGCTGACGACCCCCTCCTGGATGCGCGCCCCGCCGGAGTCGTTCAGGCCGACGACCGGGACGCCCATCCGCACGGCCATGTCCATGACCTTGATGATCTTCGCGGCGAAGACCTCGCCGAGCGAGCCGCCGAGGACCGTGAAGTCCTGGCTGAAGACGCAGACGCGACGGCCGTCGACCGTCCCGTGGCCGGTCACGACCCCGTCGCCCGGGATCCGGCGGTCCTCCAGGCCGAACCCCGTGGCCCGGTGGACGGCGAGGGCGTCCGTCTCGACGAACGAACCCTCGTCCAGGAGCAGGTCGAGGCGCTCCCGGGCCGTCAGCTTCCCCCGTTCGTGCTGCCGGGCCACCGCGTCGGGGCCGCCGCCGGTCAGGGCGGCCTCCCGGCGGCGGTCCAGCTCGTCCAGGGCGGGGTGCACACCGTCCACGATGGGGCCTCCGGGGTCCGTCGCGGCGGGTGGTGGCGACCGCGGCCGGCGGGAGCCTAGTGTCGTCACCGGGAGTTCCCAGGGGCAGGGATCCCACGGTCGGGCGGCATGGGGGCCGCCGGCCGCGGCCGATCGGGCGCGTCGTGGGTCAGGGTGACGGGGTTGCGGGGGCGGACGCGCTCGTCTGGCGCGCGGCCGGTGAGGACCCGACGGTGCGGGCGGCGCTGGCCGCCGCGACCGCCGTCCGCGGCCTCGAGGTGGTCGGCGCGGTCGGGTCGACGCAGGACGTCGCGCGGGCGCGCGCCGCGGCGGGCGCCCCCGCCGGCACGCTCGTCCTGGCCGAGCGGCAGACGTCGGGGCGGGGTCGCGTCGGACGGGTCTGGGACGACGACCCGCACCCCGGCGCGAGTCTCGCGGCCACGCTGCTGGTGGCCCCGGGACCGTCCGCGTCGCTCGTCCCGCACGCGGTCGGCCTCGGCGTGCGCGACGCGGTCGCACCGTGGCTGGGCGAGCGCGCGCGGCTGAAGTGGCCGAACGACGTCGTCGTCCGGGTCGACGGCGCGCCGCGGAAGGTGGCCGGCCTCCTCGTGGAGTGGGTCGCGACCGGGGCCGCCGACGGCGGCCCGGTCCTGCTGGCCGGGATCGGCGTGAACGTCGACCGTCGGCACCTGCCGCCGGCGGACGACCGGGCCGGCGTCGCGGACCTCGCCGACCGCGACGTCGCGCCGGCGGCGCTGCTGGCCGGCCTGATCGGCGGTCTCGACGCGGCGCTCGGGCTGCTCGACCGGGGGCCGGCGGCGCTGCTGCCGCGGTACCGCGCGGTCTCGGACACGCGCGGCCGCGAGGTCGACGTGGCCCTCCCCGGTGGCGCCCGGATCTCGGGGACCGCGGACGTCGACGACGAGGGCCGGCTCGAGCTGACCTCGATCCTCGGGCGGCACACCGTGATCACGGGCACGGTCCGTGACGCCGGCGCCGCGGTCGACGGGGCGTAGCCTCCGGCGCCCCGCCCCGGAGCCGCGCATGGCCGACCGCCCGTCCTCGTTGGTCGCGCTCCGCCTGGCCACCGCCGTCGACGTCGCCGACGTCATCGCGGCCGCCCGGTCCGCCGGGGACCTCGACCGGACGTCCCCCGTCGGGACCGCCGGATCGGCGGCGCTGGTGCACTGGGGCGGTCGCCCCGGTCCGGCCGCCGTCCGGGCGGTCGTCGACGAGGACGGGGCGGACCTGCTGCGGACCGAGCTCGACGTCGGCGGCGACGGACTCGTCGCCGGCGTCGCCCGGCAGGCGGGGCTGCTGGTGGCGCTCGCGCGGCACGTCCCGGGCGGGGTGCTCGGCGTCCGCGACCTCTCGGCCCGGGTCGAGCGGGACCTCGCGTGGCTCGACCGGGCCGCGGCGGGCGGGACCCGGCGCCCGGACGCCGTCGCGACGGTCGTCGCGGCCGCGGGCGGGCGCCGGCCCGGCTGGGTCCGGACGCACGGCGCGGCGCGGTTCGGCGTCCCCGACCTGGAGCTGTACGGACTCGTGGCGGGGGCCGAGGACGCGGCGGTCGCGGCGCTCGGCGGGGTCCACGACGCGCTGCTCGCCGGCGGGATGGCCGCACCGCTGGCGCTGCCCGACGGCACGGCCGTCCGGCTGGTCCCCGTCCTCGAGGCCTGGTCCCGCCTCCCGCTGGACTGGCCGGGCATCGGCCGGGCGGGCGAGGTCCGCGGGCCGGGGCTGGACGGGCCGCGGGCGACCCTCTCGGTGCTGCACCGGGCCCGGCTGGGTCGGCACCGCCTGGACCTCGCCGGCGTCACCGCCCGACTGGGGCCGGTCAGTCCTCGGTGAACCCGAGGTCCTCGGTCGGCCGCTCGTCCCCGCAGAAGCCGCGCAGCAGCGCCGCGCCGTCGTAGGGGCCGATCGCGAGCAGCCGGTCACCGGGGGCCACCGTCCGGGTCCGCGGCGGGCGGTACTGCCACCGGCCGGCGCGCTGGACGGCGAGGACCTCCATCCCGGTCCGCTGCTGCAGGCGGAGCTCGCCGAAGCTCCGACCGGCCGCCTCGCAGCCGTCGGCCACGTGGACGTCGATCGCGATCTCGTCGGCGGCCGCCAGCGCGTCCGCGATGACCGGGTGCGCGCCGGCGCCGTCCTCGACGATCCGGCACATCGCCCGGGCCGCGTCGACGATCCGCTCGGACGCGGCGGCGAGGTGCAGGAGTCCGCGGAGCACCTCGGGGTCGGGCACGCCGGCCGCCGCCCGCAGCGTCCAGCGCTCGAGGTCGTGGAACAGGCGGTCGGACGTCGCCTCGATCGCGCCGACCTCGTGGGCCAGCGCCGGCTCGTCGAGGAGGATCGCCGAGTACGCCAGCCCGACCGCGACCTCCGAGACCTGCTTCAGCTCGACGACCAGGTCGACCGCGCGGTCGAGATCGCTCGGGACCGGCCCCTCCGGCGGCGGGGCCGGCTCGCGGGTCGGACTGCCGGCCAGCGCCCGTACGAGGTCGACGCCCTCCCGGGGGCCCTGGATGAACAGCACGTCGTCGACGCGGATCGGTTCGTCACCGTCCGGGTCGAAGACCCAGTCGCGCTCGCGCCGCACCGCGATGACCCACATGCCGGTCCGGGTCGGCAGCTCGACCTCGGCCAGCGTCCGCTGCGCCAGTTCCGAGCCCTCGTGGACCTTGGCGCGCGCGGTCACCTCGGTCGCGTGGCGCAGGTCCTCGCGCAGCTGGGCGGGGACGCCGAGCTCGCGGGTGACGACGTGGGCGATCTCGTCGGCGGCGTCGGCGATGCCCTCGATCGCGACGGCGGTCGCGAGCACGCCGGCCAGCTGCTCGGCGTCCTCCCGCGTCCGTGACGCGACCATGCAGACGGTCCGCAGCTCGTGGAGCAGCTCGCCGACGCGGCCCTCGAGGCGGACGACCTCGCGGGCCAGCGCGTGGTCCTCGAAGAAGATCGCGGCGTAGGAGAGGTCGAGCATCAGCTCGGCCGCCTCCTTCGCGCCGAGGAGCAGGTCCTTGACGGTCCGGTTGCGCATCAGCCTCCCACCTGCAGCAGCGTGACCGCGGCGACCAGGCAGAGGACCCCGGCGAGGTCCATGGTCGCGGTCACGATCGGGATCCCGTGGTTGTCGGGGTCGAGTCCGTGCCGGAAGGACACGGTCGCTGCGGCGTAGGCCACGGTCGACAGTATCGGCACGGCGAACGCGCCCGCGAGGAGCGCGACGGCGATCGTCGTCGCGAGCGGCAGCGCCGCGACGTCGGGGACGAGCGTCGCGGCCAGCCATGCGGCGGCGCCGACGCCGACGAACGTGAGGGCCGCGAAAAGCACCGTCAGCGAGACGTCCAGCCGCGCCTGCGCGCCCGGCCACCGGCTCGGCGCCAGCGTCCCGACGTGCAGCTTCGAGGACAGCCGGCTCGCCAGCATCCCGCCGAGGGCCCCGCACTTCGCCACGAACGGCGGGAGCATCACGAGCAGCGCCGCGGTGGTGAACTGCTGCTCGAGTCGGGCCTCGATCGCGACGCCGGCGAGGACGTCGACGCCGACCGCGAGGGTCAGCACCGCCAGCGACTCGCGGAGCAGGCGGCGCAGGCGCGGGTCCGGGTCGCGCACGCCGAGGACGGCCGCGACCAGGCCGACCGCGACGCCGATGCCGCCGACGGCGTCCGCGACGCCGGCACCGGCGTCCAGGACCGTCGTCGCGGCGAGCAGCGCCGGCAGCGTCACGAGATCGCCGGTCGCGCTGACGACGGGAGCGGCGACGTCGTCGAGCGACCAGCCGCGCCGGCTGGCGCGCCGGGCCAGGCCCAGGACCACGGCCAGCAGGACCGCCGAGGCGGCCAGGCCGCCGAGCAGCGAGACCGCGACGAGCGGGAGCGGACCGACCGTCGGCAGCCCGACCGCGGCCGCGACCAGCCAGGCCAGGAGACCGGCCTGGGTCGAGGAGACGACGCTGAGCACCGTCACGGCCCGGACCTGCCGGCCGAGCCAGCCCCGTCGCAGGGCGCCCGGGCGGTACTCGCCGGTCAGGATCCCCGTCGAGAGGCGCGAGCCGAACGCCCCGAACGTCGAGCCGCGCATCCCGATCGCCGCCGGGATCAGGGCCAGGAGGCCGGGCACCGCGGTGATCCGATCCGCCGACGCGGCGAGCACGCCGCCGGCGACCAGCGTCGCGAGCAGTCCGACGGCCAGCGCGGTCAGGCTGGCCCGGACGCTCGCGGCCTCGGCCCGCCAGTACGCGACGTACCCCGTCCGGACGCGGCGTCCGCCGCGGTCGTCGGAGGCCCGGTCACGACCCGCGCGCGCCATGGGGCCCCCTCGCACCGGCGGACCCCACCGGCGGGGTGCGAGCCTACGCTCGGGGCATGGACCGCTACCGCCCGCCGCTCGACGACATCCGCTTCAGCCTCGCGCACGAGGTGCCCCTGACCCGGCTCACCGCCGAACCGGCCCTCGCCGTCGCCGACCCCGACACGGTCGCGGGGCTGCTCGAGGAGGCCGGCCGGTTCGCGGCCGAGGTCATCGCCCCGACCGACCGGGTCGGGGACCGCGAGGGGGCCCGGCTGGTCGACGGCGGCGTGGTCCTGCCCGAGGCGTTCCGGACCGCGTACGCCCAGTACGTGGCCTCCGGCTGGGGCGCCGTCCAGCACCCCGAGGCGTTCGGCGGGGGCGGGTTCCCGCTGCTCGTCGCCACCGCGGTGAAGGAGCTGATCACCACCGCGAACATGGCGTTCTCGCTGGGGCCGCTGCTGACGACCGGCGCCGTGCACCTGCTGACCCATCACGGCTCCGAGGAGCAGCGCGCGCGCTGGCTGCCCCGGATGGTCACGGGGGAGTGGACGGGGACGATGAACCTCACCGAGCCGCAGGCCGGCTCGGACCTCGGCGCCGTGACCGCGCGCGCCGAGCCCGTCGGCGACGGGTCCTACCGCGTCTTCGGGCAGAAGATCTACATCACCTACGGCGACCACGACCTCGCGGAGCAGGTCGTGCAGCTCGTGCTGGCACGCCTGCCCGACGCACCCCCGGGGACGAAGGGCATCTCGCTGTTCATCGTCCCGAAGCGGATGGTCGGTCCCGACGGCGCACCGGGCGAGGCGAACGACGTCCGCGTCGTCTCGATCGAGCACAAGCTCGGCATCCACGCCTCGCCGACCTGCGTCATGGCGTACGGCGAGGGCGGTGACGGCGCCTGGGCCGAACTGGTCGGCGACCCGCACGACGGCATGCGCCAGATGTTCACGATGATGAACGACGCGCGGCTCGGCGTCGGGCTCCAGGGGCTCGCGGTCGCGGAGCGCGCGGTGCAGCGGGCCGAGGCGTACGCCCGCGAGCGCACCCAGGGTCGCGCGGTCGGGACCCCGCCGGGGACGCAGTCGCCGATCGTCGCGCACCCCGATGTCCGCCGGACGCTCCTGGAGGCGCGGGCGCAGATCGACGCGATGCGGGCGCTGTGCTACGCGAACGCGCACGCGCTCGACCTCGCGCAGCACGCCGGGGACGCCGACGAGCGCGCCCGGCAGCAGGCGCTCGCCGACCTGCTGACGCCGCTGTCGAAGGCGTGGTGCACCGACCTCGGCGTCGAGCTGACCTCCGAGGCGCTCCAGGTCTTCGGCGGGATGGGGTACGTCGAGGAGACCGGCGTCGCCCAGCAGTTCCGCGACGCCCGCATCGCCCCGATCTACGAGGGCACGAACGGCATCCAGGCCATCGACCTCGTCGGCCGGAAGCTGCCGATGGAGGACGGCGGGCTGGTCGCCCGCGTGCTCGACGGGCTGCTGGCGGAGCTCGACGGCGCGCCCGACGCGGTCGCGGAGCTCGTCCCGCCCGTCGTCGCGGCGGCCGACCTGGCCCGGGACCTCGCGGCCGAGCTGCTCGCGATGCGCGACGACCCGCGCGACGCGCTGGCCGGCGCGACCCCGTACCTGCGGGTGCTGGCCACCGTCATCGCGACGGCGCTGGTCGTGCGCGGACTGGTCGCGGCCGAGCGCGCGCGGGCGGCCGGGGAGGCCGTCGACGCCGGCCTGCTGGCGGCGCGGACCGCCCGGGCCCGCGTCCTGGTCCGACGCGTCCTGCCGCGGGTCCACGGACTCGCGGCGGCGGTCCGTGCGGGAGCGGCGGACCTCTACGCCGAGGGGACACCGGCGGCGTGACCCCTCGCCGATGACGGGGCCCGCCCGGCCGTGCAGGACGTCGAGCGTGACGGGTTCCGCCGCGACCGAACGGTTCAGGCCCACCGGACGATGCGCTCGGCAGCGGTGACCGGATCGGCTGCGACCCCATCCGCGACGACGACCGTCGCGGCGCCGGTGACGAGGGGACGGCCGGCGAGCGCGCCGATCACGGGGAGGGAGGGTCGCTCGACGCCACCCCGCAGCCCGAGCACCCCCGCGTCCTCCCGCCACGCGGTCAGGAGCTCCCGCTGGGTCGTGACCGCGCCGTCCCCGTCGATCACCGCGGCGAGGTCGGGCTCGGCACCGGGCGCCGGCGGCCGGTCCGGGTACGGGATCGCCGCCGACGTCCAGGCCTCCCCGCGCGACGGCGCGGACAGGGGTCCACCGTCGACCGCGTCGCCGAGCCACAGCACCTCGCCGCCGGGATCGGGGCGGCCCTCGTGCAGGACGGCGGGGCGACCGGGTGCGACCGGCCCCAGCGCGACGCCGGCCCACCACGCGGCCAGCGCGACGGCGGCCAGCGGCCAGGACGGCGGGGCGTCGACCCCGAGCACGTCCCCGGGCCCGAGGTCGAGCTCGTCGCGCAGGAGGTGGGCGCCCTTCGCGGCCCACCCGGCCAGCGAGGCGAACCCCTGCTCGTGCCGAGCGTCGGGGAGCAGCACGGTCACCGCCGGTCGCTGACCGAGGGCGGCGACGGTCGCCGTCAGTGCCGTGGCGACGTCCTCGGACGGTCCCGGGCGGGGCGCGAGCGGGCCGAGCCGCATGCCCACCTCCGTCCGGTCCGCCGCGGGGTGCCGATGCTACGGTCGTTCGCGCGCCGTCCGACGGTCGCGCCGCCCCGTGCGCCCCCGCGTCCATCGGAGTCGACCGCCGTGCCCGCGTCCGAGTCCGGCTTCGCGCTCCGGCCGCGCCGCTCGCCGGCGCGGTTCCTCCGGGCCGGCCTCCGGGTCGTCGTCGTCCTCGTGGTGCTCGCGCTGCTCTGGGGCGCCGCGCTCGGGACGCTGTGGCTGTACGGCGCGTCGCGGCTGGAGCCGGCGCCGTTCGCGGCCCTGCGCGACGACGTCCTCCTGCTCGGCGCCGCCGGCGCCCGCGCGCCCGACGACGCGACGACCCTCCTGCTCGTCCCGGTCGAGGCGATCGACCCGACGGTCCCGCGACCGCCGGCGCTGGCCGCGCCGCCCGTGCTGCTCCAGGTCGTCCCCGGCCGGGACGAGCCGAGCGCGCTGATCCTCGAGCCGAGCGTCGAGGTCGTCGTCGACGGTCGCGGCGCGATGACGCTCGAGGCGGTGCAGCGCGAGCTCGGCGCGGACCGGCTGGCGCGCGCCGTCATCGACTACACCGAGGTGCGACTCGACCACGTCGTGGTCGTCTCGACCGAGCTGCTGCCGGGTCTGGTGCGCGAGCTCGGCCCGCTCGAGGTCTGCGGCGGCGACGGCTGCAGCGTCCCGACCCCCGACGACGTCCGTGCCTGGCAGCGCGACCCGGACCCCGCCGAGGTGCTGCGCCGCGGGGCGGACGTGCTCCGCGCCCTGGCGGGCTCGATCGACGCCCGCGACCTCGCCACGGCACCACTGACCGCACGGCGGGCCGTCGACGTGCTCGCGGGGCAGCTGGTCACCGACGCGGACCTCGGGCCGGGTGGGGTGCTCGCGCTGCTCCCGGCGCTGTCCGAGGCCCGACGGCTCGACGTCGACACGATGCCGCTGGTGCGGAACCCCACGACGGGCGAGCTGGTCGTCCTGGCCGAGTCGGCGCTGCTGCGGTTCTCACGCCTGCAGGAGGGGCTGCCGCTGGCCGGCATCGACCCGTCCGAGGACCTCGAGCGGCTGCGGTCGGTGGTCGACGTCGCCGTCCTCAACGGCGCCGGCGTGGTCGGCCTCGCGGCCCTGGCCGAGGCGGACCTGACCGCGGCCGGGTTCGAGGTGGCCGGGACGGGCAACGACGTCCGGTTCGACCGGCAGGAGACGGTCATCTCGTACCGTGCCGGCGACGCCGAGGCCGAACCGGTCGCGTTCCTCCTGGTCGAGCAGCTGCCCGGCGCCCGGGTGGAGGCGGTCGACCGCGAGCTCGAGCTCGACGGCCGGCCGGTCTCGATCGTCGTCGTGCTGGGGCAGGACCGCATCGCGCCGGAGGACGCCGGCGGGGCCGGGGAGGACGGATGAGCGCCGCCGCACCCGCCCGTCGTGGCTGGGGCCGCGAGGTCGTCGGGGGTCGCCGTCGGCGCGGCCTGCGCCGTCTGGGGACGCTGCTGGCCGCCGGCGTGGTGCTGGCCGGGTCGGTGACGGGCGTCAGCGCGGCGATGCTGCTGCGGCAGGCCGACGCCAGCCTGACCCGGATCCCCGTACCGGGCCTCGACGTGGTGGCCGAGGCCGCGCTGCCGAACTCGTTCCTGATCGTCGGCTCGGACTCACGGGCCGGGCTCAGCGCGGCCGACCGGGCCGACCTGACCCTGGGCGACTTCACCGGCCAGCAGTCCGACGTGCTGATCTACGTCGCGATCTCGGAGGCGCGCGACGCCGTCACCCTCGTCAGCCTGCCACGCGACCTGCTGGTCTTCGACGCCGACGGCACGCCGCGCAAGCTGACCGAGACGTTCGCCGGGGGTCCCGAGCCGCTGATCCTCGCGCTGCGGCGGAACCTCGACCTCCCGGTCAACCACTTCGCGATGGTCTCGCTCGGCGGGTTCATCGAGGTGGTGCGGACGCTGGGCTCGGTCCGCATCTGCCTCGAGCAGCCGCTCTCCGACGTCAAGAGCGGCGCGGACTTCGACGCGGGCTGCCACGACATGGACGCCCGCGAGGCGCTGTCGTTCGTGCGGTCGCGGTCCGGACCGCGGGCCGACTTCGAGCGCATCGATCGCCAGCAGCAGTTCATCCGGTCGGTCCTGGCCGGGCTGATCGACTCGCGCCTGCTCGCCGACCCGGGTCGGGTCTACCGCCTGACCGAGGACGTCGCCTCCACGCTCGTGACCGACGACCTGCTGCGGCTGGACGACATGGCCGCGGTCGCGGTCGAGCTGCTGCCGGTCGTGCGCGACGGGCTGCCGATGATGACGCTGCCGTCCTACCCGCGGACCATCGGTGGCCGCGCCTACGTGCTGCCGTACGGGCCGGGCGCCCGGGCGCTCCTCGACGACCTCCGCGCCGGTCGGTCGCCGGAGCCGCGGGGCACCGCCGAGGCGCGGCGCGGCACGACCGTGGCGCTGTACTCGGGTGGTCGGCAGCTCGGCGCCGAGATCGTCCAGGACACGCTGCTCACCGCCGGGTTCCGGAGCCTCGGGACCATGGGGACGGGGCCGGCCCGGCTCGACGCGCTGGGGACGACTACCGTCTACGCCGCGCCCGAGGAGGAGGTCCGGGCGGCCTGGGTCGCGGCCGTGCTCGGCGCGCCCCTGCTGCCGCTCCCGGAGGGCTTCCGCCCGCCGGGGGGCGCCGTGGCGGTGGTGGCGATCGGCGACGACGCGACCTCCTGAGGGTCGCGCGTGCCGCGCGGGACCCCGGTGGCGCGGGGGAGGACCGTGGCATGAGGGCGCTGGTGCTCGCCGGTGGGTCCGGCAGCCGGCTGCGGCCGATCACCCACACGAGCGCGAAGCAGCTCGTGCCGGTGGCGAACAAGCCGATCCTGTTCTACGGCCTCGAGCAGATCCGCGACGCCGGCATCACCGAGGTCGGGATCATCACCGGCGACACGGGCGCCGAGATCCGGGCCGCGGTCGGGGACGGGTCGGCGTTCGGCATCACGACGACGTTCATCCCGCAGGACGCGCCGAAGGGGCTGGCGCACGCCGTGCTCACCGCCGAGGAGTTCCTCGGCGGTGACGACTTCGTCATGTTCCTCGGGGACAACCTCATCGAGGGCGGCATCCGGCACGTCGTCGAGGCGTTCGAGCGCGACGCCCCGGCCGCCCAGCTGCTGCTGAAGCGCGTCCCCGATCCGCATCGGTTCGGCATCGCCGTCCTCGACGCCGAGGGCGCGATCGTGCGCCTGGTCGAGAAGCCGAAGGACCCGCCGTCCGACCTCGCGCTGGTCGGCGTCTACCTCTTCACCCCGGCGATCCTCGACGCCGCCCGCCGCATCGAGCCGTCCTGGCGGGGCGAGCTCGAGATCACCGACGCGATCCAGCTGCTCGTCGAGGAGGGCCGGTCCGTCCGCGCCTCGACCGTCGAGGGCTGGTGGCTCGACACGGGGAAGAAGGACGAGCTGCTGGAGGCGAACCGCATCGTGCTGACCGGGTTGCGCGGTCGCGTCGACGGCGAGCTCGACGCCGCGTCCAGCGTCACCGACGACGTCGTCGTCGAGGCCGGGGCGCGGCTGGTCCGCTCGACGGTCCGCGGTCCGGCCGTCATCGGCGCCGGCGCGCACCTCGAGGACGTCCACGTCGGCCCGTTCACTTCCGTCGCCGCCGACTGCCGGCTCGAGCGGTGCGAGGTCGAGTACTCGGTGCTGATGGAGCGGTGCGAGATCACCGACGTGCCGCGGCTGGAGGGGTCGCTCCTCGGTCGCGACGTCCGCGTCGGGCGGACCGAGCGGCGCCCGGCGGCGCACCGACTGCTGCTGGGCGATCACGCGCAGGTCGAGATCTCGGAGGGACGCCTGTGAGGCTGGTCGTGACCGGCGGGGCCGGGTTCATCGGGTCGAACTTCATCCGGTACGTCCTCGGGGCGACCGACGACGTCCGCGTCACGAACCTCGACGCCCTGACGTACGCCGGCAACCCGGCCTCCCTGGCCGACGTCGCCGAGGATCCGCGGTACGACTTCGTCCGGGCCGACATCCGCGACCGCGCCGCCGCCGACGCCGCCGTCGCGGACGCCGACATGGTCGTGAACTTCGCGGCCGAGTCGCACGTCGACCGCTCGATCGACGGTCCGGCGGCGTTCCTCGACACGAACGTGACCGGGGCCGGCGTGGTGTTCGAGGCCTGCCGGCGGGCCGAGGTCCCGCGGGTCCTGCACATCTCGACCGACGAGGTCTACGGCTCGGTCGCCGAACCGGACTCGTTCCGGGAGGGCGACGCGCTCGAGCCGAACAGCCCGTACTCGGCCTCGAAGGCCGGGGCGGACCTGCTGGCCCGGGCCTACGGCGTGACGTACGGCTACCCGATCTCGGTGACCCGGACGGCGAACAACTTCGGGCCGTACCACTACCCCGAGAAGATGATCCCGCTGTTCGTGACGAACCTCATCGACGGCGGGGAGGTCCCCCTGTACGGGGAGGGGCTGAACGTCCGCGACTGGACGTACGTCGAGGACAACGCCGCGGCGCAGTGGCTGGTGCTGACCGAGGCGGAGCCGGGGTCGCTGTTCAACGTCGGGGCCGGGAACGAGCTGACCAACCGCGAGCTCACGATGCGGCTGCTGGAGCGGTTCGGCGTCGGGGAGGAGCGCATCCGCCGCGTCCCCGACCGGCCGGGGCACGACCTGCGGTACTCGGTCGACACGACCCGGATCCGGGCGCTCGGCTGGCGGCCCCGGGTCGACCTCGACGAGGGGCTGGACCGGACCATCGCGTTCTACCGGGAGCGGGAGGACTGGTGGCGTCCGCTGAAGGACGCCGGTGCCTCGGACCGCCGCGGCACGGCCGGCTGAGGCGGGTCGGGTGCGAGTCCTCGTCACCGGCGCGGGCGGCCAGCTCGGCCGCGACCTCGTCGACGCGTTCGCCGACCACGAGGTCACCGGGCTGACCCGGGCCGACCTCGACGTCCGCGACGAGGCGGCGGTGACCGACGCCGTCGCCGGGCTGCGGCCGGCGCTGGTCGTGAACGCCGCCGCGTGGACGGACGTCGACGGCTGCGAGGCCGACCCGGACGACGCGCACCGCGCGAACGCGCTGGGCCCGTGGTGGCTGGCCCGGGCCTGCGCGCGGACGGGCGCGACCCTCGTCACCTTCTCGACCGACTACGTCTTCGGCGGGACCGCGCCGTCCGGACCGGACGGCGCCCCGCGCGGCTGGACCGAGCAGGACCCGACGGGGCCGCTCGGCGCGTACGGCCGGAGCAAGCTGGCGGGCGAGGCGCTGGTCCGCGAGGCCCTGGACGCCCACCACATCGTCCGGACCGCGTGGGTCAGCGGCGCCCGCGGCCGGAACTTCGTCCGCACGATGCTGCGACTCGCGGACGAGGGCGGACCGGTCCGCATCGTCGACGATCAGATCGGATCCCCGACGACCACGCGGGACCTCGCGGCGGCGGTCCGCCGCCTCGCCGTCTCGGGCCGGTACGGGACCGTCCACCTCGTGAACGAGGGGCGGTGCTCGTGGCACGAGCTGGCGGCCGCCGTGTTCGAGGCCGCCGGACGGACGGTCGACCTCGCCCCGCAGTCGACGGCGGAGGCCGCGCGGCCGGCGCCCCGGCCGGCCTGGTCCGTCCTCGACACGACGCACGCCCGGGCCCTCGGGCTGGAGCTGCCGTCGTGGCGCGACGGGCTGGAGCGGCTGCTCGACGAGCTCGGCGCCCGGACCCGATGACGGCGGCCGGCGTCGTCGTCGTCGCGCACCGCTCGCGCGACGACGTCCTCGCGCTGCTCGGCGACCTCGACCCCGCCACGCCCGTGGTCGTCGTCGACGCCGGATCGGAGGACGGGACCGCCGACGCCGTCCGGGCGGCCGGCGCCGACCGGGAGGTCCGCGTCCTCGAGCTGGTGAACGCCGGATACGCACGGGCCGCGAACGCCGGGATCCGCGCGCTGCCGCCCGACGTCGGCTGCGCCGTCGTCGTCAACGCCGACGTGCGTCTGGCGGCCGACGTCCCGGCGCGCCTGGCCGCCGTCCTCGCGGCCCACCCGGACCTCGGCGCCGTCGGACCCCGCGTCCGGTACCCGTCGGGCGCGCCGCAGGCCTCGGCCCGGCGCCTCCCCGGGCTCGGGACGGCCGTCGGGCACGCGCTGCTCGGGTGGTGGTGGGCCGGGAACCCGGCGACCCGGGCCTACCGCGCCGACCCGGTCGGGGCGGTCGGCGCCGAGGGCGTCGTGGACGTCGACTGGGTCTCGGGCTGCGCGGTGGCGCTGCGCCGCGGGGCCGTGGTCGCCGTCGGCGGGTTCGACCCCGGCTACCCCCTGTTCGTCGAGGACGTCGACCTCTGCGACCGGCTCGCGGCCGCGGGGTGGCGGGTCGGTCTGGCCCCGGACGTCGTCGTCACCCACCGGGTCGGCGGTGCGACGGTCGGACGGCCGCTCCGGGCCCGCCTCGCCCACGCCCGCGGGCTGGAGCGGTTCCTCGCGCAGCGCGTCCCGGCCCCCGCCCGGCCCGGCGTCGTGCTCCTCCGGCCGGCGCTGCTCGGCTGGGCGCTCGCCGTGACGGTCGCCGGCCGGCTGCGCCCGGCGCGCAGCTCGACGGGGGAGCGCCGGGCCCCCGCGGCGGTCGCGCCGTGACCGACGTCGACACCGCGCTCGTCCTGGCCGGGGGCCGGGGGACCCGGCTGCTGCCGCTGACCGCCCGGACACCGAAGCCGATGCTGCCGTTCTGCGGCGCGTCGCTGGTGGCCGGGATGGTCCGACGGCTCGCGCCGCACGGCGTCCGCCACGTGATCCTCGCGGTCGGGGCCGAGGCCGGGCCGTTCGCGCCGCTGGCCGGCGAGGTCGCGACCGACGGTCTCACGGTCGAGGTCGTGACCGAGGAGGTGCCGCTCGACACGGCCGGCGGGGCCCGGCTGGCGCTGCGCGGGCTGGACCGGCCCGTGCTGGTCCTGAACGGCGACGTCCTGACCGACCTCGACGTCGGGTCGGTGCTGGCGCGGCACCACGCCGAGGCGGCCGACGCGACCCTGGCCCTCACCCGGGTCGTCGACACCTCGACGTTCGGCGTCTGCCTCCTCGACGGCGTCCGCATCACCGGGTTCGTCGAGAAGCCACCGCCGGGCACGCTGCCCGGCCACGACACGGTGAACGCCGGGACGTACGTCCTCGGCCCCGGCGTGCTCGACGGCTTCCCCGACGGTCCGCTCAGCTTCGAGCGGACCGTGTTCCCCGGCCTCCTCGCCGCCGGCCGGCGCCTCGTCGGTCACGTCGCCGAGGGGGTCTGGAGCGACCTCGGCACCCCCGAGCGCCTGCTGGACGGACAGCGGACCGTCCTCGACGGCGGGGTGGCCTGGCCGCCGCTGGCCGACCTGCCCGCCGATGCGGGCGGGGTCCGGGTCGGCGCCGGCGCCGAGGTGGCGCCGGACGCCGTCCTGCGCGGGCCGGTCGTGCTCGGGGCCGGGGTCCGGGTCGCCGCCGGTGCCGTCGTCGGGCCGTACGCGGTCATGGCGCCCGGGGCCACGGTGGGGGCGGGGGCCCGGGTCGCCGACGCCGCGGTGGGACCGCGGACCGCGATCGGGGCCGGCGCGGCCGTGACCCGGGCGCTGCTCGGCGCGGACGTCGAGGTGGCGCCGGGCGCGGTCGTCGCGGACCTCGCCGTCGTCGGGGACGGGGAGCGGGTGGCGGCGTGAGCGGACCGGACCGCGGGGGCGCGGCCGCCCCGCCGTCGGTCACCGCCGTCGTGGTGGCCTGGGACGACGCCGCCGACGTCGGCGCCTGCCTGGCGGCGCTCGACGCGCAGGACCATCCGGCGCTGGACGTCGTCGTGGTCGACAACGGCAGCACCGACGGGACGGCCGACGTCGTCGCGGCCGCCCTGGCCGGGCCGCTGCGCCACCCGGCCCGGCTGCACCGTCACGACCGCAACCTCGGGCTCTGCGCCGCGGTGAACGCGGTCCTCGCGGGGCCGACCGGGGCGGCCGTGCTGCTCGTCAACCCCGACGCGGTGCTCGCACCGGACTGCGCGCGCCGCCTGGCCGAGGTCCTCGCGGCGCATCCCGACTGCGGCTCGGTCCAGCCGCGCCTGCTCCGACCCGCGGACGGCGGGCCGGACCGCATCGACACGACCGGGCATCTGCGGACGCGGCTGCGGCTCGTCCTGAACCGGGGGCAGGGCCGGCCCGCCGCCGCGCACGCGCCGCCGGCCGGCGAGGTCGACGGCGTCTCCGGCGCGGCGGTCCTGCACCGGCGGGCCATGCTCGACGACGTCGCCCGGCACGACGGCGGGCGGACGGAGTGGCTGACCGAGGACCTCGTCGCCTACTTCGAGGACGTCGAGCTGGACCTCCGGGCGCGGCTGCGGGGCTGGACCGCCCGGTACGCGCCGGAGGCGGTCGGCCGCCATGCCCGGGCCGGCCGGGCGCGCCGCCGGCCGCGCGGCGTGCACGTGCTGAACGTCGCGAACCACCTGCTGGTCACCATCGGGCACGAGCCGCCCCGGGCGCTGGCGCGCGACCTCCCGCTGGTGCTGCCGGTCCTGGTGCTCCGGCTGGTCGCCGCGGCGGTCCGACGTCCGGCCGCGGTCCCGGCCGTGCTGCGGCGCCTGCGGCTGCTGCCGCGGGCGATCCGACGGGGGAGGGCCGACCGGGCCCGCGCGACGCCGGCGGGGCGGGCGGCCCTCGCCGCGTTCTCCCCGCTCCCGGACGGGTGGCTCGGTGACGCCGTCCGGCGCGCCCGCCCCTGATCCGGCCCGTCCCCCGGTCGCCCCCTCGGACGTCCCCCGGGACGGGACGGGGGCGGCGCCGCGCGCCGCCCCCGTCCCGGATCCGGATCCGTCAGCTGAAGGTCGTGACCCTCGCGACGAAGTACAGCACGAACACGGCCGCGAGCACGTACATCGGCGCGCCGACCTCCTTGCCCCGGCCCCGCGCCAGCATCAGCACCGGGTAGAGGATGAGACCGAACGCGATGCCGTACGCGATGTTGTAGGTCAGCGGCATGATGATGAACGTCGCGAACGCCGGGACGGAGATCTCCCAGCGGTCCCAGGCCAGCTCGCCGAGCGGGCGGGCCATCATCAGCCCGACCAGCACGAGCGCCGCCGTCGTGACCTCGCGGTGGTCGAGGATCGAGAAGATCAGCGGCTCGAGGAACAGCATCGCGACGAACAGCAGCGACGTCACGACCGAGGAGAACCCGGTCCGACCGCCGGCGCCGACACCGGCCGACGACTCGATGTACGACGTCGTCGTCGAGGTCCCGAGCGCCGCGCCGGCCATCGTCGCCACCGCGTCCGAGACGAGCGGGCGGTTGCCGTTCGGGATCTCACCCTCGGGGGTGAGCATCCCGCCCTGCTTCGTGACGGCGATCAGCGTGCCCGCCGTGTCGAAGAAGTCGACGAACAGCATCGCGAACACGACCAGCGCCAGGTCCAGCGAGAGGAGCTCGCCGAAGTTGGCGAACGCGACGCCGAGGGTGGCGCTCATGTCGGGGAACCCGCCGACGACCGCCTCGGGCGCACCGATGAACCCGACCGCGATGCCGACGACGGTCGTCGCGACGATGCCGTACAGGACGGCGCCGCGGATCCCGCGGGCCAGCAGGACGGCCGTGGCGACGATGCCGAACAGCGCCAGCTGGACCTTCGTGCTGCCGAGGTCGCCGAGGGTGACCAGCGTCACCGGCTCGTCGGCGATGATGCCGCCCTCCTTCAGGCCGATGAACGCGATGAACAGCCCGATGCCGGCGCCCACCGCCAGCTTCAGCTGCTGCGGGATGGCGTTGATGACCGCCCGGCGCAGCCCGGTGAGGGCGAGGATCAGGAAGATCAGCCCCGAGACGAACGTCCCGGCCAGCGCCGTCTCCCACGGGATGCCGAGGCCGAGGACCACCGTGTACGCGAAGAACGCGTTGAGGCCCATGCCGGGCGCCTGCGCGATCGGCAGGCGGCCGTACAGGCCCATGATCATCGTGCCGAGGGCGGCCGCGAGGCAGGTCGCCCCGAACACGGCGCCGAACGGCATGCCGGCGTCCGACAGGATGATCGGGTTCAGGGCGACGATGTAGGCCATCGCCAGGAACGTCGTGAGGCCGGCGAGGGCCTCCGTGCGCAGGTCGGTGCCGTGCTTCGCGAACTCGAAGTACCGCGCGATGGCGCCACCGTCCGTGGTCGCCTGGGTGCTGCTGCTCACATTCCCCTCCGGGGTCGTCCCGTCCGGAGGAACGGCGGAACCGCGCCGACCGGACGGGGGGCGGGGCGACGGGTCTCCTGCGGCGGACTCCCGGACCCCGCCACGACCGTCACCGGTGCCGGGGTGGTCCCGGCACGGCGGACGCTAGGCGGCGGGACCGCCCGAGCCGTGGAGGTCCCGCCACCCGGGTCGTCCGGCCGCGACGGCCGCGTCCACGGGCCACCTCACCGGGTCGAGAGCACCTCGTCGGGGTCGCCGGGACCCCGCGGCGACGGTGCCGCCGCGGGGTGGCCGACGGCGACCAGTCCGAGCGGTTCCCACGTCGCCGGCAGGTCGAGGACGTCCCGGACCGTGTCGGGCGTGAAGACCCCCGCCGAGACCCAGGCGGCGCCCAGCCCGTCGGCGGCCAGCGAGACCAGCGCCGCCTCGAGCGCGGCCCCCCCGGCCAGCACGAACAGGTCGCGCTCCGCCCGGGCCCGCCGCGGGTCCGGGTAGGCGTGGGCGCCGGCGAGGTCGACGAACGCGGCCAGCAGCTCCGGCGCCGCGCGGAGGACGGCGTCGGACCGGGCCAGCCGCCGCCCGATCGCGGCGCCGTCCAGACCGTCGCCGTCGAGGTCCGCCCGCCAGTCCTCGGCCATCGCGTCGAGGAGCCGCGCCCGCGTCGCCGGCAGCAGCCGGACCAGCCGCCACGGCCGCGTGTGGTGCGGGGCGGGCGCGGTCGCCGCCGCGACGGCCGCCCGCGCCAGCGCCGCCGGGGGTACGGGCGCGTCGGGCGCGAAGGACCGGACGGTCCGCCGGCCGGCCAGTCCGGCCCGGACCGCGGTCGCCCCGCCGACCCGGAACTCGTCCTCGTCCTCGGGGCGGACGAGGTCGCGGCCGGTCCCGGCCGGTCCGTCCGGCAGGCCCCGGACCAGGACGAACGGCGCGCCGCCGGCCTTCGTCCGGACGAGGTCCGCCGCGCCGGCGACCTCGTCCGCCACCGCGGCGACGGTGACCTCGAGGGGGCGGCCGTCGAGGTCGCGCCCGCCGCGCTCGTCGCGCAGCGCCGCCGTCCCGGCCACGCCGAGCGCGACGTCGGTCTGCCCGAGCCGCCAGGGTCGGCCGAACGTGTCGGTCACGACGACCCCGACGTCCCGGCCGGTCCGGTCCCGCAGCGCCGTGCGGAGGGCCGCGGCGCTGGCGTCGGGGTCCGTCGGCAGGTCGAGCCAGTCCCCGCCGGCGTTGGACCGGTCGATCCCGCCGTTCGCGGCGACGAACCCGTGCGGGGTCCGGGTCACGAGCACGCGCGGCCCGTCGACGACGATCGCGGCCGCGCGGTCGCGGGCCAGCGCCCGGGTCGCGGCGTCGGGATCGGCGGCCGCCCCCTCGGGCGGTGGGAGGACCGCGTCCTCGACGCGCGCGACGACCTTCGACGCGACGCAGACCACGTCCCCGTCCGCCAGCGCCGTCCCGGCGGCCGCGACCGTGGCCAGCAGGACCGCGGCGAGGTCGTCGCCGGGACGGAACCGGTGCGCCGTCGGCAGTGCGACGACCTCGAGCCGGACGGCGCCGCCGGCGGTCACGGGGTCACCCCGGCCACGGCGAGGCAGGTCCGCGCCAGCGCGGCCGCGACGTCCGGGTCGTCCATCAGCGTGTCGGTCGCCGCCGTGCGCAGCGGGAGGTCGGCGAGCTCGGCGAGGTCGGCGGCGTCGGCGGTGTCGATCACCCAGCCGTCGAGCAGTCCGCCGTCCCGCCGGGCGCCGTACCACCGCGCGACGCCGGCCGCCGACGTCACGGCGCCGACCGCGGGCAGGAGCCGGTCCGCCATGCCGCGAACGACGCGACCGCCGATCACGGGGGAGACCCCGACGACCGGGGCGGGGGTCGCGGCGAGGGCGGCGGTGACCCCGGGGACGGCGAGGACCGGACCGATCGAGACGACCGGGTTCGACGGCGCGACGAGCACCGCCTCGGCCGTGGCGAGGGCCTCGACCACCCCGGGGGCCGGTGTCGCCGCGTCGGCCCCGGCGAACGTGACGGCCGCGACGTCCGCGCCGGCCCGCTCGCGGACCCACCACTCCTGGAAGTGGAGGTCCCGGCCGTCGACGGTCCGGATGCGGGTCGTGACGGGGTCGTCGGTCACGGGCAGCAGCGTCAGCCCGAGGCCGTGGGCCCGGGCGACGTCGGCGGTGACCGCCGAGAGCGTCGCGCCCGCCGCGAGCCGTCCGGTCCGGTGGAGGTGGAGCGCGAGGTCCCGGTCGCCGAGCGTGAACCACGGCGCGTCGCCGAGCCGGGTCAGCTCGTCGCGGACGGTGAACCGCTCGTCGGCGCGGCCCCACTGCTGGACCGGGTGGACCAGCCCGGCCAGGGTGTAGGTGATGGAGTCGAGGTCCGGGCAGATCCGGAGCCCGTGGAGCGTGACGTCGTCGCCGACGTTGACGACGGCGGTGACCCGCTCCGGGGGGACGACGCGGAGCAGGCCGCGGAGGAACCGCGCGGCGCCGACCCCGCCGGCGAGGACGGTCAGCATCGGCGGCCCTGCGTACGGACGAACGTCCGTATGCTACGGACGGGTCCCGGGAGCCCCCTAGCGTGCCGCCCGACGTCCCGGACGCCGAGGGTCGACCGAGGAGGCCTCCGCATGGGCGAGGTGCACTGGCGCGAGCTGTACCGCGAGGTCGTCGACACCGGCCTCTGCACGGGGTGCGCCGCCTGTGTGATGGCCTGCCCCCGTGACGTCCTCGGCTACACGGACGACTACTTCCCCGTCCAGGTCGGGGAGGGTATGGGCAAGGACGAGTGCGTCATCGGGGACCGGGGCTGCGACATCTGCACCCGGGCCTGCCCCCGGTTCCGGGCCTGGGAGAGCGAGCTCGACGAGACCCTGTTCGGCCGGGTCCGCGGGGCCGACGAGGTCTCGGGCGTGGCCCGGTCCATCCTGCTGGCCCGGACGACCGACGCCGCCATCGCGGAGGTCGGGCAGGACGGCGGGCTCGTCTCGGCGCTCCTGGTCTGGGGGCTGCGGGAGGGCCGGATCGAGGGCGCGCTGACGTCGCGCATCGAGGACTCGGGTCGGGGGCCGTTCGACGTCGTCCCGACGGTCGTGACCACGCGGGAGGAGGTCCTCGCCGCCGCCGGCTCGCGGTACACCTACGCGGCGACCCCGCTGGCGATGGCCGAGGCCGAGGAGCGGGGGCTGAAGGAGCTCGCGCTCGTGGGGATGTCCTGCCAGGCCTCGATCAACGCCAGCCTGCCGGCCCGGAAGGTGAACAAGTACGCGCGCCGCATCGCGCTGACCCTCGGGCTCCTCTGCTCGAAGACGTTCACCTACGAGGGCCAGCGGCAGGTGCTGGCGGACCACGGCATCGACATCGCCGACGTCGTCAAGATCAACATCAAGGGCGTGTTCCAGGTCTGGACCCGCGACGGCGGCTACACCGAGATCCCCCTGAAGCTGTTCCACCCGTACACGCGGGAGGGGTGCCGGCTCTGCCCGGACTTCGCGGCCCAGCACGCCGACATCTCCTGCGGCGGCATCGGGGCGGACGACAACTGGACGTTGGCGGTCGTCCGGACGGCCCGGGGCGAGGAGTGGATGAAGGGCGTCATCGACGCCGGCCTGGTCGAGGTCCGGCCCGGCGAGGACGACCCGGTCGCCATGGGCCTGCTCGCGAAGCTCTCCACCGTCTCGCGGAAGCGGTGGCCGGCCGACCGCCTGCCCGAGGACCAGCGGGCCCCGGCCCTGCTCCCCGTGGTGTCGTGACCGAGGACGCCGCCCTCGACCCGGCGGTGCTCGCGCGGACGCTGCCGCGCGCGCTGCGCCGGGCCGAGGACGGCCGCGCGCTGACGCGGGCCGAGGCCGCGGCGCTGATGACCGCCCGCGGTGACGACCTCGACCGTCTCGTCGCCGTCGCCGACCGGGTCCGGGCCGCCGCGCCGTGGTACCGCGAGGGCGCGTGGGGTCGGGCGCCGGACGGGCGGCCGCGGATCACCTACTCGCGCAAGGTCTTCGTCCCGCTGACGCACCTCTGCCGCGACGCCTGCGGGTACTGCACCTTCGCCGAGGCGCCCCGGAAGGACGTGCCGGCCTTCCTCGCCCCCGACCGGGTGCTCGAGATCGCGCGGGCCGGTGCGGCCGCGGGCTGCCGTGAGGTGCTGTTCACGCTGGGTGACCGTCCGGAGAAGCGGTGGCCGGCCGCGCGCGAGTGGCTGGACGCCCGCGGGTACGCCACGACCCTCGAGTACCTCCGCGCCGTCGCCATCCTGGTCATCGAGGCGACGGGGCTGATCCCGCACCTGAACCCCGGCCTGATGTCCTGGCAGGAGCTGGCGACGCTCCGGCCGGTCGCCGGGTCGATGGGGATCATGCTCGAGCAGGTCGCCGACCGGCTGCACGAGCGGGGCGGCGCCCACCACCGCGCCCCGACGAAGCGGGCGGCGCCGCGGCTGGCCACCCTCGAGGACGCGGGCCGGCTCGCGATCCCGTTCACGACCGGGATGCTGATCGGGATCGGTGAGCGGCCCGAGGAGCGGGTCGACACGCTGCTGGCCCTGCGCGCGACGCACCGGCGGCACGGGCACCTGCAGGAGGTCATCGTCCAGAACTTCCGGGCGAAGCCCGGCACCGCGATGCACGCCCATCCCGAGCCGGACTCCGACGACCTGGTCGCGTCCGTGGCGGCCGCACGGGTCCTGCTGGGGCCGACCGTCCACCTGCAGGCGCCGCCGAACCTCTCGCCGCGCGACTTGCCCCGGCTGCTCGCCGCCGGCATCGACGACTGGGGCGGCGTCTCGCCGATCACCCCGGACCACGTGAACCCCGAGGCGCCGTGGCCGCAGCTGGAGCGGCTGGCCGCCGTCACCGCCGAGGCCGGCTTCGCCCTGGTCGAGCGGCTGACCGCGTACCCCGAGTACGTCACGACGCCCGACCCGTGGCTCGCGGGCCGGATGCGCGCCCCCGTCGCGGCGCTGGCCGGCCCCGACGGCCTCGCGGACCCGTCGACGCGTCCCGTCGGCGTGCCGTGGCAGGACCCGGTCGTCGCGCCGCACGGGATGTCGGCCGCGATGCGCGGGGTCGTGGAGGCGGCCGAGGGCGCGGAGGCCGGGACGGCGGCCGACGGGCGCAACGCCCGCTCCGCGGCCGCCGAGGACGCCGTGCACCGGGCCGTGTTCGGTGACGTCCACGCGGTCGCGGCCGACGTGCTCGGGTCCGATCCGGCGGGGGCGGCGGTGGTGCGGCCGGAGGCGCCACCGCGGTCGCGGATCCGCCGTGACGTCGCGGCCGCGCTGGCCCGGGCCGCCCGCGGGACGGTCCTCGACGACGCCGAGGCCCTGCTGCTGCTCACGACCACGGGCGTCGAGCTCGCGGCGCTGGCGCGCACGGCCGACGAGGTCCGGGCCGAGCGCGTCGGCCCCGAGGTCACCTACGTCGTCAACCGGAACATCAACGCGACGAACGTCTGCTACGTCGGCTGCCGGTTCTGCGCCTTCGCCCAGCGCCGCGACGACCCCGACGCGTACACGCTGTCGCTCGAGGAGGTCGCCGACCGCGCCGAGGAGGCGTGGCGCGCCGGCGCGACCGAGGTCTGCATCCAGTCCGGCATCCACCCGGACCTCCCGGGCGATCACGCCTTCGCGATCCTCGACGCGGTGAAGGGTCGCGTGCCGGACCTCCACGTCCACGCCTTCAGCCCGATGGAGGTCGTGATGGGCGCGACGCGGCTGGGCGTCGGCGTCCGCGAGTGGCTGGAGGAGGCGCGGCGGCACGGGCTCGGCTCGATCCCCGGCACCGCGGCCGAGATCCTCGACGACGAGGTCCGGTGGGTGCTGACGAAGGGGAAGCTGCCGGCGGCGCAGTGGGTCGAGGTCGTCACGACCGCGCACGCGCTCGGCATCCCGTCGACGTCGACCATGATGTACGGCCACGTCGACGCGCCGCGGCACTGGGTCGCCCACCTGAAGCTGCTCCGCCGCATCCAGGAGGACACCGGCGGGTTCACCGAGTTCGTCCCGCTCCCGTTCGTCCACCAGCTGGCCCCTATCTACCTCGCCGGCGTCGCCCGACCGGGCTCGACGTTCGAGGAGGACCGCCGGGTCCACGCCCTGGCCCGGCTGCTGCTGGCCGGGGCGATCGACCACGTGCAGCTCTCCTGGGTGAAGCTCGGCCTCGAGAACTCCGGGCCGCTGCTGGAGGGCGGCTGCGACGACCTCGGCGGGACGCTGATGGAGGAGACGATCTCGCGGATGGCGGGGTCGTCCCACGGCGTGCGGCAGACCCCGGAGGCGCTGGAGGCGGCCGCCGCGGCCGTCGGCCGGCCGGCCCGGCAGCGCCTGACGGACTACTCCCCGGCCCCGCCGCGGCGGATCCCGAGCCTCACCGGAACCTCCACAGATAGCTTGACATAACCTCCACACGGTGGCACGCTGCCACCCGTCGCCCCGCCGTCCGCGGACGCCGGCCGGGGGGTGCCGTGGAGGTGCCGTGGCCAGCGCCGTCCTGCCCCGCACCGCGGTCGCCGACGTCGCGCCCGAGGACCTCCTCGTGGCCGCGGCCGCCGGCGACGAGGCCGCCTTCGCGGCCCTCGTCCACGCCTTCCGGCCCCGCGTCGTCCGGACCGCCGAGCGGGTCCTCCGCGACCCCGCGATGGCCGAGGAGGTCGCGCAGGAGGTCCTGACCGAGGTCTGGCGGAAGGCGGACCGGTTCGACCCCGCGCGGGGCAGCGTGGCCGCCTGGGTCGCGACCCTGGCCCGCCGGCGGGCCGTGGACCGCGTCCGCAGCGAGCAGGCCGGCCGGGACCGCGACGACCGGGTCGCCCGGCGCAGCCAGGACCGGGACCGCGACGTCGTCGCGGAGGAGGTCGAGCTCCGGCTCGAGCACTGGCAGGTCCGGCGCGCCCTCGCCGGCCTCAGCGACCGCCAGCGCGAGGCGATCGAACTGGCCTACTTCGCCGGCCACACCTACCGGGACGTCGCCCGGGTCCTCGGGATCCCCGAGGGGACCGCGAAGTCCCGCCTCCGCGACGGGCTCCTCCGGCTGCGCGAGGCCCTCGACGCCCTCGCCTGACGACCCCCCCACCCGACCACCACCGGTGGTGGTCGGGACCGGTCGTCCTCCCCACCCCTCGCGGGTCCCGACTTGACACCCCCGTGCGGCGCGGCAGAATCACACCCGTGGAGTTCCACGGTCGTCGTCCCCCCGCACAGGAGTCCCCGTTGCGCACCGACCCCGCCCTCGCCGGCCTCGCCGCCGGCGGTCCCGGCATCGACGCGGAGGAGGACCGCGACTGGATGCTCGAGGCGCGCTGCCTCGACGCCGATCCCGAGGCGTTCTTCCCCGAGAAGGGCGGCTCGACACGCGAGGCGAAGCGCATCTGCGCCGCCTGCCCGGTCCGGGCCGAGTGCCTCGACTACGCGCTCCGCAACGACGAGCGGTTCGGCATCTGGGGCGGCCTCTCCGAGCGGGAGCGCCGCCGCGCCAAGCGCGTGACCGGGCTGCGCAGCACCCGCCTCTCGGCCTGACGGCCGCCCGCGCGGCCCCCGGGCCGCGGGCGCCCCGCCGCTAGCGTCCGGGCCGGTCCACGGTCGGGCAGGGCGACGGGGAGCGCGTCAACGTGCAGGACGTGCCCCGCGTCGTCGCGATCCTCGTCACCCACGGCGGTGCGCCCGAGCTCCCGGAGGCCGTCGCGGCCCTCGCGGCCCAGACCCATCCGCACGTCGAGGCGCTGGCCGTCGACAACGCCAGCACCGACGGGACGCGGACCCTCCTCGCGGAATGGCTCGGACCCGACCGGGTCGTCACGGCCGACGTCGACCTCGGGTTCGCCGGCGGTGTGGCGCTGGGGCTCGACGCCCTCGCGGCCCGGGACGCCCGGGCCGGCCGGACCCCGGAGGAGGCCGACGACGACCTCGTCCTCCTGCTGCACGACGACCTGGTCCTCGCGCCCGACGCGGTGGCGCACCTGGCCGCGGCGCTGGCGGCGGACCCCCGGGTCGCCGTCGTCGGGCCGAAGCTGCGGTGGCGCGATCCCGCGGACGGGCTGCAGGCGGTCGGGGCCACGATCGACCTGACCGGCCGCGTCGACGACGGGCTGGACCCCGACGAGCGCGACCAGGGCCAGCACGACGAGCGCGGTCGCGTCCTGTTCGTCGGGACGCCGGGGATGCTCGTCCGCCGCCGCGTCCTGGCCGAGCTCGGCGGGCTCGACCCGCGCACCCACGCGTTCCGCGAGGACCTCGACCTCTGCTGGCGCGCGGCCCTGGCCGGCCACGACGTCGAGGTCGTCCCGGCCGCGGTCGGCGTCCACGGCGCGCTCGGCGCCGAGCACCTCCGCGGCGGCAGCGTCGCCGAGCTCGGCCCCCGGTTCCTGGCCGAGCGGAACACGCTCGCCGCGCTGCTGATCAACCACGGCCGGGCCCGGCTGGCGGTGGTCCTGCCGCTGGCCGTCGTCGTCGGCGTCGCGAAGACGCTCGGGTTCCTGCTGACGCGGCGCATCGGCGACGCCCGGGACACGCTGGCCGCCTGGGGCTGGAACGTCCTGCACCTGCCCGGGACGCTCCGGCGCCGGTGGCGGGTCCAGCGCGGGCGCCGCCGCACCGACGCCGAGCTGGCCCCGCTGTTCGGCCGCATCACCGCCCGGTTCCGCGCCTACCTCGAGGCCCTTGCCGACCGCCTCGCCGGCGACGTCCCGCTGCCGGGCGAGGAGCCCCCCGCCGAGCCGGCGCCCGCACCGGACGCCGGCCCCGGCCGGGCCGGGCGCATCCGCCGCCTGATCGCGGCCGCGCCGGCCCGGGCCGTCGGGCTGCCCCTCGCCCTCCTCGTCCTCGTCGGGCTCCGCGACGTCCTCGGGCCCGGCCCCGTCCGCGGCGGGGACCTCGTCCCGCTGCCGGCCGGGGAGGGGCTCATCGCCCGCCACCTCGCGGCCTGGCAGGACACCGGCATGACGCTGAGCGCGCTGGACCCGTCCCCGGTCCAGCTGGTCGTCGGGCTGGTGCAGTGGCTGCTGCCCGGACCCGACGGGCTGGTCCCGCGGGCGCTGCTGCTCCTGCCGCCGTTCCTCGCCTGGGTCCTGGCGCTCCGCGCCGCCGCCGGCGTCACCCGCCGGCCCGCGGTCCGCGTCGCGCTGGCCTCGCTGTACGTGGCGTCGCCGCCGGCGCTGGCGGCCGTGCGCGAGGGCGACCTCGCGGCGCTGACCGTCCTCGTCGCCGCACCCCTCCTCGTCGTGCTGCTGCGGACCGTCCTCGACCCGGGAGCCGGCGTCGTCGCCGTGTGGCGACGGCTCGCGACCGCGGTCGTCGTCGTGGCCGTCCTCGTCGCGGCGGTCCCGGTGCTCGCCCCGCTCGTCCCGCTGCTCGTCGCCGCCGGCGTCGGTCACGCCGTCGTGGCGGTCCCGGCGGGCCGGTGGCGGCGGACCCTCGCGGTCCGGTCGGTCCTGCTCGGGATCCTCCCGGTCGCGCTGCTGGGGCCGTGGCTGCTGGCCCTGCCCGACGTCCTCCGCGCCGCGACGCGGGCCACCGCCCCGGCCCGGGGCGGTCATCCGCTGGCGTGGGTCGCGCTGGTGCCGGGCGGGACCGACGTCGTCACGTCCGGGCCGACGGCCCTCGCCCTCGGTGCGGCGCTCGTCGTGGCCGCGGTCGTCGGCGCGGTGCTCCGCGTCGCGGTCGCGCCCCGCTCGACGGTCGCGCTCACCGGCGTGCTGCTCGGCGCACCGGTCCTGGCCTGGGCGCTCGACCGCGCGGGCTGGGACGTGCGGCCCGGGCCGCTGCTCCTCCCCGCGGCGGGCGCGGCGCTGCTGCTGGCCGGGTCGGCGACGACGCTGCTGCCGGCGGTCCTCCGCGACCACCCCTTCGGATGGCGTCAGGTCGGGACCGCCGCGGTCACCGCCGCCGTCGTCGTCGCCGGGGCGGCCGGGCCCGTCCTCCACGCCGTGGCCGGCGCGCCGGGCCTCGCGCGCGAGCCCGCCGTCCCGCCGTTCGTCGCGACCCTCGGTGCGGTGCCCCCGGCCCGGGTGCTCGTCCTCGGCGCGACCCCCACCGGCGTCGCGTGGGAGGTCGTGCCGGCCACGGGCCCCGACCTCGCCGCGCTCGGCACGCGGCACGATCCGGCGACGGCCGCGCTGGTCGACGCCGCCGTCGCCGACGTCCTCGCCGCCGCCGACCCGCGGGCGGCCGCCCGTCTCGGCCGGCTCGGCATCGGCGTCGTCGTCGTGCCGCCCGGCGCCGAGGACCCGGCGCTCGACGCGGTGCTCCGCGCCCAGGTCGACCTCGACCCGCTGCCCAGCATCGGCGGCCGCATCGCCCGCGTCGTCGGGGCCGTCCCCGTCGCGGCCGTCGCGACGGGGGCGACCAGCACGGACCGCGTGCCGGACCCGACGACCCCGCCGCGGGTCCCGGTCGCGGCCCTCGTCCCCGCCGGCGCGGCCGTGCTCCGGGGGGACACGGGCCCCGGCGGGGACCTCCTCGTCGCGGTCCCCGCCACCGCCGCCCCGACCGTCCTGGTCGACGGCGCCGCCCGCCCGATCCTCGTCGACGACGGTCTGATCCGGATCCCCGGCGTCCCCGCCGGCCTCCCCGCCGAGGTCCGTCTGCCGGACCGTCCCGAGCGGACGACGTGGCTGCTGCTGCAGGGGCTGGTGCTGCTCGCGGTCGTCTCGGTCGGGGCCCGACCGCCCCGGGTCGCCGTCCGGGCCGCGGCCCGGCGTCGCGCGGCGGAGGTCGCGCCGTGAACCCCGCCCGCGTCCTCCTCGCCGCGGGGACCGCGGTCGTGCTCGCCGCGCTCGCGGTCCTCGGTGCGGTCCTGCCCGCCGTCGAGGGCGGACGTCCCGACGGGGTCGTCCTCCCGGCGGTCGCCGGCGGGTCCGTCTGCCCCCTCGGGGACACCGCCGACGGCGCGGCGCTGGACCTCGTCCTCGCGGCCCCCGGCGCCGCCGGGGCCGCGACCGCGACCGCCACCGACGCCCGCGCCACCGTCGTCGTCCTGGGCGACCGTCCGGGCCGCGCGGCCCCGGCCCCGCTGTCGCCCGGTGCGGTCGCGGTCGTCCCGGTCGACGTCGCGGCCGGTGGGACGACCTGGGTCGGCTGGGCCGACGCCCCCGTGGTCGCCTGGCGCGAGTGGCGCCGTCCGGCCGCCCCGGGGCTGCCCCGCGGCCGGGGCGTCGGCGCCTGCGTCGGCGCCGAGGCGACGACGTGGCACGTCGTCGGGCTCCGGACCGACGGCGGCTCCGAGGCCGTGCTGCGGTTCGCGAACCCGTACGCGGTCGACGCGACGCTGGCGGTGACGCTCGTCACGACCGAGGGCGCGGTCGCGCCGATCGCGCTCCAGAACCTCTCCGTCCCGGCCGCGGGCACCGCGGAGCTCCGCGTCAACGACCACGTCCCCGAGCGGCCGGACGTCGCGGCGATCGTCCGGGTGACCGCCGGCCGGGCCGCGGTCGAGGGGCTGCAGCTCGCGCTGGCCGGTGTCGGCGGCGTCGACGGCGTCGCCCTCGTCCCGGCCGCGACCGCGCCGGCCCCGGCCTGGACGCTGCCCTGGGTCCCCGGGGGGGACGGCACCGCGACCACCGCCTGGGCCTGGGTCCTGAACCCGTCGGAGCGGGACGTCGAGCTCGAGGTCACCGTCCACGGTGCGGACGGACCCGAGCTCCCCCCCGGCGCCGAGGCCGTCGTCGTCCCGGCCGGCCGGCTCGTCCGCGTCGACGCCGCCGAGCTGGTGCCGGCGGGGGCGGACGCGGTGGGGGTCACCCTGCGGTCACCGACGGACCCGGTGGTGGTCGGGGGCGGCCTCGTCGTCGATCCCGGGGACCCGGCCGGATCCGGCATCGCGGCGCTCCCCGCCGTGCCGGCCGGCGACCGCGGCTGGCTCCTCGCCGGTCGTCAGGGCGAGGACCGGACCACGACGGTCCGGCTCGTGAACGTCGACGCCGAGGACGCCACCGTCGCGCTGGAGCTGCGCGCCCCGGGCGGCGCGGTCCGGGCGCTCCCGCGGGTCGCCGTCCCCGCCGGGGCGATGCGGTCGGTGCCCGTCCCGGTCGACCCGGGGGCCGGCTGGGCGCTCGAGGTCGTGGCGGACGGCGAGCTCGTCGCGGCCGTCACCGGACGGGGGAGCGGGGCGCCCGAGCCGGTCGCCGCGGCCGGCGTGCCGTCCGCGGCGTGGCGGAGCGGCGGGTCGGGGCTGGTCGACGTCCGGCGCGACGGCTGGACCCTGACGCCGGCGGGCTAGTCGGACCGGGGGACCGGGCCGCCGTGGCGGCTCAGCCCCAGCCGAGCTCGTCGAGCCGGTCGTCGTCGATGCCGAAGTGGTGCGCGACCTCGTGGATGACCGTGTGCCGCACCAGGTCGGAGAGGTCGCGGCGGTTCCGGGCCCGGGCCTCGAGCGGCCGGCGGTACAGCGTGATCCGGTCCGGGTGGAGCGGCGGGTGCAGCGGATCCCGCTCCGGCCGCGGCACGCCCTCGTACAGGCCGAGCAGGACCTCGTCCCCCGCGCCGATCGGGTCCGGCGGCGGGACGTCCTCGACCCGGACCTGGACGTGCTCGAGGTAGGGGAGGAAGCCGCGGGGCAGCCCGGCCAGCGCGTCGTCGACGAGTCGGACGAACCGCTCGGCGCTGGTCGCGCGGGCGCCGTCCACCGGCCGCCGGCGGCGGTCGACGTCGCGGCGCCGATGCCGGGCGTGGCGGTCGCGCATGCGGCGGACGCTACCGGTGCGCCGTCCGGGGCGACCGGCGGCCGCGCGTCCTTGCCGAACCACAACGGTGCCGTTTAGCGTCGGCGCGTGCGTCCGTCGTCCTCGGCTCCCGTCGTCGCCGCCCCCGGGGCGGTGATGCGCCGCTGCGTCCGTCCCGCCTGCGGTCGCACCGCCGTGGTGACGCTGCGGTTCGACTACGCCGCCCGCGAGGTCACCATCGACCCGTTGGCGGCCCGGTCCGGCCCCGAGGCGTACGACCTCTGCGTCCGACATGCGGCGCGCTCCGGGGCCCCCACCGGGTGGTCCCTGCGCGACCGCGCCCCGTCGCGGGGCCCCGCGACGGAGCCGGCACCACCGGTCGGCCCACCGGCGGATCACGGCGTGGACCGCCTCGCGGCCGCGCTGTGCGCCGTCCCGGGGGCCGTCTCCGAGGACGTCCCCGACGCCGTCCCGTCGGGGGCCGACCGGTCGGTGCCCACACGCCTCCGCGACCTGCTCGGCGCGACCGGCCCCGCGCCGGCACCGGTCGCCGGACCCGGGCCGACGCCGGCCCCCGTGCCGGCGCCGGCCCCGTCCGCCGGGTCCGCCGTCGACGGGGCTCCGCGGGTCGCGCGGGCGCTCCGTCTCACGCCGGATCCGCGTCCGGACGTGTGGTGCGCCGACCTCGTGCCGGCCGGGCCGGCGGACGCCCACCGTTAGGCTCACCGCCGCCCTCACGGGCGCGCGGACCGGACGGGGTGCGGGTGGCTGACGGCGACGCGGCGGTCCTCGGCCGGATCGTGAAGGCGTACGACGTCCGCGGCCGCGACGACGAGCTGACCCCCGCGGTGGCCGCGGCCCTCGGCGACGCCGTCGCCCGCGAGCTCGCGGAGCCCGGCGGCGAGCTGCTCGTCGGACGAGACATGCGGCCCTCGTCCCCGGCCCTGGCCGCCGCGTTCGCGGACGCGGTCCGCCGCGCCGGCGTCGGCGTGGTCGACCTCGGGCTGGTCTCGACCGACGCGGTGACGTTCGCCTCGGGCGAGCTGGGACTGCCCGGCGCCATGTTCACCGCGAGCCACAACCCCGCCGGGTGGAACGGGCTGAAGCTCTGCCGCGCCGGCGCCGTCCCCGTCGCCATCGACACCGGCCTCGCCGCCGTCCGGGACCGGGCCGCGACGGGTCCCGGGCCGGCCGACCCGCGTCCCGGCGGCCACCGCGTCCTCGACGTCATGCCGCGGTTCGCCGCCCACGTCCGGGGCTTCGTCGACACCGCCCGCCTCGCGGGGCTGCGGGTCGCCGTGGACGCGGGCAACGGCATGGGCGGGCTGGTCTGGCCGGCCGTGACCGACGGGCTCGGCATCGGGACCGTGCCGCTGTTCCTCGAGCTGGACGGGACGTTCCCGAACCACCCCGCCGACCCGCTCGACCCGGCGAACCTCGCCGATCTGGCGCGGGCGGTCGTCGCCGAGGACTGCGCGGTCGGGCTGGCGTTCGACGGCGACGCCGACCGGATGTTCGCCGTCGACGCGACGGGCGCGCCGGTCGACTCGTCCCTGGTCGGCGCGGTCGTCGCGACGCGGACGCTCGCGCGCGAGCCCGGCGCGACGGTGCTGCACAACGTCGTCTGCTCCCGGGACGTGCCCGAGGCGATCCTCCGCGCCGGCGGGACACCGGTCCGGACCCGGGTCGGGCACTCCTTCATCAAGGCCGAGATGGCCCGGACCGGGGCGGCACTCGGACTGGAGCACTCGGGCCACTACTACTTCCGCGACAACCACCGCGCCGACTCGGGGATCATCGCGGCACTGCTGCTCCTCGAGGCCGTCGCCGAGGCGGGGTCGCTCGCCGCCGCCGTCGCGCCGTTCGCGACCCGCGTCCGGTCCGGCGAGCGCAACCACCGCGTCGCGGATCCGGCCGCCGCGATCGAGGTCGTCGCCGCCGCGTACGCCGACCGGCCCCAGGACCGTCTGGACGGGCTGACCGTCGACCTCGGGCCGGCCTGGTTCAACCTCCGGCCCTCGAACACCGAACCGCTGCTGCGCCTGAACGCCGAGGCGCCCGACCCCGACGCGCTCGCCGCGGTGCTCGCCGACGTCGGCGGGCACCTCGCCGCCGCCTGAGGAGCCACCATGCTCGACGAACGCCTGCTCCGCATCCTCGTCTGCCCCGCCTGCCGGGCCCCGCTCGAGTACAAGGACCGGCGCAAGGTCCTGATCTGCACCGGATGCGGGCACCGCTACGAGGTCCGGGACGGCATCCCGATCCTGCTGCCGCCGACGGCGGCCGAGTCGGACGCCGACGCGGCGGACGCCGACGCCGCCGACGGGGACGTCGACGCCGGGGTCGCCGAGGACTGAGCCCGTCGTCCCCCGTCGCCCGATCCCCCGTGGCGGCGGCGGGGGCGCCGCGGTCCGCTGCACGGGTGCTCGACCTGCTGCTCCCGCCCCGCTGTCTCGCCTGCCGCGTCCGCGCCGACGAGCCGTGGTGCGACGCCTGCCGGGCGGCCGTGCACGAGCTGCCCCCGGGCTGCCCCCGGTGCGCGGGACCGGCCGTCCGGGGGCACCCGTGCTGGCCGCCCTCCGCCCCCGTCGACGCCGTCGTCGCCCGGTACGCGTACGAGGGCCCGGTCGCGGCCGCGATCGTGGCGGCGAAGGTCGGCGGGGCGCACCGCGGCTGGACCGGGCTGGCCGCCGGGCTGGCCCCGCGGCTGGCCGGGGTCGAGGTCGACCTCGTGACCTGGGTCACCACCGTCCCGGCCCGCGTCCGCACCCGCGGCCGTGACCACGCGGCGGTCCTCGCGGCGGCCGTCGCCCCGGTCCTCGGGGCGCCGGTCGTCCGGACGCTCCGCGTCGTCGCGACGTCGGCGCATCCGGAGGACCTGCGCCCCGTGCGCCGCCCGGACGGCGCCCGCGTCGCGGTCGTCGACGACGTGCTGACGACCGGCGCCACCGCGTGGCGGGCCGCCGCCGCGCTGCGGCGGGCCGGGGCGGCGGCGGTGACCGTGGTGGTGCTGGCCCGGGCCGGCGCCCACGCGCTCGGGCCGGATCCGACCCGGACGCCGGTCCGTCCGGCCTGAGACGGCCGACCCGACGCGCCCCGGGCTCGGCCGAGGGGGCGTCCGGGCCCGGCCCGCCGTCGTCGACAGGCGCCTCGACCGGCCGTCGGGCGCGGGGTCCCGCGGCGTACCCTCGCTCGCACCGCCGTCCCGGACCCGGGGGTCCCGATGCTCGACCGTCTGCTGCGCCTCGGTGAGGGGCGCGAGGCGAAGCGGTACCACGCGGTCGTCACCGCGGTCGACGCCGCCGGGCCCGGGATCGAGTCCCTGACCGACGCCGAGCTCCGGGCGCGGACCGACGCCCTCCGCGCCCGGCTGGCCGACGGCGCCACCGCCGACGACGTCCAGGTCGAGGCCTTCGCCGTGGTCCGCGAGGCGGCCTGGCGGGTCCTCGGCCAGCGGCCGTTCGACGTCCAGGTCTTCGGCGCCGCGGTCCTGCACGCCGGGAACATCGCCGAGATGCGGACCGGCGAGGGCAAGACCCTGACCTCGACCATGCCCGTCTACCTCAACGCCCTGACCGGACGCGGCGTCCACGTCGTCACCGTCAACGAGTACCTCGCCCGCCGCGACGCCGAGTGGATGGGCCGGGTGCACGCCTTCCTCGGGCTCGAGGTCGGCGTCGTCGTCTCGGGCCAGTCCCAGGACGAGAAGCGGCGGGCGTACGGCGCGGACATCACCTACGGCACCAACAACGAGTTCGGCTTCGACTACCTCCGCGACAACATGGTCCTGGACCGCGCCCGACAGGTGCAGCGGGGGCACCACATGGCGCTGGTCGACGAGGTCGACTCGATCCTCGTCGACGAGGCGCGGACGCCGCTCATCATCTCGGGGCCGGCGGCGCAGTCGGCCGAGCTGTACCAGGTGTTCGCGCGCCGGGTCGTGCCGAACCTCGTCCGCGGCCGCGACGGGACGAGGCCGGGCGAGCAGGACGGCGACTACCTCGTCGACGAGGCGAAGCGGACCGTCGCGGTCACCGAGGCCGGCATCGAGAAGACCGAGCGGCTGCTCGGCATCGACGACATGTTCGAGTCGGTCAACACGCCGCTGCTCCACCACCTCCAGAACGCGCTCCGCGCCCGCGACCTGTACCGCCGGGACCGCGAGTACGTCGTGGTCGACGGCGAGGTCCGGATCGTCGACGAGAACACCGGCCGCGTCCTCGCCGGTCGGCGGTACTCGGAGGGGCTGCACCAGGCGATCGAGGCGAAGGAGGGCGTCACCGTCCGCGACGAGAACCAGACCCTCGCGACGATCACCCTCCAGAACTACTACCGGACCTACGAGCGGCTGGCCGGCATGACGGGGACGGCGAAGACCGAGGAGGTCGAGTTCCAGGAGATCTACGGCCTCGGGGTCGTCGAGGTGCCGACGAACCGCGACGTCGTCCGGGCCGACCACGCCGACGTCATCTACAAGACCGAGGCCGCGAAGTTCGACGCCGTCGTCGAGGAGATCGCCGAGCGACACGACCGCGGGCAGCCGGTCCTCGTCGGGACGACGTCGGTCGAGCGGTCCGAGCGGCTCTCGGGGCTGCTGACGCGGCGGGGGATCCGCCACGAGGTCCTGAACGCCAAGAACCACGCCCGCGAGGCCGACATCGTCGCACAGGCGGGACGCCTCGGCGCCGTGACCGTCTCGACGAACATGGCCGGCCGCGGCACGGACATCATCCTCGGCGGCAACCCCGAGCAGCACGCCCAGCGCGCCGTCCTCGAGCTCGGGCCCGACGCCGACGCGGAGGAGCGGGCCCGTGTCGTCGCGGCGGCCCGGGCCCGGTACGAGGCGGAGTTCGCGGCCGAGGGCGAGGAGGTCCGGGCCGCGGGCGGGCTGGCCGTCATCGGGACCGAGCGGCACGAGTCCCGCCGCATCGACAACCAGCTCCGCGGCCGGTCGGGCCGCCAGGGCGACCCGGGCGAGAGCCGGTTCTTCCTCTCGCTCGAGGACGACCTGATGCGGCTGTTCAACGCGTCGGCGGTGGACCGGATCATGACCCGGCTCCGCATCCCCGACGACGTCCCCATCGAGGCCGGGATGGTCACGAAGGCCGTCGCGAACGCGCAGCGTCAGGTCGAGAGCATCAACTTCGACCGCCGGAAGAACGTCCTGAAGTACGACGACGTCCTGAACGAGCAGCGCAAGGTCGTGTACGGCCAGCGTCAGCGGCTGCTCGACGCCGACGAGGCGTTCGTGACCGACCTCGCCGAGCGGTACCTCGACGACGCGGTCGGGGACCTCGTCGACGAGCACTGCCCCGAGGGCGCGTTCCCCGAGGACTGGGACCTCGACGGACTCGCGAGCCGGCTGCGCGCGATGTACGACGGCCTGCTCGACGTCACCGCGGTCGACCCCGACGCCGTCGACCGGGAGACGCTGCTCGCCGACGTCCGCGCCGACGCCCGGGCCGCGCTGGCGCGCCGCGGCGAGGAGGTCGGTGGCCCCGCCGTCCTCCACGAGCTCGAGCGCCGCGTCGTCCTCAGCGTCATCGACCGGAAGTGGCGCGAGCACCTCTACGAGATGGACGCGCTCCGGGACGGCATCGGGCTGCGCGCGGTCGGCCAGCGGGACCCGCTGACCGAGTACCAGCGCGAGGCGTACGACTCCTTCGCCGCGATGATGTCCGGTGTGAAGGAGGAGGCGATCACCTTCGTGATGCGCGTCCCCGTCGAGCGGGAGGGCGGCGCGGCGGCACCGGCCGGCGCGACCGGCGCCGGCCCGCTCGGCTCGGCCCGCCGGGCGGTCCCGCTGGCGCAGGTCATGGGCGGAACCGGGGTCCGGACCTCGGGTCCGTCCGAGCCGGCCGCGGCCCGGACCGCGACGCGCACCGCCGAGGAGCGCGTCGGCCGGAACGAGCCCTGCCCCTGCGGCAGCGGCCGGAAGTACAAGCGCTGCCACGGCGCCGCCTGACGCCGACGCGTCGTCGCATCGGCGCCGGGCGTCGCCCGGGCCCCGCGGCCGGATCCGGACCCGTGGTCAGTCGCGGGTCGGCGGCCGGACCGGCGTCCCGTCGCTCGTACCGTCCGTCCGGCCCGGTCGGCGGCCGGCCGGATGCAGCCCCGCCTCCGGTGGGACGAGCTCCACGATCCGCCACGCCGCCCCGTCGTGCTCGACGCGGGCGGCGACCGCGATCGCCCGGGCCCCGACCCCGACGGTGACCGCGGCCTCGTAGGCGCCGGCCGTCGGCTGCATGCCCCGCACGGCGATCAGCCGCACCGGGGCGACGCGGTGACCCGGACCCCGCCGTCCGCTCCTCGCGACCCGGTGGATGCGCCGCCGGGCGGCGGGGGTCGCGACGGCGTCCAGCGTCCGGGTCGGCCGCATGCCCTGGCCCATCTCGACGAGCACCACCGCGAGCGCCCCCACCCAGGCGGCGAGCCGCTCGACGTCCACGTCCTCGGGCTGCGGGGGTGCGGTCCCCCCGGTCCGATGCTGCTCCATGCCCCTCCCCCCTCTAGGGGACTCCCGTCCCCCGGTCCCAGCCCGCCGCCGGATGCAGCGGGAGGCCTGCCACGACGAAGCGGTCGAGGTGCCACCGCAGCCAGACCGTCGGTCCCGGTCCCGCGCCGTCCGCCCCGTCCGGGGGACGGGCGAGGAACGGCCAGCCGTCCGTGGCCTCGAGGACGAACGGCGTCCCGGCGAGCGGCGATCCGACGGCGGCCAGGGCCGTCGCCGCCGCGGCCCGCAGCGCGGCGTCGTCGAGCGGACGCCCCACCGGGACGTCCGGGTCCAGGCGGGGGCCGGGGAGCCACCACGGGGACCCCGCCACGCGGACCCCGGACGGGCCGAGGTGGACGGGGACGGCGAGCCGCCGGGCCCGGACCGCGCCGTCCGTCCCGTCCGCCCCGGGGACGGGCGCGCCCGGCCCGACCAGCAGCGTGACGACCGCCGCCCCCGGGCCCGGCTGCTCGACGGCCTCGACCGCGACGGCCGTCGACGCCCCGACCTCGGCCCGGGCGACCAGGACCGCGAGGGCGGCGGCCGTCCCGAGGTCCTCCCCGTCGCGCCACCCGCCGCGGACCTCGACCAGGCGGAGGTCCGGCGCCGCGTCGGGCGTCGTGGCCGGTGCGGGTCCGTCGGCCGTCCCGGGCGCCGCCGGGTCGGGATCGGCGGCCCCGGGTCCCGCCCCCGGTCCCGCGGCCGGTCCCGCCCCCGGTCCCGCGGCCGGTCCCGCCCCCGGTCCCGCGGTCACCGACGGGTCGGGGTCGACCGGCGCCGCTCCACCGGGCGCGAACCGCTCGGGGGCGACCACCACCCACGCCGCGGCCGCGGCGAGGCCCGCGGCGACGACCCGGACGACCCGTCCCGTCGTCGCCGTCGTGGTCATCCGCCGCTCCTCGTCGCCCGCCGGCGCCGGTCGCCGGCGGGCCGGTGGGGGCCGGGTCCGCGGGGGCGTGCGGACCCGGCCCCGGGGCGCGCCCGTGGCGCCGCCCGACGTCCCGCGCGGGCCGCGGCGTCGCGACGGCGGGACGTCGGAGGACCGTAGGCAGGCCGCACCGGCGTGCGACGGGTGGATGCGGGGGCTGTGGAGAACCCGGTGGGACCCGTCCCACCGCCTAGCGTGGCCCCCCTCGGACCGGGAGCGGGCGGTGGCGGACGACGTGGTGCTGGTCACCGGCGCGGCCGGGTTCATCGGCTCGAACCTCGTCCGCCGGCTCCTCGAGGACGGGCGTCGTGTCGTCGCGGTCGACGACCTCAGCACCGGTCGGCTCGAGAACCTCGCACCGGCCCGGGCCCCCCACCTCGCGGGCCGGCTCGAGTTCGACCACCTCGACGTCACGTCCGACGCCTTCGCGGGGCTGGTCGCACGGCACCGTCCCGGCGTCGTGATCCACCTCGCCGCCCAGGTCGACGTCCGGGTCAGCGTCGCCGAACCGGTCCGGGACGCCGAGCTGAACGTGCTCGGGACGCTGCGGGTCCTCGAGGCCGCGCGGGCCGCCGGCGTCGGCCGCGTCGTGTACGCCGCCTCGATCGCCGGGTACGGCGACCCGCCGCCCGAGCTGCTGCCGCTGGACGAGTCGGTCACGACGCCGCCGCTCTCGCCGTACGGCGCCTCGAAGCGGGCCGCCGGCGACTACGTCCTCGCCTACGGCGCGCTCCACGGCGTCGACGGCGTCGTGCTGACGCTCGCGAACGTGTACGGACCGCACCAGACGACGGCGGGGGAGGGTGGCGTCGTCGCGACGTTCGTCGGCCGGATGCTCGAGGGACGTCCCTGCACCGTGTACGGCGACGGGCTGCAGACGCGCGACTTCGTCCACGTCGACGACGTGGCCGACGCGTTCGTCCGGGCCGCCGACCGCGGTGCGGGCGAGCGGATGATGATCGGCACGGGGGTCGCGACGACCGTCGCCGACCTGTTCCGCGTCTGCGCCGACGCGACGGGGTACGCGCTCGACCCGGTCGCGGCCCCGGCCCGTCCGGGCGAGGTCCGCGACAGCGTCGTCGACGCCTCCCGCGCCGCCGAGGTCCTCGGCTGGCGGCCCTGGACGGACGTCGCCGACGGGGTCGCCGCGACCGCGGCCTGGGCCCGCGAACGCGGCGGGACGGAGCGGGCCCGGCCGTAGGCTCGGCCCATGGCCGGAGACCGCGGAGCGCGCCGCCCCCCCGCGGGGGGACGGGACGTCGACGCGCCCCGGCTGCCGCCCCAGCTCCGCCGGGCGCTCGCGACCATGCCCGAGACCCAGCGCCGCGTGCTCGAGCTGCGGATGGGCCTGGCCGACGGCCACCCTCACGACGCGGCCGACGCGGCCCGGGCGATCGGCGTCTCGGTGGGGGAGCTCCACGAGATCGAGGCCCGGGCCTTCGCCCGCCTCCGCGAGGTGCTGCCCCGCGAGCTGCTGCAGCGGCTCCTGGCGGACGGCTGATGTCCTCCCTCGAGGAGCTGCTGGCCGAGCGGGGCGGCCTGCCCGACGCGGCGATCCGCCGCCTCCAGGCGCTGGCGGCCGACTGGCAGATCCTGGCCGACCTCTCGTTCTCGGACCTGCTGCTCTGCGTGCGGGAGGCCGAGGGCGACGAGGTCCTGGTCGCGGCGCACATGCGGCCCTACACGGCGCAGACCGTGCATCCCGACGACCTCGTCGGGACCCCGCTGCGACCCGACGCCGCCGACGTCGTGCGCCGGGCCTACGCCGCGGGCGACCTCGTCAGCGACGGCGAGCCGGACTGGTCGACCGGTGTCCCGATCCGGCAGGAGGCCGTGCCCGTGCCGTGGGAGGGCCGCGTCATCGCGGTCGTGTCGCGCGAGGCGAACCTCTCGATGGTCCGGGCCCCGTCGCAGCTCGAGCTGACCTACCTCCAGACCGCGAACGAGCTGAGCCGGATGATCGCGGACGGGACGTTCCCGTTCGACGACGAGGAGCCCGAGCGCGAGGTCGCCCCCCGCGTCGGTGACGGGATGATCCGCCTGGACGCCGGGGGCCGCGTCGCGTACGCCTCACCGAACGCGGTCAGCGCGTACCGCCGCCTCGGCGTCGTCGAGAACGTCCTCCGCCGCGACGTCGCGGCCTTCGACCTCGACCCCGAGTCGATCATGGAGGCGCTGCAGGAGGGCCACCCGGTCGAGTCCGAGGTCGAGGCCCGCGGCGCGGTCGTGCTGCGGCGGGTCATCCCGCTGCTGCGGGGCGGTCGGGTCCTCGGCGCGCTCATGCTGCTGCGCGAGGTCACCGAGCTGCGCCGGCACGAGCGGATGCTGCTCTCGAAGGACGCCACCATCCGCGAGATCCACCACCGCGTGAAGAACAACCTCCAGACGGTGGCCTCGCTGCTGCGGGTCCAGGCGCGGCGGCTGGCGACGCCGGAGGCCCGCGACGCGCTGCAGGAGTCGGTCCGCCGCATCGCCTCGATCGCGCTGGTCCACGAGACGCTGTCCGAGGACGCCCGTCAGCGCGTCGCGTTCGACGCGGTCGCGCACCGCCTCGTCGAGAACTTCGTCGGCGGGCTCGCCGACCCGGTCGGTCGCGTCACGGTCCGCGTCGAGGGGACGGCCGGCGAGCTCGCGCCGGCGCTGGCCAGCCCGCTGGCGCTCGTGCTCTCGGAGCTGGTCCAGAACGCGCTCGAGCACGGCTTCCCGGGCACGGCCGGCGGCGGGGTCGTCGTCCGGCTCGACCGGGGGCCGGCCGCGCTGACGGTCGAGGTCCGCGACGACGGCGTCGGGGTGCCGGCCGGGTTCGACCCGGCGACGGACGCGAACCTCGGGCTCCAGATCGCGCACACGCTGGTCACGACCGAGCTCGGCGGGACCCTCGAGGTCGCGCCGGCGGACGGTGGCGGGACGCTGGCCCGGGTGGTGGCGCCGCTCCCGCGGTGAGGACCCGCCGCGCCCCGGGGCGCGGCGCGGTCCGGCCTCAGCCGACCAGTCGGCGCCGCCGCTGCCGCGACCGCTTCAGGGTCCGGCGCTCGTCCTCGGTCAGGCCGCCCCAGATGCCGGCGTCCTGGTTCGACGCGAGGGCGAACTCGAGGCAGTCCTCCTGCACGGGGCACCGCGCGCAGACGCGCTTGGCGGCGTTGACCTGCTCGAGGGCGATGCCGGTCGTCCCGATGGGGAAGAACAGCTCGGGGTCCTCGTCGCGGCAGGCCGCGTCGTCGCGCCAGTCCATGCTCGTGCCTCCGTGCCGGGGCCGTGGGGCCGTGGGAGCCGCCGGGACGTCGGGAGCCGGCGGGCGCGCGGGCCGGTCGCCGGGGTGGCGGGCCGAGATCGTGACGGAGTTCCCGAGCGCGTGAGGGCACCGTAACGGCCGGGGTCCGTCTGTCAAGGGCTCCGGACCACCGTCCGCCGGACGGGGGCGGCCCGTCCGGGTCAGGACAGGACGTCGAGGGCCCCCGGGACGGCCGTCAGGGCCACCTCGGTCGTCGCGGCCAGCGGGTCCCCGTCGACCTGGAGCGGCAGCGGCGTCGTCGCCCGGAGCGTCAGGGCGCCGAGGTCGCGGTGATGGGTCACCCCCGGCAGGGCCGTGTGCCGGCCGCCGGCCAGGGCGCCGGTGACCACGGCGGCCAGCCCGGCCAGCCCCGTCGGGGCCACCGTCAGCAGGTCGAGGCCGCGGTCGAAGGACGCCCCCGGGTGGACGACGAGGGGGACCGGCCCGAGGGCGGACCACGGCGAGGCGTTCCCGACCAGCGCGACGGCGAACGGGCCGGTCGTCGCGCCGTCGACCTCGACGTGGACGGCGCCCCGGACGTGCGGCCCGTCGCGCCACTCGGTCAGGGCGTCCAGCACGTACGCGGCGTGGCGGAGCCGGCGCTTGCGATCGGGCCGGTCCTCGACGCGGCGCGCGACCGCGGCGTCGAAGCCCAGCCCCGCCGCGAAGGTGAACCACCGCGCGCCGGCACGGCCGAGCCCGACCCGGCGCCGGCGGTCCTCGCGGACCGCGCCGAGCAGCCGTGCGGTCGCCGCCACCGGCTCGGTCGGCAGGTCGAGGGCCCGGACGAGCACGTTCGCCCCGCCGCCGGGGACGAGTCCGAGCGCCGTCGTGGTCCCAGCCAGCGCCTGGACGACCTCGTTCGCGGTGCCGTCCCCGCCGTGCACGACGACGGCGCGATCGCCGCGGGCGACCGCCGCCGCGGCCAGCTCGGTCGCGTGGCCGCGGCCCGTCGTGTGGTGGACGTCGAGCGCGACGACCCCGCCGAGGGCGGCGACGATCAGGTCGCGCAGCGCCGGGCGGGTCGTGGTCGCCGCCGGGTTCACGACCAGCGTGGCGCGCGCGTCGGACACGGGGGACCTCCGTGCCGCGGTCGGACCGCGGCGGCCGTGCCGTACCCCCGGTAGGAATCGAACCTACGCACCTGGCTCCGGAGGCCAGTGCTCTATCCACTGAGCTACGGGGGCGGGACGACGCGCGCGGCGTCGGACGCAGGCTACCGCCGGCCGGACCCGGGCCCGCCGCCGTTAGGCTCCGCGCGCCGCCCGGAGCGCCCGCCCGCGCCCGCGGCCCGCCCGCACCCCCTCGCGACCGGAGCCCGCGTGCCCGACCTCGCCGCCGTGGACCCGACCGTCGCGCAGCTGGCCGCGGCGGTCCGGGCGGCGCTGGGACGGCTGGGTCTGCCCGACGGCGACCCGGCCCTCGAGCGCCCGAAGGACCCCGACCACGGGGAGTGGGCCACGACGATCGCCCTCCGCGTCGCCCGTGCCGCCGGCCGGCCCCCGCGGGAGGTCGCGGCCGACCTCGCGGCGGCGCTCGGGGACCTGCCCGAGGTCGCGGCCGTCGAGGTCGCCGGCCCGGGGTTCGTGAACTTCCGCCTCTCGGCCGCGGCCCGGGCGGCGCTCGTCCGGCGCGTCCTCGCCGAGGGCGAGGCGTACGGCCGCTCGGCGCTCGGGGCCGGCCGGCACGTCAACGTCGAGTTCGTCTCGGCCAACCCGACGGGTCCGCTGCACCTGGGGTCCGGCCGGTGGGCCGCGACCGGGGACGCGATCGCGGCGCTCCTCGACGCGACGGGGCACCGCGTCACCCGCGAGTACTACGTCAACGACGTCGGTGAGCAGGTCCGGCGGTTCGGGGCCTCGCTGGTCCGTGCCGACCGCGGCGAACCGCCGGCCGAGGACGACTACCGCGGCCCGCACGTGGCGGCGCTGGCCGCCGACCTCCGGGCGGCGCACGGCGGGGCGCTGCTGACCGGTGACGTCGACGCGATCGCCGGCGCGGTCGGCGCCGCCGGCGTCGACGCGATGCGGTCCCGCATCGAGGCCACCCTCGCCGGACTCGGCGTCGTGTTCGACGTCTGGACGCGCGAGGGGTCGCTGCACGCCTCCGGTGGTCTCGAGCGCGCGCTGACGCGGCTCCGCGACGGGGGGCACACCGAGGAGCGGGACGGCGCGCTGTTCCTGCGCACGTCCGCGTTCGGTGACGACAAGGACCGGGTGCTCGTCCGCAGCGACGGTCGGCCGACCTACTTCGCCTCGGACTGCGCCTACCTCGCCGACAAGCTCGGCCGGGCCGACCGGTGCATCTACCTCCTCGGCGCCGACCACCACGGCTACGTCGCACGGCTCCGGGCCGCCGCGGCCTGCCTCGGCGAGGACCCCGACCGCGTCGAGATCGTGATCGGGCAGCTGGTGAACCTGCTGCGCGACGGTCAGCCCGTGAAGCTCTCCAAGCGGTCCGGCGACATCGTCACCATCGACGAGGTCCTCGAGGAGGTCGGACCCGACGTCCTGCGCTACCACTTCCTGCGGCAGAACCTCGACACGACGATGGACCTCGATCTCGCGGTCGTCACGGCCCGGTCCATGGAGAACCCCGTCTACTACGTCCAGTACGCCCACGCCCGCGTCGCGTCGCTGGCACGGCAGGCCGTCGAGCGCGGGTTCGACCCGGGCGACCCGGCCGACGCCGATCTCGAGCTGCTCGACCACCCGGCCGAGCTGGCGCTGCTCCGGGCGCTCTCGGGGCTGCCCCACGTCGTGGCGGACGCCGCCGAGGCCCGTGCCACGCAGCGGCTGACCCGGTACGCCGAGGACCTCGCCGGCACCTTCCACCGCTTCTACGCCGAGTGCCGCGTCCTCGTCGACGACCCGGACGCGGACGAGGCCGCGCGGGCGGCGCTCCTGGCGTCCTCGCGCGCCCGGTACTGGCTGGTCACCGCCGCCCGGCAGGTGCTGGCGAACGCGCTCGGGATCCTCCGCGTCGGCGCGCCGGACCGGATGTGACCGCCATGGACGCGGACGTCGTCGCCGGCCCGCCCGGTCCGCCCTGGTCGCGGACCGCGGCCCGTGACGACCGCGGCGTCGTCACCGTCGGCGGGGTGGCCGTCGACGCGCTGGCCGGGGCGCACGGCACGCCGCTGCTGGTCGTCGACGGCGACGACCTCCGGGCCCGGTGCCGGGCCTTCGTCGCGGCCTTCGGCCCCGACGCCGTCGTGTACGCCTCGAAGGCGTGGTGCACGACCGCGGTCCTCCAGGTCGTGGCCGAGGAGGGGCTCCTCGTCGACGTGGCGAGCGGCGGCGAGCTCGCGACCGCGCTGGCCGCCGGGGTGGACCCGGCCCGGCTGGTGCTGCACGGCAACGCCAAGTCCGCGGCCGAGCTCGACCGCGCGCTCGAGGTCGGCGTCGGGCGCATCGTCGTCGACGCGGTGGAGGAGCTGGACCTCCTCGACGGTCTGGCGCGGGCGCGGGGCGTCCGCGCGCCGGTGCTGCTGCGCATCACGCCCGGCATCGACGCCCACACGCACGCGTACGTCCGGACCGGGCACGACGACGCGAAGTTCGGGTTCACGCTCTCGCTCGGGCTGGCCGACGCGGCCCTGGCTCGGGCCCTGGACCTCGACGGGCTCGAGCTCCGGGGCGTGCACGCCCACGTCGGCTCGCAGGTCGTCGACCCCGACGCCTTCGTCGCGAACGCCGAGGTCCTCGTCGACCTCCTGGCGCGGTGGCGCGCCGAGCACGACCTCGAGCTGGACGACCTCGACCTCGGCGGCGGGATGGGGGTGGCGTACGCGGCCGGCGACCCCGAGCCCGACGTCGCCGCGCTCGGCGCGGCCGTGCGGGCCGCGGTCGCGGACCGCGCCGCGGCCCACGGTCTGCCGCTGCCCCGCGTCCTCGTCGAGCCGGGCCGCGCGATCGTCGGCCCGTCGGCCCTGACGCTGTACCGGACCGTCGCGGTGAAGGACCTGCCCGGGCTGTCGCGGTGGGTCGCCGTCGACGGCGGGATGGGCGACAACATCCGGCCGGCGCTGTACGGCGCGGCCCACGCCGTGACGCTCGCCGGGCGGGCGCCGGTCGGTCCGGCGGGGCCGGTGATGCTCGTCGGCAAGCACTGCGAGAGCGGTGACGTCCTCGCGACCGGGGCGCCGCTGCCCGGCGACGTCGCGGCCGGGGACCTCGTGGCCGTCGCGACGACCGGCGCCTACACCGAGTCGATGGCCTCGAACTACAACCGGCTGCCGCGACCGGCGGCCGTGCTGGTGGAGGACGGGACGGTCCGGCCCATCCTCCGCCGCGAGACGGAGGAGGACCTCCTCCGCCGCGACGTCCCGCTGCCGTGACCGGGGGTCGCCCCCGCGTCCTCCCGCGCGAGGAGGGGACGGCGCTGCGGGCGCTGCGGCTGACCGTCGCCCCCCGCGCGCTCGTGACCCGCGCCGGGACCGACGTCGTCGTCCGGACCCCGTCCCGCCCGGACCACCGCGCCGGCAACGTCGTCGACCTCCTCGTCCCACCTGCGGCGGCGGACGTGCCGGCGCTGGTCGCCCGCGTCCGGCGGCTGCTGGAGCCGACCGGCGTCGACCGTCCGCACCTGCGCTGGGAGCGGCCCGTCGGCGCGGCGGACCCCGCGGTCGCGGCGGCGCTGGTCGCCGCCGGGGCACCGCCGCGCGTGACACGGGTCCTCGGGATGCCGGCGCCGGAGGCGCCCGGCCCCGCCGGCGTCGCCCGCCTCCCCGTGCCCGGTCGCGACCCGGGCGCCGACGACACCGCGACCGCGCGCCGCTGGCACGGCGCCGAGGTCCTCCAGCGGTACGCGGAGGGGGACCTGCCGGCGACGTGGCGGGCGCGGGCGACGACGGGCGCGGCGTGGGACGCCTGGGACCGCGCCCGCGTCCGGGAGCTCGCCGCCCTCGGTCGCGCCGACGTCTGGCTCGCGACGGCGCAGGGCATCCCCGTCGCGACGCTGACGGTGCTGCGCGACGGCGCCGGCGCCGCGCACCTCGAGGACCTGGTCACCCATCCCGCGCACCGCCGCCGCGGGCTGGCCACCGGGCTGGTCGCCGCCGCCGTCGCGGCCGAGCACGCCGCCGCGCCCGGGACGCTCGTCACGGCCGAGGTCGTCCCGGGCGGCGCGTCCGAGGCGCTGCTGACGGGGCTCGGCGCCGTGACCGTCGCCGAGGTGGTCGCGGCGCTCGTCGCGCCCGACGCCGACGCCGGCCCCGGTCCGGAGGGTCCCCACCGGTAGGCTGCGGCGAACCCGGGTCGGAGTCGCCGTGGATCGCGTCGTGCGGGTCGCGCTGCTCGGCGCCGGCACCGTCGGCGCCGGGGTGCTGCGCATCCTCCGGGACAACGCCGACGCCGTGGCCGACCGCGCCGGGACCCGGATCGAGGTCACCCGGGTCGCCGTCCGCGACCCCTCCCGCCCCCGCGAGGGCCTCCCGGCCGGCGCGGAGGTCGTCACCGACCCCGTCGCGGCCGCGACCGCGTCCGACGTCGACGTCGTCGTCGAGGTCATGGGCGGCCTCGAGCCCGCCGGCTCGGCGGTCGCCGCCGCGCTCGGCGCCGGCCGCCCGGTCGTGACCGCGAACAAGGCCCTGATCGCCGATCGCGGCCCGGCGCTGGCCGAGCTGGCCCGCGCCAACGGCACGACCCTCCACTACGAGGCCGCGGTCGCCGGCGCGATCCCGATCATCCGGCCGCTCCGTGAATCGCTGGCCGGTGACCGCGTGACGCGCGTCGTCGGGATCCTGAACGGCACGACGAACCACATCCTCACCCGCATGAGCGAGGACGGCGCCGACTTCGCCGACGTGCTGGCCGACGCCCAGGCCGCGGGGTTCGCCGAGGCCGACCCGAGCGCCGACGTCGACGGGCACGACGCCGCCGCGAAGACGGCCATCCTCGCGACGCTGGCCTACGGCGCCGCGGTGCACGACGCCGACGTCCACCGCGAGGGCATCCGCGGCATCACCGCGGCGGACCTCCGCGTCGCGTCCCGGCTCGGGTACGTGATCAAGCTTCTCGGCATCGCGAACGAGGTCGACGGGCGCATCGGCGTCCGGGTCCACCCCGCGATGCTCCCGGCGGACCACCCGCTCGCCAGCGTCCGCGGCGTGTTCAACGCGGTGTACGTCGAGGCCGACGCGACCGGCCCGCTGATGTTCTACGGCCGTGGCGCCGGGGCGCTGCCGACCGGGGCGGCCGTCGTCGGCGACCTCGTCGTCACCGCCCGCGACCTGGTCCGCGGGGCCAGCGCGGGGGAGGAGGCGCCGCCCCGCCCCGCCGACATCCGCCCGATCGACGCGCTCCGGACGCAGTACTGCGTCCGGCTCGAGGTCGACGACCGCCCGGGCGTGCTGGCCGAGGTCGCCCGGGTGTTCGGCGCCCACGACGTCTCGATCGCGCAGGTCTGGCAGGACGGGGTCGACGACGCGGCCGAGCTGGTCCTGATCACCCACCGGGCGCGCGAGGCCGACCTCCGGGCGACCGTCGACGAGCTGGGGTCCGCGGCTCCGGTCCGCCGCGTCGCCGGCGTCGTCCGCGTCGAGGCCGAGGCGCTGGCCGGATGACCGCCCCCGTCGCACCGGCCACCACCGCGGGCGTCTGGCGCGGGATCCTCGTCGAGTACGCCGACCGCATGCCGATCGGTCCGGACACGCCGATCGTGACGCTCCGCGAGGGGGGCACGCCGCTGATCCACTCCGAGGAGCTCTCGGACCGCACCGGGTGCGAGGTGCACCTGAAGTACGACGGCGCGAACCCGACCGGGTCGTTCAAGGACCGCGGCATGACCGTCGCGATCTCGAAGGCGAAGGAGGCCGGGGCCCGCGCCGTCATCTGCGCCTCCACGGGGAACACGTCGGCCGCGGCCGCCGCCTACGCCGCGAAGGCCGGCATGACGGCGGCCGTCGTCGTCCCGCGGGGGAAGATCGCGCTCGGGAAGCTGGCGCAGGCCGTCATCCACGGGGCGACGATCCTCCAGATCGACGGGAACTTCGACGAGGCGCTGACGATCTGCCGCGAGCTCGCGGACCGGCACCCGGTCGAGCTCGTGAACTCGGTCAACCCGTACCGCATCGACGGCCAGCGCACCGCCGCGTGGGAGATCTGCGACCAGCTCGGACGGGCCCCCGACCTGCACCTGATGCCGGTCGGGAACGCCGGGAACATCACCGCCCAGTGGCGCGGGTACCGCGAGTACCGCGACGACGCGCTGATCGACGCGCTCCCGGTTGTCCACGGCTTCCAGGCGGCCGGCGCCGCGCCGATCGTCGCGGGCGAGCGCGTCGAGCGGCCCGAGACGATCGCCTCGGCGATCCGCATCGGGAACCCGGCGTCCTGGGACCGGGCCGTCGCGGCCCGCGACGAGTCCCACGGGACGATCACGGCCGTCACCGACCGCGAGCTGCTCGCCGCGTTCCGGCTGGTCGCGCGGGCCGGCGTCTTCGCCGAGCTCGCGTCGTCGGCCTCGGTCGCGGGGCTGCTCCGGATGCACGCCGAGGGGGTCCTGCCCCGCGGGGCGACGGTGGTCTGCATGCTGACCGGCCACGGCCTGAAGGACCCGGAGTGGGCGGTCGCCGGTGCGCCCCCGGCCGTCGTCCTCCCGCCGGACGCCGACCGCGCCGCCGAGGCGCTGGGGCTCGCATGAGCACCGCGCGCGGGGTGCGGCGCGCGGGGGACCGCCCGTGAGCGGCGCCGTCCGCCACCACACCGTCCGCGTCCCGGCCACGACGGCGAACCTCGGGCCGGGCTTCGACGCGCTCGGGCTGGCCGTCGACCTGCATCTCGCCGTGCGGACCTCGGACCGCGCGCCCGGTGCGCCCCGCGCGGTCGTCCGCGGCGAGGGTGCGGACGTCCTCCCGACCGACGACGACAACCTGGTCTGGCGGGCGTTCGTCGCCGCCTGCGCCCGGTTCGCGCCCGACGCCGCGGTCCCCGACGTCGCGTTCGAGGTCGCGAACGCCATCCCGCTCGAACGGGGCCTGGGGTCGTCGTCCGCCGCCATCGTCGCCGGCCTCGCGCTGGCGCGGGACGTCGCCGGCCTCCGGGTCGGCGAGCCGGCGCTGGCCGAGCTGGCGGCCGAGCTCGAGGGGCACGCCGACAACGTCGCGCCGGCCCTCGTCGGCGGGCTCGTCGCCTGCGCCCGTGACGACGCCGGGACGCTGGTGCTCCGCCGGGCCGACCCGGTGGCCGGGCTGCGGCTCGCGCTGCTGGTCCCCGACGCCCGGCAGTCGACGGCCACCTCGCGCACGGCGCTGCCGGCGACGCTCGACCGGGCCGACGTGGTGACGCAGGTGCAGCGGACGGGTCACGTGCTCGGGGCGCTGCTCGGGGCCTGGCCGGTCGCCCCGGGGCTGGCCGGCGACCGGCTGCACGAGCCGGCGCGGGCCGGCTCGGACCCGGCGGCCGGTGGCGTCCTCGCCGCGCTCCGCGCCGAGGGGCTGCACGCCTGGCTCTCCGGGTCGGGTCCGACGGTCGCGGCCGTCCTGCCCGACGACGCCGCGGCCGACCGGGCCGCCGCCGTGGCCCGGACGACCGGGGTCGCGGTCCGCACGGTCGTCCCGGACCTGCTGGGCGCGCTGACCTGTCCGGACGGCGGCTGCGGGCTGGCCGGGTCGGGTGGCTGCGCGCAGTGCCCCCGCGAGCGGCTACAGTCCACGTCGACCCACCCCAGCCCCGAGGCCGCTCCGGCCGCCGGATAGCGAGGGGGGTCCGCTCCCCCCGCACCGCGCACCGCTCCGAGGCGGCGCGCCCCGGGCCCGGAGCACTCCACCCGCCGTCCCGGCGCACCCCCCGGGCGGCTCCGGACCGCCGTCCCGACCCCGTCGGACGCGCCGCGGCGCCGGACACCACGAACCCGGCCCCGGCCGGGTCCCGCGGGGCTCCCCGCGGACGACCTCGGACACCGCATGAAGCTCTTCATCGACAGCGCCAACGTCGACGAGATCCGTGAGATCGCCGGCTGGGGCGTCCTCTCCGGCGTGACGACGAACCCCTCGCTGGCCGCGAAGGAGGGGCGGGACTTCCCGACGATGCTGGCCGAGATCTGCGGCCTCGTCGACGGCGACGTCAGCGCCGAGGTCGTCGCCACCGACCGCGACGGGATGCTGGCCGAGGCCGAGCCGCTGCTCGCCGTCGCCGACAACGTCACGATCAAGCTGCCGCTGACGTCGGACGGCCTGGCCGCCTGCCGGGTCCTCGCGGACCGCGGCGTCCGGACGAACGTCACGCTCTGCTTCTCGACGACGCAGGCGATCCTCGCCGCGAGCGCCGGCGCGACCTACGTCTCGCCGTTCGTCGGCCGCGTCGACGACGTGGCGAACGACGGCATCGCGCTGCTGGAGGAGATCTGCGACGTCTACGCGCAGGCCGGGTACGGGACGCAGGTCCTGGCGGCCTCGCTCCGCCACCCGCAGCACGTCGTCCAGGCCGCCGCGGCCGGGGCGGACGTCGCCACCCTGCCGGCGAAGGTGTTCCACCAGATGGTCCGCCACCCGCTGACCGACCGCGGCCTCGAGCAGTTCCTGGCCGACTGGGCCGCCCGCACCGCGAGCGCCTGACCGCGGGCGCCGCCCGCACGACCCGCACGACGGCCCGCTCCCGGGCCGGACCGGAGGACGAATGGACCGCACCGCCCTCGGCGCCAAGGCGCTGTCCGAGCTGCGCGAGATCGCCGCGACGCTCGAGCTCCGCGGCTACCAGCGGATGAAGAAGGCCGACCTCGTCGACCTCATCGCGACGGCCGGCGGGAACGTCGGCGGGAACGTCGGCGGGAACGGCTCCGGCGGTGGGGGCGCACGCGCCGCCGCGCGGGGCGCCGAGCGGCGGGGCGACGACGCGCCCGCCGCGGCGTCGGCCGAGGGCGCGGCGTCGGCCCCCGCCCGGGGCGAGGACGACGGCGACGGTGCCGGTGACGGTGCCGGTGACGGTGGCGGGGACCGTGGTGGCCGGGCCGACCGCGGCGGCGACCGCGGCGACCGCGGTGGCGCGCCGGGCGACCGGGGCGGTCAGGGTCAGGGCGGTCGCGACGACCAGCCGATGAGCCGCAGCCGGTCCAAGCGCGAGCGGCGGCGGAAGAACCGCGACCGACAGGGTGGCGGCCAGGGCGGGCAGGGGGGCCAGGGCCAGGGCGACCGCGGCGGGCCGCAGCAGCAGGGCGGCGGGTACGGCGAGCCGGTCGGGGACCTCGGGGTCCGCGAGGGCGTGCTGGACCTCCTCCCGGAGGGGTACGGCTTCCTGCGGACCGGCGGGTACCTCGCCTCGAACCAGGACGTCTACGTCCCGCAGTCGCTCGTCCGGCGCCACGACCTCCGCCGCGGTGACCGCATCGCCGGGCAGGTCCGGCGGAACAAGCCGAACGACCGCTTCCCGGCGCTGACCCGCGTCGAGAGCATCGAGGGCGAGCCCGTCCCGGACCAGCCGCGTCAGCGGCCGCACTTCCGCGACCTCACCCCGCTGTTCCCGACCGAGCGACTCCGCCTCGAGATGGCCGAGCACGCCCCGATCGCGATGCGGCTCGTCGACATGATGGCGCCGGTCGGGAAGGGCCAGCGCGGGCTGATCGTCTCGCCGCCGAAGGCCGGGAAGAC
>Ga0075480_10000011_pt1 | contig 67978 bp, 59 predicted proteins | sample DEB08_DNA_7_FD_81590 | JGI IMG/M metagenome (GOLD analysis project Ga0075480, IMG submission 81590) | Aqueous microbial communities from the Delaware River and Bay under freshwater to marine salinity gradient to study organic matter... | ecosystem: Environmental > Aquatic > Marine > Coastal ... | reverse complement strand
TCTTCGAACATCTATGGCTATTCCATCAGTCCAGACCTGCCTGCAGGATTGAGTTTGAACATCGCAACAGGTGAGATTTCAGGAACGCCAACCGAGTTGTTGACCAATACCACGTTCACGATTACGGCGCGAAACTCGGGTGGTACGAACACAACGACGATCAACATCACCGTGGTCGACGACGTGCCGGTGCTGAGTTACACGCCGGCGTCGGTTGAACTCACGAACAACACGGCGCATCCGGACTTCCCGCTGCTGGCCACCGTCACCGGTTCAGGCGTGATCACGTCCTGGGCCATCAACGACAGCGCCTTGCCCACGGGCGTCTTCTTCGGGACGACCAACGGCACCTTCTGGGGCACGCCGACGCAACTGTGGCCTGAGACCAACTACACGGTGTGGGCGAACAACAGCGGCGGCTCGACCTCTACGACGGTGACGATTTCTGTCGTTGACCAGGTGCCCACGCTTGCCTACTCACCGTCGTCGGTCGAATTGACCAACAACACGGCGAGCAGCGACTTCCCGCTTGTCCCAACGCTCGGCAGTGCCGGCGACATCACCTCGTGGGCCATCAACGACAGCGCCTTGCCCACGGGCGTCTTCTTTGGCTCAACCAACGGCACCTTCTGGGGCACGCCGACCGAGTTGTGGTCTGCGCGGACGTACACCGTGTGGGGCAACAACAGCGGCGGGTCCGCGTCAGCGACCGTGACCCTCGAGGTGGTGGATCAGGTTCCGGTGCTGTCCTATGCGCCGGACGCGGTTGACATGGTGAACAACACGGCGCATGCGGACTTCCCGCTTGTCCCGACGCTCACCGGACCGGGAGAGGTGCTTGGGTGGGTGCTGAACAACTCAGCGCTGCCGTCGGGTGTGTTCTTTGGTCCGTCCAACGGCACCTTCTGGGGCACGCCGACCGAGTTGTGGCCCGAGACGACCTACACGATTTGGGCGAACAACAGTGGCGGCTCCACGTCTGCGACGGTGACCATCAGCGTGGTGGACCAAGTGCCGGTCTTGTCCTATTCCCCGAACACGATCGAACTGCGTAACAACACGGCCCACAACAACATGCCGCTTGAGGCCATCTTGACCGGTCCCGGTGAGGTCACCTCGTGGGCCATCAACGACAGTGCCTTGCCCACGGGCGTCTTCTTCAGCACGACCAACGGCACCTTCTGGGGCACGCCGACGCAACTGTGGCCGGTCACCTCCTACACGGTGTGGGCGAACAACAGCGGTGGAACCGCTTCGGCGACGGTCACGATCAGCGTCGTGGATCAGATTCCAACGCTGTCCTATGTGCCGTCGTCGCTCGTGCTGACCAACAACACGGCGCACGCCGACATGCCGCTGCACGCGGTCCTGACCGGTCCGGGTGAGATCACGTCGTGGGCCATCAACGACAGCGTGCTGCCGACCGGGCTGAACTTCGGCACGACGAACGGTACCTTCTGGGGCACGCCAACGGCCCTGTGGCCGAGCACCTCCTACACGGTGTGGGCCAACAACAGCGGTGGCTCGGTCACCGCGACGGTGACCTTCAGCGTCATCGACGAAATCCCAACCTTCGCGACGCCGAGCGTTACCTTCCAGTTCACGAACAACACGACCTCGCCTGACCTGCCGTACACGCCGGTGCTCAACGGACCAGGACTCATCACCTCGTGGGCCATGAACGGCACCTTGCCCACCGGGCTGGTCTTTGAGCCATCAAACGGAACGCTCTGGGGCGTGCCGACGCAACTGTGGCCAAGCACGTCTTACACGATTTGGGCGAACAACAGCGGTGGCTCCTCGGCCCTGACCGTGACCCTGGAGGTCGTGGACCAACTCCCCGTCTTGTCCTACACCCCAGCGACCCTGGAATTGGTCAACAACACGGCTCATGCTGACCTGCCGCTTGAGGCCATCCTCACTGGACCCGGCGTGATCACGTCGTGGGTCCTCGTCGGGGAACTCCCTGAGGGCCTGACCTTTGGGACCACCAACGGAACGGTGTGGGGCATCGCCACCGAATTGTGGCCGACGACCACGTACACGGTGTGGGCGAACAACAGCGGCGGGTCCTCCTCGGCGACGCTCGTGCTCTCTGTGGTGGACCAACTGCCCACCCTCAGCTATGTTCCGGACGTGGTCGTGCTGACCAACAACACCGCGCACGCCGACCTGCCGCTGCACGCGGTGTTGACCGGACCCGGTGAGGTCACGTCGTGGGTCCTTGTGGGCGAACTGCCCGAAGGACTGGCCTTCGAAGCGTCCAACGGCACGCTGTGGGGTGTCGCGACCGAGTTGTGGCCGGAGACGACCTACACGGTGTATGCGAACAACAGCGGTGGCTCGACGTCTGCGACGCTGACGCTTACCGTGATCGACCAGTTGCCGAACGTCTCCTACGTGCCTGACGTGCTTGACTTGGTCAAGGACACGCCGCATGCGGACCTGCCGCTTGCGCCGGTCGTGGCCGGACCGGGCGTCATCACCTCGTGGGCCATCGACCAAGCCTTGCCCTTCGGCGTCCAGTTCAGCACCGAGAACGGCACCTTCTGGGGCACGGCGACCGAACTGTGGCCGGCCACCACCTACACGGTATGGGCCAACAACAGCGGCGGGTCGGTCGTCATGACGGTCACCCTTTCCGTGGTCGATCAGGTGCCGACGCTCTCCTACACGCCGGCGCACCTGACCCTCGTGGTGATGGAGACCAGCAGCGAATTGCCGCTTGCCGCGTCCCTCGAAGGGCCGGGCGACATCACCTCGTGGGTCCTCAGCGAGGCCTTGCCGCAGGGCTTGTTCTTCAGCACCACCAACGGCACCGTGTGGGGCATGGCCGAAGAGGTCTGGAGCAACCGTTCCTACACGGTCTGGGCGAACAACAGCGGGGGCTCGACCTCGGCCACCTTCAGCCTCGAGGTCATCAGCCAGACGCCGAGGCTGCTCTACAGCGAAGACCTCGTGCTCATCGCCGGCGATGCGATGCCGTCGTGGCAGCCCTACGTGCTGTACGGCAGCGTAGACACGTGGGCGATTGAGCCCGACCTGCCCGATGGCCTGGTGTTCAACGACGTGCTCGGGCGCATCACCGGCACGCCGACCACGCCAGCCGAAGCGATGACGTGGACGGTGTGGACCAACGCCACCGGCGTGGCGGTGCCGTGGAACCTGACCATCACCGTCCTGCTCGACACCGACGACGACGGCATGCCAGACACGCTTCCTGACGGCTACATCGGAGCACTCGTCGAGGACTTGGACGACGACAACGACGGCTTGCTCGACGTGTTCGAGACCAACACGGGCTCCTTCCTCGGGCCGGATAACATCGGCACAAATCCGCTGGTCGTCGACACCGATGCCGACACGTGGGACGACGCCGAGGAACTGACGTGCGGCGCAGACCCAACCAATGCGAGCGACGTGCCGGTGGACACCGACGGTGACGGCTTGTGCGATGCGCTCGAGGCCGACCCAGACGGCGACGGCTATTCCACGCAAGAGGAACTCGCATGTTCCTCGGACCCGATGAACGCGACGTCGATTCCAGTCGACATCGACGGCGACGGGGCGTGCGACGCGTTGGCCAATCCGGAGGTGACGTTCACCAACGTCACGGACGAGGGCGAAGGGGTCGTCGTGATTGGCCAATCGGTCCGCTTTGATGCGGTGACGGAGGACATGGATGTCGAGGCATGGACCATCGCCCCAGCCCTCCCCGCAGGCTTGACCTTCAACACGACCGACGGAAGCATCAGCGGTACGCTGCTCGCGACGTCCCTCGAAGGCCGTTCAACGCACACCGTCACCGCACAAGAAGCGGGCTTTGGTCGCCTCTTCGCCGTCGACGTGACCTTGATCATCGCCCCCGATACGGACAACGACGGGATCGCAGACGACGACCCAGACGGACTTGGTCCATTCCGAGGCGATATGGACGACGACAACGACGGCTGGAACGATACCATCGAAGCCGCGTGCGGCAGCGATCCGCTTGATGCAACGTCGTACCCAGGCTCAACCTTTGCACTGGTCGGAGGTGCCTGCGTTGACCTCTCGTCAAAGCCGATTGACCCACCGACAGAGGAAGGTCCTCGCCTCTTCACCATGTTCCTCTTGTTCTGGATTGGCGTGGCACTTCTCGCGCTGCTTCACAGGACCAACGAACGCAGGGAGCACCGCAAGAAATTGGCCGCTGAGAAGGACGATATGATCAGCAAGATGATTCAGAACGAGGAAGAGTGACCCGCATCAGGCCTTGAACGACGGTTGAAGCGAAGCGCTTCGGGCGAGGTTTCCGTGTGTCTGTTCCCAATCAGATGACGGGCGCTCCGACTTCGTAACGTCCAATCTCGAGGACTTGGGTGTTGGTTCCTCCATCGGGGAGGTTGATGACCAAGTTCGCGGAGATGCCGTTGTTGTGGATGAAGTTCGGTCCACACTGGGCACCAGTCGGGGCAGTGTTCGTTCCACCGTCGATGCCGAAGAAGTACCTCGCTCCAGAAACGAGCTCCGTCGCAGTGTTGCTCGGGTCATCACCAACTTCCCAAATCGAAGCACGCTCACCGCCCCCAATCGGGGGCCCTGAGATCCAGTCGTCGATCGTTCCGCTCCGGTAGTGGAGGGTATCCCCATTTTGCACGCACCAAAGGGTCCACTCAACGTCTTCAGCAAGGACGTTTTTTCCTTGGCTCTGGTATTCGATCATGAAGAGATAATCGTCGTATCCATCCTCAATCCAGCCACCGACCACGATCATCTTTGTGGCCGCTTCTTTGTTCGCGTCCAATGCCGTGTGTTGGGTTTGTTGGCTCATGCGCTCCACCATGCTCACGGCGGTGGAACCGACGACGATCATCATGATGACGATCCCGATGTAGGTGATCATCAGATCAATTCCCACCGCGCCTCCGTCGTCATGCCTCATTCGCCGCATTGCATCCCCTCACAACAGTTGATCCCCAACGCTGGGGTCGCTTCCGAGCGTGACACGGAATTCGAAGGTCCGGCCACGCTCAAGGACGATGATCAGTTGGCCATCGAAGTTGGCATCAAGGTCGCAATCGCCCGTGCCGTCGATGGGCATGAACAGATGATACACGCCGCTTGAATCGAAGAAATCCAGGTCGGCCGCCGTACGACCGTCCCCGGTGATGGACGTGGCCCCTTCGAAATCTCCTGTGCTGTACGCCACGGTTTCTGCGGTGCCGGCAGCTCCGTCTGAACACAACAGGACCCATCGGACGTCCACGTCTTCGACGGTACCGATGAGGTATGGCATCTCAAATGCGAAGTGAAGCTCGTCGTCGGCGATCGCCGCGTCGTAGCCGCTTAACTCCAAAAACCGAAGCGAAACGATGCCATTGATCACGTCGGCTTGTTGGTCTGCAGATTCACGCCCGTCCACCATGGTCCGTTCGGTGATGGCCAGCAGGAAGGTGCTGAGGATGCTGGTGCTGACGAGCACCACGGAAAGGAACATCAGAGCGCTGACCGCAAATTCGGCCCGCTCGTCCTCAACGAGCCTCAAAGGGGCCCGTTTGCTTATCCTTGGTACGGAACCCACGCTTCTGTGTTTGCGTCCCAGTACGTAAGGTTGCCCTGCTCGTCTCGGTTCCAATGCACACCATTCTCCTCCCATGTGGTTGCGCCGGCGTTCTCACCGAGTTCCGGCAGCGCCTTGTCCTCGGCGGCGAAGGTGGCCTCGGCCATCGTGTCAATGTCGGCGGTCGTGCCCAAGCCCGTGGCGACGGTCGCGCCTTCGCGGCGAACCACCAACAAGGCAGCGAGGCCAGCGATGGCCAGAAGCGCAACGACGCCAAGGATCAGCCCGGTGCTGTTGCGTTCAGGCTCGAGGGTGGAACGCAGGCCGTCGTCAGGGTAGGCATCGAATTGGTCCGCCACGCCATCACCGTCACGGTCGCTGTCGGCCGTGGCGTTGTCTGGGAAGGCGTCGAGGTCGTCGGTCACGCCGTCGTTGTCGGAGTCGAGTTGGTAGAGGGCGCAGCCGTCGGCGTTGACCACCGTCGTGTTGGTGGTCATGGGGCAACGGTCGTTTCCGTCATCCACGCCGTCCATGTCGGTGTCGAGCTGCGACGGCACGCAACCGAAGATGTCGGCCACGGTTCCTGCGGGCGTTCCGGGGCAGTTGTCCACCGCGTCGCTCCTGCCGTCCCCGTCTTCGTCCTTCTGAGAGTCGCTGCAACCGGCTTGGTCCACGGCTTCACCGGACGGGGTAGCGTCGCACTGATCGACGCTGTCGGAGATCATGTCACCGTCGGCATCGAGTTGGTACGGTGCGCAGCCAACGCCGTCCACCGTGCTTCCAGAGAGGGTGCCGATGCAGGCGTCATCGGCGTCCACAATGCCGTCACCGTCGGTGTCGCGCTGGTTTGGAGCACAGCCTTGGTCGTCCACGGATTCGCCGGCGTCGGTGTATGGGCAGACGTCGTCGGCGTCCATCACGCCGTCCATGTCCGCGTCACGTTCGTTGGCAGCGCAGCCCTCACCGTTGACGGTCATGCCTGGCGTCGTTGCCGGGCACTGATCGCGGCCGTCGTCGATGCCGTCGCCGTCCGTGTCGAGTTCAATGGCGGCACAGCCGGAAGCATCCACGGTTCGTCCAACGGGCGTGTTCGGGCAGACGTCGTAGAGGTTGACGACCCCGTCGAGGTCGCCGTCCTTCTGGTCCTCTGCGCATCCAAAGCCGTCAACGCTCATCGTGGCGTTGGTTTGAGGGCACACGTCGATGTCATCGGTCACGCCGTCGTTGTCTTCGTCGAGTTCAACGGTGGCGCAGCCCTTCTCGTCCACGGTTTCGCCTTGGGGCGTATCGGGGCAATGGTCGGGGCTGTTTCCGTTGATGTTGTCACCGTATCCGTCACCGTCTCGGTCGTTCCACTGGGTGGCGTCGTCAGGGAAGGCATCGGCGTTGAGGCCTGCGGCGTTGTCGCCGTAGCCGTCACCGTCACGGTCGACCCACTGCGTGCCGTCGTCGGGGAAGGCATCGGGATTCAGTCCGGCCGCGTTGTCGCCGTAACCGTCACCGTCGCGGTCGTTCCATTGGGTGCTGTCCGCGGGGAAGGCGTCGCCGTCGGTCCCGGAGGGGTTGTCACCGTATCCGTCGCCGTCGTCGTCCTTCCATTGCGTGTTGTCGTTGGGCCAAAGATCGGCATCGTTCCCGGCGGGGTTGTCGCCGTATCCGTCACCGTCGCTGTCCTGCCATTGGGTGGCGTCGTTGGGGAAGGCATCGCCTTGGGTGCCCGTCGGGTTGTCGCCGTAGCCGTCGCCGTCGCTGTCCGCCCACTGGCTGCTGTCGTTCGGCCACAGGTCGGGGTTGTTCCCGTTCGAGTTGTCGCCGAATCCATCACCGTCGCTGTCCGCCCATTGCGTGCTGTCGAGCGGGAAGGCGTCGCCGTTGGTGCCCGAGGCGTTGTCGCCGTATCCGTCACCGTCGCTGTCGGCCCACTGGCTCGCATCTGCGGGGTAGGCGTCACCACCGTTGCCGGCGCTGTTGTCGCCGTATCCATCATCGTCGGTGTCCCAGTGCTGGTCCGGGTTGTTGGGGAACATGTCCACGGAATCGTTGTAGCCGTCACCGTCGGTGTCTTTCTGGCTGAGCGCACAACCGTCCATGTCAACCATCGCCCCAAGGGGCGTGTTGGGGCAAAGGTCGTACTCGTTGGCCACGCCGTCGCCGTCGTTGTCGAAGGTCATGGAGAAACAATCGGTGTCGCCGATCATCTGCACCATGGTGCTGGTGTAGAGGTCCACCGCGGCACAGTACGTCCCGCTGCCGTTTGGCGTGGTGTACGTCCAGGTCGGGAGGCTCATGTTCTGAGCCGTTGCGGTGAAGGCGGTCATGGTGGAATTTTGCAGGGTCGCACCGGCGGCGTCCGTCAGGCGAATCTGGTGGTAGTATCCATCGCCGACCACCAAGTCAAGCCCTTCGACGTTGACGTTGTTCGTCGCGGCCGTGGTGCTCTTCGTCACCGAAGTGATCACGAGGCTTGGCAATTGTGGAATGAAATCCCAACCGTGGAAGCCGTTGAATCCCTCGATGTTGGTGATGTTGACGGTCGCGCCTTGTTCCCAGAGCAAGCCAATCAATTCGTGGGTGTTCGTGTTGGTGATGCCCGTCCAGTTGACCTGCCAATTCATGGAGGTGGTCGCCGGGGTGAAATTCACGGTGGTTTCGTTGACGATCGAGGCGTTGAGTGAGGCCTCGACGTCGTTGCCGTTGGTCAGCAAAGCGTTGCCGAACGCCGTCTGGTCGTAGACGAACCACCACAGGGTCATCGGTGTGTTCGCCGTGAGGTTCGTGGCCTCGATGTCCCCCGTGGTGGAGGACGTGGCCTCGACCACGAGCACTTCGAAGACGTAGCAATCTTGGCCGGCGGAAATGTACGTCCCGTTGGCGTCGAAAAGTTCGGCCACCACACAGACTTCGGATTCCATGCCCACCGCGGCCGAGACGTGGGTCATCGTTGCGTTGTGACCCGTGCCGTTTGCGGTCAAGTTGAGCGTGCCCAGCGAGGTGCTTAGCACGGTGCCGTTCATCAACTCTTGATCCAAACTGAGGTTGACGCTGTAGGCACTGCCGTTGGTCAACCCGTTCATGCTCAAGGCTGTTGAGGTGGTGTTGATGACGCTCGGCACCACGCCGGTGAAACTCTGTCCTCCACCTGGAAGGTCGGTCGTGATCTCGATGTCGTAGGTGTTGATGGCACCGCTGTAGCCGTACACGCGGACGTAGGTGGCTTGTGTGAGCGAGGCGAACACCGTCATGGACTCCATGTTGCTGGTGCTGCCAGACCCGCTGAGGTAACCCCCAGTCGCGGTTTCCCAGCCGGTGTCGATGTCGCCGTTGAAGTGCTGGAAGGTCACGTTGACGTAGTACGTCACGCCAGCGACCATGTTCACTTCGAAGAAGTCCTCGTCCACCGTGCTGTGGATGCTGAGGCCGGTGCAATCCAAGGGGAGGGTGGACGCAAGGGTGGCGGTGGAGATGCCGTCGTTTGGCTCAAGGATGTCCGAGGTGGTGGTCCCGTTGCCCGTGCAGGGGTTTGGAGGCGCGCCACCGCTGCTGCTGCCCGTTCCACCGCCGCCACCGGTGCTGCCGGTGGTGAACTTCCAGATGGTCAAGTTCCACGCACCGGAGGTGCCGGCGAAGGAGTAGGCGGAGATGCCGATGTACACCATGCCGCCGTGGTTGGTGAGGCTGCTGTTGGTGCTCACCGTCTCGGGGTTGCCAAAGTAGGAATATGCCATCGAGTTCTGGTTGGTGTCGAGGATTTCCAGATCGAAATCATCGCCAGACGCGAAGGACAGTTCCGCAGCCAAGCCTTCGTTGGTGTTGAGGGCAACGCGGAGATAATCGAAGTCGTCGGTGCCCGAGACCAATTCCCCGGATCCCGTGGTGGAGCCGCTGAAGATGAGGTTTGGAACGCTGGTCGTCGTGGACAAGTTGTCCGGAAGATCACCTGAGGTCATGCCCATGTCGTTTTGGTTGGGACCCACGGCACTCACGGCCGGAGTCACCGTCATGGTACCAAAAAGCAGCAAGGCGGCAAGGAGAATCGAGCGTGCACGCGTCCCGAGCATGAACGTTGGTTGGAATGGTGCCGTATAGTGGCTTCCCCGTTCCCTAAATCGCCGTAGGGGCCACATGCCCGTCTCGTTTGTCGTCGGGCTTTCGCACCCGGGACCACACGCCGCCCATCAATTCATCATGGCATGCTTCGCAATAGCAGAACTGTCGGTAGGCTTCACGGAAGGAGTAGGCCTTCTTTCCGGTCGCGACGAGGTAACCCTCCGGGGACAGGCGTGACGTGATGGTGCCCGGGTTTCCACACCCGGGAAGGTCGCATACAGGTTCGTCCGCCATAGGTCCACCTGCCCTTCGTTCCTCTTCAAGCCTCGTCGTCATCTGTGGGGTCGGGTTCGATCACCACAAGCGGCACGTTGGCTTCGATGGCCTCGCCTTCTTCGCATTGGACGGAGGCCACGGTTCCCGTGACCGGTGCTTGGATTTCGTTTTGCATTTTCATCGCTTCGAGGATGAGGATGACTTGGCCTTCCTCGACGTGTTGTCCCTCGGTCACCTCGACCGTCACGACCTTTCCAGGGATGTTGGCAGAAACGGTACCGGACCGCTTTTTCTTGCCGCCGCCGCTGACCCGACGCTTCGGGGCGGGACCGGCGTTGGGGACTTCGATGTCGAAAGTTCGGCCACCGACTTCGACCTGATAGGTGGGTCCGTCGCCCTCAATGGTCACTTCGAAGGTCTCGCCGTCAACGATCACGGTACGGGTGTTGCTCATGTGGTCACCTCCAGGGTGCGCGACCGCTTCGGGTGCGCATCAGGCTTTGCCGGCCCATCGCTTGCCGGCGGTGGTCGCTGTTCCACGCCTCGCCGGGCAGCCGCCCAGCGTTGGCGGTGCCGGAGGATTCCTCCAGCATGCTCAACAGGGCCATGATGGCCGCGGTGCGCAGGACGGCTTCGTCGGTCATGGGCAGGCCTCAGAGGGGGATGTTGCCGTGCTTTCGGGCAGGGCGGAGTTCTTCTTTGTCGGCGAGCATGTCGAGCGCACGGCAAAGGTGCCGCCGGGTTTGCGCCGGTTCGATGACGTCGTCGAGGTACCCGAGGCCAGCCGCCTTGTACGGGTTGGCAAAGGTCTCGTTGAAATCGGTGGTCAAGCGCTCGCGCTCTTGCTCTGGGTTTCGAGCGTTTGCAATGCGCCGCCGGTGGATGATCTCCACGGCGCCGTCGGCGCCCATCACCGCAAGTTCAGCGGTGGGCCAAGCCACGTTGTAATCGCCTCGCAGGTGCTTGGAGGACATGACGTCGTACGCACCGCCGTAGGCCTTGCGAAGGACGACGGTGAGCTTTGGCACCGTGGCTTCAGCAAAGGCGTAGAGCAACTTGGCCCCGTGGCGGATGATGCCGCCCCATTCTTGGCTGGTGCCAGGCAAGAATCCAGGGACGTCTTCGAAGGTCACCAAGGGCACGTTGAAGGCGTCGCAAAAGCGAACGAAGCGTGCGGCCTTGTCAGAAGCGTCGATGTCGAGGCAGCCTGCGAGGACCTTCGGTTGGTTCGCCACCACGCCGACGGTTCGACCGCCGAGGTGACCAAAGCCGCAAACGATGTTCTTCGCCCAGTCGGCTTGAACTTCCATGAAGCCGCCGTCGTCGAGGACCTCACGGATGACGTCCACCACGTCGTAGGGCTTGTTGGGCTCCTCTGGCAGGATGGACTCGAGGGCCTCGCAGACCCGATCGATGGGATCGCTCGTGCGCTTTTCGGGAGGGCGTTCCATGTTGTTGAGCGGAAGCATGTCCACGAGGTCACGTGCGAGGTCAATGGCCCCAGCATCGTCTTCAGCGGTGAAGTGGGACACGCCGGATTTTGAGCCGTGGGTCATCGCACCACCGAGGTCCTCGAACGTCACCACTTCGTTGGTGACCGTCTTGATGACCTCTGGGCCGGTGATGAACATGTGCGCCGTCTGGTCCACCATGATGACGAAATCCGTGATGGCAGGGCTGTACACGGCGCCGCCAGCACAGGGGCCCATGATGACCGAGATTTGGGGGATGACGCCACTGGCTCGGACGTTACGGAAGAAAATCTCCGCGTAGGACCCCAACGAAGCGACCCCTTCCTGAATGCGGGCGCCGCCTGAATCGTTCATGCCGATGACCGGTCGACCGGTCTTGAGGGCCATGTCGAGGACCTTGCAGATCTTCAGGCCGTGCATCTCACCGAGGCTCCCCCCGTAGACCGTGAAATCCTGAGCAAAGGCGTAGACCTGGCGGCCGTTGATCGTGCCGTGGCCGGTGACGACGCCGTCCCCGGGAATGACGTTGCGATCCATGCCGAAATCACGGCAGCGGTGCTCGACCAAGCCGTCCATCTCCTGGAAGCTCCCCTCGTCGAGGAGCATCTCCAACCGCTCCCGTGCCGTCATTTTGCCACGGGCGTGTTGGGCTTCAATCCGGGCCTGACCGCCGCCGACCTCGACCTTCGCCTTCCGTGCGCGGAGGTCTTTCAGGCGCTCCTCTGTGGACGTCATGGACTCACCTAAACACGAAGACCCCGGGTCGGTCTTTGACGGTTCCGTGTGCAGAACGCGACATGGAGGGCCTGTCGCCCGTTCGCTTGAAAACCGTCCCGTGTGTAGGCAGGGCATGGCGGGCAGCATGCGTATCGTCGTTGCGAAGCCGGGCTTGGACGGTCACGACCGTGGCGCGAAGGTCGTCGCTCGGGCCCTTCGTGACGCCGGCCATGAGGTCATTTACACAGGATTGCGGCGCACTCCGGCCCAGATCGTGGCCACGGTTCGGGACGAGGACGCCCGTTTCCTTGGCTTGTCCAGCCTTTCTGGTGCCCACGGTCACCTCTTCCCCACGATCTGCCAACTGCTTCGTGACGAGGGCCTTGACGATGTGGTCGTCTTCGGGGGCGGCATCATTCCTGACGCGGATCGCCCCGCGCTTCACGAGGCCGGCATGCGAGCCATTTTCGGACCCGGGACGACCACCGAAACCATCAGCGATTTCGTCGCTGAAGCGTCAAGCCGCGACGACGCCGGCGTTGGCGCCGATGGCGGTTGGATTTGGGAGGCATGACCGTTGGACGACGGGGTGCCGTCGGACCGCCTCAAGGCGGCTCAAGGCGGCTCCCGCAGGGACCTTGCACGTTTGCTGACCGAGGTTGAGGACGGCCGAGTTGCCGCTTCAGAGTTGCTTGGTTCCTCGCGGTCCCAAGGCCGTTCCATCGCCATCACGGGCCCGCCTGGGGTGGGCAAGTCGTGCTTCATCGACCACTTCCTTCGGGCCCATGCCGAGCGGGGCGAGGCCATCGCCTTGCTCGCGGTTGACCCCTCCTCGGCGCTGTCCGGGGGTGCTTTGCTCGGCGATCGCATTCGCCTGTCGTCGCCCGACGACGCCTCCGTCGCTGAACGCATTTACGTCCGCTCCATTGCAACACGGCGATCGAGCGGCAGCATTCCTTCCGTCCTCGGTGATCTGGTGCAGGTCCTCCACGGATGCGGATGGCCGTTGGTGGTCATCGAAACCGTGGGTGCCGGCCAATCCGAAGTGCGGTGCGCCGCCGTGGCCGATCGCATCGTGCTCATGGAAGGTCCTGCTCGCGGCGACGCGGTTCAAGCCGAAAAGGCAGGCTTGCTCGAATTGGCCGACCTCGTGTTGGTGAACAAGGCTGACCTCGACGGCGCAGAGCGGCACGCGGCCGAACTTCGCGATTCCTTGGCTTTGGACGGGCCCGATCCGCCCGAGGTGCTCCTCATGTCGGCACACACCGGCGTGGGTTTGGACGAGGCCCTTGAGGCACTGCGGGACCTTCCTGCCCGCTCAGGAAGCGAGCGTGCCCGCGCCCGCGAGCGCTTGGCAAACGCGGCCGAAGCCCGTCTTGTCCGCCATGAGGACTATGAGGACATCCTCGCCCGTATCGGGAACGGTACCCTCGCTCCAGAGGACGCCGTCGAGGTGATTTGGCGTGGAGGATGACGACAACGGCATGGTGCCCCTCACCGACCCGAAGGATCACTCTGTTGGAGGGATGTGGGGCCACGTTCTCCGTCGTGCCGTCCACCTCGCCATGGTTGCGATTCCCTTCGTCTACTACGAACACGCTGCAGCCATCGCCTCACGCGTTGGCTTGGAGGGTGCAGAGCAAGTGGCTTCGGCTTTGGTGCTGGTGCTGATTTTGGCCGAGGCGGTTCGCCTCCGCACCGGAATCACGGTGTTTGGTCAGCGAGATTACGAAGCCACTCAAGTTTCTGCACTTGCTTGGGGTGCATTGGGCATCGGTGTCGTGCTGTTGACCTTGCACGATCATCCCGAATTGGGCTATCCGCTCATCTTTTCCTTGGCCATTGGAGATCCGCTTCTCGGTGAACTACGCCGGGCAGGGAAGAGCAACCGGACCGCTTCGATGTGGTCGTCCGTGGCGCTGATTGGCGTATGGGGTGGATGCGCGGTGGTGCTGGGCACCCCTTGGGCGCTGGTCCCCGTGCTGCCGTTCATTTGCGTGGCATCGGAATGGCCACGGTTGCGCTGGATCGACGACAACGCGACCATGCTCTTCATCCCACTCCTCGCCGTCTTGTTGGTCGTGCCGTGGCTTTGACCCCACTACATTCAAAGGGCGATTCTCGGTGGCCCATTCAGGGATGAACATGGGCGAAGAAGAGAGCAAGACTGAGGTCGCTCAAGGCACCTACTTCGTCGTCTTCGGACTCGCCGTGATCGCGCTCGTCGTGACGGCCTTTGCCTACCCCGTTTGGGGCTTTTGAGCGCCTCGATTTCAGGACGAGGCTTCAAAGGCGTCCGACCCGGTTCATGGCGTATGTGCGGCCTTGGCGGAATGCTTGGCGCACCCGATGAGGCCGTCCTTCATCGAATGAACCGGCTTCAACACCACCGTGGCCCGGACGGCCAAGGCGTGTGGATGGACGAACGCGTGGGCTTGGCCCACACCAGGCTGGCCATCCTCGACCTCGACGGTGGCCCCCAACCCATCGTTGGAACGCACGGCGCCGTGGCCGTGGTCAACGGTGAGATCTACAACCACCTTGACCTCCGTGCGTCGTGTTCCACGTACCGCTTCACCCGAAAGGTGGACAGCGAAGTCGTGCTCGCCCTGCACGCGCAAGCCACCGCCAACGGTGCGATATCGGCCGCCGATCACGCCGCTTGGGTGGCACGTCTCGACGGAATGTACGCTTTTGCGCTCTGGGACGCTGCGGCCGGACGCCTGATTCTGGCCCGGGATCCAATGGGAATCAAACCGCTCGTGTTGGCCAACGTGGACGGCGGGCTGCTCTTTGCATCGGAGATGAAAGGGCTCAGGGCGCACGAGGGGCACGTGCCCATGCTCGACGAAGGGGCGCTTGCGCTCCGCCTTGCTTGGGAATATCCTCTCGACCTGTCCACGCTCCTTCTCGGCACCCGGCAGGTCCGTCCTGGCACCGTGGAAGTGTGGTCCCTCGACGAGGACGGGCGTGCGGTGATGGACTCTCGCGCGGACATCGAACGTCAGCGCCTCGCTCCTGCCACGACGTGGGACCCCAACCTCGGGGCCTCTGCCCTTCTGGAGTCCTTCATTCAGAGCGTGGAGCAACGCCTGATGGCGGACGTGCCCGTGGGCATCGTGCTGTCGGGTGGGCTCGACTCCGCCTTGGTCGCCGCCGTTGCACACGAGGCGGCCGAACGGGCCGGTCAACCGGTGCCTGAAGTCTGGACGGTGGCCGGCAGCGAGGACAACCCCGATTGGAAAGCAGCCGAGGCCGTGTCCTCCGCGCTGGAATTGACGCATCATCAGCACCTCTTGGAGGCGGAAGATTTCGAACACCATCTCCCGAATTTGGTGTGGCACGGAGAAGATCTGGACACGTCGGTCATGTTCTTCCAACCGCTCTTCCAAACGATGGCCTCCAGCGTGAAGGTGGGCCTCTGCGGGCAGGGAGCAGACGAACTTCACGCGGGCTACCCACGCTACCGTGATCCTCACGCGCACGCGTCGCTCGTGCGGCAACGCCTCGAAGCCATGGACCATCCCACCGCGGCCGCCTCCCTCAACGGAACGCTCGAAGACGAGGCTTGGTTGGCGTCAAGCCACGCTCCAGAAGCCCGGCTCGCAACGCTCGACGACATGCTTGGTTTCGAATTGGAACACGGCCAACTCAGCAACTTCCAACTGCGGCTCGTGGACCGCCATTCGATGGCTCATGGACTTGAGGTCAGGGTGCCGTTCTTGGGTGCGCCCCACCGCGACGCTGCCCATCGGTTGCCGATGGATTGGAGGCTTCCTTCGAGCGGTGAAGAGAAAGCCGCCTTGCGACGAGCGGCGGACCTGACCCGCTTGCCAAAGGACATCGTTCGTCGGCCCAAACTGCCTGCGGGCACGGCCACGGCTCCGAACCTCTTGCGGGCAACGCTCGAAACGCATCATGACGCCGCAGCATCGGTGGTGAAGCGGTACCCGCGCATCGCATCTGGACTGGCCAATCAGCCCGACGTGATGTTGGGCTTGGCCCTCTTCGAAGCGATTCATCTGGTCGACGGTGGTCGACAAGCGCCAACAGGAAGCGTGGCGGATTTGCTGGAGATGGTCGCTTGACGGATGGACATTGGATCGACGAGCGCATCGAGGCGAACCGCGAACGTTTGACGGCTTGGATGGCCGAGAAGCGTTCGGAAGTGCCGATCCCCATCTACGGAAGCGTGGACGTTCGAGACGCCGGCTGGAAGGTTGCAGCGGTGGACGCCAACCACTTCCCTGCAGGATTCAACAACGTGCCCGAGGAAGACCGCCCACGGTTGGCGCAATTGTTGCGTGAGCATGTGGAACGCACGGCACCTGGCGTGACGTGGGTGCACCTCTACCCTGAATCGCACACCAGAAACCCCGGCTATGTGGAGAACCTCCGCACTTTGGTCGACCTGCTCGTGCGTGCGGGCTACTTGGCGACGGTGGGAAGCCCTGAGCTGAACGACCTCTCACAAGTGCGCGGGTTGACTGGTCACCTCGATCTGGTGAACGTGCAGCCCAACGACGACGGCGGGCTTGTCGTGAACGGAAGGAAACCCGATTTGGTGCTCTTGAACAACGACTTGACCACGGGGCTGCCCACAGAGTTGCAAACGGGTGAAATCATGCCTCCCACCCAGATGGGATGGCACCGTCGCAGGAAGTCGGAACATCAGCGTGCCCTGGAACCCTACATCGAAGAGGTGGCGGCCTTGCTTGAACTGGACCCTTGGTACCTCCAAACCGAATGGTTCGTCTCCGAAGACAAGTGCTTGGAGAAGGAAACCTGCCGCACCATTCTTGCGGCCGAGGTGGACGCTTTCCTCGAAGGACTTCGCCAACGCTATGCGCAAATGGGCGTCGAACAAGAGCCGGTGGCATTCGTCAAAAACGACCGAGGCACCTACGGACTTGGCATCATGACCGTTCGGTCGGGCAGTGAATTGCTCGAACTCTCCAACCGGAAGATGAAGCGCCTGATGTACGCCAAAGGTGGAGCGGACGTCGAGAATTTCCTCGTTCAGGAGGGCGTGCCCACGACGATGACGGCGGGTTCCGACGTGGCTGAGCCTGTCGTCTACCTCGTCGATGGGGAAGCTGCGTCGTGGTTTTACCGAACCAACGCCAAGAAAGGAGCCATGGACAACCTCAACTCGCCGAGTTCATCCTTCCTTTCGGCCGCTGAAGTGGGTCCTGAAGCGGTGTCCCTTGCCCGCGGCCGCCATGCACTGGTTGCAGAATTGAGCATGCTGGCCATGGGCGCAGAGCGTTTGGCCTCGGCCCGTCGGACCTGATATCAACACCAGCGCGGTCCCGATGGCATGGGGCGCGGATGGGTCTTCGCCCTGACCATCGCGGTTGGCTTGCCGGTGGCGGCGACCGACATGGGGGGATGGTTGGACCGCTGGGTGGCGGAAGCCTTGGTGGTGCTCTGGTGCTGGGCGCTTTTTCTTCATGACCATGTGACGTCCGACCGCCGTCGCCGCATCGAAATGTGGACGGTGCTCGCCTTTGCGACGCCGATGGAGTTGTTTTTCTCCGAAGTTTGGTTGATCTACGAATATCAGCACGATTTCATGCCCTTGTTCGTCCCTGTTGGGCATTGGTTCCTCTTCGATCTCGGTCGTCGTGTGGCCCATGTGCTGGCCGACCGACCGGTCAAATGGAGTCCGCTTCTTCTGTCCCCCTTGGTGGTTTACGGGGCCGTCACCGGCACCGGGACGGTCGAGGTCCTCCTGTTCATCGGGATGGTGCTCTTCATTCGATACGGCACCGATCCAGCGTTGTACGCGGTGATGACGTGGCTTGCCCTCGCCATGGAACTCTGGGGCACGTGGCTCGGGAATTGGACTTGGGCCAACGACGTGCGCTGGCTTGGCCTGACCTCGTGGAATCCACCCCTTCTCGTCGGCTCTTTCTATGCCCTTGGCGACCTCTTGGTTGGCCTCACGGTGAGGTGGCGGCTCGGCCAAGGTTCAAGCGAAGCCGGCCTCACCTCGTCCCATGACGGGCCTTGAGGACTTGGCTCGGCGCCGCGAAGCGGAGGCCAAGCGCATCCGAGCGCTGCTCGACGGCGGCCACGATTCGCGCATGGCGGACCTCAAAGTCGGCGAAACCGCCGTCGCGTACGTGAAGGAAGAGTTGTGCATCGGTTGCGACCAATGCCCCTTGGTCTGCGACGACGACGCCATCGACATGGTCCAACGTGCCATGCGCAGTCCTTTGCTCGATTTGGAATCCAACCGGAAGGCGGTCATTCGGCGTGACGACTGCACCGGCTGCGGGTTGTGCGTGTTGGCCTGCCCGACTGACGCGATCCAAATGATCGACCGATGAAGGAGGCCTGACGATGTCGAAGCAAGGCAAGGAACCCAGCGCCCAGCGCTTTGGAGGAGAATTCGGACCGTACCGCAAGCCAGGGACGCAAGGCGTGTCCTTGTCCACCTTCAAGACGCTCGTCTGGACCAGCAACATCGGAGGTCTGGTGTTGTTGGTCATCTCCCTTGAGCTGCTCTTTGTGGCCCAGCAGTTCGGCTGGGGTCTGCTTTTGCTTGTGTTGGGTGTCGGCGTGGCCCTCTTCCCCTCGAATTACGAAATCCGGGGGATGGAAGACGACGAAGGCGAGCCATCCCCGGGTGAAGAAACGCTATACGATGCCGCGAATGGCGGAAAAGATGAGTGATCATGAGGTCTTTCCTTCCGCTTGTGGTGCTCCTGCTCCTGTCCGGATGCATCAGTTCCGAGACGTCCTGGGACCGCGTTGGAACCGATGCTTTCGAAGAGGCCATCGCACGGGATGACGGTTTTTTGCTTGACGTAAGGACCCTCGCTGAATGGGAACAAGACGGCCATTTGGCCAACGCCACTCTGATTCCTCATACGGAGTTGGACGCCAGGCAGGACGAATTGCCCACCGAGAAAGACGAGGCCATTCTGTTGTATTGTCGAAGCGGCAACCGCTCACAGGAAGCAGCACGGACGTTGCAAGATTTGGGCTTCACCAACATCATTGAACTTGAAACGGGCATCAACGGCTGGAAAGACGCCGGAAAGCCGGTCGTGTACGAGTGAGAGGATCCTATGTTCAATCGCCTTCGGGCCCTCTTCGGCGCCTCACGACCTTCGTTGAGCGACCTTTTGCAGCAAGGCGCCATCGTGGTTGACGTCCGGACGCCACAGGAATACCGCACGGGTCACCCGAAGGGCTCGCGCAACATACCCCTTGCCTCACTTTCTGGTCAGCTTTCCAAGTTGAGAAAGAAGCAGGTGCCTGTCGTCACATGCTGCGCCAGTGGGATGCGGTCAGGCAAAGCGGCGAAGGTGCTTCAGAAGGCAGGCATTGAGGCCCACAACGGTGGGTCTTGGCAGGCCGTGGAGCGAGCACGCACCTCACCATGATGCAACCGCGAACACGACGGGCAGCAAGCGCATGCCATGGTCACAGGCGTCCTCCTGACGTAGAATCATAGGGTGCCGTTTTGACCTGCTTCACAAGGTGAATCCATGATCACGACCGCGGACATCGAGCAAGCTCAACAGGCATGGGGAGACGGCATCGTGGCCATCGCTACGGCCCACCGTGACGGAGGCGACTACGCTGAGCGCGCCCGCGTGCACGTGGAGACGCTCTACGCCTACGGTCTGTCGGAGGTGCTGTTCAAGCCGACGCTGGCCGCCGTCGAGCAGTTCAGGCCCACCTTTGACGAGGCGTGGTCCTACTTCACCGCTTCAAACGGGGCATGCCCCGAGGACAAGGGCTTCGCCATCAAGGGGTGGACCGCGGTTCGCTTCGAGAACGCGGGGATGCTCCTCCATGGCAGCACAGCCCAAGCCATGGGGAATTACTTCTTCACCGACCCAGCGGGAAGCGAGGTGAAGGTGGAGTACACCTTCGGCTACGTGCAAGATGACGCTGGAGCGCTTCGCATCAACCTGCATCATTCGTCGATGCCGGCCGAGTCGAACTGAACCCGGCTGTTCAGCGCACGACGACCATGCCACCGCGGACCTTCGAGCAGGAACTCGGGATGAGAAAAAGGTCGATCAGCCACCACAGGCCGAGCCCCTGGAAGGTGATGAGGGAAAGCAACCACACCCCAACGCCTCGACCCATGTAGAGATGGTGAATCCCGAACACCCCGAGGAAGAACCAGAGGACGTACGCCAAGATGGCGCTTGGTGGGTGCCGAATCGGCTGCGCCATCATCATGGGTTGGTGCACGGCCTGGACGTACTGCGGCTGTTGGTGGGGTTGCATGGTGGACGCTCAAACGTGCATCCTCGTGGACATAACGGTGTTGGAAGCCATGCAAATGAACGGCTTTGCCTCACTCCGATTCGACGTTGAAGAACCCACGATCGAAGGTGGTGTTGAGCCAAAGTACGCCGACGGCGAGCACTGAAGCGAGGATGAAGAGGGCTGCGCCGGCGTATCCTGGCGTGCCGATGCCCACACGGATCACCACCGTCGACAACACGAAGCCCGTGTTGCGGGCGAGGTGGTTGAAATCCGTGGTGTGCTTGTAGGAGATGAGCAAAATCAGGATGTCCGACATCACCAACCAGGTGAAGAAGTCGGAGAAAAACACCGTTCGGCTGAGGGTCCCCTCACCGCCGATGACGCCGTTGGTCCAGGTCGTAAAGGACCACAGCGCCACCAGAATGTACACCAAAAAGAGGGCCGTTGCAAGCGTTTGTTTCTGCCGCACAAAGGCGGAAAGCGCATGATCGGCATGCATCATGGGGGCAGAACTCGACGTGGTTTTTCTGAAGTAGAGCGCGGTCGCGAAGAGGACGATGAAGGCCAACACCTCCACGGCGATGAAGCCGACCGGGTCATACACTGCCGTGGATTCGGTTTCATTGAGGTCTGCGAGGTTCTTGAAAATGTCACGAACCACGAGCAAGGTGACGACTTCAAATTGCTTGCCGATGGCGTTTGAGAAAGACTCTGGAATGGCACGGATGAGTTCGTACACCTCGTAGGCCAGAATGATGGAGAAGGGCGTGTACAGGGCATCGAGGTAGGAGTCGAGCAGCGGTTCCATGCCGGGCAAGTCGATGCGCCCTAACCCGTAGAGCACGCACAACACAAGGTGAACGAGGAAGCCCACGACTGCGGCATTGATCGACTGCTGACGGAGGAATTCGTCGGTCTTCTTCCCCAGCGCGAAGCGGTACAGCCTCGGCTCGTCCATGCCCAGCGGAACGCCTTCTGAGGGAAATAGGCCTGTTCAGGCCCGCAAGGCTTGGCGGTGGGCGCGTTGCTCGCTTCAGGCTTCGACACCGACGCGTGCTTCGGCGTCGACCTTGGCCTTCTTTGCCTCGACCTGCTGAGCGAGGAAGGTCACGACGTCGAGGATCTCAATGCCCTCGTAGCGCTCGTCACCTTCGAACTTCAGGCACTCCAGGTGCGTCACACACTTGGGGCAGGAGGTGAGCATCGTGTCCGCACCGGTCGCGCGGACTTCTTCCATGCGGCTGACGCGGAGGGCGCGCGCGTTCTCGTTGCACGACATCATGCTGGAGACGCCACAGCACATGGCGTCCTCGCCATGGTGCTCCATCTCCACGAGTTCGACGTTCTCCACCTGGCCAAGGAGTTCACGTGGCTCCTCGGTGATGCCCATTTGCCGTCCGAGGCGGCACGGGTCGTGGTAGGTCACGGTCGTGGATTCGTCGGCCTTGAGTTCCATGTCGAAGCCCTGCTCAAGCAGGTACTCGGTCGTGTGCATGACCTTCACGCCATCGAGTTCGTAGTCCCGTGCGAAGGTGCGGAAGCACTCGGCACAGGAAGACACGAGGGTGTCGATGCCCGACTCTTCGATCTTCTTCTGGTTGTAGGCCTTGAGTTTCTCAAAGACCTCGGTCATGCCCTGCCACTTCTGGTCGTGGCCACAGCACTTCAGGAAGTCGCGGCCAAGGTAGGTCACGTCCTCGCCCATCTCCTCGAAGAGGGTGAAAGCCGCGGTGGTGCTGGCGCCGAGGTCCATGGTGCCCTCGTTGAGGTGGCTGAAGACCATCTCTTGGTCGAGGTAGTCCACGCATCCGGGGTAGTAGCCCACGTTGCTGGTGATGGGGTAGTCCTCGGTGGCGATGAAGTCCGCGTCAGCGCTTTCCTCGGCCTCGGCGTTGAGGACCGCTTGGAGCACGGTGTGGGGGATCTCGGCTTGAGGTCCACCAACGATGAGGCTCCGGCGGATGTCCACGTAGGAGTCGTAGTCGACGAGTTGCGGGCAGGCGTTGGTGCACGCCGAGCACGTCAGGCAGGAGTACAACGGCACGCCGTCGTCCTCGTTGTTCCACGAGTTGTAGATGATGTTCAGCTTGTCACCGCCGTTGAACAAACGGACGGGGCAGGCGTCGTCGCACAGGTCGCAGCCGTAGCACTTGTTCATCTCGAACTCATACCCGGTCGCCATGGAACGCAACAGCACGAAGACCAGTGCGCCAAGGGTCAGGCAGGGAATGAACATCGCATAGGTGAGCTTCGCGTCAAGGGCCTTGGGATTGGCGTGGAAGGAGGGGTTCACCACCTGAGCGTAGTCTTCGGCCATGGTCACATGGTCCGCGTTGTTGAGGTCCACGGCGTGTCCGGCGAGGTAAGCGTCGTCAAGGTCGGCATCGAAGAGCAGAAGCGGCTGGAAGGCCGCGATGTCCATCGTGACTTCGGTGATCAAATCGCTGGCGGCCAAAGCGCCAGTGGCGGTGACCTCGAAGGTGTAGGTGTAGGTGCCGACCGGCAATTCGACCATGTCAGCACCGGCGCAGTCGTCGAAACTCGCGGCACGAACCGTGGTGCCGTCGGCGTCCTTGATGACCAGCGTGGAGCTGAGCATGTCTGCGGTCTTTTCCTCACCGATCTTGCGCTCTTCCGCACGGTAGGAGCAGGCAGCGTCGAGGGGGATGGTTTCCACGCTGACGTGGTGACCGTCAGGGAAGGCCGTGCTGTCTTCTGTGATGGCGAAGGTGCCTTCCGCGAGGAAGCCTTCACCGCCGGAGAAATTCCCGGCAACAGCGGCGGCGTTGATGCCCTGGTCGGGCTGTTGATGGTTGTTGACGTCGGTGAAGTCGTAAATCACTTCACGTGAAGGTTGGAAAATCTGCCAGTCCAACCATGCCACGGCAGGGACGGTCATGGTGTCGGAGTACCCGAGGCGGTCGGTGAACTCGTTCGCTTCATGGACGTGAACGTCCGTGGGCTGGGAGCGCATCGCTTCCAATTCCTCGTACGATTCGATGGTCAGGAGGCCCTTGGCGTCCCAGAAACCCTTGTCGTAGGTGTCCCACGTGGCGACCGTGGCCGCGGTGGAGAGCACCAACGCACCCATGAGAATGCGCTTGGCGTTGGCTTGGGTCAAGCGTGCTCCGATGGTCTTGACGAGGAACATTCGCGCACCGAAATGCAAGATGATCCACAACAACACCCCTGTCATCAACCATGGAATGGCGTTGAACACTTCTGCCAACCAAGCTGGCCTTGTTCCACACAAGAGATCGCCATGGCTGTCCAGTTTACAGAAATCCGTCCGGTTTTTGCCGTACAGTTCGAGGAAGATGTTGATCGAGAAGACCGAGATGAACCAGATGTGGGCCAGGTACACGGCACCGGCGCTGGCGTACCACGGGTCTTCCACGGGGCGCTTCTCACGACCGCCAAGGAAGGGCGGGAGGGCGAGGATGCCGACGGGGATGCCGGTGAGGGCAGCGCCCCACCATGCGGCGTTCCAGGCGAACACGGGTTGGTCCACGATGGCACCGATCGGGCCGGTGGGCACGGTGAACTGCGGCAGGTATTCGCCCCAGCGGAGGTAGCCGTAGGAGAACAGCACATACCAATCGGGGAACACGAAGCCCGCCTGTGCATAGGGGTCCGCAGCGCCGTGGAGGGGCGGTGGGATGAGCCAGGCGTAGAACAGCAACACGGCCATCATTGAAGAGAAGATGATCGCGTCACGGAGCACTTCGTGAGGCCAAAACCCGTGGCCCATTCGGGTGCGCTTTCGCTTGTCGCCGACGGTCTGGAGTTTTTCCTTCTCGTCCATGTAGACGCTTGCAACGCGTCCCAGATTTTCGATGAGTCCCATGTCATGTCCTCCTGATCAATGTGGCTCCGCGATGCCTTGCACCCAGACAATGAAGAGATGGATGATGATCAACGTCGTGACGATCACGGGCAGAATGAACACGTGGATGAAGTACATCCTCGTGACCGTTCGGTCGGTCAAACTGCTTCCACCAAAGAGCAGGGTTGCGATGTATTTCCCAACGAGCGGGGATGCGTTGCTCAGGTTGATGCCGATGACGGCCGCACCGTAGGCCAGGCTGTCCCATGGGAGGAGGTAGCCGGAGTAGCCGAAGACGATGGTCAAGGCCATCAGCGCGACGCCGATGAGCCAGTTCAGTTCACGGGGGTTGCGGTAAGCACCGGTGAAGTACACACGGCACATGTGGAGGAAGACGCTCGCCACCATGAAGTGGGTCGTCCAGTGGTGGACGGCGCGGATGATGTAGCCGAAGGGCAACTCGGTCATGATGAACTGCATGCTCTTGTAGGCCGGTGAAGGGTCACCTTCGCCACCGGGCACGTAGTAGATGCCAAGCACGGTTCCCGTGATCACGAGGATGATGAACGAAAGGAAGGAAATGCCACCAAGGCAGTAGAGCGGATACCAGTACCAGATGATGCGAAGCTTGTACTTCTCGGCGTGGGTCAGGGGCATCTGGCGGTGCATGTTGTAGTACGCAGACTTCGACATGTTCCAGTAATCCTGAACGCGGAAGCGCGTGTCAAGCCAACTGAACACCCAGAGGAAGGAGCGTTCTGCAAGGCCCATCGAACCGGTGGATTCGACGGCGCGGAGGATTTCGCGGCGAGGCATTTCTTCGTCCTCCTTGCGGAGGGTGAAGGCGACGAGCACCGCCACGAAGGCGATGAAGAACCAAAGGACGATGGAAATCGTGTTCATCGAATCACCTCAATCGCAGTAGGTCAACCAGTCGGTGTAGTCGGTGATGCCTTCGATGGTGTCACCGTTGAGTTGGATGGGGATGAGCGGAAGGCCCACGGGTGCTGGTCCGCCCGAGCGGCGGATGCCGGCGTAGGTGAAGGTGGACCCGTTGGCGCGGTTGCGGTTGGTGTTCAACTCAAGCGCGGTAGGATCGAACCGGGAGGAGTGGCAAATGCAGAACAGCTTCGTGCCACCGTCGTCGCCACCGCCTGGCGTCCACGAGTCTTCCGTGAAGGTGTTGCTGACGAGTTGCCAGCCGGGGATGCAACACAGGTGGGTGCAGCGACCGAAGATCATCACCAAGCCGCCCGTCGGGAAAATGCGGGGGTCCACGTCGACCATGTCGTCGAAATGCCCGACGTACTTGCCGGTCTCGTCGTAGCCTTCCATGGATTGGTAGCGGGCCTTGCCGCTGGAGGATGGCGTGCTTTTGTTGGCGTCGTGGTCCACGTAGTTCACGACCACAGGGACGCCGTTCCAGACGCCTGCGGCGCCGGACGTACCGGTGTTGGACTTGGCGGCCTCGTCAACGAAGTCTTGCCGTGTCATGGGCTGCAGGTGCTTGGCCCCATACCAGGCTTCGTCTTCGCGTCCCTTGGCCCAGTACTTCACGGCCAGGTCACCGCCACTGCCCGCGCCGGGCGGGAGGAGGATGGAGGCAAAGCCGAGCACGCCGACGGAGGCGGCGAGCACACCGGTGGTGGCGTTGAAGCCGTACCGGAGGAACTGGCGGCGGTTGACGATGGACGCGCCGCCTCCAGCGTACGCCTTTTCGTCGTTGAGCGGGGCTGGCTTGAGATCGTAGGTCTTCGCCATGGTGATCACCACTTGTACTCCCGCCAATCCTTGGCGTGCTCTGGGATGTATTTGTTCGCCGCGTGCTTGACGATGATGGTGTCAGGCAAGACGAACTTGAGGTAGATGATCCCCATCATGATGAGGGTGACGAGCGTGATGGCCAGGTGGTAGGCCAGTTGCTGCTGGTCCCAGCCCTTGATGAGTCCGTACATCATCGAGAACGACCAATACATGACCCAAAACAGCCCCCAGCCGAGGAAGGACATCGTGAGGTAGGACGCACCGGAGGGTGCGAGGGAGGCGGACACGATGGAGCCGACTTCGGCTTCGGTGAAGACGCCGCGATCGATGGCCTCGTCGAGTTGCTTCTCGCTCAATTCAACCTCGAGGAGCGCCTTTCGTGCGTCCTCGATGGGGACCGTGCCGTCAGCAACCATGCGCAGGAGCTTGGTGACTTCGTCGTCCATCACTGGTCACCTCGGCGGTTCAGGTGGTAGCGGAGGCGCAATTGGTTGGAGCGCCCCTGGTAGGAGGTGGAAAAGCCGTATCGCAGCAGGAAACCGGCGAAGACGACCACGACGATCACGGCACCGAACCCGAGCAAACCAAGCCAGTGGGCTCGAAGTTTGGCACCCATGTGGTGAAGGTCAACGCCGTGGTGGTCGGGCTCAGGAGCCTGGACGTTTCCGTCTCCTGCAAAGAGGGTGCGAAGGCCAACAGGCGAGGCGCCTCCGTCCTCGGGGAGGGTGAAGAACAACTGGTTCCAACGGTCGTCTGCGCCGGGCACGGCGTCGCCGTTGACGCTGTTGCCGGTGATCCAGAAGGTCACGGCGCCGCTTCCCGCAGCGGGTGCGGTCCACTCGATGACCCACATTCGGTCGGCCACGTTTGCGCTGGCTTCGATCTGCGTCAGGGTGGTCACGTCGCCCTCCCAATTTTGCACGTCTTCGCCGCCGAGGGTCCCGTCGCTGACGCGCATCGAGAAGCCGCCGGTCCATGCTCCGCCGGCCTCTGGGCCGCCGATGAGTTGCAGGTGCATGGTGTAGGTCTCGCCCTCGGTCCAGCCGTAGGGGACCTCGTCGAGGATGACCTGCACGGTGTTGTCCGCGTCCGGGTTGTGGCAGAGGCAGCCTTCCTTGGCGACGTCCTCGATGACCTCGCCGGCGTTGTTCTGTTCGCCACCGATGCCGGTGTGGTAGGACGTCGCCGCTCCGGGGAGCAACAACGCAAACACGAGCAGGGCGGCGAGGGAAAGCCTGAGCGTGGAGAAGCGCTTGAGCATGACCTCACCCTATGCCCTAAGCGACTTGGATGGGACCCTTAAACATTGTCTGCTGGATGCCATAATGTAGCGGCGCAGTACCCCGTTTCTAACGTTATAGACGGGGGGTCAGAAACTTCATGCCAAGCCGGGCCTTGGACGAGGCATGACGGAGCACGCTTTCGACAACGTCTACGGGCTCTCAGACGACCAACTCCGTCGCCTTGACGAAGCGGAGGAGTTCATGCTTAGGGGCGAGATCGGGAAAGCCGAGACCATCCTTCTCGCCATGCTCGAGGAGGACGACGAGTGCATTCCGGTCCTTTCGAACCTCGGTCACATGCACGGCCGCCACCTTTCGGAATTTGAGCAAGCCGTCGCGTATTACAACCGGGTCTTGGACCTTGAACCCGATAACGCATGGGCGCGTGACGCCCGCCGGCGTTACCTCCGGTACGTCGAGTGAACGCGTGGCTCAGGTTGATGGACCGGAGCACCCTCATCGGTTGGCATGGACGGCGGCCAAATCGTCATCGCCGGGGTCGGAGGCCTCGGTTGTGCATGGGCCGCTTCGGCGCACCGCCGCTGCCCAAGCACCCGGCTGCTCGCGGTTGACGCCGACGACCGAAGCCTGCGCATCGGGGCTGAAGGTCACGTGCTCCGTCTGGGTCACGCGCTCGAAGCCGAGGGTTGTGCTGCGCTGCCCGCCCTTGCAGAGCAGCGGATGCGTCGACTCGACGCCATGGCACGCCCTGTTTTGGAGGGCGCCGAACTCGTGGTCCTTCTGGCTGGACTTGGCGGTGGAGCGGGCAGCGGAGCAGCGGCTGAACTCGCCCGACAGGCCCGCAGAGCTGGGGCGATCGTCATCGCCGTTGCATCGCTTCCCTTTGCCACAGAGCAGCCGCACCGATATGCCATCGCTGAACAAGCGCTGACCGGCTTGGAAGCAAACGCCGACGTCACCGTCCGCATCTCCTTGGAACGCTTGGCTCATCGTGCACGAGCACGAGGCGAAGACTGGGCGATGGGGTCTGAGTGGATCGAAGATTTGGTGGACGGTTTGGTGCACTCGTTGCTCAACATGAGCCTGATGAACCTTGATTTGATGGACCTCAGGGCCATCCTTGCCAACGGTGGCGCCGCCACGTTGTTGGTCGGAAGCGGCCCTTCGGACGACGTCCAAGGCCTCATCCATCAGGCCGCAGCCGCTCCTCTTTCCGACGTGGACGTCAGTGGAGCATCAGGGTGCTACATCCACCTTGAGGGCGGACCGGACATGTCCATTGCCCAGATGGGGGCGATTTCGGAAGCCTTCACCCGGACGCTGAGCCAAGACGCCAAAGTCATCCTTGGAGCGCGGGTTTCCGAAGCCATGTATGGGCGTGTTCGGGTGATTTTGTTGCTCTCAGGTCTGGGTTCTGAGGCTTAACCGACCACTTCGATGACGTCGTCGTTCTCCGATGCAGCGGGGATGGCTTCCGTCACAGGCGCCGTTGCTTCCTCCGTTTGGGGTGCGGCGACCTCGTCTTCTTCGACGGCTGACGCAGTTTGTTCTTCCAGACGCTCGGAAAGCCGTGCTCCCATGGCAGCGTGTTCCATCGCCTTGGCGTGACGGCTGGCGAGGGCAGGTCCAGTGCTTCGAAGCAAGGCCAAGAGGGTCAGGGCCACGACGACGTGGCCAAGGAACAACACCCCGCTCACGCCTGCGACGACGGTGCTCAGCATGGCGACCGACCCTGCATAGGCGTACCCGAAAGCGAGTCCCCAGAAGAGCGCGTTGGACCGACGCACCAGGCCCAATTCAGAGCCGCTTGATTTGCTGGTCATGGACCACACGGCCATCACCACCGTCACGATCATCAGGACGATTTCTTCGACGGCGGTGGCCACTTGCGGCTGCTCCGAAGTGATGTGGCGCCATGCGGTGCCAAGATGCCATGCCGCGAACACCACGGCGAGCACGTGCCACCGCCCGAACATGCGTGATGTCCACGTGTCGCTCCCGCATGCACGACGTCCTTCTGCCGTCAGGAATTCACCGACCACCACGAGGACGACCAAACCGGCCGCCAGGCCAATTTGGTCCAACAAGACGTCGAACAAGCTGACGGATGCCGTGAGAATCGAGGTACCGGCGAGTGCGCCCTGGACGAGCAACACCGCGACCAGCAAGGTGGCCATGATCCCAAGGCGCACGCTCGTCGCAAGGCCGCCGGGCGGGGCGCGGGGTGCAGCGGTCAGGGTGGACGTGGGCCACCGGACGACGGCACTTCGAAAGGACCGTCCTTGACCGATTGACCACGCCACAAAGAGGGCGGCCAAAGCGATGGGCAACGTGGAGCCAACACCGGCCCCTTCGACGGCCGTGAGCAGGACGCCTGCGAGCACGGCTCCAAGGGCGAACGGGGCCAGCAGGACCGTCAGCAACGTCCAGGGTGCGCCGCCCTTTTCGGCCACCACCCAACCTCGAACGGTGGGCTGTTCAGCCAGCATGGCCACACCGGCATAGGCCAGCCCCATGCCAACGAAGGCGGCCGCAGATTCAACCTCAAGCTCCCGGGAGCCACCGACGGCCAAGAAGAGGGCGACGACCAACGCGAAAAATCCGAGCAAATGGGGGAGGGTCGCGCGAGCGGTCAGCGTCCGGATGAGCCCGATGATGGTCAGCGGGGCTTCCTGCTCCACCTCCGTGTCCATCGCTCCCTCAACCGACGCCCTCCCTTTCAACGTGCGGGGAGAACGGTCATCAAGGGCGGCTTGAAACGGTGGGGCATGGCCCGACCGTCGAAGGCTCATCGCCCGAAACGGCGGTGGATCGGTGTCGAGGTCGGGGCCCACTTGAGCGATCGGGCGCATATTGAGAAGGTGCTTGAGGCGATGTTCGACGTCAACGTGCGGCTCATGGATGCCGTGCCTGCCCACCAAAGGGACGGCGATGAAGGGGTGGCCATCCTCGGCGTCACCTTGGCCGTGGCGCCCGTTGTGCGCGCTGCCTTGGCCGATGATTCGGCATGGTCCACCCACGGCCTTCGGAGCGTGACCACCTCTGGAAAAATTCGCCTCGTACGTGAACGCCTTGGCTTGCCTCGGCCGCCACGACGTTGATGAAGCAAAGCGCAGAGGCGGTGACATGGGGGCCGGAGGGGACGCACCACCGTTGCGTCTTCAGGACGTGGTCATGCTGGTTGGCCTGAGCCTCCTCGTGGGGAGCATCGTCATGCTGGCATGGGACGATCCTGTGACCCTCAACACCGAAGAGGCCGTCTCAGGAAACGCCAGGCTTGGGCAGGGTGCGACCGTCGAGGTGACCTACAGCGTCGAGCAGACCTCCATCGTCACCTTCCGTTTCCAGATGGAAGGCCAAGACGAGGTCCTGATCACCGAGGCCGTGGCCGCCGGGGACGGCGGTACCCAGACCTACGAGGTGCCAGAGCGCGGTGCCGTGTCGTGGTCCATTTCGATTTCTGAAGGGGCGGGTGAAGTGGACGTTGACCTCAAACGTGGGGCGTTGAGCTTTGCATGGCCTCCGCTGCTCGGTGCAGCCTTAGTGGGCTATGCAGTGGTGCTTTCGTTGCAGACGAAAGCTGCCGAGGCCGACGATGCTGGCATGGACGCCGAACTGCTTGACTGAGCCTCAGGGCCACAGCCGCCAATGAACCTGGTCGAGGTCGTTGAGGGCTTCGTCCTGCCCTTGCACGATCAGGTTGCCGTGAGGGTCGAGGCCCTCTGGGACCAAGGACTCGCCTTCGAGGTCCTCCAAACCCAACCGATGGGAAGAGGCACGGTATGCCACGACGGCCTCCTCGGCGAGGTGCTTTCTCCCCATTGTGGTGGTCAGCGAAGCCAACCGTGAGCACAAACGGGCCGTCAAGGCGCGGTGAACCTCTTCCGCAAGTTGGCCCTTCAGGAAGGCACGTGGCGTTCCATCCACCGTGGGCGGGCCAGAGGTCAGGTTCAATCCGAGTCCAGCAACCACGCGGGTTCGACGGCCCTGTTGCCTGCTTTCGATGAGCCATCCGCCAACTTTGCCCAAGCCGTCGAGGTCAAGGATGAGGTCGTTTGGCCACTTCAGAAGCACCTCATCTTCACGAAAACCGCTGACGTCCACCAACACGTCCTTTGTGGCCAAGGCGCAGGCGGCTTGCAGGAAGCCATGAGCGGGCATCGGTGATGGCCCATCGTGGATGACCCACGACGCGGTCAGGTCACCACGTTCGGACGCCCATGATGCTGCACGGCGCCCCCGCCCTTCGGTTTGCTGTTCGGCTCGCAAGCTTTCGCCGACCGTTCGCTCTCCGCTGAGCAAGTCCGCGTTCGTGCTTCCCGTCATCTGAACGGTGGCGTGCCTGGCATGCGGCCATGCCGGTTCGAGCATCGCCACCACAAGGTGCTCTCCGTCCTCAAAGGAAAGGCGGCGCTCAACGCTGGATGACCAGCTTCGTGCCGTGGCGGCCATGCGGAGGCCATCCATGCACTCATCCCGAAGGACGAGCAAGGCGCGGCGTTGCGGCCGGGCAGGGAGCTCGGCCAACATTTCGAGCAGGGCGATGCCTGATCCCCCGGGGATTGGGTCGGAGAGTGAGGCCTCCTCAAGGGGGCCCAAGTGCGCTTCGTCGGGGTTCACGGGCGGGAGGTACGGTGTGTTCCACACGACGAGGTCAGCCCCCGCCAGGTGCGTTGCGTCGAGATCTCGGACGTCGGATTCGATCACGCGAACCTGATGGCCATGTTCCCCCAGCACATGCCGGCTTGCCGCGACCGCGTAGGGGTGGACGTCGCAACCGCCGACGCTCCAACCGTCAGCGGCCAACTGAAGGAGGAGCGCTCCGCTGCCAACCCCGACCTCGAAGGCCGTTCGTCCGCTACCTGGACCGAGGGCGGTCAGCGCCGCTGCCAGAAGGTCCGTGTCCTCCCTCGGCGGGTAGACCGTTGGCGGAATGACGAGGTCCCAAGGGCGACCTGAACCGTCCGTCCACCGGCGGACCGCAGAGGTCCGTTCGAGGCGGAGGCGCTCGGCCTCGGCATCGCTGGCAGCAAAGGGAGCGTCCATGGGGTTCACTTCCTCCACCGTAGGTGCTATACATCAGGGTGCTGCGTCCAAAGGCGTCATGCAAAGGCGCGGCGCTCCATGCTCCGGAATCTTCATAAAGGGAGGTCCGGTCGGACGCTCGCCCAAGATGCGCATTGGGCCTGTAGCTTAGCCAGGTAGAGCGTCGGGCTTTTAACCCGATGGTCGCGGGTTCGAACCCCGTCGGGCCCGCCTGGTCAAGCCTCAGGTCCATCGTTCACGGGCCAAAGGCGGGGATGAAATTTGGTCGTGAAAAGCGCAACGAAAAAGCGCCTCATTGAACTCGGTGTCGAAGAAGAGGCAGCCCACAAGTTGGCCACCGATCGAAACATGGCCGACATCAAGAAGATGAGCCCCGACGAGGTGGCCTCCTGCCTGAGCGTCTCCAAGGAAAGCGACGTTCACGCCAACGTGATGCGCATCATTGCCGACCAAGGTTCCCGTCGCCGGGCCCAGAAGAAGAGCCGCAAGCTCACCATCCGTGCGAAGGCCATCGACGACTACGACCGTCCGGAAATCAGCATCCGCTTCAACCCGCTCAACCACACCATGGTGCCTCACCAAGAATTGCTTGGCGCACCAAACATCTCCGCTGAAGAGCAGTTCGCCGTGGAAGCCGACGAACTCGAACCCTGGGACCTTGTTCGCGAGGACCCCGAAACCGGAGAGCAGCGACTGGCCAAGGAACTGCTCCCCAAGATCCTCATCACTGATCCTGTCGTTCAGGTCATCAAGGAGTCCGCTGAAGCGCAAGACGTCGCGGCCCTTGCTGCCAACCCCGACCACAAACCGCTGGCTTCGGGGTGGATCGCCGACCGTGTGCTCAAGGTTGTTCGGAAGTCGCCATCCGCTGGCGTCGCCGTCGCCTATCGCCTCATTGTGGAGGGGAGCTGAACCGGAGGGATGACCATGCAGGAGATTATCGAAGCCTACTTCCGCGAGCGCAGCCTCGTGAACCATCAAATTGCATCCTACGATGACTGCATTCCGTCCGGGGAAAACCTTCCCTCGCGCATGGAAGCCATCATCCGAAACATCCGCGTCGGAACCGACGAGGAAATCGAAGACGAAGAGGGCGGGTTCATCCGCCTCGACGTCGCTGACCAAGACATCGTCATCCGCCTGCGGAACGTCCAACTCGGCGAACCCATGACCAAGGAGGCCAACGGGTCCGAGCATCCGTCCACGCCCATGGAGTGCCGTCTGCGCAAGCTGACCTACTTCTCCCCGGTCACCATTGACTTCACCATCTACCGCAACGGCGTTCCCGGCAACCCCGAGAAGTCGGTCCAGGTGGGCAACATGCCCATCATGGTCCGATCCAAGCGCTGCAACCTTCACCCCAACCACATTGCGGGCGACCGTGTGCTCTCCCCGACCACCTCGCACGACGACATGGACGCATGGCACGGACTGCTGCGCACCAAGGGCGAAGACCCGTTGGACCCCGGTGGCTACTTCATCATCAACGGCACGGAGCGTGTGCTCATTTCGATGGAAGACCTCGCACCAAACCGTGTGACGGTCGAGATCAACAAGCGCTACGCCAAGCAGACGGAAGTCGCCAAAATTTTCTCTCAGAAGGACGGTATGCGAAAGCCCCTGACCGTTGAGAAGCGCCGCGACGGGATGCTCATGGTGAAGGTCAGCACGGCCGGAACCACCGCCATCCCCGTTGTTCTCCTCATGCGTGCCCTCGGCATCGACAACGACCAGGAAATCTTCACCGCCATCGCCGGCCCCACTGAGACTTTCAAGTACATCGTGGCCAACATCAACGAAGTCAACGACAACGAAGAGTACAACACGATGAACACCCAAGAAGCTCACGAGTGGCTGCAGAAGAAGTTCGCCGCGGGTCAGCAGCGTGAATACCGCGAGCAGCGTGTGAACCAACTCTTGGACCGTGAACTCCTTCCTCACTTGGGCGACACCGCCGAAGACCGAAAGAAGAAGGCAATTTTCGTCGGCCGCATCGTCCGCCAGGTGCTGGAAATGGCCCTCACGGACCGCGCACCCAACGACAAGGACCACTACGCCAACAAGCGTGTCCGCCTCGCCGGTGACCTCGTGGAAGACCTGTTCCGCGTCTCCGCTGGACAACTCGCTCGTGACCTCAAGTACCAACTCGAGCGCCACCACAACCGCAAGCGCGAACTCCGCATCAGCTCCTGCCTCCGCCCTGACGTGTTGACCTCCAAGATCATGCACGCTCTGGCGACCGGCAACTGGGTCGGTGGGCGCAGCGGTGTGAGCCAACTTTTGGACCGCACCACCTTCCTTTCCGCGTTGTCGCACATGCGCCGCGTGACCAGCCCCTTGGTGCGAAGCCAGCCTCACTTCGAAGCACGTGACCTTCACCCCACCCAGTGGGGTCGTCTCTGCCCCAACGAGACCCCTGAGGGTCAGAACTGTGGCCTTGTGAAGAACGCAGCCCAGATGATCGACGTGTCCGAACAAGTGGACGACGCCATGATTTGTGGACAACTTGACGACATGGACGTCTACCAGCCGGACGATTGGACCAACGGTGACCGCGTCCACGTCAACGGTGACATCTACGGCATCCACGACAACGGCATCAACCTGGTCAACCAGTTCAAGAACGCCCGCCGTCGCGGATTGATCCCTCCCGAGGTTTCCATCCGACACGACACGGAAAACCGTGACATCTTCATCAACACCGACAAGGGACGTATCCTGCGGCCCTTGCTCATCCTCCACGACGGTGCCCCGCGCTTGACGCCCGGCCACCTTGAGGAACTCCGCAGCGGCGACACCACCTTCGCCGACCTGCTGACCAAGGGCATCATCGAGTGGGTCGACGCCGAAGAAGAGGAAGACCTCTTCATCGCGTCCCGTCCCTTCCTCTTGCCCGAGAAGGTCCCTGAAGGAAGCGAACACGCCGGTCGCCCCGTGACCAGCGAGAACGTGGAATGGAGCAACATGGGTCAAGTCAACGCCAGCAGCGCCACTTTGGAGGCCAAGGTCCGCTTGCCCAACGGCGAGTGGGGCCTCTCCACCTTCGACGTTGATTTGGAGTACACCAACGACCACACGCACTGCGAGATCGACCCCCAACTCATGCTCGGTGTCTGCGCGTCGCTCATCCCATACCCCGAGCACAACTCGACGCCCCGTGTGACCGGCGGTACGGCGATGGTCAAGCAGTCCCTTGGTCTGCCCAGCGCCAACTACCGGCTCCGACCCGACACCCGTGCGCACATCCTGCACTACCCCCACCGCTCGATCACCAAGACCGACGCGATGGCGACCACGGGCTTCGACGAGCGCCCCGGCGGTCAGAACTTCATCGTGGCCATCATGTCCCTGCACGGCTACAACATGCAGGACGCGGTAATCATGAACCGCGGATCGGTGGAGCGCGCCCTTGGCCGTTCGACCTTCAACCGGACCTACAACGCAGAACGCAAGCGTTTCCCCGGCGGCCAAATCGAAGAAATCGAGAAGCCCGGTTCCTCCCTTCAGGAAGTCAAGGGCCTCAAGCCGGAAGCCTCCTACCAGCACCTCGAAGGCGACGGCCTGCCCGTCCCTGAGACCCACCTGACCGGTGGCGACGTCTTGGTCGGAAAGACCAGCCCACCTCGCTTCCTCGAAGAGTCGGGTGGCGGCACCTTCCTGCAAGCCCAAGAACGCCGGGAGTCGTCCATGCTCGTTCGACACGGTGAGATGGGCCACGTGGACAACGTCTACGTGACCGAGTCCCTCGACAGCGGCCGCCTGGTTCGCGTCATCGTGCGCAGCCACAAGGTCCCCGAAGTCGGCGACAAGTTCGCGTCCCGCCACGGCCAGAAGGGCGTCATCGGACGCCTGCTGGAACCCGAGGACATGCCGTTCACCGAAGACGGTGTGGTCCCTGACCTCATCATCAACCCTCACGCGATTCCTTCGCGCATGACCGTCGCCCACGTCCTCGAGATGATCGGCGGCAAGGTCGGTTCCATGGAAGGACGCCGCATCAACGGCACCGCCTTCCGTGGTGAGAAGGAGAGCAGCCTGCGCGACGCATTGGTCCGCAACGGCTTCGACCACTCCGGTCGTGAGCGGATGATCAACGGAGAAACAGGCGAGGCATACCCCGCCGACATCTTCGTCGGTTGCATCTTCTACCAGCGGCTCCACCACCTGGTGTCCTCGAAGATTCACGCCCGCTCCCGCGGACGTGTGCAGATCCTCACCCGCCAGCCGACCGAAGGTCGTGCTCGCCAGGGTGGTCTCCGGTTTGGTGAGATGGAGCGTGACTGCCTCATCGCCCACGGTGCCTCGATGGTCATCAAGGACCGTCTCTTGGACGAGTCCGACGGCATTGACCTCTACGTCTGCCAGGAATCCGGTCACATTGCGTGGTACGATCCGAAACGCAACACATACGTCAGCCCCATTGCCGGGGACGGTGCGGAGGTCTACAAGGTGCAGACCTCGTACGCATTCAAGCTGCTGCTCGACGAGATGAAGAGTCTCGGAGTGGCCATGCGCCTAGAACTGGAGGACCGTCGATGAGTCGAAAGAGCGTGCTAATCCCGAAGCGAATCGCATCCATCCGCTTCAGCCTGATGGACCCTGCCGAGATCCGCAAGATGTCGGCCGTTGAGGTCAAGACCCCGGACACCTACAAGGACGACGGTCACGCCTACACTCAAGGTCTCATGGACCCGCACATGGGTGTCATCGAGCCCGGCATGATTTGCCCAACGGACAACTGCAAGTACGACGAAAGCCCGGGTCACTTCGGGCACATCGCGCTTGAACTTCCCGTCATCCACATCGGATTCGTGAACCTGATCAAGACGGCGCTGAAGGCCACCTGCAACTCCTGCCACCGCATCCTGCTGCACGACGCCGAGGGAACGCACCCCGCGAACCCCGAACTGAGCGAGCAGGATTACTACCGTCACCGCGTGCACGACATCATCACCAAGCACGGCGTCGGTTCGACCGAATTTGCGAAGATCATCAAGGACATCGAGAAGGTGACTTCCGGTGCCAAGCGCAAGACCTGCATGCACTGCGGAAAGCCCCAAGGAAAGATCATCCTCGAGAAGCCAACGAACTTCAAGGAGAAGATCGGCACACCCGGCAGCGGCAAGGAAACGGAGCGCAAGCTCAACGCTCGCGACGTCCGCGAGTGGCTCGCGGCCGTGCCCGACGACGACCTGATTTTCATCGGGATGCACAAGAAAAACCGCCCCGAGTGGGTGGTGCTCAAGGTGCTCCCTGTTCCTCCGATCACCGTCCGCCCCTCCATCACCTTGGACAGCGGCGACCGCTCCGAAGACGACCTGACGCACAAGCTCGTTGACGTGCTTCGCATCAACCAGCGTCTGCGAGAAAACCGTGACTCCGGTGCACCTCAGCTCATCGTTGAGGACCTGTGGGAACTGCTTCAGTACCACTGCACGACCTACTTCGACAACCAAACCTCTGGCATTCCGCCAGCCCGTCACCGCTCTGGCCGCACCCTCAAGACGCTCACGCAGCGCCTCAAGGGCAAGGAAGGTCGCTTCCGTTCCAACCTCTCCGGAAAGCGTGTCAACTTCTGTGCCCGGTCCGTGATTTCCCCCGACCCCTTCCTGGGCGTCAACGAAGTCGGTGTGCCAACGCGCATCGCCAAGGAACTCACCGTCCCCATCCGCGTGACCACGCGCAACCGTGAGGACATGCGACAGATGATTTTGCGCGGTCCAGACGTCCACCCTGGTGTCAACTACATCATTCGCGGTGACGGTCGTCGCGTTCGCATCAACGAGCGCAGCCGCTTGATCAACGCCGGATTCCGTTGCTTCAACCCGGAGTGCGATTCTGAGCGCACCCTGCGACCGGACCTCGACGCGGTCATGCCCGCCCCCAACTTCCTGCCCGGCTTGGTCATCAAGTCCCTCATCATGCGCACGCAGAGCGGTGAAGAACTCACCCAGTACAGCGTCGACGACGAGGCCACCTTGGCCAACCTCCGTGGTGAGGAACGCGACGGCACCCCGTTGGCGGACGACGACCCCCGTGGTACGCTCCACCAGCGCTGGAAGTGGGAATTGAGCCAGGCCGACTCGCCTGACCCCGAGCCCTTCCCCGAGCACCTCAACGTGTTGTGCCCGCACTGCGGTTCGCCGACCGACGAGTGGGGCGACCACACCCGTGTGGACGACCGCCTCTCGACCGTGGACTGGAGCGGCAACCCCAAGCCCGGTATCACCGTGGAGCGCCACCTGATCGACGGCGACGTCGCCATCTTCAACCGGCAGCCATCGCTGCACCGCATGTCGATGATGGTGCACGAAGTGCGCGTCATGGAAGGCAAGACCTTCCGGTTCAACCTCGCGGTGTGCACCCCGTACAACGCGGACTTCGACGGCGACGAGATGAACCTCCACGTCATCCAGTCCGAGGAAGCCCGTGCGGAAGCCAAGATCCTGATGCGCGTCCAGGAACACATCCTGACGCCCCGCTACGGCGGTGCGGTCATCGGTGGCATCCACGACCACATCTCAGGTGCGTACCTGCTCACCCGTGGCGGTGAAAACGGCCTCATCCTCAAGCGCAACGCGCTCGAGATGCTTGGCTACATCGACTACCGCGGTACCTTGCCAGAGGTCGTCAAGAACGAAGCCGGCGAAGACTGCTTCCGTGGCGAGGACCTTATGTCCCTGATCATCCCCGACAACATCCACATGCGATTCCGCAGCCGATCGTTGGACGACGTGAAGGTCCGAAACGGACAGATCAGCGGCACCCTCGACAAGCGCGCCATTGGTGCGGAAGACGGTCGCCTGCTCGACGCCATCATCCAAACCAACGGCCCAAGCCGCGGTGCGGAGTTCCTTGATCAGTTCACCCGACTGACCATTGGAGCCTGCACGTCGCTTGGTTTCACCACCGGCATCGACGATGAGGACCTCTCCGAGGAAGCCATCGCTGGCATCGAGAAGGCCAACGACGAAGCACGCATCGCCGTCCGTTCCGAGCTGGAGAAGTTCGGAGAAGACGGACAAGGCTACGAAACCCGTCCCGGTCGAACCCCTGTTGAAACCCTTGAGGAGAACATCATGATCATCCTCGACCAAGGCAAGCAGGCAGCCGGTGACGTGGCGAAGGACGAGTTGAACCGATCCGGTTCCACCAACGCCGCGGTCAACATGGCCATCTCCGGTGCCCGTGGTTCCATGGACAACCTGACGATGATGGCCGGTTCTATCGGCCAAGCAAAGGTTCGTGGCCGTCGCCTCGAGCGCGGCTACGAGGACCGTGTGCTTCCCCACTTCAAGCGCGGCGACAAGGGTGGCCGTCAGAAGGGTTTCATCGCGTCTTCATTCAAGCGTGGACTTCAGCCCACGGAGTTCTTCATGCTCTCCGTGTCCGGCCGCGAGTCCCTGGTCGACACCGCGGTTCGTACCGCGAAGTCCGGGTACATGCAGCGCCGTTTGATCAATGCCATGGACGACCTCAAGGTGTACAACGACGACATGCTGTCCGTCCGTAACACGGCGAACCGCATCATCCAGTTCTCCTACGGAGAGGACGGCATCGACCCGTCCCGTGGTGTGCACGGCTCGCCCTTCAACATCGACATCGTCGTTGACGATGCCCTCGGCACCGACGGTGCGATGGAAGTGGATCACGACTCGTATGACCGTGACGAGCAGGAAGACGATCTCGGCGGCTGGGAATTCGAAGCCGAAGAGAACGACGGAGGTGAGGACTGATGGTTGTCAAGAGCGCCACCAAGAAGAAGCTGATCGACCTCGGCGTGCCGGAAAATTTCGCACACGCCTTGGCCAACGACCGTAAGTGGGACGAAGTCAAGGTGCTGAGCGCCCAAGACATCGCTCAAGTTTGCGAAACAGACTCGGATCAAGCGGCAAAGATCCTCGCCCAAATTGAGGGAGCCTCCCGGAAATCCTCCGATGGCGACAGCGACGGTGGTGGGCCAACAACGAAAATCACCCTTCGGAAGAGCCGCAGCCGCCGCGTCAAGGCGGACGTCGACCTTCAGGGGTACGACGAAGGGCGCAAGATGCAGTCCCTCCGTTCGGAATTTGCCGACGACCCGGTGTACATCGCCCTTGAGAAGGCCGCCGACAAGGCAGGTCTGCAACTCACGGTTCGGATCCTAGACGACCTGACGGATGCCGTCCTCAAGCGCGGCAAGAAGAAGTTGACCGCCGGGCAGGCGGACAAGGTCATCGCTCGCGCAGACACCGAACTTGCCAAGTCCCGCATCGATCCCTTTGAGGCCGCCGGCATCGTGACCGCGCAATCCCTTGGTGAACCAGGGACGCAGATGACCATGCGTACCTTCCACTACGCAGGTGTGGCCACGGTCAACGTGACCCAAGGTCTGCCTCGCATCATCGAGATCGTGGACGCCCGAAAGGTTCCGAACACGCCGACGATGAAGATCTACCTGAAGGAAGGCATCAAGGCCACCGCAGAAGATGCACAGAAGTTGGCTGCCTCCCTTGAGGTGACCACCACCGTGAACATTGCGACCATCGAAACCGACGTGGCCCAACGCCGCCTCGTTCTTCACCTCAACAAGGCCAACATGTCTCAGAAGAAGATGACCGGGGCAGAGATTCGCGAAAAGCTGACGCGCGCAACCCGCCTTCACGTCATCGCGAACAAGGAGAAGAACCCGACCGTGCTGACGCTCATCCCGAACGTCCACAGCGTGGAAGACCTCGATACCTTGGCGGAGAACCCCCCGTCGTACACCATGCTGCTGCAGCTGGAAGAGAAGATTCGAGACCTGCGTCTCAAGGGCATCCCCGGCATCGAGCGAGCTAACGTTCAGTTCAACGACAAGACGGGAGAGCACTACTTGGCGACCATCGGTTCCAACCTCGCCCGTGTCAACGAGATCGAAGCCATCGACCGCAACCGAACCTACACGAACAACATCATCGAGATTTACGACCAACTTGGCATCGAAGCCGCACGGCAAGCCATCGTCGACGAACTCAAGGAGACCCTTGATGGAGCCCGCCTCGAAGTTGACAACCGACACCTGTTGGTCGTGGCTGACGTCATGACCTCGGAAGGTGAGGTCCGCGCCATCGGCCGCCACGGTGTTTCGGGTACGAAGCACAGCATCCTGGCCCGTGCCGCCTTCGAAGTGACGGTGAACCACCTCCTCAAGGCCGGTATCATCGGCGAACGCGACAACCTGACCGGTGTCGCAGAGAACATCATCGTCGGACAACCGATTGCCCTTGGAACCGGCAGCGTGGAACTCTTCTACGTGCCCGACGCCTGAACCTCACACCATGAGAAACAACAGTGGAGAATGGACGTGAACATATGGACCTAAGCCGACACCTGAAAACCGCAGCCAGCTCTGGCCGACTTTTGTTCGGTCAACGACAGACCATCGATGCATGCGCCTCGGGCGAAGCCCGTCTCGTCATCGTCGCGGCCAACTGCCCGACGACCTACATCGATGACCTTGGTGCCCGTCACCCAGAGGTCACCATCCACCGTGCGATGATGGTCAACCGCGACCTTGGCGTCGCGGTGGGGAAGCCATTCAGCATCTCCACGATTTGCGTGATCGATGCGGGTGACAGCGAACTGCTCACCCTCGAGAGCAACGTTTGAGCACGGGACAAAAGCCCCTATATGGGGTCCCGACAGCACAGAGCCATGTCCCGTGCAGCGTCAGCCATCACCCTCGTGGTTCTGCTTCTGGCTTCATTCAGTTCACCCTTGGCGACCCTCCATTCTGACCCGCCTCTCGCGTTGGACGACGTCACGGAGCCGATGACCACCTCAGGGCGCAGTTCCACCAGCGGCTTTCTGACCTCAGGGGGAACGGGTTCTTCCTCCGACCTCGCGTTCATGAATTCGGTTGCGGCACACGGTCAAGGCACCCTGACCACCCTGCGTTACACAGCGGACGTGACCTTCGGATCCCAGACCTTGTCCGCTTCATGCCCATTCCTCTCCCAATTGCAGGACCTTTGCGATGCGGCGGTGGTCGGCCTGACCGAATCTGGCTCCTATGCGTGGGGGACGGAGATCGACACCAGCAACGGTGCCGTCTTGGACCTCAGCGTGTCCGCAGGTCCAGGCGGTGAAGCCTTCATCGGTGGCGAATACGTTGGAAGTTTGGTCTTCCCAGGAAGCACCTTTGCCTTCTCTCAGAACTTCGAAGGATTCGTTGCAAAAACGGACCCTGCTGGCAACTGGATGTGGTCCGTGGGTTATGCCACGATCGACGGCGGATTTGGAGCCACCTCCACGGTGACCGACGTGGCGCTCGACATGGCAGGCAACCACTACGTCACAGGGTACTTCATCGGTGAAACGGACTTTGGCGGTCAGTCCGTCAACGTCAGTGACCTCCAAGCCTTTGTGGCCAAGTACTCCCAGAGCGGATCGTTGGATTGGGTCGTTGACATCGGAGGCCTCAGCAACGATTTGGGTGTGGCGTTGGCCACCACCCAATCTGGAAACGTGCACTTGGCGGTCATCTCCAACAGCGCCACCATCAATGCGGCGTCTACCCTCTATTCCCTTGTCGGCACCCAAGACCTCGTCCTGTTTGAGGTGGATCCAAGCGGAGCCATCCTTTCCATGGACGGCTACGGTGTGCCCAACGAAGCCACCAGCATTGGCGCCCTGGAATCCAACGCCAACGGAGACCTCTTCCTCGGCGGGAGCTTCAAGGGGACGCTGGCCAAATCTGGTTGGTCCATCACGGCCAACCAAGGCAAGTCCGACCTCTTCGTGATCAAGCGATCTGCCAGCGGCACCGGTGACTGGGCCGTGTCCGGTGGGTCCAGTGAGAACGACACCGTGTCGGGCCTTGGCATCAACAGCAACGACGAGGTGGTCATCGCGGCCACCCTTTCGGCGAGCGGCACCTTTGGGTCCAAGGCGACCATCCTCTCCGGCGGCTCGGATGCCGTCCTTGCTGGCCTCACCAGTTCCGGTTCATGGGATTGGGCGCAGCGCCTCGCCAGCACCCAAAACGAGTACGCGTTTGACCTCACGGTGAACATGACCGATGAGGCCATCCTTGTGGGTGGGTTCGGTGGCAGCATCACCCAGGGGACGCACTCCATCTCTCCCACGGGGGCCATCGATGCGATGGCCTTCGGCTTCGATCCTGCCACGTTGATCGACACCGACGCGGATGGCGTTCCCGACGTCCGCGACAACTGCCCCACCGTCAGCAATCCCGGCCAAGGCAACACCGACTTCGACAGCGAAGGTGACGCCTGTGATTCTGACGACGACAACGACGGCCTGACGGACAGCTACCCGGACCTCTGCCCACGCAACGGTCAGTACAATTGGACCTCAATGCAGGATTTGGAAGACCCTGCAAGTTCAACGGACTGGGACAACGACGGGTGCAGGGACGCCTTGGAGGACGACGACGACGACAACGACGGTGTTCTTGACGTCGACGATGCCTGCCAACACACAGGCTACAATCCGCCACGACCCACATGGGTTTCGAACGCCACGAACGATTTGGACGGCGACGGCTGCCGTGACTTCGACGAAGACATTGACGACGACGGAGACGGTTTCGAGGACGGTGCGGACTCCTGTCCGTCCGTGGCCGGGACCTCCACCTTGGGTGGACTGGTCGGATGCACGGACGGAGACATGGACGGATGGGCCGATTCCTTGGACGACTGTCCGGAATTCGCAGGAAATTCGACGGCCAACAACACCAACGCATGTCCTGACCAAGACGGTGACGGGTGGGCCGACATTCAGGACGACTTCGTGTTCGAACCCACCCAGTGGTCCGACATGGACGGCGATGGATTTGGCGACAACGCTGACGGGGTCACACCAGACGCTTGTCCAGATTTCCCCGGCGCCTCTGACGTGGACCGCTATGGCTGCAACGACCCAGACGGTGACGGTCGTTCCTCGCCCGACGCCGACTGGACCCTCGAAGACGGTGCTGACGCGTTCCCTGCTGATCCCGCACAATGGTCCGACTACGACGGCGATGGCCTTGGCGACAACCACAACGACGCGGATTGGGACGACAGGAGCCCAACGTTGCCCGGCGAGTACCTTCTGATTGTGGGTGCCTACGACCGCTGCCCTGGCGTTGCCGGCACGTCCACCAAGTTGGGTGTCCTCGGCTGCCCAGACCTCGACGGCGACGGCTACGCTGACACGATGGACGCTTTCCCACGTGATGCGACCCAATGGACGGACGACGACGGTGACGGTTACGGTGACAACCAGAGCGGTTTCGAGCCGGACGCATGCCCTTCCGCGCCAGGGAACTCCACGGAAGATCGATTTGGTTGCGATGACTACGACGGCGACGGCTGGTCGGACCCCTTCGACGGCGTTGGTTCCGACGCTGCGCCCGAGGACCCAACGCAATGGAGCGATGCCGACGGTGATTTCTGGTACGACAATCCCGACGGCAACTTTGCCGACGAATGCCCGAACGCGCCCGTTGCGTCCCGAGCGGCGACAAGGCTCACTGGCATCGACCGCAACGGTTGCCCCGACGCGGACTTTGACGGGTACTCCGACCCAGATGAGAACCACAACGCATCCATGGGTGCCGACGCTTGCCCAGAAGACGGCTACGATCCCACCATCACCTCCACCCTGGACCGTTTCGGCTGCTTGGATTCCGACGGTGACGGCTACTCCGACCCCGATGAGGGTTGGACCGTGGCCATGGGCGGTGACGCCTTCCCCAACGACCCCACCAAATGGTTGCCAGAGGTGTCCGAGGACGGCGACGGGTCCTCCGGTGGCTTCGGAAGCATCGCGATGATCGGTGGCGTGGTGCTGCTGATCGGCGCCATCGCTGCCGTGCTCGTCCTTCGTGGACGCGGCGGTCCTGATGCCGACAAGGCATGGACGGCGGCCCCCGACGGACTCCCACCCTTGCAGGCCATGGCGCCCGCTGTCGCGATGCCGCCCGGATTGGCCATGCCCGCCTCAAACGTCGCCATGCCTCCTGGGCTTGCGATGCCTGCTGCGGCCCCTGCACCCGTTCCGGTCGTGGACCCTGCGGCGAAGAACTACTACGACGGCCTCTTGGCCCAAGGGTACGACCCGGCGTCTGCGTTGTCCTACACCCAGCAGTACTACCCGGGCTTCCAAGCCTGACCATGGGTCCAAGGGAAGCCTCTTGAAGATGGGGCGAGCCCTCGGGCCATGCAGTCCAGCACGGTTTCACCTCCTTTCCTCGTGGCCGACGAAAGCCTCGCCGATTTTGGCCGCCTCGAAATCGGCATCGCCGAGCATGAAATGCCCGGTTTGATGGCCATCCGTTCCCGGTATGCACCGCAGCGGCCTCTCGAAGGCGTTCGCGTGACCGGGTCGCTCCACATGACGATTCAGACGGCGGTGCTCATCGAGACCCTCGTCGAATTGGGGGCCGACGTCCGCTGGGCCAGTTGCAACATCTTCTCGACGCAAGATCACGCAGCTTCGGCGATCGCCGCCAGCGGCGTGCCCGTGTTCGCGTGGAAGGGCATGAACCTCGAGGAATACTGGGACTGCACCTACCACGCTCTGTCGCATGGCGACGGACGTGGACCACAACTCATCGTCGACGACGGTGGCGATGCCACCTTGTTGATTCACAAGGGCTACGAGCTGGAGCACGGAGACCGCTGGATTGACACGCCTTCAGACAGCACCGAGGAAGCCGTCATCAAGGACTTGCTTCGCCGTGTCCACGCCGAAGATTCGACACGTTGGACGCGCATGGTCGAGGACTTGGTCGGGGTTTCTGAAGAGACCACCACCGGTGTCCATCGTTTGATTCAACGCTTCGAGGAAGGAAAGTTGCTTTTCCCCGCCATCAACGTCAACGACTCGGTCACGAAGTCCAAGTTCGACAACCTGTACGGCTGCCGAGAGTCCCTGGTGGACGGCATCAAGCGGGCCACGGACGTGATGATCTCAGGGAAGTTGGCCGTCGTGTGTGGCTTTGGTGACGTCGGAAAGGGCTCTGCCGCTGCCCTTCGTGCCCAAGGGGCACGCGTCATCGTCACGGAAATCGATCCGATCTGCGCCCTTCAGGCCGCGATGGAAGGCTACACCGTAACGACCGTCGAAGATGCGCTTGATACCGCGGACATCTTCGTGACCGCCACCGGCAACAAGGACATCATCACGCTCGACCACATGCGCCGCATGAAGGACCAGGCAATCGTGTGCAACATCGGACATTTCGACAACGAGATTCAGGTCGAAGCGCTACAGGGCGCGGCCGACATCGGCCACCAGAACATCAAGCCTCAAGTCGACCGCTACGATTTCCCCGAAGGACACAGCATCTACCTGCTTGCCGAGGGCCGTTTGGTCAACCTCGGTTGTGCCACCGGCCATCCCTCCTTCGTGATGTCAAACAGTTTTGCCAATCAGGTCCTTGCACAAATGGACCTCTGGGCGAACCGGGACAACGCCGAGATCAAGGTCAGCATCCTGCCAAAGCACCTCGACGAAGAGGTCGCCATGCTCCATCTCGAGCGCATCGGTGCCAAGTTGACGCCGCTGTCCACGGATCAAGCCGAGTACATCGGCGTGAACGTGCAGGGTCCATACAAGCCGGAAGCCTACCGCTACTGAGTCAACCGACGTTGGCGGCAGAAGGTCGGTGGTCGAAGGACCACCGCAACTCGTATGCGAATGCTCAGGTCAGGACTTCGAGCAAACGGTCCTGCTCGGCTGCACGGCGGAGTTCCATCGCGATGCGACGGCCGCTGCTCATCGGCTTGCGCCACAGGGCGTTGCCGTAGGGGTGGCCAACGTTGACGTGCACGTTGGTGCCACCGCCAAGACGAGGTGCGACGTCGTAAATCGCGTAGTTCATGTCCTTGTCAATGCAGGTCTGCAGGCAGAAGGGACCGATGACGCCAGGGTCGTAGTGCTCCTGAGCGGCGTCAATGAATTTCTCACCGAGTTCAAACGCGGTTTCGAGAAGCGATTCTCGGATGGTGGCGGTGTTGTGACCGACCACGGTCATTTCGGGGATCTGCTGGTGTGCGGGCATGGTCATCTGCTGGGGGGCAGGAAGGCGGACGTGGCCGTCAAGGGAGGATTCGAAGCGCCAATCCACCCCGAGAAGTTCCAAGGATTCGTCACGGTCCGCGAGCGGGCTGTGGAAGAAATTGAGGTTGAACACCGGACCGATGACGTACCGCTCGATGCGGGCGCCATCGAGGCTTTCTTGGTCGATGATGCCCTCCTTCAGCAGTGTTTGTGACTTCTCGACGTATTCTTCGTAGGATGCACAGGTGAAGAAGCCCCGTTCCAACTTCTTCTGAGCGTGGTGCAACTTGACGATGACCAAGCAATCGATGTCCTGTGGGTCGTTGATGGCCTCTGGGTACGGCAAGCCGGCCTTGTCGAGGATCCAGTAGTAGTCCTGGTCCTCGGTTCGCTCTTCCATGCGGAGCATGTTCCTTGACCCAAACATGGGCACGTGGAAATCGTTCTCGATGGCGTCGATGTCGCAGTACGACGTGAAGGAACGGTTGGGGATGTACACGACGTTTCGATCACGCATGCGCTGCTGCATGGCCGGATCGAGGACGCCGTCAAAGGACGGCATGACGATGGCCTTGTCCACCATGCCGCGACGAACACGGCCAGACGAACTTCGCTCAGAACGGAAATACTTCGCGTAGGTCTTCTCCCGACCTTCCTTGCAGTAGGCCACCGTTGGGAAACCCTCCTCGATGGCGCCATCGCAGATGTCGAGGGCAGAATGGGACGCCGTCATGCCGACGCGGAGTTTCATCCGGTCGTAGTTCTCGACGATGCCAGCGATGTCGTCACGGGTAATCATACCAAGGCCTCCAACCGAACTCGCCGGGGGGGTTCTCAATCATACCGCTGAAGTTGCATCAGCTCGTCGGTCGAGAGCGTCTCGCCAGACATCAGTTTGCCCATGAGATCTGAGACTTCCATGCGTGGTGTCGGGCGGTGGCTTTCGCCGCTGTCGGCACTGCGCATGGCCCGAAGCATGTCCTGGATGGAGTGGAGGCATCGCAGGGAGACAATGTAGTGGTGGTGCGCGCTGTCGGCTTCACGCTTGATGGAGCGGAGTTCACGGTGGGCCCGCTCTTGCTTGGCCCGGGTGTCGTCCACCTGTGCGTGCCATTTGAGCATCAGGTCGTGGGCGGCCTGAGCGGCAGCAGCGGCTTCCTCGACCTCTTGATGGGCCGATTCTTGCTCTTCTTGGGCCTTCTTGAGGTCGGCGCTGGCTGCACCAAGTTCGGTGTCGCTGGACTCTGCGGCCTTCATGTCACGGATTTGCTTCTGGATGCTCTTCATGCGCTCCATGACCTTCTTCTCGTTCTTGCCCGTGTGGCGTCCTTGCTCAAATTCGCGCTCAAGGCGGTCAAGGTCACGGCGGAGGCTGTGGAGGGTCACGGGGCGCTCGCGACGGCCGCGGCGGCCGAAGGGCTGGTCTTCTTGCTGGGGCTGAGGTCCGCGGGACTCCTCGATCTTGGAACGGGCGGAACGGACGCGGTCCGTGGCCTCCTTTCGGACTTCTTTCTTTGAGCGCACAATTTCGTTGAGTTGCTCACGCACCTCACGCTGTTGCTTCACTTCGGTGATGAGTTCGCGGACTTCACCGCTGAGTTCGTCTCGGGCGGTCCTTGCCGTCCGGGCTTTCTCGTTGTGCCCGTCACGGGCCTCACGGTAGGTGGTCGCTTTCGTGTCCACCATCGTTCGTCGTTCTTCAAGCAGGGACTTGAGGTCGCTCATCGTGGTCACCGTCAGGCCATGGACCCGACGTGGGAGCCACCTGCACGTCGCATTTAACCCTTCAGCGTGACAAGAGGCCGCAGCACCGCTGCACTTCGACCAAAAGACCCCCAAGATTGGGGGCCTCATCGGTCAAGATCAGCAGAAGTTCACCCCCGTCGAATCGTTCTGCATGCACCCAACCGTGTTCCGCTTCAACGGTCATCCTGTGGTTCGGATTGAGCACCCCAAGGGCTTCGACGCCGGCTTGCCGGGCTTCGTGGGCACGCGGTCCTGCCGAGCCGAGCGCCAACCCACCGGGTTCCAGAAAGGCCACTCCTGTGATTTCGGTGCGGGCGGCACACAATCCTTCCAGCACGGATTGCGCCATGCTGTGAGGACGCACCTTCGGTGCATCAGCCTTCCCACGGAGGCTCAGATGGCATCGGGCCGCGCATCAGAAGGCCGAGGCCGTCGGCGTAGTAGTCGTGGAGGTCCCCCTCTCGGCGCAGGCCACGCCGTTCGTAGAATCGAATCGCACCGTGATTGTTGGCGCGCACCTCCAACCGAATCCCACTCAATCCCTCGTCACGACCGGCTTGGACCGCCATCTCCCAACCAAGGCCACCAAGGCCACGGCCTTGGATGGACCCGTGGACGGCGAACGCGACGACCCTCAAGTCCACGTCCTTGAAGGGGGTCGTCCACAGCAAACCACGCAACTGCTCGGGACCCACGGTGGTCAAGGCTTCGTCAGCCTCGTGCTCAAGCAGCATCAGGTTTCCCTTCCATGTCGGCACGGGAAGGCTGGCGAGACTCGTTGGGGTGTAGGATTCTCCGGTCTGCGAAAGGAAGAGTTCGCACGCGGCCTGAGCCCACGCTTCGCTCCATTCGGCCGGACCTTGTGCGGTGCACCAGGTGAACATGGGTTCACTCCCGAGGCGATCGAGGTCCCTTTCCACGCTTGCCGCGCCGTTGCTTCAGGTCAGTCCGTCTTCGTGATGCAGCCTGCCGCTCGGTTTTGTGACGGTGGCGTTTGGACGGCTGATCGTCCTTCTTCGCACCGGGAAGGCCGCCTTGGTCGAGGAGGGCGCCGAGATCGGACAAGGAAAGGGTGCCTCCGCTTTGCGCGCGTTCCCGTACTTCCTTGACGTCAACGCGGGGGCGTCGGGGGCCTCCGCGGCCACCGCCACGGGGTCCCTCTTGGCGACGGCCGCCGCCTTGCTTTGGCCCTCCTTTCAGGAATGCCTCGAGGCGTCCCACTTCGCGGCTGAGTCGCTTTCGGTCCTTCCGACGCTCCTTCAGCAGCGCAGAAATGCGGTTGGCTCGCTGATCGTATTCGCCGACGCTCCCGCTTCGAACGCGGACCTCCTTGAGGCCCGGTTCTTCCTTGAGAAGGTCGTTGTGGGCCTTCTTTCGGTCCTTCTCCAAGGTTCGAATCTTCTTGACTTCTTCCCGCTGAACCTGCAGGAGTTCGACGTATTGTTGGCGGTGTGCATCGCTCACCACCTTGGCACGGTGCATGGCTTGCAACTCAAAGAAACGGCTGAAATCCCGTTGCTCGCGTTCCAGCGAAGGGACACGGAAGACGTCCACTTCGTTGGTCAGCGTGTGGTAGAGGCGCTTGAGTTCCTCTTCGATACGACGCCGAGGGAGCACCAAGCGCTTGTTTTCCGCATCGCGAAGGGCCTTCATTTCGTCCATTTCAGCCGCGCGCGTACGCAGCCCTTTGGCCACCTCACGAATGCTGTCGCTCATGCCCTTGGTGTCTTGAAGCGCACCGCGCATCGCTTTGGAGAGGCGAATCGCTTCTTCCCGCTCGGCCACCAGCACGTCCACCCGTTCCTTGGCCACGCCGAGTTCTGCTCGCTTGGTGGCGAGCAAGGCGGCCACGCGTTCGCGGTCCATGCCTTGGAGGTCGTCGAAGAGCCCCTTCGGTCGGTCAGGGGCAAGGGTTAGCCCGTCCACGGGCGCCATGAGCGTCGCGAGGTCCGTGCCCTGCGCAAGCCCCTCCCACATCCGTAGCCCCTCTTCCATGATGTCAGCCCAACCTTCGGCACGAACAACACGTGAGAGGTCATGCTGCACATCGAAGGGGTCCTCGATGGCGAACACGTGCTGGCCCATTCGGTCGACCGAGCCTTGCAGTTCCTTGACGGGTCCGGCTTTCGGTGAGGGCCAACGGCGCTTTGAGCGCCGGGGGTCGTCGCCTTCCCGAAGGCTCACGATGCGCTCGTCCCAAGCGTGCTCGACGAACCAGCGGTGGAAGAAACCCGCAAACAGTTCGGCCACGCTTGCGGTTCCAGGTTGGAATCCCTCGGGATGCAGGATGGTGGTGTCGTGCGAACGTCCGTCGTAGGTTTCCACGCGACGCGGTTCACCGGCCTGCAAGTTCGGAACGATGGGTGCATCCACGGCTTGCAAATGCCGCAGCACCAGGAGCGTCCATGCATAGGAGGAAAGGGTGCCTCTGAAGGCGTTCGCCAACCCGCGTTGCAACGCCCAATGTTTCACGGCAAGCGCGACGGTCTTCACGCGCGGATCGAGGTTGACGTAGGCCGCAATCAGTTCGGTGTTTCGCAAGGCAAGGGCGTTGTTGAGGCTCAAATCAACGGGAATTCCTGTGGTCGGGTCGGTGAATTTGACGATTGGCACTTTGGCCCGGCCAATGGTTTGGATGTCCCGATAATCTTCGGTGTCGAGGACGTTCGACAAGTGGCGAAGCACGCTCTTTGGCTTTCGGAGGTCCTTCACGACGAGGCACAAATCCACGTCGCCTCGGCGCAGCACGAGCCCGGTCTCTGCAGAGCCAAACGGATGCAGCGTTGAGCCACGAACATGACGCTCGAGAACACGCTTCAGGTGCTTCACGATGCCGCGTCGCTGTTTCTGCTCCACGTCGGAAGGGGACACCTCCCGCTCGAGGTCCGCGAGTTCCTTGCTCAACGCTTCCAGCCTGGCTTCGTCGAAGGCGTCAACCGACGGGGCGGAATAGGTCCCGTCCAAGGCACCGATGGCGCGTGGCCACCTCGCCTTCTGGTCCTTGGACCACCCGGCACTCATTCCTCTTCCTCCTTCGGCTTGGTCGAGATGAAACTGGATGCACCGCCCTCTGCGACCTTGGCCATGGCGTGGAGGAGTGGATGGTCGGCCTCGAGCTCTGCTGAAACGACCCCCGTCCAATAGGCGATGGCCTGTTCTGATTCATCCAACGCGACGGCCAAACGTCGGGTGCGAGAATCTGCACGGCGAAGTCCCTCGTCTTGCTCAACGAAGGTGCGGTGGTGCTGCTGGTGATCGTTCACCACCAACAGCATCGCTTCGTGTGCTTTCTGTGCGGCATCAAGCATGGTTCGCGCTTCGGTTCGGGCTTCGTTCATCGCCAGATGATCTCCCGCTTTTTCGGTGCGCCCTGCAACCCAAGCCTCGTGTTCGGACACGAGGTCCCGCATGGCCGCGATGAACCCAGCCTCGGTTTTGTGGTCGCCTGCCGTCCGTTGCATTTCGTCTTCGATGGCATCAAGGCGTGCTTGGAGGCGTTCCCTTGCCCACGCAGGGTCCGGTGTGCGAACGACGTCTTTCCCCTCCATGCCTTCTCGGAGGGATTCGATGCGCTCGAAGGCCGCTCTTGCCTTGGATTGGTACGCGTTTCGCTCGGCCTTCAGGCCGGCGATGGTGTCGCCGAGTTGATCCCGCTGACGTTTTGCAACAGAGGCCAAGGCCTTTGCAGCCTCCAATTCTTGGCGACGTGCATCCAATTGGTCCGGAATGACTTCCGCAAGCCGCTCGCGGCGATGAAGCACCAGGCGAGCCAAGAGCTCGGGCTGGACTTCGAGGAGAGCGTCGACGTCCACGCGCGGTGGGCGCACACTAACCCGTGTAAAGGCTCCCCTGCGGGTCGCCATGGCGTGAAGGTGAAGAACCTCGGAGCCATACAGGAAGCATGGGTCGGCGTGCTTGGCGCGGACTCTTGCTGGCTTCCTTGTTGGTTTTGCTCGCGATTCCAGTTCAAGCCGACGGGGATGGAGTCGGCATCGATGCCTCGCAGTTGCCTTCTTCGGTCGACGTTGATGCCGACCCAACGTTGCAGGTTTACCTGCAAGGCTTCGGCGTGAACGGGACCGCTGAACTTCAGGCCTCCATCGCCGATGCGGAAGGGAGCATCGTCTGGTCGTGGGCCCATAACGTCAGCCTTGGGGACGAGGACATCGCCGTGGTCGCGTTGAACCTGAGCACGGTACCTGCAGGGCAACAGCAGTTGCAGTTGAACTTGGTCGGGCACGTCCTGATCTCCAACAGCACGCACCTTTCCTCTGCAACCGTCTCGGTCCAGCGCGACCGTCCTTTGTCGGTCGGCTTCGTTGCAGCAAGTTCCGACCGAGTCGAGGGCTTGGATGCTGCAGGTCTCCCCGACGGTGAAGATCCTCGTGACATGGACCGCATGGCGTGGTTCTTGACCGTGAGGAACCTCGGCGACGTGCCCTGGAACGGTACCGTCGAGGCCTCGTTCACCCAAGGTGCCGCGCAAGAAACGGTGACCGAGGCCGTGAACCTGAGCGGGATGAACTCCACCACGCTGATCCTCACCACCCATCTGGTGTGGGGCGAAGGCGAGGTTGGGCTCAACGCCACGTTGGTGGGGTTGATCGACGAGGACCCCAGCGACAACGACCTCCAACGGAACGTGACCGTGGCTCCACCGTTGCTGCCCTCGCTCACGCTCACTTTGGAACGTCAGAACACCCCTGCAGCGCCGGGTGACGCTTGGGGTCACGTGCTTTCCTTGGCCAACGACGGCGAAGCAGCATGGTCTGGCCACGTCAATTGTAGCTGGGCCGATGGCTCGTCTCACGCCAGCGTCGTGTTCTCCGTCAACGTGTCCGAAACGGTGGAAGCCTTCGTTCAAGGCCCGGCAAAAGACGGGACGCTGACCTGCACTGCTGCAGGTCCCCGGATGGCGGCCAGCAGCCAAAGCACGGTCTCCGACTCGCTGGACATCTCCACGGCGCAATTTGAAGTCGTGGCAGGTGGCCAACCTGTGCCGCTTGATGGGCCTTGGGACGTCGGCGACGTGGTGCGTTGGTCAGCCGTGGTTCGCAACGTCGGTTCCTCCGAGGGCACGGTGGCGTTGGAAGTCGCGGACGGGGATGACCGTTTCACCTCCTCCTCCATTCAGTTGGGCCCTGGTGAGGCTTCTGAAGTCAGCGTCTCGCACACCTTGTCTCGTTCAGGAGACGTCGTGTGGGCGTGGTCGCTCATCAGCAACGATGGGCTGCTGTTGACGCAAGCAGGGAACGCAACCTTGCTGATTCAGGCACCTCCAACCCTGAGCGCGTCCATCGACGCCGTCACCCTTGACGACGAAGACGGGCACGTGGTGCAATGGAACCTGTCCGTCGCCTCATCGGTCTCCCGTCAAGTGACCTTGGAGGTCGGGCACGGCGTTCAAGGGGCCTGGGTGTGGGCATCGTCCAGCACCTTGCTCCTCGACGGGAACGCGTTGACCGGAGCGACCAATCTTGGATTCGTGGATGCCGAGAACGTCGCGGTCCGCGTGACGCCAATCGACTGGACGCACACGGACGGACCGATGCTCGTCACGGCAGGAATACAGCCGGCGAGGGCACAGGTGGACCTGACCCTCCAACCGACCACCGTGCCCGTCGACCCCGTGGCGGGAACCGCCACCACCTTGACCGTGGAGGTCAGCAACTCCGGGACGGCCCCCTCGGAACCCATGACGGTTCGTCTGGTGTCCTCTGGGGAGGTCTTGGCCGCGGTGAACCTCGACGCGATCGCACCGGGCGACGCCGAAGTCACGTCCTTGGTCGTGGACTGGCCCGAGGGCAGCTTGATCGGCATCGAAGCCGTTGTCGTTCATCGAGGGGAACGGACCGTCAGCCAAGCCACGTTCCAAGTGGTGGTTCCTGAGGCGGAATCCACGTTCAACGTACCTTGGGCAGGGCTTGGGCTGGGCATGGCAGGCGGCTTGGTCTTGCTCGGCGTTGAAGCCATCCGCCGCCGGGCCCCTGAATCGTCCAGCACGCCTCGCCCCGCGTCGTCCGGCAAGGCCTCCGAATCGAAGCCCTCCTCCACGGGGCCCGTTGAAAAAATCGAGGTGGCTTGCCCAGCGTGCGACCGGACGTTGCGTGTTCCCGGCGACTACAGCGGAGCCGTGCGTTGCCCAGATTGCCGTGAGCGCTTTGACGTCGAAGCAGAAGCTCCCACTTCTCCTCCAGAAGAGAATCCCGTCGAGGCGCCGTCCGAGGCTTCGGAGAAAGTCGAGATTGGATGCCCGGCGTGTTCTCGAGCCCTTCGGGTTCCATCGGACTTCAACGGCCGGGTCAGATGTCCAGCGTGCAAGCATGAATTCTCACGAGCGGAGGCGAGGTAATGGTCGGTCACTTTCAAGAATTTGAGGACGAGTACCTCGAAACCCTGTACGAGTTTCACGAATCTGAACCTGGTGGCATGGTCAAAACCGGAGTGCTGGCCAAGCGCCTTGGCGTTTCCCCGGCGTCTGCGACGGAAATGGTGCAACGCCTCTCAAAGCGAGGTTACGTCTCCTACACGCCCTACAAGGGTGTCCTGCTGACCGCGTACGGTCTCGAACACGGTCAGCGGATGAAGCGACGCCACCGTCTGGCCGAGGTGATGTTGGAACGCTTGCCCTTCAACGGCAACGCGCACGCCACGGCGTGCCGACTCGAACACGCGATCGACGACGATTTGGAGGTCGCGCTGTCGCGCTGGCTTGGCTACCCTGAGATCGACCCCTCCGGTCGCCCCATTCCGCCAGCGGCAGGTGAGGTGGCGGAGCGCCTAACGACGGAGTGGCCCACCACCCAACGCGCGGGCAGTGCACTGCAGGCCGGTGAAAGCGGACGCATCGTGGCGATGGCTCAGTCCGAAGCCCTCGCTGGACTGGGAATCGCGCCTGGAGCCCTGCTGGAGTGCACCGAATCCGGATACGCCGTGGATGGGGTAGAGGTGCTGTTGTCCGATGTGCTCCTCGACACGATGGTGGTCGATGTTTCCGGGTGAACCGCCGAGGTCAACGCGTTGGTTTCATACGCAAGACGCCGAGGTTGAAGCATGGAAGACCAGCCAAAGGGGGCCATGACCGACCGGCTTCGCCAGGTTGAGCAGGTCCTGTATGGTCTGGACCAACAACTCCTCACTGGAGGATTGAGGCTCACGTTGGTGCTGCCCGCCTTCGCCCTCTTCTTGGCCTTCATCGGTTGGTCCGTGGCCACGTCAGCAGAAGCCCCGGCGTGGTGGACGGACGGCATTGAGCCGACGCTGAAGGTGTCGTTGGGTTGGACCTTGGTCGCCATTCAGTTCACGATGGTGCTGACCTTCACCCTGATGCTTCTCGTTCACCGCATTCGCCTGGGCCTCAGCGTCCACGGCATCGAATCCGAGGTCGCTGAATTGGGCGGCCAGCACCGCTGGGTGGCGTCCTCCCACGGATACGACCACATCGAGGAAGTGATGCACCGTTCGGTTCGAGCCACCACCTCCGCCATCGTCTTGCTCATCTTGTCCCTGATTTTGCTGCTGGTGGAATTGGCCCGAGGTCCGGCCGATCCTGCCGGGCAAATCGCCCATCTTGCGGCCTCTTCCTTCCTCTTGCTCGCCTTCGGTGAACACCTGAGCAGGAGCGGTCGTCTGTTCACCTCAAGCACGGAAACGGGACTCTTGGAGGCCTACGATCCGCCCATTCACCCTTCGACCTTGCACGCGGTGTTCGAAGAAATCCTTCTGACGGTCATGGACCCCCTGCTTCGGGCAAAGTACGAACATTTCATGCGAGAACTCATTGAACATCGAAAGCCGAAGATCGAAGCTTTGCCGGCCAAGGAAAAGCTCCTTGCGCTCCAATGGATGCGTTGCGACGGGCAAATCTTGACCCCTGCTCTGTCAAGCGAAATTGAAGAGGTACTGGAAGAGGAAGGCGTTCGTTTTCTCAAAGAGCACCCCGTGTTCACTCCGGACGTGTGGACCCAATTGTTCGCCAAGGCATCCGAAGTCGCCCCTGCGTTTTTCCGCCTGATGCGCCGAACGACCGAGCGCATCCGCATGGGCAACCTTCGTGGTCGTCAGGACCTCCTCGTGGACGTGGACATGGCCAACATCGTCGACGGAAGCACTGGTCTGTTCATGTACATCCGAAACCTCGACGCTACGCCAAGGACCGTGGTGTTGCGCATGCAATCTCCCGATTTCCGCCCGAACGACCTCGCTTTGACCTTCCACCTGCCCGCGGGTGAAGGAGAATCCCTGCTCGGCTCCGCCTTGCCCGTGTCCGGTGAAGGCGATCAGGACGTGATCGGTTCCTTGGTCAGGCTGCTGCAGTTGGGCACCACCTCATGGCAGTCCCTCATCCCAAACCGGGACGGTGAAGCCACCGTCACGGTCCGGCTCGAGAACGAAGACGGGGATTTGCTCCTCGGTCAGCAGATCAACACCAGGGTTCGCTCGGGCACCAAGAAGCGGCTGCGTCGCTCAGGAGTGGTCGTCAGCGCCACCCTTGGCGTGCTTGGCGTCGTGGTCTCCGTCATCCTCCAAGTCAACCGTTTGCTCTCCTTGTGAGCCCGGACGACCCACAGGAGCCTTGAAATGGAGCATTGCGAGGCAACGCCATGCGCCGCGACCGCGAGGAGCGCGAAGAACGACCCGACGCAGACCTGCGCGAGCGCTTGCACGCGATGGAAGCGAAGGTGCGCAAACTGCGTGAAATCCGCAACCAACACAGCGACCGTGCACGACGTTCAAGGGACGCTCGAAACGCCGTTCAGGCCCAGTACAAAGAGCACCGGGAAACCGTTGATCTTCTGATCGCCGAAGTCAAGGCCATCCGCGCTGAAGTGAACCTTCATCGTGAGCGCCGAAACGCCATCCAAGACCAACTCAAGCAATTCATTGCTCAAATCAAGGGCCGCCGTGGCGACAAGGACGCGAAGCGTTCCGCCACCGCAGAATACCACCAACTCAAGGCCGAGATGGAGCGGTTGGAGGAGACCTTCGAAACGTCCAGTGTGGGCATGAAGAAGGAGAAAGAGATGATGGACAAGCTCAAGCGCATGGGCAACCGTGTGGGTGAGTTGGCACCCGAAGTCGAAGAGTTCGAATTGGTCAAGGTTGACCTCAAGGACCTCGACGGGAGCATCAAGACGCTCAAGGCCGAGGCCGACGCCGAACACCAGCGCTTCATTGAGGCGATCAAGCGTGCTGACGAAGTGTCCACGAAAATCGACGAGGCCTTCGCTCACCGTGATTTCCTGAAGGCTGAAGGCGACCGTCATCACCTTGAGCACCTTGAACACCGCAAGGAAGCCGATGCCGTTCACGCTCAGATCGAGGAAATGATGAGCGACGTGAACAAGGTTCGCGATGAACTCAAGATGGCCCGTGAAGAACGCGAATCCTGGGTGACCGACCACAACGCCGCCGTGCGCAAGGAGATGCAAACCGGAGCCCAATCCGAGGCTGTGGCCGACCAACTCGTCACCACCCTGCTGAAGGAAGGAAACCTGACCTTTGGTGGAACCATGTCCGAAGACGGTGCCCGCAAGGACCACCGAGGTGGCGACGGTCGCAAGAAGCGAAACATGCGTCGCATCGACATGTCTTCGCGTCGACGCCGCTGAGGTGGCGACGTGCACGGCGTCATCATGGCAGGCGGCCGCGGGACGCGCCTGCAGCCGCTCACCGACCACCGACCCAAACCGATGGTTCCCCTGCTCGGCCGACCCGTGATCGACTACGTCAAAGACGCCATGCTCGACGCGGGCGTGACCGAACTCGTGGTAACAACGGGCTACCGGGGAGAAGATCTTGCCGCTCATGTCATGACGTGGACCGACGACGACATCCACGCTCGCGTCAACCGTGAGACCACGCCAATGGGCACGGCGGGGAGCGTACGCTTGCTGGCCGAAGACCTGACCTCCACCTTTCTGGTTGGGTCGGGGGACGGCATCAGCACGCTGGATCTGAAGGCCCTGCTTTCCCACCACCGATCGACGGGTGCGGCCCTCACCATCGGCCTCGTTGAGGTGGACGATCCAAGTTCCTTTGGAATCGTGGGCCTGGGGGAGACGAACGACGTCAACGTTAACGGTGAACTCCGTCGTGGTTTTGTGCGACGGTTTGCTGAGAAACCGGCCCCCGAAGATGCCTTCAGCCGCCTGATCAACGCGGGCGTCTATGTCGTTGAACCCGAGGCCTTGGCCATGGTTCCTGCCCAAACAAAGTACGATTTCAGCCGCGACCTCTTTCCTGCGATGCTTGAAGCAGGTATGCCCATCGCAGGCATGATGCTTGAGGGGCTGTGGTTCGACATTGGTGAGCCGCATCACTTGTTGGAGGCCCAGGCCGCTTTGCTCGGCGGCTCCACCCCCTTCCTTCATCCCGGAGCTTCGGTTGCGGATGGAGCCACGGTCACCTCGACGCTGCTCATGGATGACGCACACATTGGGACCAAGGCAACGGTGACCTCCTCCATCCTCGGTGTTGGTGCGGTCGTCGAGGAAGGTGCCACCGTGGAAGGCAGCGTTATCGGTGACGGCGGGAGGGTCCGTGCCCACGAACGTCTTGTGAACGAGCGCAGGGCCGCCTGAGACCCCCTCAGTCCTTGCACGCGTTGGCATACCCCTCAAATAGGCTGGTTCACGGAAAGGCCCCATGGGCGAAGCAGCGCCGCACCGTACCTACGAGCGAAGTTGGGAGGACATCGAGTCCATGCTGAGCGCGGCCGAGGCCAAGCAGCAAGAGTGGAAGGACTGGTTTGAACGATGCCGCGAGGCAGGTGACCGCGATGGAATGAAGGACGCCGCGAGGAACCACAAGGCCCTCGAAGGCGTCATCAAAACCCTCCGTTGGACCCTCGGCGAAGTGGGCGTTGCTTCCCCCTTGACCTGAACGGCATCGTCATCAGCGACCTGCTTCTGGCATTGGCATGGCCGACGACCGATTTTCCGTTCGTGTGCACGTCAGTGCCATGGACCATGCGTCGGTGGTCAACCAAGCGCTGGAAGCATGGCTTGGCGACGTTGAACTTCAGCGCAGCGCCTATGCGTCGCACGCCGGTCCCACCATGCTGACCCTTCATGCCGACCTTCGTCGAAAGTCAGACCTTCGAAGGGCGTGGTCTGGCCTCCATTCAACCTCCTTGGAAACGTTGCTCGAGGACCTGGCCTCCCGCATCGACGAGGAAGGGGCAGTGCACTTTCGCATTGATCTCGACGGGTTGGTTGCAGGGCGGGTTGAACTTGCGCCTCCCGGTGCACCCCGCTCTGCGAAGGTACGTTGCAAAGTGGCGGTGTACCCCGGTCAAACGGCTGAAGGACGGCTGCGAGCCATGATTGAAGCCGCGTTGGATTGAACACGGGATTTGGACATCATTCATATCCTCCAAGCCATACCCGCGGCCATGCCTCACGTCGTGACCTCCACCTGCGTGGACCACAAGTACCAGGAATGCGTAGCCGTCTGCCCCGTGGAAGCCTTCCGCGAACTCGACACCTACCTGGTGATTGACCCTGATGAGTGCATTGATTGTGGCGCCTGCATCCCCGAGTGCCCTGTTGAAGCCATCTTCCCAGACACCGAAGTCCCGGAAGGGGAAGAAGCATGGATTGACCGGAACGCCGAGGAAGCCGTTGACGCGCCGATCGCCGAAGGCGATTCTCCTGTCCTTGGCGACTGAGCCCCCCACACCATACCGCAGAGGTGACCTGAATGGGTGGCGTGGATCTGACCAACATGCGTCGCGGCAGCGACTTAATCAAGCGCGGCTTTGCCCGCATGCAGCAAGGTGGCGTCATCATGGACGTCGTCGATGCTGAACAAGCCGCCGTGGCTGAAGACGCAGGCGCCGTGGCCGTAATGGCCCTCGAGCGCGTTCCTGCGGACATCCGTAAGGCTGGCGGCGTGGCACGCATGAGCCATCCTGACATGGTCCAGGGCATCCTCGACTGCACCTCCATCCCAGTGATGGCCAAATCCCGCATCGGTCACGACGGCGAAGCCCGCATCCTCGAAGCGATGGGTGTTGACATGATCGACGAGAGCGAAGTGCTCACCCCAGCGGACCCGTACTTCCACATCGACAAGAAGGCCTACGAGATTCCCTTCGTGTGCGGGGCGACCAACCTCGGTGAAGCGGTACGCCGTGTGCACGAAGGTGCTGCCATGATTCGCACCAAGGGCGAGGCGGGGACCGGAAACGTCGTCGCTGCCGTCACCCACGCTCGGCTCATCGAGCAAGAGATTCAGCAAGTCATGGGCTTGGACGATGATGGGCTGGACCTCGCGGCCGACCACGTCATGGACCGGTACCACGTGCTCTCCCGAAGCTCCACGCTCCCAGGCACCCACGAAGTCACGCCCTTCGGGCCCATCGATGACGCCTTCAAGGCCTCCGTTCGCGACGTGCTGGCCGAGGTCAAAGACCTCGGGCGCTTGCCCGTCGTCACCTTTTCCGCAGGCGGCATCGCCACTCCGGCCGACGCCTCGCTGATGATGCGGATGGGCATGGACGGTATTTTCGTCGGCTCGGGCATTTTCAAGTCCGAGCACCCTCCGACCATGGCGGACGCGATTGTCCTTGCCACCGCGCACTTTGACGACGCCGATAAGGTGGCTGAGGCCATGGCGATGACCGACGGTGCACCGATGAAGGGCGACGAATTGGAGACCCTCGAGGTTCGCCTCGACCAGCGCGGCTGGTGAAGGCGCGTCGGCCCTTTCAAATACGCGAGGTCGGTCGCGAGACTGCAAACGGGGTAGCCCTCGTAGGAACATCAGGTGATCACATGGCAAGAAAGATGAGTGCAAAGGCACGTGCAGCAGCACGTAAGCAGCGAGACAAGTGGAAGTCGAAGCGTTGGTACACCATCCGAGCCCCCCGTGACCCCTGGAAGTTCCAGAACATCGGTGAGACCATCGGCGAATCGGACGAGCACGTCATGGGCCGTGTGTACGAGATGACCCAACAGGAATTCTCCGGCGACTTCACGAAGATGCACGTCATCCTTCGCTTCCGTGTGACCGACTGCGTCGGTCAAGACGCGTTGACGACCTTCATCGGTCACCACCACCAAACCGATCACGTGCGCCGCCAAGTGCGCCGTTACCGTGGCAAGGTCGACGACGTCGTCGACGTGGTGACCACCGACGGATACCTCATCCGCATCAAGCCGCTCATCATCACGCAGAAGCGTGTGCAAACCTCGGTCAAGAGCGACATCCGCAACAAGGCCCGGGACATCATCACCACCAGTGCGGCGAAGATGACCTACTCCCAAATCCAGAGCGCCATGCTCGGAGGCGACCTTGAGAAGGCCATCGAAACCGCGGTGAAGTCGATTTACCCGGTGCGAACCTGCGTCATCCGAAAGAGCCAGCTCCTCCAAACCGGTGTGGTTACCGAGAAGGGACCGACCCTAGACGAGATCCACGCCGAGGAAGAGCGCTCGGCGGCCGAAATGAAGGCCAAGAAAGCGGCGCTCCTCGCCGAGGCCATGGCCGAAGAAGGTCAGGAAGCGGACGAAGGCGACGATGATGCAGCCGACGACGCGGAAGCCGTTGAGGCACCTGTTGAGGAAGCAGCACCTGTCGAAGAGGCAGCACCCGAGGAAGAAGCAGCACCTGCTGAAGCCGAGGAAGCCGCCGACATGTCCGATGCTGACGCACCCGATTACGCCTCGATGACCGTCGCTGAACTCAAGGACGAACTGAAGGCCAAGGGCCTCCCAGTGTCCGGCAAGAAGGCAGAACTCGTCGAGCGCTTGCAAAGTGCTTGACACGGTCAGGCCTTGCGCCGATGGGTCCAAGCCCCTCCGCCCACAGGTGAGCCCATGCGCCGCATTGGTGTGATGGGTGGAACCGGCCTCTTGTCTTTGGATGCGATTCCAGGAGCCGATGAAGCAGGCTGGTCCACAGCGCGCGTGGACGTTGTTCATCAAGAAACGCCATACGGCGTGGTGCCCTTGCGATGCATGACCCTCGCCCGAGGGGAAGAGCGCTGCGAACTCGTCTTTGTCCAACGGCACCACAATGCGTCGGGAGGCACGGTTCCTCCACACCGCATTGAGCATCGAGCCAACCTTCGCGCCATGGCCGATGCCAAGGTCGATCGTCTTCTGGCGGTGTGTTCGGTCGGGACGATCGTTGAACGGCTGCCTCCCGGGCGCGTTGGCGTCGCGTGCGACGGCATCGATTTGACCGGCGTCAGCACCACCTTCCACGACGAGGAGGCCGTGTTCACGTCGATGGCCAACGCCTACGACGAAGCGCTGTTGCAACGGACCGCTTCGGTGCTCGGGAAGGTGCAGGACGTGCCGTCTGACATCTTGACCGTCACCTATTGGTTGACCCAAGGTCCCCACTTTGAGACCCCCGCGGAGATCGACGCCATCGAGCGCCTTGGTGGTGAAGTGGTGGGCATGACGATGCCACGTGAAGCCAAACTTGCAGCGGAACTCAACCTGCCCTACGTGGCCTTGTGCATCGCGGCCAATTGGGCCGCCGGGCGCTCTCCTGAAGGCCGTCGAACCGACCTCGTCCACGAGGAGGTCTCGGCCGAGGCCCATCGCCGTCTTGGCCCGGTCTGGGCGGTGCTGTTGGACCACCTCGAGGCTTGACCCTCGTGCCTATAGGACGCCACCTCGCACGCCCGAGCATGGACTTGAGCGTCGACGGTTGGATGGCCAACGAAGCAAACGACGCTTGGTCGTCGATGATGAAAGGTGTCGCAGCCTTCCACCACAAGCATGACTTCGCCGGGAACAACGGCCACGACATGGGGTACAGGATTGCCTTGACGGTGGAAGAACTCGGTGAATTGGCGGCCGCCATCACGAAGGCCAAGCCGATCGAAGAGGTCGCTGAAGAGATGGCGGACGTCCTCATCCTGCTCATGGGGCACAGCCTCGCGATGGAAATCGACCTGAGAGCGGCCTTTGAGGCGAAACTCGCTCGGGTCATGCAGCGTCCTGCTCGCCAGGGTCGTCTGGGCATTCGGGTGACCGAATACACGGACGAGGCGTGAAGCACTGAGGCTGGGCATATGGACGGTCACGAGCGACCCATCGACGTCATCAAGGGCAGCATGGAGCCGGTGACGGCGCCTCGGTTTCTGGATGCTAACCTGCCGATGAATGCCGGACAGTGGGTCCAACTGGGGGTCAGTGTCCTCCTGACCTGCGGTTTTGTGTACATCCTGATGTCCCTTGGCCTTACGACTGAGAACATCCTGATTTTTGCCGTTACGTTCTACATTGTCGGGATTGCGCTGGCCACCAGTTTCCCTTCTGGGATTCACATCGCCCTCCACACCATTCGCACAACAATCGGCGAAATAGCCGCCGTTTCGTACGATGTTGGGCCAAACGGGGAACGCACCGAGGCGTCCCCAGGCGGGGAAAAAGAAGGGTGGTTGGTTCGGCCACCACCCGTCGGCGCGTGGCATTTGGACCGTCCGTACGACGAAGATGAAGGCGGCCTTCTGGACGACCATCCGCAGAACGTCGGCACGCCGGTTCCTGCGACCTTGACCCTCCAGTCCTTGATCCGCATCGCGCAAAGCGCCTTCCTGGTCATCGTCGCTCGAACGTACCTCTTGGAGTCTGGAGATCCTACGATGCTCTACGGTGCTCTGGCCGTCGGTGCGGTGATTTTGCTGATTCAATTTTTCCGTGTGCGCAAGTGGCGGGCCCTTGCCGATCGCCCCACGTCCACCGTGCGGTCGATGCCGATGGGCCCGGTCGAGGTGTACGGCCAGCTCCGTCCTCGGCATGGCTGGCCGAGGGTGGTGTTCGTCGACGGTGATGCAGGCAAGTGCGTGCATGGCCTTGCGGATTGGGGCTGGAGGTACGGTCATCGGTTCACCTGGGAAGAATGGGTCGTGGAGCGTGACCAAGACGGCAAGGTCACCGGAGGCCGATGGGAAAGCCGCAGCGCCTACACCCTGATTCGTTCGGACGCCGGTGGCGCCCCCACCTTGGTGCACGACGGAACCGGTGGGGTGGCCGTTCACCCAAACCTCCTGACCAACGGCCGCCGAATTCAGGAGTGGTCTGACGCCGACATGAGCCTGTGGTCAACACGAAGTCGGCCCGGCGGCAAGGTGAGGAATCTGCGGGCTTGGCACGTGTGGGACATCGACGGGTGGACGGTGGGTGACCCCTTCTTTGCCTCATGTTATGCCCAACCTCGCAGGCAGGAGGAGTTGATGTTCGAAGGCGTCGACCAATCGGTGGCCTCCGCGTTGCCTGAATTGACACGTGAAGGAGACGGATTTGGTCACGTCGTGACGGTCCACCGTGGAACCGAAGCGTTGGCGTTCAGTGACATGGAAAGCGGCCTCAGCGCCATGTTGCCCTCGGCCATCATGGTCTCGGTCGCCTTGGTGACTTTCCTGATGGAAGGCCTGTGGTTCTGATCACGAGCGCCGTATCCAATGCTCGAACACTTGGTCATGTTCGTCGCCCGATTGCGCCGGGACGGCCTCTGTGGTCTGGAGCGTCCAAGCGTCAGCGTTCAGGGGCGGAGCGTGGGTGTCGATGCCGTCCACCGTCGCGTGCACGATCGTCCTGTACACCGCGGCCGCTTCTGGCAGCATGAGTGCATAGATCTCTCCGCCTCCAATGACGAACAACGTCTCGCCGCCTTCTGAACGGGACCGCACCTCGGCGACGGTCGTGCGGGATGCTCCATCGGCGGACCACCCTTCGTTTCGGGTGAGCACCAGATTTTCGCGGCCAGGGAGGGGGAAGGGCAAGCTTTCCCACGTGTGACGGCCCATGACCACGGGGTGGCCCATCGTGAGGGCCTTGAACCGTTGCAGGTCGGTGCGTTGGCGCCATGGCAAATCGCCGTCACGCCCGATGCCACCCGCTTGGTCTTCGGCCCAGATGAGGTGCAGCGGCATGCGAGAACCTCAGACGGCGATGGGTGCAGCGATGTGTGGGTGGTGTTCGTAGCCAACGAACTCAACATGTTCTGCAGTGAATCCGTCGATGTCTGCAACGGATGCGTCAAGCTTGAGGCTGGGCAAGGGGAGCGGATCTCGAGTGATTTGCAGGCGGGCCTGCTCGAGGTGATTGTTGTACAGGTGTGCATCCCCAATGCTGTGGACGAACACGCCCGGTTCCAACCCACAAACTTGGGCCATCATGTGGGTGAGGAGGCTGTAGGAGGCGATGTTGAACGGCACGCCAAGAAACACGTCGGCGCTCCGTTGGTACATCTGACAGTTGAGTTTCCCGTCGGCGACATGGAATTGGAAGAAGGCGTGGCAGGGCATCAGGGCCATCTCGGGTAGGTCAGCCACGTTCCAAGCACTGACGATGATTCGACGGCTGTTTGGATTCTCACGGATCAGACGGATGGCCTCGGCGATTTGGTCGTGCTCAACGCCATCAGGACCCACCCACCGGCGCCATTGTTTACCGTACACCGGGCCAAGGTCTCCGTGCTCATCGGCCCACTCGTTCCAGATTCGGACGCCGTTTTCCTGCAAGTAGCGCACGTTCGTGTCTCCCTTCAGGAACCACAGGAGTTCATGCACCACGGAAGGGATGTGAATTCGCTTGGTGGTCACCAAGGGGAAGCCTTCGCTGAGGTCGAACCGCATTTGGTGGCCGAACACGCTCAGTGTCCCGGTTCCCGTGCGGTCACCTTTGGGCACGCCTTCGTCGAGGACCCGTTGCAGCAGGTCAAGGTAGGCTTGCATGGCGCTGACTTTGTCCTGCGGCCCTTGAGGCTTGTCGGTCTCAAGGGGCGCCAAGATGTTTCAAACTGGCCATGAGTTGGTCGGTGAATTGGCGTTGGAGGATGGCCATTTTCTGATCCAAGTCGTCGTCTTCCATCTCCGCCATGGCCACCACGGCATCGTCTGAGAGGGCTGCGCCGTCGGGGTGAACAAGCCACTCTTCCCACGTGATGCCCCGCCCGATGGTGATCTCCACGCGTCGCCAAAGGCGAGGGAACTTGTGCGCAGAAGGCTGCATCATGCCGCGTGTGCCTTTCAGGGCCACCGGTATGACCGTGGCGTGGGGCACGGTGGCCGCAAGCCGGGCAACACCGGTTTTCCCCTCGAGAAGGTACGGAGGCTCGGTGCGTTTGGAGCGGGTGCCCTCCGGGAAAATGCCCACCGCTTTGCCCGCCCCCAAGAGCGCCACGGCGCTTGAGAGGGCGCTTCGGGCTCCGCTTTCTCGGTGGGTTTCAATCTGTCCAGTGGCGTGCATCAACCACTTGCGTGGCCCTGAGACGAAGTGACCGTCCTTGGCGAGGTAGTGTGCCTTCCGTCGGGTCGCCATGATGACCATGATGGGGTCCACGTGCGAGAGATGGTTGGCGGCCAAAATGACCGGCCCTCGGCGTGGGACATGGTGCAGCCCATGCATGCGCAACCTGAGGAACAGACGCATCCCCGGATTGAGCAGCACGCGAAGCCGTCGGTAGTTTGGATAACGCAATTCGACCTGGTCAGCAGAACGGATGCCGCTGCGAGTGACCACGGTCGCCCAAGCCTGCTCTCTCGCTTCGCTCACGGTCCTCCATCGAAACCCGAGGTATCAACCTTCACCGCTGACGGAAGGTTTCCATCCTGATTCGGCTGCAAGGCTCAAATCGTGAACGCTGCAGAGTCGCCCATGCAGCGTGCCGTGGCCGTCCTGCTGCTCGCGCTGTTCGTGCTGCCCGCGACGGCACCGCTTGCTGCGGCCCAAGCGTGGGAAGAGGACGGATGGCTGGAAACGAGCATGGCCGTTGAACGCATCGAAGCCGGTGACGAGTTCGGATGCTACGGCATGCCTGGGCTGAGTTGGGCCAACGACCCGGGTGCGGTGGCCACGGCGTGCCGCGAATATTTGACCGCACGAACCCCCGCCTCGATATGGGGCGATGCACCCGTGTCCCTGTACACGCCCTCTGGCTTGCCTGCGACCGATCATACCCTCCTTGGCGGGCTTGGATTCGTTGTTCATGGAGACCATACGGGCCTTTCGACAAGCGCGTGGCACGATGCTGACGACGTGCCGTCCTTCGAGGAGGACTG
>Ga0075480_10000006_pt1 | contig 76620 bp, 57 predicted proteins | sample DEB08_DNA_7_FD_81590 | JGI IMG/M metagenome (GOLD analysis project Ga0075480, IMG submission 81590) | Aqueous microbial communities from the Delaware River and Bay under freshwater to marine salinity gradient to study organic matter... | ecosystem: Environmental > Aquatic > Marine > Coastal ... | reverse complement strand
GGTGCTAATTTACCCCAGGATATCTTCTCGCTCGGAGGCGCTCCGGAATATCCTCCGTAGGACGTTGTCGATTCGGAGATCTGACCAAACCAGGCCCAAAGCGGAACATCTTCTTCCATGTCCTGACGAATCATCGGAACTACACAAATTGGGAAATCACCAGCGATTCCTCCTCCGATTTGTAAGAATCCAATCGGGTCAGTTTCACCTTTGTACCATTCCGCAAGCGCCATCATGTATTGGATGCCTGTTTTTACCGCAGTTGTCTCTACTTCTCCTTTGATACAGTATGATGCGAATATATTTCCTAGGGTTGAATCCTCCCAACCGGGAACAAATACCGGGATGCCAACATCTCTGGCGGCCAATAACCAAGAATCAGATTTTGGAATGTCTGGGTCTAAATCATCCAGTATAGCCATCAAATGTTCATGCGGGAAGGCTACATTATTCTTCCACTGGTGTAGAATTTTATCTTCGATATGCCTGATAGCCTCTTCCTCTGGAATACAAGTATCAGTCACCCGATTGAATCCACCATCACGAAGAGATTCATCGTCATCCTCGGTTAGATTTCTCCAATTCGGTACACGTTCGTACGAATTGTGAGCGACGAGGTTGAATACATCTTCCTCCAAATTTGCTCCTGTACAAGTGATTGCGTGAACCTTCCCCGTTCTGATTAGTGGTGCCAATGATTTACCTATTTCAGCGGTGCTCATGGCGCCTGCTAAAGTGACCATGAGTTTGCCTCCCGTCGTTAAGAATCCGTCAAGAGATAGTGCACAATCCCTCAAAGCGCCAGCATTGAAGTGATTGAAATGACGGTCTACGAATCCTCTTACACCGTTATGAACGGGCTTTGTATGGAATCTTGCTACCCGTTTGCGCTGATTTATCGATAGATTAGGCAACTCTTTCAGTAGTTCGAGCTGTATATGATTGATAATCGAAGCAGGGTCCGTTTTGCCACACGAAAACGCATCTATTGCTAACAAGCCCTCGTCTGAATAACAGTGGGCACTCACGTGACTTTCGTCGAGTAATACTACTGCTGCAAATCCGGGAGGTGAAAGCGTCCCGTCAAAGTTTTCTACATGCGAATGTACTCTTCGAGCTCCTGAGTTATCTACTGCTACTTTCATTACTTCTAACATCCAGTTACCACTGACTCCAATAGAACCAGTACAATCAAGCATGATGTGGGAACCATGCGACATTTTTTTTCACCCCCTGTATATTTTAGCTGCAATAATTTTTGTTGCAATCATCGCTGCAGTGAATTGTGTTAATGGCGTGTCTTCTTGCGGAACAATTTCATTCACGTCTGCGCTAATAACGTTGCAATGAGCGAATGCGGTCTCAATTGTTTGCACCACATGCCAAAATGTAAGACCTCCTGGGACTGGTGTTCCTGTTGCTGGAACGAGCGAGCCATCCAAACCATCTATATCAACTGTTAGATGAACAGGCCCTTCAATCTTTGAGATTTCATCGATCCATTCTGTCCACGAATGCTGTCCAGTACAGGGGTTTAGAAGGTCTTTTGCGAACCAAGTTTTTACCCTTTTATCGCTTTCAATATAATCCGCCTCTTGTTTACAATAAGCCCTGATTCCTACTTGGTGAACTCCAACTGCTCCCTCGTCTAGAGAACGGGCGATTGCACAAGCGTGAGAATATGGCTCTCCGTCTAATTCGTCACGCAAATCAGCGTGAGCATCAATTTGAATCAGCGTGACTTTTTCAGGACATCCTCTCAAGATTCCTGGGAGAATTCCGTGCTCTCCACCAAGAAAAATAGGAAAAGCACCAGTATGATATTGCTTAGCAGCGTATTTCCCGATTGAATCTAGTTGCTCTTGCAATGTGTTGCCTTCTCCATTCCATGCTGGTATCGTCACAATTTTCGCACCTGCTGGAAGTTCCTCCTTTAGAAGGTCATCATACAATTCGACCTGACCAGAAGCTTCTATGCAAGCAGCCGGTCCGTTTGCTGTACCCTGTCCATATGATGTGGTGAGTTCATAAGGAACGGATGCGACTATGACATCAGGGTCACCATTTGGGGTGGGTAGGCCCAAGAAATTACCCTCCGCAAACCCCGCATCCATATATACCGCGAGGGGATTTAGGCTTTGAAATAGTCGATTTTGGCGTTTTTTGTCGATGTATTAATTAGGGACCGTGACCTATACTTAATACTGCGCAGCGAGGGAATTCTCCGGTACCGCAGTTGCTACGATGGTGAAAATTATGGGAATGACAATTCGAGAATTAACAGAAGCAATCAGACAACATATCGATACAGAAATGGACGCTGATGTCGCCAGCGGAATGGCTGAACACGCACTTGGTTTCTTCGGGTTTTATGATAGAATTATCGACAACGCCCTCGAGCCAACCGACAGGAACCTGTTTTACATGTTTCAGGATTACGACTTGTTGACAACAGAGTCAGAAGAAACAACCCTTTGGGACGGTAGAGAATGGAGAATTCACTATTGGAGATTCAAGCCTGAACTGAAGGAGAAGGTTGAGGCATACATGTCACGAACTATCGAAGAAGTCGAAATCGACCCGTTCGGAGATGTCTATGGAGAGGCTGGTAATATCTGGATGAGAGAAGGCGACAAACCCGTCAATCCAAATGCATTTACTTCAGACCATTGGGGCTGACAGGTGTACACAAGTCTTGAAATGGAGCAGGCACACCATAGTAACATGAAGGCAAAAGCCGGTGTTATCGTTTTGCTTCTCCTGGCGTCATTTGTACCCTATGTGAGTGCAAATGAGGCCTCTGATACAATCGAGATATTCGTTGACTGGACAGACGATCATGCCTACGTAATATCCGGCGATGTGGATATTTCCAACGTTTCAGCAACTCATATTCAACTAGGAACAGATCTAAATCTCAGCCTAACCTATGACACAACTGGTGAAAATCTGAGGTTGATACTTGATTCTAATCTGATGTATGGTGATACGATTACGATTACAGCCGGACAAACATCTCGGATAATCAATGTTGGAATTTGGGGCCAACCGCTCGATGATCACGAAGTTACACTCAATTCTGAGTGGGTTATGGACCAGCAGTGGGAAAATGAGAACGGTAGTCAAGCCTACATCCTCGAATTTAATGGACAAGGATGGCAACAAAGAGTAGGCAATACCCTTGATTCTTGGGAGAGAGGTAACGGCTCGCTATACGTGTTAACAAATACGGAAGAAGGTAGTGTTTCAATCGACGTTGACCTCGATACAGTTTGGAAAAATGAAACATCCTTCATGGGAGAAATGACAGGACAGGTCTTTGAAGCAAGAGGTTCTGGAATTATCGGCGTTGGCAATAATGACTCAGATGGCAATATGAATATCCAAGGTGAAATAAGTGATGCTTGGATTAACAGGTCGACAATAAACGGAATCATCGATGAAAGGTTCCGATTGGAAGCAAACGGAACAATTTCTATGTTTACTCAAGAGGACGATGAAACAATGAATCTGTCTGGATACCTTGCGGTTTTGCTAATCGAGACTTGGGACTCAAACGGTGAGAGAATCTTGTCACACAACCAGTTCGAAGGTTCAGCTGACTTGATAATGGAAACCAACGATACGAGGATGGATATCTATCTTGAAACATTTGAAAATGTCGAGAGATGGGAAAACGGAGAAAGAGTTGACTACCTCAACAAGATGATTGGAGATGGAACATTTGGATTTGCTGAATCCGATGAAAACGCCAGCGTGCAAATTAACGGAACGATTCACGATTTCCACCAAGAGAGTTTAGATGGAATCGTCATAGAAGATACTATCCACATCGATGGAATAATCGTCGGAGACGTACAAGGCACCTTTGGATTTGTCAGAGGCATAGAAGGGCAGGCTTCTCAAGCAAACGGAACTGGGGTTATGTATGACGTAATTATCGTTCACCAAGAAGAATGGTTTAACCTTACAGGCATCACCGCACTACCTAATTCTAATCTCGGAGCAGGGCAACATCACAACGAATCTTGGAGCTATGATTCAATTTACTCGGATTATGAAAATCGAACGATTAGAACGGTATGGATTCAAGAAGGTCCAGACCCAAGCAGTGGTGACGAAATTCATGAAAATTCCCCAATCGAAGTCACACCAACTCCGCCGGAGGTTGAGGATGACATAGGAGCGGTTGAGGTAAACAGAGAGACAGGTTTCATGCCAACTGACGCTACAGTCGGAGATACATTCCTTCTCGATGGACAAGACGGTATGCACATGGAAGTAACTTGCCTTCAGTTTGAATCCGTGCCAATGGATGGACACATTGTCGATACCGTCTATTGGACAGGAGAATACATGAGTGAGGTCAACGGAGAAGCAAGTGGAAACCTGATCATTCAAGGCCCTCTATCCGGATTGAACGTTAAGATTGATAGAGAATTCATGTTTGAATTCGGGGACGATGGGCAAATGGTCAATCTAACCGAGAATCAATCGGTTAACAGAGTGTTATCGCCTTCAGTAATTTCTGCAAATGAAAACACGGCTCCAATCATCGAATCAATTGCACTTACCCAAGGTCTTGTTTTCAACGAGGGGGGCGCTCCTGCATACCTAGAGGTACAAGTTAGCGATGCAGAATTCAACGTCGAATCTGTCGAGGTTGATACCTATTCAATCGGTGGAGTGATAGTCCAATTAAACGACAAGGGATTGGACGGTGACCGTGTAATAGGGGACGACATTTGGACTTGTACGATAATTGTCCCAGGTCTCGAATTTGGTGAATTACAGATGAATGTTACCGCAACAGACGCATTCGAGAATAGTTCGGTAGCATATGACAACATCACGGTTCTAAATCAGCCACCAAGACTTCTCGCTGCAGAGATGGTTCCAACAATTATACACAGAAATCAAATGATGATAATCAATCTTGACGTGTTTGACGCCCACGGAGTGGAATCTGTAGCAATCGATATGAGAGAATATGATGGCGAATTAGTTCAACTAACAGAATTGGGAATGAAATGGGTAGGTGAGGTAACTATCCCTGTTGGAGTGAGTCCTGGTGAACACGAAATAAAGGTTCTGATGACTGACGATCTCGGGGCATTCACTACGGTAACTAGAACATCCTCTTCTGGACAATCACATGTCTACTCAGTAGAAGATTATGACCTAGAAATTAGAGTAGAAAACGAACCCCCAGTCTTGGTTGTAGGCGATAGTTTGTCCATAGAAAGAGGAGACGATGACATACAGTATGTAGTGACCATCGGCGTGGAGGATTATGACGGCATCAACTCGGTGAAAGTCAAACTCGGAAATCTCGCACCTCCTGGTGGCTCACTAACTTGGTACACTATGACAAATAACGGGGATGGAACATTCTCTTACGAATTTACGATCAAGAAACATATACCGCTTGGTGGCCATGAATTAATGTTCAAAGCAACGGATACTTTTGGTTCGAAATCCTCAGAAGAATCGCTCGTAATCCAACTGGTTGAGGAAGACACCTCCAGCGGGGACACGGTGCTTGACGACGCAAGTAATACAATGACGGTAGTAGCGATTGCGGGAATCGGAATTTTACTCGTCATCGGCGCAGTCGTTTACGTAATGAGAGGTTCAGACTCTGAAGAGGGTGGAAAATTAGGTGGATTCGGGGATTCTTGATTCCTAATCAGTCAACAATCTCGTGGCCGACCAATAAGAACACGATGGCCATGACTGTCAATGCCCTTTGCATATGCAAGATTCTTGCACCTTTTCTGAATTCTTTTGGAGGCCATTTCCATTTTAGTATCCCCCCAGATATGACCAGCACCCACATCGCAGCGGTACCGGCCCATAGCGCCCAGTGCCATTCCAAGAAATATCCGTGAACAGTTCCGAGCAATGCTGCAAAAAACCCAGCCCAGATATGGGCACTCATGTATCTTTTATTGATGGTTCCAAGCGTTTTCTTGAATGGTTTTGCTTCTTTATTGAACAACTCAGGGCCTTTTTTCCGTAGCCACAAGAATGCAGGTTTCCAGACGATAATAGTAAGCGTGAAGATGAATAATACCTGGGCGACTTCCCCTAAGCTTTCCATTTCAATTCCCAAAAATGAGACTTCATCGTCATCACCGTGAGGCTCATCATCATCGTGTCCTCCGTCACCGATTGCTGTTGAGGGCAATATGACTAAAAATAATGCAAGTACGAATAGATAAGAGATTGATCTCATTTGAAACCGTCCTGACAAATTTTCGCGAAAGTAATCCCTAATTAAATATGTCAGAGCCAAGTAGTGGAAGAAGAACAGATGCGTCTCCTTCAACACAAACATTAGGTGCTTCTGGACGCATCTTGCCCCAACTAATCGCCTCTCTTAATCGTGCGCCTGATAAGCTCCCATCATGTTCAGGTGCGGTTGTAATGTAGATAGCAGAATCAAGCCCACCACGGTACTGGTTCCACCAAATTACGTGATGCTTTGATATTCCTCCGCCTATCATAAGAGCGTTTGACTTTTCGACATCCCAAGTTAAGTCGCTCATGACCTGTTCATCAGCTAGTGTATCGATGTGGAAGTCTCGATATTTCTGTCTGAACATGAACAGTTGAGCGCCAATACTACCATCGGTTATTCCCGGTATGCAAACTGGAATTTGGTTCTTGTAAGCCCAGTAGATTAGTGAATCAGGTTTGCCAATTCGCTTTCCGAGTTCCCATACAAGGTGGATGGAGCCGAAACCAACCCAAGCATCTGCTCCTTGTTTACCGGTCTCTTTTAACCTGTCATTTCGAATGTCTTCAAGCACTGGAAGGACCACTGCTTCAATAATTTCTCCGTAGCTAGAATTTGGAACAATAACGTTGCCAAGGCGCATAAGTTCATGTTCACCTAATTCTATGTCATCGAGCTCAAAAGCTCCGTGGTAGTAGTCTTTGTATGCTCTTGCAATGTCGTGGTCAAGCATACCACAGGTTGTTGAGACGACGTTGAACATTTTTCTTTTGATGGCTTCAACGAAGAATCCACGAGTTCCGGTAGCACACAAACATGCGGGGAAGGATAGCCAATTCGTGACCTTGCTCGAGTCATGGCCAGCATCGACAATTTCCTTATTCATGTCCTTGAGGATGTCGCGAGCATAAGCCAATTTCGTCGCCGTAAATCCTCCAGCACTCGCCATTTGGTCTATGAGCGATTTTGCGGAGGTTACACTCGCAAAATCATAATCCTTTACCGGTATATCAAACGAGTCAGGATCAATTGCCATGAGTGGGTGGGCGGTGGCAATGCATATGAAACTCTTGACTAATTTTCAGACTCCATCTCGATGATTAAGTCACGCAAAAATGCTGCTCTTTCGAAGTCTAATTCCAGCGCTGCTTGATGCATCATGTCCTTTAATTCTTCAATTGGTAAATTAAAATCTTCAATTGGTTGGGAAAGATTAGAATTTATGTTGTCTGACCGTGCCCATTGACCAGCTCCGACCTTCAAATTGCTTGCCCAATCTCCGTCTTTGCGACCGCCTTTGGAACCAACAAGTCTCTTTCCTTTTGCAGTTCCAGCAATCAGGTCGTCGATGTCTTCTCCCATCTGTGGAAGAGCCTTTTTGATGGTTGTAGGAGTAATCCCATTTTCTTCGTTATGTTTCATTTGCCGACCTCTTCTTTCGAGAGTTTGGCGAATTGAAGCGGTCATCGGAGGACTCATTCCGTCTGCGTACAAAATCACCTTGCCATTTGAATTTCTTGCGGCCCTTCCAATCGTTTGAAGCAAACTTCTTTCATTTCTGAGGAATCCTTGTCGGTCTGCATCAAATATTGCGACCAGACTAACTTCGGGAATGTCAAGTCCTTCCCTCAAGAGATTGATTCCCACAATAGCATCGATGTGCCCTATCCTAAGGGCATTGATAATTTCAGTTCGCTCGATTGTGTCGATTTCAGAGTGCAGATGATGTGCCTTGATACCCATTTTATTGAGGTACTGAGCAACCTCTTCTGCAAATTTAATGGTTAGGACCGTGACAAGAACTCTCTCTCCTTTCTCTATCCTAATGTTAATCTCGGAAAGTAGGTCTGCTACCTGCCCTTCAGTACCTCGAACTTCTATATTTGGGTCGAGCAGTCCAGTAGGTCTAATTTCCATTCTTGGTATACCTTCAATCATCTGAAGCATGTCATACATGCTTTCTGAATCTGGATGCTTCTTCGAATATTCTGGTTCATCAACTCCTCCTCCTCCAGCTACGTGACGTAAGCCAAGAGGAGCATCCTGGTTTGTTACTTCACAGAGGTGAAGTAATTCTCTTTCTCCAGGTGTTGCGCTAACGTAGACCATTTGTGGAATCAAGCTTTGGAACTCATTTAGCATCAAAGGCCGGTTGTCGGCAGCGGATGGTAATCTGAATCCGTGTTCGATTAGGTTGAGTTTTCTGCTCCTGTCTCCAGAATACATGCCTCCTACCTGTGGCAGGGTTACGTGTGATTCATCCATTATTACGAGGAATTTCTCAGGGTCCCCGTGAAACTGTTTGGCCGCTGCTGAGAAGAAATCCAGCAAACAATAGGGCCTTTCACCAGGTTTTCTGCCATCAAAGTGCATTGAATAATTTTCAACAGCAGTACAATGGCCAACCTCTCTTAACATCTCTAAATCATAGTATGTTCTCTGTTCGAGTCTATGCGCTTCTATTTCCTTTCCTTCACTTTTTAGTTCGGCTAATCTACCAATGAGTTCGGTCTCAATGTTCTCCATTGCATTTTCAAATCTCTCTGGTGAGACCATGAAGAATTCTTTGGGATGGATCCATGCCTCATTTAATTCATCGAGAACCTCCCAAGATACCGGGTCGCAAATTTGTATGTGCTCGATTCCATCAAATCCAAATCTAATCCTAATCGGGTCGTCCCTACTCGGCATCCAAACATCGAGATTTTCTCCCCTGAGGCGAACTTCTCCTCTCGTCAAATCTGTTGTAGTCCTAACATACTGTAGATTGACTAATTCTCTTATCAAATCAATCGGTTCTATTTCTTGACCAACATAAGTTCTACAATGGTATGTGAGGAAAGTTTCTGGGGCATTTAATCCGTAAATGCATGAAACAGAGGAGACCACAATACAGTCTGGTCTCGATACCAAACTGGCAACGGTTGCAAATCTCTCCTGTTCAATTCTTTCGTTGATTGACAATTCCTTATCGATATACAAATCTCTCTTGGGAAGGTATGCTTCTGGTTGATAGTAGTCATAATGAGATACGAAATATTCAACCCCGTTCTCTGGGAAAAGTGAGGACATTTCATGATACAATTGTCTAGCCAAAGTTTTGTTGTGGCTCATGATTAAAGTCGGTATGTTCAACCGTTCTATCAGGTTGGCCATAGCAAAGGTTTTTCCCGACCCTGTTACTCCTAAAAGCACGCATCTTGATTGATTATTTTCTAATTGAGAAATTAAATCGCCAATTGCTTTTTCTTGGTCGCCTGCAGGGGGGTATTCCGAGTGTAAAACGAACTTAGAAACCTCTGGGGATAGGCGCTCTTTTACCGCCCCTTCAAGGGCCTTCGAGATATCGAAGGGATCGCTCATTCCATCACATCCTAAGGTAGGTATAACCCACCGTTCACATTGACTACAACGCCAGTAATATATTCTGATTTTTCACTAATTAGGAACGAGACTGTATGGGCAATATCCTCGGGAGTCCCTATCCGTTTTAATGGAACTTCCTCGATTCTACTAGCCCTCTTTTCTTCAGAATCTCCGGCTAAAATATCCGTATCGACAAAACCCGGAGCTACGATATTTACCCTCTTTCCTTCAGGCCCTAATTTCATAGCGAGAGATTTTGCCCAAATCTCGAGAGCAGCTTTTGAAGCAGAATAATCTGCTCCGTGTGTAGAACCTCTGGTTCCCAGTTGACTTCCGATTACACAGATTCTTGCATGTTCAGTCAGGTGATTTTTCACACAATCCCAAACTAAGAAGGCGCCGTCAAAATTTGTTCTCATCGTCCTTCTAAGATGTTCAATGTCGAGATCTTTAGCATCGATTCTATCGTATCTGCCATGATTTAGAATGAGTGCATCTATTTTTTCAGAAATCCAGGGATGAGTTGCCAATAAAGCAACTTCTCTCGGGTCGGTCACGTCACAGTTAACAGCAACAGCGTCTATTCCGCTATCCCTTATCTCATCGACAACCATTTCCGCAGGTTTTGAGGAATTACAGTATGTAAGTAAGATTCTGTAACCTTCAGTAGCCAATTTTCTCGAAATGGCGGCACCAATTCCACGGCCTCCGCCAGTAATTAGTGCAGTTCGCATAAATTTCCTAAAAACAACTCACTCTTGAAGTCACTGTAGGAATTGAGCCAGTTGAGGGGGTTGCCATCCTTCGGGTTTCATGACTTTGCCATCCTCTCTCCTGAGCACTTTCCCGTCGACCAATTTAGCCATGTTAGAGCGATGAACTTCATCGAAAGCGTCGTCGTAAATATTCTGCATCCCGTGATTAATGATTGTTCCAGCTAGGATGTAGCCAATATCTGCTAAGGCGTCGAGAACTTCGACAAGATCTCCTGCACGAGCGGCTTCAGCATATTCCTGGACTTCTTCTGTAAGGAGTTTAATCCTTAACTCTATCATCTCATCCGTGCCCAATCCTGGTTGGTCTAATTTAGGAATTTCAAAGGCTTCATTAAATTCTAACAGCGACTTTACTATTGGATTCATAGGCAGAGGGAATCTGTCTCGCTCTATGAAATTTGCATTGAAGCAAGTAGAATCCATCCGGTGGAAACGTGTGCTCTAAACCACCATTTCTGAAATGAATCTCCTGATGTCGCCATCACCGCAATAATTACCGCCATCGATAATCCTGCAGCCCAGATTGAAATCACAGAGAATGCAGCCGTGTATATGGGAATTGAGAATAATATGGTCGTCATAGTTATTGGAGGAGTGAATCTTGAGGGAAAAGATTTGACTCCATTTGCTTTGTCGCTTTCTATGTCCATTTGAGCATAGCCTAAGTCAAACCCAGCAATCCAAAATACGACCCCAATCGATACATACAATAAATCAGGATACCAAGAGTAAGACCCAATCTCCCCAGTTATCGCTACCCAAGCACCTGCTGGCGCTAATCCCAAACAAACTCCAAGCCACCAGTGGCATAGCCAAGTAAATCTCTTCAAATATGGATAAATGACGAAGGCTAAAACAGGAATTGGAGATAGGTAAAGGCACAGTGGATTAAGCATCCATGCGGCCGTTGTTAGCATGATTAAGAAAACTCCACACAAGGTCCATGCCGTCTGTAATGACATAGTTCCTGAAGCCAAATGCCTTCCCGCAGTTCGAGGATTTGCCGCATCGATATCCCTGTCGATTATTCTGTTCAAACCCATAGCAAGCCCCCTCGCGCCAACCGCTGCAACGAGTATCCAAACCAGTTGCATTATTGTCGGCTCACCAGCCATGTAAGCTCCGATGAATACAAAGGGTAGGCTGAAGAAAGTGTGTTCGATTTTAACGAAGGAAGCGATTTCCTTGAAACCCATCTACATCACCAAGTTGTTAGGCCATGGAGGCAAATCAAATCTTTCTATCGCCTTCAAAGTCTCAGGGTCATGCATGGTAATTGCGGGCCATCTTCGTACGGGAGTTTCCCCCTCTAAGGATGGAATCGGTGTTGTAGCATCCCAGAAAATTCTACCGTTTTCTGCGATGAAATCTCTCTCGACTGCGAAGCGTGAAGTTAGTTGCCAAAGTAGCCTTCTTTTGGCTCCATCTCCATGCAAATCAAGGTCGTTGTCCGTAACGAAAAGCCAGCGAATTGCAGTTTGAGAATCCAATTGCCAGATTGAATTTCTCAATTGGTTTATCTTCTTTACTTTCTTAGCCGCATTTTCCTCATCTGGCCATGATGCTCCAGTCCTCGGATCTGGTCTTCCTTCGATGTCAACAGTTACAACAAGCATTGAATCTCTAAGCAATCTGCAGTCTGCGACATCTTGTAATTCAGAGATTTCTTTCAGCAGGTTTTCACTAATCTTCGGAGCATCTTCTTCCCCTCTTCTCCACGCCGGACAATCATCGACAAATGATCCTTCAAGAGGTGAACCACTTCGTGGGTCAGATGGAATAATCTTGGTTGTGTCGATTATCAACTTTGATTGAACGTTCTCAAAGGTCGATGCTGGTTCAAGAGCATCACTGACCATGCCGGGAATGATTGTGATGTCAGAGTCCGGGTCAACTCTGTCATTCAGTGCAGAAAGTAGAGCATCTAGGTCCGAAGGGTCATCATCTGTTGCAATCATTATTTTCAGGAACATCATCTGACCGGCACCCAACAGCCCAAGGCAAGTCTTTCGTGCTTGACGAGGGTATCTCTGCTTACTCTTGACGATGGCGAGATTGTGGAATCCAGTTTCAAGTGGCAGATGTACGTCCAATACATCTCTATGTTGGAAAGATAAAATCGGGCGGAATTGTTTCCCAATCGCTTCTCCGAGGTATCCATCCTCCATTGGCGGTTGACCAACGATAGTTGCCGGAAGTATTGCATCTTTTCTTCTCGTTACGGCGGTGACGTTCAAAACCGGATATTGACCAGTAAGTGAATAAAATCCAAAATGGTCCCCAAATGGACCTTCCGTACGAGTTTCTTTTGCATCGACCCATCCTTCGATTACCACGTCGGCATCAGCTGGGACTAACAAATCCTGGGTCAGCGCCTTTGTAATTCTCAATCTTCGCTTGCCCATGAATCCTGCGAACATATATTCTTCCAGATTATCTGGTAGAGGAGCAATTGCTGAGAAAATCAATTCTGGAGGTCCGCCAATACAAATTGCAACCGGCATTTTCCCATCAGGCCAAGCATCTGCATGGTCTGCTCCATGTTTGTGAATTTGCCAATGTAGGCCAACTTCCTTTGGCCCAAACACCTGTCCTCTGTACATTCCAAGGTTGTGCTCCTGCGTTTTGGGGTCTTTGGTGACCACAAGTGGAAGAGTGATGAATCTGCCACCATCCATTGGCCAGGTTTTTGGAATGGGTAATTTGGTGACATCTGTTTCCATCCTCACCCTTTGACATGAACCCTTTCTTACTTTCTTGGGAGGCATCGAAATAGCGTCCCTCAAAAGGGGAAAACCGGTCCAAGGCTTCTTTACTATGCCACCAATGTCTGGTTTCATTAGCGCTACCAATCTTTCTCCGATTTCCTTTTCATGGCTTGCACCGAGTGCCCTAAGGGTTCTATCATGAGATCCAAACAGATTCATTGCCAGAGGGATTTCACTAATCTCGCCGTTTGGGAGTTTAGGCTTTTCAAAAATTACGGCAGGCCCGTTGGTTTTGACCAGATTGTCCGCAATAGCGCCTGCTTCTAGCTCAACGTCAACCGGCTCGGATATTCTGATTAACTCTCCCTCCTTTTCAAGATGAGAGACCCATTTGGAAAGAGTACGCCAGGCCATGATATTCCTACGGCACATGCTTCATGAATCCTTGTTCTAATCCGACTTATTCAAGTCCTGCCGTGTGTTGGCCCAAACATGGCGACCTGCGATGTTTTGATTATCGGCGCAGGTCCGGGTGGAGGCTCTGCGGCTCTACACGCTGCAAGGGCTGGACTTAGCACCATAATTGTCGAGGCAGACCCTGAAGTTGGTGTCCCCGTACATTGTGGAGAATGTCTTTCACAAATGGCGGTAGACAATCTCGATTTAGACTTGCCAGAAGAAGTAATCGCATTAGACTGTAAAGGGATAAGAGTGATTTTCCCCGGTGGGACAGAGAAGCTTCTGACCGAGAAAGGATATGTTCTAGAGAAACACAAATTCGAACAGTGGTTGATGTCGGAGGCAGAAGCAAAAGGGGCCTCACTACATCGCTCTCACAAGGTCACCTCGATGGAAAGAATTTACAATAGCGAAAATAAATTTTCTAATTGGAAAATTGATGGCAAGGGAGAACGGTTTCCAATCGAATGTAAAGCGGTTATTGATGCCTCTGGAGTAAGTGGCGCAGCATCAAAAATCCTCAAAATGGGAACCGAAGTTGAGGTCATTGCAGGATTCCAATATGAGATGACAGAAGTAGATAATGACGGCTATCTTGATTTCTACTTGTGGCCAGAATATTCGCCACATGGATATGTTTGGATGATACCGAAAAAAGGCGGAAGGGCGAATGTTGGATTGGTTACAACGGACAAAAAAGGCGCGATAAAATATCTCGACAAATTTGTGGAAGACACATACCTAAAGGGCAAGGGAATTCAAAATCCTGAATGGAGAAAACCTGGAGTCAAACCTCGTCCATTTGGTGGAACGATTCCAATTTCAGGCCCGCGAGAGATTACGACAGGAGACGGTTTAATTCTCGTCGGAGACGCTGCGGGTTTCACATCTCCACTATTCGAAGGAGGGTCTCATTTGGCGCTTTGGTCTGGAAGAGAAGCAGCCCAGACAATCGCAAAAGCGATTGAAACCGACGATCTTTCAGATAAAGCGATGCAACCCTACGTTAAAGCATGGAAAAGCAGGTTCCCCCCTTATCATAAAATCTTGAAGGGCAAAACAGCCCTTTACGAGATGAGCGATAAACAGTTGTCAAACATGGCGAAGTGCCTACCTGAGGAATTAGGGGCGATGTCACCTTTAGACAAGGCTTGGATTGGCCTGAAATTATTGGTGAAACATCCTTTACTCTACACGAAGGGAGTTATTAGCGTACTACTTTCATTTGGATACTCAAGGGCTAAGCATTTTGGTTGGTGAAACTAAGTGGAATCTATTTTGATGCCGATTGCGGTAATCGCTGCAGCATGGGTGACTTACAAGCCCGATGCGCGATTTACGTGGATAGTAGGCATGCCATTTTTCGTTCTCGCAGCGATGTTCACATTCAATTACGATGCATTACACTTGGTTGCTTGGTATGGCGACGAGGAGCTCCCAACCAAATACCGATTTGCTGCAACGTGGGCTGCAAGAGAAGGACCGATTCTTCTTTGGGCCGCATGGATGGCCTTACTTTCGATAATTTGGAGAAACCCGCTTCAAGACGAAGATGACAAACTGCATTTGATGCGACTGAGATTAATGAATGGGTTTGCGTTGACCCTTCTACTGGTAGCTTGGATTTTGGAGCCATTCAAGGAAGCAACATCAACTGGTCCGGGACTCAACGAACTTCTACAAACCGACTTGATGGTAATTCACCCTCCGCTAATTTTCCTGTCTTATTCGCTTTGTATTACGCTAACTGCGATAGCAATTTCGTCATTGGTTCTGGATACCAATGGCATCAAAGACAGGTTAATCCATGTAGCAAGACCTGCGTTTTTCTTCGCTACGTTGAGCATAGGTTTGGGTGGCCTTTGGGCATACCTAATACTTGATTGGGGAGGATATTGGGCTTGGGACCCTGTAGAGACAGGTTCCTTACTTCCATGGATTGCCTTAGTGATGTTACTTCATCTGCGAACTAGGCCAGGCAAAACAACCGACCACATGTGGGCTGGAGTAGCAATGGCCTGTGGCGCTCTCTCTCTATTCGCTACAATGGTAACAAGAGCAGGTGGAGTGTGGGCGGTAAGTGTTCACACCTTCGTTGTCAATTCATCTGGTTCTCCGCCAGGAGACGTGTTTGGTAGATTGATGGTATTGCTAGCCGACACGAGTGGTGTTGAAGTCTTGATGTATTTCTTAGGAATCACTCAGATACTTGCGATTTTCTTGGCCGCAAGGTTAGGTTTCAAGTTTTCAAACTGGTGGTTTGCAATGCTACCATCCCTCGCAATTCTTGGATTGCTCGGAGGAGGCGAAGTGATGGAAGGATTCCCTCCCACTCTTTTGGTGATAATAGGACTGGGTCCTTTTGTTGAATCTGGCATTAGGTCTCTACCTCAAGGTCACGATTGGAAATGGTTTGCAATCCCAGGTGTCATGGTTGTATTGAGGTTCATTCACGGCATGGTCCTGTTTGAGTTACTGTCTCTCTTGTTTGCCTTCGGTTTAATTTTCGAGAAAGAGAAATTGAAAGCATGGGGTTGGGCTACAGGCGGAGTAATGCTATTCTTGTCAGCTTCTTGGTCTGGAATGTTGGATATTTGGATATGTGCGATAGGTATGATAACCTTCATTTCACCGTGGTTCTTTAGCGAAACTGGACAAGAATCGAAATTCTCTTTCAAAGAGAGAAAGTATCAGCAAAGATTAGCATTATGGACGCCTGTAACAGTGGTTGGATTATACCTGATACTGACCCTCGTTATTCTTATTTCAAGCATAGATGCAATACAGTTCTCAGCCCATGAAATGTACGGAGCGCCGTTCATCGCTGCAATGATGATAGCGATCACGATGTGGGGGTTAAGAGCAAAACCAGAAAGAATCTTCTATCTTCTAATGGCAACTCCTGTAATATTTTTGGCTGCTTGGTTATTTGGTGACAACATGGGTTATGATTCAAAAGATATCATCGGAGCATCAATCAGTCGTGGTCAAATCAGCCTTGTCATGTTAATTCCAGCACTTATGGCTCTACCTGCCACGATTTCACTGATAAAAAACTCCGAGAAACGCTCCATTCCCTTTTTCGCACACGTTATTCATTTCGGACTCGTTTTGATGATAATCGGTCACGTGCTAAGTACAACAATCATCGATAGAGGCACATATTCTCACAGCGTTACCATGGTCAAAGATGAGAAGGTAGAGTGGGGAGGATATGAATTCGAATTCACCGATGTTGTTAGTAAGACTGATGGTTTGGAGGTTGGAGATGGATATCTAGGCGCAAAAATCAACGTTTACGAAGACGGAGAATTGCTGGAAACAGTTGAACCAGGAGTTTTACGATTCGATAGTCGCGCAAGGTCTGAAGTTGACCGTATTAGTATGCCCCATGGCGATTTAGTTTTGATTATGGATGGGACTCAAGCACAATCCTTGATGGAAGGTAGTGATTTGGTTAGAATAATGGTTTACGATTTACCAGGAATACATCTCGTTTGGGCTGGTTGGATATTGATAATGCTCGGCAGTCTTAGAATTTGGATGCCTAAGAGGCACCCAACTGATTGAAATAGGGATGTTAAGTCGGCGGATTTAGTCCCGTACAATTGGGAAGGTGAATACTATGGATGAAGGAACAATAGTACACGTTGATTATGACTTATATTACGCAGAATCTGGCGACCTAGTCGAGACGACCAGAGAAGAAACAGCAAAGGAACACGACGTGCATCAGGAAGGCCGTGAATACACTCCACTTGTCTGTGTTGTTGGTTCTGGAAACCTAATCGCAGGATTTGAAGAAAGCTTGCTTACAGCAAAACCAAACAAAGACGTAAGCATTGAAATTGCGGCTGCAGACGCCTATGGTGAAAAAGATCCTGACCAGATTGAGACAATTTCAATCGACAAGTTAGTTCGCCACGTAAGAGACCCCAAGTCACTATACATCGGTGGGCCTGTAACTATCGAGGGCCGTCAAGGTACACTTTCATATCTCGCTGCAGGAAGAGCAAGAATAGATTACAACCATCCAATGGCTGGCAAGTCGTTGAAATACGATTACAAGATTGTCAAGGTAATTGAAGGAAAGGAAGAGAAGGTCGCCGCTTTATTGGAATCTAACACTGGCCAATCCGGTTTTGAAGTCAGTTTTGATGGCGACGATGTCTCAATAGTTGTCCCTCAAACAATGCTTTTCGACCCTAACGCTGCAATGATGAAGTTCAGACTCGTAACAGTTCTGAGGGAATCTGTTGAAGCAGGCAAGGTCTCATTCGTCGAGGTTCACGAACCTAGAGTTGCTGCGGACCACGACCACGACCACGACCACGACCATGACCACGACCACGGCGAAGATCTCTCCAAGTTATCTGTAGCCGAATTGAAGGAACGCTGTAAGGCGGCTGGCCTACCAGTCGGTGGAAAGAAGAGTGACCTAATCGCAAGACTTTCCGAAGAAGAAGAATGAAGATAATCAAAATACTCTTCATCTAATCTACAGTGGAACAACCATGGAAGATACCGAGTTCTCTAAGGGTGAGTCCATCCTGATTGGGATAATAGGAACGGTACTATTCATTGTAATTGCAGGTCTTATTTTCGCTCCTGACCTCTTTTGGGATGATTTCATCAAAATCTACATTTGGGATCCGATTGTAAAAGACGCAGGCTCGAGTGGTGATGCTGGATATTCAGGTGTCAATACGGCCGTTTACATTCTAGGGATGGTTTCCGCAGTAATAGTATTGCAGGCTTTTTTTAGAAAGTGGAGAATTCCTACGGATGACCACATGGTGTGGGCGCTGATATCTTGGGTTGTTCTTGCGCCTGTCCTTCGAGTAATGGAGGATGCTGATTATTTTGGAGAAGGGGTCGATGTCCTATTCATCTCTCCTCTAATCCATTTACATCTCGCAGGTTGGTTGATTCTTTCAGCGGCGATTGGTCACGTCAATCGCAAGAATGAATTATCTATGCTCGCAACTCTTTTGGTTGCATATCTGATGTTCACTTCTTTACTGGTTCTTCCTAACGCCTCACTACACGATGCTGGTGACGGATGGATTCTTGGAGGAACAATCGCAGGTGCCGTGGTAATAGCGGTAATAATTCTCAACACCTGGAATTGGGGAGCTATCTCGAGGTCAATGATTGCCTTTGCAAGTGGATTAATCGTGATGGGATTAGGACATTGGGCTCAACTTGCGGCCACTCCTTGGGTTCAGGAAAGTGGGATGATGCCAAAAGACCACGACATCGTAATTCCACTTCTCGTGGTGGTTGTCCTACCACTCATTATCACATACATGGTCTGGAAGAAAGGAGAGGAAGATCTTCGCCATCTAAGATTGACTGGAAATGAGGTAGGAGTCATCCCTGACGGTTTGACTCTTGATGAGTGGGAGTCAGAGGACAGGTCTGCTCATCCTGTAGAAATGCTGTCTCCTCGAGGAATATTGGCGACTCCTTTGGTTGCTGGTATGCTGTTTGGCCAACTCTGTGACGGATTAGCTACCATGATTGGGATTGACTACTACGGTTATTCGGAGAAACATCCTGTTTCAGACGCTGTTATTCAATTCGGAAACGGGCTTGGAATCCTCGGAGAAGGAGCATGGTTATTCTTCCTAGTGAAGGCTACAATAGTTGGTCTGATAGTCTGGATGTTCACTCAAATGCGAGTGGAAACAAGACAACAACACCTGCGCGTATTGATTGTTCTTGGCGTAATGATTGTAGGTTTGGCTCCGGGACTGAGAGACATAGGTCGATTAATTCTGGGAGTTTAAGCGGTTGATTGAAGTCAAAATGTGACTTCGCTTACATTGGAGGGACAGATATGGATAGGCTACCAACAAGAGTCAACAAATCTGACCCCGACTATCAAAAGAGAAGAGAACACAATCTTTCTCTGATTCAAACCTTGAGAAATAGGCTTGAAATTGTAAATCAGGGAGGCGGTGGAAAATATGTCGAAAGACACCGAGGTAGGGGCAAATTACTAGCAAGGGAAAGAATAGAGAAAATCATCGACCCTGGAACCGCTTTCCTTGAGCTATCACCACTTGCGGCCTTTGATTTGTATGACGGTAGAGCGAATAGTGCGGGTATCGTGACAGGGGTTGGTTTAGTTCATGGACGGGAGTGTCTATTCGTAGCTAACGATGCTACAGTAAAGGGTGGTTCGTACTATCCAATGACCGTAAAAAAACACATTAGAGCCCAAACAGTTGCTCACGAAAACAACCTCCCCTGTATCTATCTCGTTGATTCAGGTGGTGCATTCTTACCAATGCAGGACGAGGTATTTCCAGACATTGGTCACTTCGGCAGAATCTTCAGAAATCAGGCAAGGATGTCTGGAGATGGAATACCACAGATCGCAGCAGTTCTAGGAAGTTGTACTGCAGGTGGAGCTTACGTTCCAGCAATGAGTGACGAATCGATTATCGTGAAAGGAAATGGAACAATCTTCCTTGCGGGTCCTCCGCTGGTTAAAGCGGCGACCGGTGAGGAAGTTACAGCGGAGGAGTTGGGAGGCGCAGATGTTCACACCGCTCAAAGCGGTGTGGCGGATCACTATGCAGAAGACGAGCCAGAAGCATTGAGACTGGTTCGAAATATTGTGGAGAATATCGGCACCAGAGAGTTGGCTCCATTCGATAAGATTGAGCCGCAGGACCCTTTCTACGATTCAGAAGAACTTCTAGGTCTAATTCCAGAAGACAACAGAACCCCGGTCGATGTAAAGGAATTAATTGCAAGATTAGTTGACGGTAGCAGATTCCACGAATTCAAAGCAAGATACGGGCAGACGCTAATCTGTGGGTTTGCTCATATTCACGGTTACAAAGTTGGAATAGTGGCAAATAACGGAATTTTATTCTCTGAGTCTTCACAGAAAGGTGCACACTTTGTGGAACTTTGTGGACAGAGAGGTATACCTTTGGTATTTTTACAGAATATTACCGGATTCATGGTCGGTAAAGACTACGAAGCAGGCGGAATTGCAAAAGACGGTGCAAAATTGGTCACCGCAGTTTCCTGTGTTAACGTTCCCAAGTTCACGATCATAGTTGGAGGGTCTCACGGTGCTGGAAATTACGGTATGTGCGGAAGAGCCTACGACCCGAGATTCCTTTTCATGTGGCCAAATAGTAGGATCTCTGTAATGGGTGGCCCACAGGCAGCAGACGTTCTTACAACGGTGAAACAAGACCAGAGATTGAGAGAAGGAAAAGAGATGATGGAGGGTGAAGAATTGGAGGCATTCAGAGCACCTATCCTCGAGAAATACGAAACGGAAGGAAGTCCATACTATTCAACAGCGAGACTTTGGGACGACGGCATCATCGACCCTAGAGATACTAGAGACATCCTCGGACTTTGCATCGCTACAAGTCAGAATGCAGAATTACCAAACGACCGATTTGGCGTCTTTAGAATGTAATTGAAAATTTAAATTTGCAATTGGAGAATTTAACATGAATAATAAGCCCCAAACCAGCCTTATTTCCCTCGATATCGAAGGTAGTATTGCGAGGGTTTCACTAGCAAGACCAGAGAAATACAACGCATTGAATGTGCAGATGATTACCGAATTAATCGAGGTATTCACCTGGACGGCACAACATTCAGTAGGTTCTACGGGAGAGTTGAGGAATTCGGCAGGACAAGAAAACCTTCGAGTGCTGATTCTCTCCGGTGAAGGGAAACACTTCTGCGCTGGAGCCGACATAAACATGATGAGAGACGCTGGAGCAAACACGCCTGAGGAAAACAGAAAGGATTCCAAAAGGCTTGATTCACTATTCAATGGATTATGGTCACACCCTTGCTTCACAATTGGTTTGATTCAGGGTGTAGCACTTGGTGGCGGTGCAGGATTGATAGCATGTCTAGACCACGTTATCTGCAAATCTGGGGTAAAAATCGCCCTGTCTGAAGGAAAATTAGGTATTCTTCCAGCAGTTATTGGCCCGTACGTGTACAGAAGGATGGGAAGTGCCAATTTCAGACGACACGCAATGCTTGCAGGTAGAATGGATACAACAGAAGCCCTACGAATCGGTATGATCGACGCAGTCGATGACAAATTGGATGCAGAAAAGGTAATTTCTGAAGTTTTGACTACAGGTCCTTGTGCAGTAACGGCTGCTAAAGAATTGTCACTCGGCTTTGATAGATGGAATAGCGATGACGAATCCCTCAGAGACTGGACTCTTGACTTTACTAGCAGAATGAGAGGAAGTCCTGAAGGACAAGAAGGACTTTCGTCATTCTTGGAAAAGCGTAGCCCTGACTGGAAATCCGAGGAGTGATATCATGCTAAAACGCACTCTCGTCGCAAACCGCGGTGAGATTGCTTGCCGTATCCTACGGGCGTGCAAAGAGGCTCAAGTTGAATCGGTTGCCATCTATGCAGACAACGATGCAGGCACTATGTTCACAGAGTTAGCTGATGTTTCAGTTAATCTGCAAGGTGAAGGTCTTGGCGAGACATATCTCAACCAAAAGCAAATTCTTGAAATCGCCCAGGAGTATGGTTGTGATTCCATCCACCCCGGATTCGGATTTTTGTCGGAAAATGCGGAATTTGCACAAGCAGTCATGGATGCAGGTTTAGTTTGGATTGGCCCTTCCCCGTATGCTATCAGCCAAATGGGAGATAAGATGACTGCAAGGATTACCATGAAACAAGCAGGTGTTCCTGTTATTCCCGGAGAGGAGGTTGATGGAGGCTTAGAAGAAGTGCTCGCAGTTGCCCCTTCGGTTGGATTTCCACTTCTCCTGAAAGCAACCGCTGGCGGTGGTGGTAAAGGAATGCGAGCAGTACACAACCCTGCAAATCTTGAGAGCGAGGCAAAGGCTGCTATGCGTGAAGCGTTGAATGCATTCGGCGATGACAGGGTCTATGTTGAGCGATTATTGATTGGTAGTAGGCATATTGAGATTCAAGTTTTAGCAGACAAGCATGGAAAAACAATCCATCTTGGAGAGCGAGAGTGTAGTGTACAAAGAAGGCACCAGAAGGTGTTCGAAGAATCTCCAAGCGTCGCTCTTGATAGCGAGCTTAGAGAAGAGATGGGTAGGGCTGCTTGTGCTGCAGCCGAAGCGGTTGATTATGTCGGAGCAGGGACGGTTGAGTTCCTCGTTACTCCAAAAGGAGAATTCTTTTTCCTCGAAATGAATACTAGAATTCAGGTAGAGCATCCGGTTACTGAAATGGTAACCGGTGTGGACCTCGTTCGAGAACAGCTTCGTATCGCAGCAGGCGAACCGATGAGTTGTGGAAAACTAAACATGAGAGGTCACGCAATTGAGGTTAGACTGTATGCTGAAGACCCGGAAAACAACTTCCTTCCAGCAATTGGCCAGTTGAAGAGATTCGTTGCTCCAACAGGGCCGGGAGTAAGGCTCGATACCGGGGTGAGAGAAGGGGACATGGTAACTCCTGATTACGACCCAATGCTTGCCAAATTAATCGTCTGGGCGCCGTCTAGAAATGAAGCATTGCAAAGGATGGAGCGCGCTTTGGAAGAATTTGTTGTTTTGGGATGTAAAACAAATGTCAGGTTCTTGACCGAATTATGTAGCCACCCGGACGTAGTGGACGGTTGGACTACCACCGACATGATCGAAAAATTATGGCCAAACGGTTGGTCTCCTGACCAAACGAGCATAGTTGAGGAAGCAGGACTCCTAATCGCTGCCGTATGTGAGCAAATTAATTACGGCAAGAGCATAGCAATATCTAGAGGAAAATCAGAGCACGTTTCACCATTTAGCACGCTTTCAAGGAGGTATCCTTGATGGAGTTCAAAACAGGCGGAGGAAAAATGGAAATCGAGCCTCATAGAGACGGCAGTATGTTTTCACACAACGGCTTAGTCCTGCATACTGGTAACGGTCTTTGGTTGGAAATCGACGGTCGTAAGTACAAGGCTGAAGCGGTAAAGGTTGGTGATACTTGGTGGGTTCATTTCATGGGCCATACCCTGCAATTCGAAGTCGTGGAGCCTGGTGCTTCTGGTGGTGAAGAAGATGGCAATCTTACAGCGCCAATGCCGGGTAAGGTATTGGAAGTATTCGTTACGGAGGGTCAACAAGTTTCAGCAGGTGACCAATTGCTAATTATGGAAGCAATGAAGATGGAACACAAAATAGTTGCAGATAGGGATGCAGTTGTTGAAACCGTGCACTTCAGTGCTGGAGACCAAGTTACTCAGGGCGCTGAATTAATCAAATTAAGTGACTGAGCAGCATCCCAATATTACCTGAACTTCATTCTTCAGCATATTTCACGTCAGGTACGTGGTCGACATGGTGAAGTTTCTCGAGTAAATCCAAAGTATCCGTCAATGGATTACTTCGCTTATACTCTTCAATTATTCTCTTTTCTTCGTGGGTTATTTCACCATCGACTAAAGCTTGTACTGTCAAACTTTCAATAAGTGAATCTGACATTTCTTCAAGTCGTTTCTTTAGGTCGTCAGATGTTGCTCCTGCTTGCATTCTCTCAAGGATCTCCTTTGCCTGAAGCATGCTTTCCGTGCGAATCCTTGTCAGTAGTATTCTTTCATCATCTGACATCGAACCATCAGCCATAGCGAATTTAATGTAACTATTCATTTGCTTCTTTGTTCGAGCAATTATGTAAGCTGGATATAATTGCATATTCCATATGTACAGGAGAAGTAGTAACACCATGCCTGGATAAACTATCATGTTAATCCAGAAATGGAAGAAAATCAGGTCTGAACCAAGGAAATGGCCAATAATTCCAGGGGTTCCTTGTTTTCCTGTTTCTATGTGTTGGTAGTATTTGATTGCGTGCTCAATCATGTGGTATCCTTGAACGATTAAAACTGTGAAGAAGGTCCATCTCATGCTTTTGAACTGGCGTAGCGTACTTTCAGGCCTGTTAAACTCCCAGGCATAGTAAACAACAATCAAGGTGAGCATTACTGAAAAATTCCATCAAAAGTGAACAGGTTCAATGTCAGCACGACCGAGGATTCCGTGACTCTCAGAAACAGGCATATCAAGGACTAGATGTTGATAAACCTGAACAAAATGTTCCAAGGTGTGACCTGTTTGCGCAATTACTGCAATAAGCATCAAATCAAAAGCCGGATTACCCAGAGAGTGTCTCAAACTGTGTCTCATCCTAGAAATAATGTCAGAAAATCCCATACTGTTTGCTTTTATTTTGAATATTAAACACTATCGTAAAAAAAACACCTTTAACTGTTAATATGGATATATTTTCAAATTCATGAAACGCAATTTTAGAGGTACAACGGCTTTACAGGGTGGTCAAGCCAAGAATCATCATTACGCCAATCAAAATCCTTCACATCGACATACAATTCTACTTCGTTACCGTCAGGATCTATCGTGTAAATAGAATGCGAGATGCCATGGTCTGTTGTACCGATTATCCGTACACCATTTGTTTTACATTTTTCTAGAGTGTTTCTTAGGTCATCATCATTATCACCGATTTTCCAACCTGTGTGGTAGAGGCCTATACGGTGACCGGTTAGGGGTCCTTTTGCATTACCTGCCTCGATTAACAAAAGTTCGTGGTGGGTTCTTCCACCAGTAAGAGCAGTTGCTCTTCCTCCAAATGTTGTCCCTGCAATATCTAATCCGACAATTTCGGTGTAAAATTCAACCATGGGTTTCATATCTCGAACGTACAGTACATAGTGGCCCAATTCTGTCATGAATCTTGGAGGGCTAGTTTGGTAGAAAACTATTCCTCAGAATCGTTTTCATCCGAAGAGAACCTCGGGATGACAATCCAAAGTACGGCAATGATATTCATCGGTGCGAGTAAGATTCCAACAACTGGGCTCTCTTTGAGGAAAGGTTGGGTTCCAAGTGAAACATTCAACCACCAAGGGTCCATTGGAACGGATTCACCAAGCACGTAATTTTCCCCAATCAGTGGTGTGGCTACGGATAGATTGTTTTCAAGACCCTTAGTTGAAACCAAGTTCAAGGGTTCATCCCAGTGATGTAGCGCTAATTCAAATTTTGAGTTATGAATTGGTAATATCACCGTAGCTTTCAGGTCTAAGCCCGCCCTAACTACCTCATCAGGCATCATGTGAATTTCACTCCAGGCCTCATTGTACTGTCCTGATTCAAGAAATGCAATATCAAATGGCCCATATCTTTCTCCTATCGTGACAAACTCTTCCATGTATCCTGTGTCACCGCTAAAGAAAATACTCTTATCATGCAAGTTAAATACCCAAGATGCCCACAATGTAGAATCTCCGTTGAACAAACCGCGACCACTAAAATGCCTTGCTGGAGTCATAACTGCGTTAAATTCAGATGAAATTTCAACGTCATCATACCAGTCAAACTCTTGGACATTTTCCTTATTGATGTCCCATGCAAGTAAATGCGATTTTACGCCTAAGGGAACAAAGAATTTTGAGTCCTTGAGGTAGATTACAGTGTCCATATCGAGGTGGTCATAGTGGTCATGGGAAATGAACACGTAGTCAATTTTGGGTAATTGGTCAAGAGAGTATGTGTTTTCGTAAGGGAACGGTCTGGGTCCTAACGAAAGTGGACCTGCTCCATCTGTTCCAAAAATTGGGTCTGCGATAATTGTAACATTGTTTGACCGAATGAATATCGTAGAATGGCCCAACCAAGTAATACTGACTTCATTATCTTCCAACTGTTCAAGAGTAAATGGCTGTGAGGGTAGAGCTACATTTGGAGTTCTGCGCTCATCGCTCACAATATATTGGCTCAAAGTACCCCAAAAGGAAGTATTTTCTCCGGGTCCTAAATCAGTTGGCTGAAGGTTCTGAAATCTTCCCTCTTCGTAGTTAGGTGAATCAAAATTCTCTACCTCCCCGCCAAAAGCATCTACAAAATTGAGTGCAGTCGCCGCGATTATGATTATTAGACAAAGAATTACAGCAATAATAAATCCAAAAATCTTAGATTTTCTTACGAAAGAAGGTCTGGCTCTATCCTCTTCCTTCTTGACGAATAAATTCGTTTTGGATAGTAACTTAATCGAAGTCCAAAATATGATTATGATCGAACTCAGTACGACGATTGATGTTAGGTTGTTCCGATATAGCACAAGCGCTAATCCGATAGCAAGAAGTGGAATTGAAATCTTATCATTTTTATGAAATAAAAAATCGAAAAATCTGGAAAAACCCATCGCAATCACCAAGGGGAAGGATGTAAAATTACATCCTTACTTTCTTTCCAGTAATCGCTCTCCAAACTCTCTGTAGAGGGTCGTAATATCTGTCGACAACTCTTTCCTTTAGTTGTATAATTGCGTCATCAGTGATTTGAATTCCAGCAGGGCAGACCTCAGTACAGCAACGAGTAATGTTACAGTATTCGACACCGAAATCTTTCTTGATTTCTGGGATTCTGTCCTCTTCGTCAAGCGGGTGCATTTCATACTGGGCTAGCCTGACAAGATTTCTCGGTCCGGCAAACTCGTCAAATAACTGGTGGTCCCTCAGAACGTGGCATGAGTTTACACACAGGAAACATTCGATACATTCTCTGAATTGTTGTACACGGTGTGCTTCATGCTGGTTGAACTCCCAATTCGGCTCTTCTGGACCCTTGATTGGCTTGATCTTCTGGGCGACATCATAGTTCCAAGAAACGTCGGTAACTAAATCCTTGATGTGGGGGAATGTCTTCATTGGCCTAACTTCGATCGGTTGTCCCTTTGGTGTTTCAGCGACTACATCAGACATTCTCGTCATACACATCAAACGTGGTCTGCCGTTGATTTCAGCGCTACAGGAACCACACTTTCCAGCCTTACAGTTCCAGCGAACCGCAAGTTCAGGCTCCTGTTCGTACTGGATTCTGTGCATGCAGTCCAAAACGACCATTCCCTCATCGAGTTCTAATTCATAGTCGACTAATTCTGCTTCATCACCTTCACCACGAAGGACCTTGAATTTCTGATTCTTACCTTTGAGTGACATCAGTTGCCACCTCCCTGTTCAGCGGCTCTTTCTGCAATCATGGCCTTTACTTCCTTGATTGCGTCCTTGAGGTCGTCTCTAATCTCTTCGACTTCTTCTTGTCTGATTTTGATTTCACCATCTTCCATCCAAATGATGTTAAGGTTCTTGCCCCAGAAGTCATCATCGTGACCAGGGAAATCGTCACGGGTGTGCCCGCCTCTGCTTTCCTCACGGGCTAATGCGGCCATTGTCGCCACCATTGATATGTCAACCATGTTCTTGAGGTCGAGAGCTTGATGCCAGCCAGAGTTGTATTTTCTGCTGGTTCCCGGGAAACACTTCTTCTCTCTGTCACTGAACGCTTTGAGGTCGTTGACGGCTTCTTCTAATTCCGCCTTGGTTCGAATTATTCCAACCTTTTCTTGCATCATATCACGCATTTCGTCGTATATTCCACCTGGGTTTTCTCCCTCGCCTCTTTGCAATGGTGCGAGCATTTCCGATATTGCCGCTTTAACTTGAGAATCATCTATACTTGGTTGAGCGAGGTCCTTTGAACGCTTCGCTGCGTGTTCACCGGCTCTCTTTCCAAACACGATAAGGTCGGAAAGGGAATTTCCTCCCAGCCTGTTTGCTCCATGAAGACCGCTTGCGACTTCTCCACAAGCATAGAGTCCGCCAACGCTAGTCTCTTGTGTCTCTGCGTCTACTCTCACTCCGCCCATCACGTAGTGTGCGGTTGGTCCAACCTCCATCGGTTCTTTGGAGATGTCAACTCCAGCTAATTCCTTGAACTGGTGATGCATTGATGGAAGTTTAGCAAGGATTGCTGCTTCACCTCTGTGTGAAATATCAAGGAATGCTCCTCCATGAGGGCTTCCTCTTCCTGCCTTTACCTCGCTGTTGATCGCTTTTGCTACAACGTCTCTGGTAAGCAATTCAGGCGGTCTTCTCACTGTTGCAAGTTTGCCAGATACGACTTCTTCGACCCACTGGTCAGATTCTTCGATAGATTCTGCGTGGTCTCCTTTGAACATTTCAGGTACATATTCGAACATGAATCTCTCGTCTTTGTTGTTGAGAAGTCTTCCACCTTCGCCTCTTACTCCCTCGGTTACGAGGATACCTCTAACCGATGGTGGCCAAACCATTCCGGTTGGGTGAAATTGTACAAATTCCATGTCTCTTAGTTCAGCACCTGCCCATAGTGCGAGTGCGTGTCCGTCTCCGGTATATTCCCACGAGCCTGAACATACAGACCAACATCTGGTTATTCCACCAGTGGCAAGAACGACCGATTTTGCGGAGAATGCGTGGAAGTCTCCGTCAACTCGGGTGTAAGCGACACAACCAGTAACTCTGTCACCTTCCTTCAGAAGGTGCCTCACTGTGTATTCAGTGAATATGTCAATACCTTCGTGAATACCTCTTTCTTGGAGAGTTCGAATTATTTCGAGACCCGTTGCGTCTCCGACGTGAGCTAGTCTAGGGAAAGTGTGGCCACCAAAGTTTCTCTGATTGATTACGTTCTTGGGTGTGCGGTCAAATACTGCGCCCCACTGTTCCAATTCTCTAACACGGTCCGGCGCTTCCTTTGCATGGAATTCAGCCATTCTCCAGTTTGCAAGCCACTTACTTCCCTTCATGGTATCGTGGAAGTGAACCTTCCATCCGTCCCTAGGGTCGGCGTTCTGTAGGGCTGCGGCGCAACCACCTTCTGCCATTACAGTGTGAGCCTTTCCAAGTAGAGACTTGGTTATCATTGCGGTCTTTGCTCCGCTTCTAGCGGCTTCGATTGCGGCTCTAAGACCTGCTCCGCCGGCACCGATTACGACAACATCGTACTCGTAAGAGGAGTATTCTTCAGCCATTTCAAGCACCACCTATCAGAACTAGACTGAAATCATCAATAATTTCCATAGAACATGCGATTGTCCAAGCATCGCCGACGAATACCAGGCCCAAAGAAATCCAGAACCAGAACCCGTGGTCTCTGTTGATTACGCTGATCTTCGAGAACATCTTTCCTCTGAACTTGGAAATTCCAGAAGCCCATCTGTCGAGCATGCCTCCGGAGAGGTGTCTAAGAGCGTGACAGGAAGTGACGTACATCGTCAAACAAATCGATTCAAGAAGTAGAATAATTGTACCTCCTGATATTCCATATCCATCGTTAGAGAACGTCATCGTATGGGTGATATCCCACCACTTGATTAGCAGAATTGGAATCACCATGTAAAGGAAATATCGGTGTAGATTATTGACGAGGAATAGTCTCTTTTCTCCTTTGTAGCCGATTTTTTTGTTGATTTCCGGTTCGTCTACCCAGCAACCGGTTGGACTTGCAAAGAAAGTTCTGTAGTAGACTCTTCTCATGTAATAGCAAGTTCCTCTGAATGAGAACGGAATCCAAAGAATCAGAACTGCTGCGTTAACCCAAGAAGGGTGTTCCCAACCACTGAACATCTTCCATTCAAGTACGTTAGGAGAAAACATCGGGGAAGTGACGTGTGCGCCGTTTACGTCGTAAGATATGTGGTCGGAGAAGAATACGACTCTCCAAAGAGTCCAAAGCATTGCTGCAGTCAACGCAATTCCCATTGTGAGAGGTTGAGCCCACCAGTTGTCAATTCTGTTTGTTCTGCCCATTCCGTTTAGCATCGGAAGTTTGAGTCCTTCACCCATTTGGTACACCAGCCCCGACCCCTACAGGGGTCGGATAAAGTAGGCCACCTACCATGGGGTCTTTGACCTGTTCGGATGTTGTTCAAGATAGAATTGAGAAGTCAACTTCTGCTTCAACCATCTCAATTTCGTCTACATCCATCTGTGCGAGTTGTAATTTTCCAGACAGTTCGTCGTTTACTGCGTGCCAGTAAGAGTACGCTTCTATAACCCAAATTCCGGATTCCCTAGTGCCGTTTCCGCTACCCTTGACTCCACCAAATGGTAGGTGAGCTTCGGCTCCGGTAGTAGAATTGTTAATTCCGGTCATGCCAGCCTTTATTCCAGTCTTGTAGCGGTATGCTTCAAGTCTGTCATTTGTGTAAATAGCACTTGATAACCCGTAAGGGCTTGCGTTTGCTAGATGTAATGCATGGTCGAAATCATCGGCTTTGACTACGGTTACCACAGGCCCAAACACCTCTTCATGGAAGCAGTTCATGTCCTCGGTTACGTCAGTGTAAACGTGAGGCCACATGTAGACGCCGTCCTCTGGATTGCCTTGGAAATTCTCTGGCGTATTTCCTGTAGCAATTCTTCCTTCTCCCCACAATTTTGTCGCTCCATCAGCTTCAACCATCTCAATGCCCTTCAAGAAATCACCAGCGTATTTTTCTGAGAGCATTGAGCCGTACAAAACATCCTTGTGATGTAGCGAATCACCGATTCTTGTCTCCCTAACTTTAGCCATGAATTTCTCCATGAACTCGTCATAGATGTCCTTGTGAAGGATTAGATTTCCTAGGCTCGTACATCTTTGTCCTGCTGTTCCAAAACCACCCCAGTAGGCACCTGCTACTGCATTGTCGATGTCTGCTGAAGGCATGACGACGAGAGGGTTCTTTCCGCCTAATTCAAGACTGCATGAAACGAGGTTTCTTCCACAAACTTCGCCGATTGCTTTTCCGACAGCAGTGCTACCAGTGAATGAAATTTTGTTGATCAGACCTTCATCGACGGCGTCAACTATGTATTGGCCTGCTCCGCTTCCCTTTCCGTGAACGAGATTGATTACTCCATCCGGTAAACCTGCTTGATGCATTACTCTAGCAAGTGCGTATGAAAGGAGTGGGGAGTCCTGAGGCGATTTCCAGACGCATGTGTTGCCACAAATTATTGCTGGAATCATTTTCCAGAAAGGAACTGCTGAAGGGAAGTTGCAAGCGTTGATTATTCCACAAACCCCCAAAGGCCTCCTGTAGGTGAACAGTTCCTTGTCTGGAAGTTCTGAGTTTACCGTTTGACCGTATAGTCTTCGACCTTCAGATTGGAAGAATAAACAAGTGTCGATTGCTTCCTGAATTTCACCGCCACATTCTTTCAGAGTCTTACCGATTTCACGGGCTTGTAATCGAACTAAATCGTCCTTATTCTCCATTAGTAGTCTACCCATGTTACCAATGATTTGTCCTCTAGTTGGTGCAGGTGTTGCTGCCCAGCTATCCAGTGCGGAACGAGCAGCTGCTATTGCGGAACGGACATCATCTCTTGTGGAGAGAGGGAATATTCCTAACTCGTCAGCGAGATGTGCAGGATTGCTACTAAGAAATGTTCTACCATCTGAAGCAAGTGTTAGTTGTCCGTTGATTATGTTGTATCCTTGGACCTTTGGTAATCCGTTTGGATTGTTGTTATCGATTAGTTCAAGACCGGCTTCTAAAACATGCGTCATGGCTCGCCGTACATGATGAGGAACATGAATCCACCGGATTCGATAATAAGCGAGGATTAAAAACGGTCTTACTTTAAGATAGGATGTCTGGAGGGGTATGTATGTCCAAGGAAGATGGTGAATCAATTTCGTTAAAGGTATCCAAAGCAATTCCAAGTGACGTTGGTCATGGCCGCGCAAGAATAAGCGGTGAAAACGACCTAGATTTGAAACCGGGCGACATCGTCGAGATTAAGGGAGATAATCGTTCAACAGCGGCCATATATTGGAGAAGTCGGCCAGAAGACGCAAAGATGGACATCATTAGAATAGACGGAATCATCAGAAAAAATGCTGGTGTAAGTCTCGGCGACAAAGTTACAGTTTCGAAGGTGGATGCCAACATCTGTAAGAAATTGGTACTGTCTCCTGTAATGGCAAACAAACAGCAGGTAAAGTTTGGCCCGGGCATTGAAGGGTTCGCACGCAGAGGATTGAATAAGAGACCCGTCATGGCAGGGGATAGAATTTTCATCCCGGGTATGACCCTCTTCGCTGAGGCTCTACCGTTCGCAGTATTGCAGACTACACCTAAAGGAATCGTTCAGGTTAATTCCGATACTGACATCGTAATCAAAGATGAAGCAATCGATGACGACCAAGTAGGTCAGAATCAGGGTATTACTTACGAGGATATAGGAGGTATTGGTTCACAATTACAAAAGGTCAGGGAAATGATTGAACTGCCTTTGAAGCACCCTGAGCTATTCCGAAGATTGGGAATTGATCCGCCTAAGGGAGTTTTACTCCATGGGCCTCCGGGTACCGGTAAAACAATGATTGCAAAGGCAGTTGCTACAGAAACGAATGCGCATTTTGCAACTATCAACGGTCCAGAAATTATCTCCAAGTATTACGGGGAATCCGAAAAACAGCTTAGGGAGATTTTCGACGAGGCTGCAAATAACGCACCTGCAATTATTTTCGTTGATGAAATCGATTCTATCTGTCCAAAGAGAGAAGACGTTAGTGGTGAAGTTGAGCGCAGAGTAGTCGCTCAAATGCTTACCCTGATGGATGGAATGCAGGGAAGAGACAACGTCATCGTAATCGGTGCTACAAACAGAAGAGACGCAATGGACCCTGCTCTAAGAAGGCCAGGGCGATTCGACAGAGAAATCGAAATCGGTGTGCCGGACAGGGACGGTAGAAAGGAAATTCTTGATGTTCATACTAGACAAATGCCGATTGCAGACGATTTCGACGTAGATTGGGTACTAGAGAACTCATACGGATTTGTTGGAGCGGATTTGGCTGCTCTTGTACGAGAATCTGCGATGAAGGCATTGCGCAGATACCTTCCTGAAATCGACCTTGATGAAGATACAATTCCACCAGAAGTTCTCGAAAAGATGGAAGTTCGAATGGATGACTTCCGACTCGCAATTAGAGAAATCGAGCCAAGCGCCCTAAGAGAGATTTACGTCGAAGTTCCTGACGTTTCATGGGAAAGCGTCGGTGGCCTTGAAGAGATTAAGAACAGGCTCAAAGAAAGCGTAGAATGGCCTTTGACCAAGCCAGAACTATTCGAGCACTTTGGCATTAAGCCACCTCGAGGTATTGTCTTATTCGGCGCACCAGGTACTGGAAAAACGCTACTCGCTAAGGCGATTGCTAACGAAGCAAAAGCCAATTTCATCTCGATAAAGGGACCAGAATTGATTTCAAAGTGGGTTGGAGAGTCTGAGAAGGCGATAAGAGAAATTTTCAAGAAGGCTAAGCAATCCTCGCCTTCGATTATTTTCCTCGACGAGTTCGAATCTATTGCTGGGATGAGGTCTTCCAATTCGCAATCTGGAGGTTCCGATGTAGCAAACAGAGTTGTAAATCAATTACTAGCAAGCATGGACGGCGTAGAAAGCTTGGACGGCGTGATCGTCGTTGCAGCCACAAACAGGCCGGAAATGATAGACCCTGCCCTTCTGAGAAGTGGCAGATTCGAGAGAGTTCTCCATGTTCCTCCACCAGACAAACCGGCAAGGGAAGCCATCATGGCAATTCACAGCGATGGTATGCCGATTGGTAAATTCTCTATGAAGGATATACTGAGTGGCCTTGACGGATTTACCGGAGCAGATATAGAAGCGGTATGTAGAGAAGCAGCGCTGATTGCAATGCGTGCAGGGAAAAAGACCGTAACAAAATCTCACTTCGAAGATGCGATTTCAAGAGTTCGACCAACAGTTACTCCTGACATGCTAGAATATTATTCTAAGATGGAAGAGAGACTTACATCTGGCCTTTCAAATATTAAGCGAAGTAGGGACACCAGTTTCGGCATGGAATCAATGTGATTTTTGCGGTTGATTGAATAGGTTAGTGAGATTACGAATATCAGGAGCGGAGTCGCAATATGCCAAGTTTCAGCAACGAATTCATGTCTATGAAAGTTGTTGATTCCAGTGGAGAATTATTGGGCAGGCTTCAGGATATTGTTATCGATCCAAGGACTGGGGACGTAACCGAGATTATGGTAAAAGTCGAACAAGAAATCGATGTTTCAAAATTACCCTGGTCGATGAAAAACAATCTTTGCGTTATTCCCGCGCAAGAAGTAAAGGAATTTGACGACAGAGTTGTGCTTCGTAGGTGAGCAATACAGTATCACATAGGCACAACATTCTAAACCCACTAATTTCCGTCTATGTCTGAATCTTGTACCAAGGTGAGTTAGAATGAGCGATGGCCCACGCGTTAATAAAAGGAGAATAGCCCTCCAGTTTGCGTTTTGGTTCGTTCTCATCATGCTCCTTTCTACCGTTCTATCACAAGTTATCAACATCGGTAGTCAAGATGGGCACTCTGCATATGATGATGATTGGAACGATATGTCCGCTTTCAGGCAAGACCTGAAGGATATGGGTATTGAAACAAAGTCGCTAGTGTCGTCTCCTTTGTTGCTTTCAGACATCGAAGACCCTGCAAATACTACTTTCATTGTCGCAGGTGTTGAAAGAGATACAATTTCTCTTCCACAATTCTCAACCGATGGACTGCTGACCTTTGCGGCTGAAGATGGGTATTCTCCTGCCGAAGTTAATGCAATCAAAGAATTCGTATTTGCTGGTGGAGACGTACTCGTTTTGGACGATTTTGGATATTCTTCCACAATCGCTGAAGCTTTCGGAGTTCGCTTCAAGGGAGTCCAACTTTATGACACGGTTTACGTAACTGAACTGGATTACAACTTTGTTTGGATGTGTATGCAAGAAGCACCCTGTGGAATGGACGGTACGCAACTGGACCCAGACACTCTTGAGAATCACAGCAGATGGTCAGTTTTGGACACGGGTTCTCACATTTGTAACGTCTACAACGGAAGAACAATGGTAAAGTCCGATGCTGGAGTTTGTGAACAACATTGGGATAACGGAGCTATTGTTTACAACGCATCATATCAAGTTTTGACAAATAACATTACGGGCATAGACATCATTCCTAACGCAAAAACCGGAATGGCAAAAACGGAAGTTAGAGCATATACCTCAGCAGAAGCAACCATTGACGTTAACGGTGATGGAGAGATTTGGGTTGGATCGGAACAAACAGCAGAAACCCCTGATGAATGGGGTCAGTTCAATCTATCAATCGAGGTTTGTATTTCCCAAGACTGCAACATGAAAGACGGTGGCCGAATCACATTCATTGCTGACGGGTCCATTCTAACCAATGCTTTGTACGATTACGAGGGATACAATGATGGGAAATATGGAGATGCTACAAATCCAATACCTCGAAATGACAATCGCAAGTGGGCCATGGACTACATCGCAGATTCACTGGTTGACCCAAATGCGGATGGGTCAACACCCGATGCTCCAGGATTTGCACCTAACGCAATGGTAATCTTTGACGAAAGCAGGCATATTCAGCCAAACCTCGCTTCAGAATCCTACAACACCATCTATTTCTTGCTAGTCTACTTTACCGGTGAAGGATTAGCAATGCTACTTCTATTCCTGATTCTCTTCATCGCATTCGAGGCGGTCCTTCTAAAGAAGAAAGATCCGGAGGCATGGAGACACATCTTCAGCATCATCTATTACGGGTTTGGAGATGCAAATCGGTATACATACTACGCTAAGGCGAACAAGATTAAGCAGGTTTTCTTGTCAAAGGTTAGAAATCAAAATGGATTGACTAGGGAGGAATTTGATTCGCTCCCAGCAAGAGAATTGCAATCGATGATAGATGACCCGATATTGGTAAAATTCGTCTTTGAAAACAAGAATTATTCATTAGAACAAACCGTTGCAATCGTGAAACGAATCAAGGTTTGGGGGAAGACGTGAGGTTATTGTAGATGTGGACTAGAAAGGCTTCTTTTACATTTACAGGTGGTATTGCCCTGATACTTATTGGAATGATGATATCCAATCATCAGATGATGATTCTGGGAATTTCATTCATCGCTTTCATCATGGTTAATTCATGGGTAAGCGGTCATGGAGACGTTGAGGTTCAAAGGACACTATCTGCTGATAACCTGTACAAGGGTGACGACCTCTATGTCGAACTGTTGGTAACCAATAGAAGTCGAAGAAAAACACAGCAACTAGAAGTTTATGATAACATTCCACACGAAATGAAACTACGTAGCGGTCTCAATCAAATGCGTTTGAATCTCAAACCAGGTGAAAGCGCAAGGATTCGCTACGTCCTTCGGTGCCCTCTCAGGGGACACTACTCGATAGGACCGGTTTCTCTTCGTTACAGAAATACGTTCAACTTGTCAGTGGAGGAAATGTATGTGGACCACCATTCAGACATGATTGTATTCCCGCAGATTAGAGATGTAGAAGAAGCATTCATTCGCTCTAGAACAGCAAAAATGTACACTGGAGCTACTACGCTTAGAACCCCCGGGCCGGGAACTGAATTCTACTCGCTGAGAGAATATGTTCCGGGTGACCCGTTCAAGAACATCAACTGGAAAGCGTTCGCCCGAACGGGAGACCTGATGATTAACGAAAAGTGTCGAGATGCTGTAACGGACTTGTACATCATCTTGGATAGTAGAGACATCGCAAGAATCGGGACGGTTCTAAAGAACCCGCTCGAGATGGGAACGGTTGCCGCTGCCAGTCTTGCCTCATTCTTCTTGAAGCGCAGAGACTCTGTCGCACTGACGATTTATGATGAAAAACTGTCCTTCCTTCCTCCAGATACAGGAGATAAGCAGTATTTCAAGATCTTATCATCTCTAGCAGGTGTTGCACCGAAAGGAACCATGCCTCTACAAGCTGTTACAAACAGCCTCGCTGCAAGATTTAGTCGAGGAAGTCCAGTATTCATCATCTCATCCTGTGAGGGTGATGGAACGGTTCCAGCAGCAGTTAGAGACCTTGTAGGCCGTGGTCACGAAGTAACCGTACTTTCTCCATCTTCGATTGACTTCGAGAGATTGGTTAGCAGAATTCCAAGAATGTCTTACGAAGTTTTGAAACTCGAACGACAGAATAGATTGACCTCACTGGCAGGATTTGGCAGTCAGGTAATCGATTGGATGCCAGATATGGATTTGTCACAAGCCTTACTGCAGGTGAGGGGTTACTGAGGTGAGATTATGGCAGGCGAAGTGACCCCACAAGGAGAAGGAGCTCGTTCCTTGCATCTACGTCAGTTACGTGTTCAGTGGCAAATAGTAACGCTCCAGGTGTTGGCAACACTTGCTCTGGTCTGGATGTACCTTGAGGTTGTTTCAACTTATGTGGTTGGCAGTATCGACCACACTCTACTGTTTGATACTCTTGAAACCGCACTCGGAACAGAATTGCCTATTGCGGATTGGCTTACTGGCGCTGGCAATGATGGACTGGCTAGATTCTACGTCCCAATCGGGCTTGGATTGGGTCTTGGCGGGTTGATGGCATTATTGGCATTCCAAACCCCTAAATTCCAGCAAAGAGTTAGATTGGGTTTCGTTATTGGACTGATTTTACTACTCGCAGGTAGATTCACAGTCGGATATGTTTGGCAACTATTCCAAGATGGTTGGAGCGTTCCAGGCAATGATGTCTTACAACTGCTTGAATGGCCATTATTGATGATGCTCTCAATCGTAGTCCTTGCAGTGTACCTGCTTCCACTTATTACCGGTGCAAGAGGAATCTGGGGATTGTCGAGACGAGGTGTCGCATGGTCGATTGGATTCACGCTACTATTCCTTGGTATTCACGCAATTTTGACATTCCCTCTGATAAAGAATCAGTTAGGTACCTATGGCGCTCAACTTACTACATTGGAGATCATTGTTTCCGAACCTGAGGTTTTTGGTTTGGTCACAGCTGAACAATTCTCTCTGATCCTAATCGCTTGTCTAATGATGGTATTCCAAGAATCAGCATTTGGAGTAATCCGTCTTCTTGAATATGCATACAGGCTACCTGAATCATGTAAGAGGGACCCTGAATATGTCGGGCAGATGGATAATCTGATGAATGGCCACTTAAGGCATACAGCAATTTTCCTTTCGATGACGATAGTAGCGACAACAATCGCATTAGGTTTCCATTCTATTCTTTTGGAGTGGGTTTCGGGTATTACCGGGTCTCAATGGGCATCACAAGTCAGTGAGTCAATTGAGCTCACACTGACATATGGGCTTGTCATTTCCGCTCTACTTTTCCTTGGAGTAATGGCTCTATTACGCTATGTGATACCGTGGCAGAGATTCTGGGGATTAATAGAATCATCTTTATCTTCGACTTCAAGAGATTAGAAATAAATGGACAGGGACTAAATGACCTTTGATGACGGTTTTGAATATATATTTGGCATATGTCTACTTCCGTTCGCGTTAATTTTTCTATTTATTCTATTATTTTCTATAATAAAAATTGTTGAATTAACATTTTATCAGATTGTTTTCAGAATCAAAATCGGCAAAGAATTTTTCCAATTTCCAGAATACTGCTATGATTGTGGAGTAAAAATAGCGAAAGATCCATCTGGGATTGGAAAAGAATGTCCTAAATGTGGTTGGAGAGCTGAACCGTATTTTTCGCTATGGAAGAGATCTGGTTTTCGATTTTATGAGATTTTTTCATACATAGAAGATTACAAAAAAGTTAAGAAATCAGGTGAAATTAAGATTGCAAAAAATGCTTCAAAACAGAATCCTGCAGGTGAACAAAAAACCTCACACACTGGTGACAAACGCAATGCTGAATCGAGGACAAATGAAGATCCATCACATACTTTAGTTGAATTCTGACTTTGCTTTGTATAATATAATAAACTATCAACTTATGGTATTCGCAATGTCGGAGTCTAATCTACCCAAGAGTAAAAGTAAAATTTTAGCTTTTTTAATTGCTATAATTCTAGGTCCTTTGGGTTTCCACAATTTCTACTTAGGCCGTTGGAAGCGTGGTTTTGCACAATTCTTTTTGGTTTTGATTACCCTTGGGGCAGGTCTTCTAATCACATATCCATGGGCATATATCGAAGGGCTACTAATTCTTATCGGCAAATATTCGATGGGTCCAAAACCCAAACAGGCGTATACAGATGAATCAGGAATTGCATATTTAGAAGAAACCAAGGTAAGTGCAATGAAAGAATATCTTATCGCAGCATTTTTACTATCTCCACTAATAATATTGTCAATTTTCACCATGGGTGTACCTATAATTTTTGCAATAATATTCTATTTCTTGGTCGGAGGTCTGTGGAACGTAATTACACGATTATTCATAAAAATAATCTTGCCCATTTATGCTTCAGTATTCAGCGCAGGAAAGAAATTCTTGATTCGTTTCTCCGAATATAAAATCCATCCCACATCATCCAGACCTGAATTGTTTAGGGCGACACGAAAATTGAGTATTACTGCAGTTTTTGTTTTATTCTTCCTAATCAGTTTAATCGCCCAATCAAACACGGGCATGGTTACTGAAGGAAACATACCAGATGCGGTAATCTGTGATGATGGTACAATAGAGTTAACCGGATTGTGTGATGATGAAAGTGTAGGCACAACATGTGATGCGGAATGTGTTATGGACAACACGGATGCACTCGATAGAGTTGTAGAAGCTTATTCTTCAGTGGGAATAATTGCAATTCTCATGTTTTCTCCCTTCATCACGGTTCTTATCGCACCGATTCTCGTTTTGAGGTACAGTTCATTATCGATAGTAGATAAGAAAACCAGGTCTATGTCACCTATCGGTGAAAAAGCAAATGATTTGACCAATGTAGGTGCAGGTTTTGGTGCTTTAGTAATCTTTTTCCAGACGGCATGGAGAATTTCATCTGCAGCAGTCCAAGATGGAGACATAACCACCGGTGTAGGTTATGTAGCAATGATTTTGATATTGACCCTGACTTTTGTTTTGATGTTCTATCCTCTGATTTGGTTGCCTATGCTGAAATTTACTAAAGCATTTGAATCACACGTATTGAAACTTGACAATTCGCTTGTTGATAGCAAAGGTATCGAAGTCCATCAGTTGATCTACGAGGATAATCAATTGAGAATCATGCCTGTACAAAATAACGTTCCTGCAGTAATCCATAACCAAACTCCGATGACGCAACCGGTTTCTACTCAGATGCCTACACAAGACCCAGAAAATTCATCTTCACAACTACCGCCTCCTCAATTGGAGCCAGAAGTTTTGCAGCCACCACCACCAATGCCAGCAAGTGGTCCGAGTTTAGATACTCCTGCCCAAAGCACAGATGAAAATGGATACGAATGGCTTCTTCATGAAGGAAAGAATTACTACAGATTCACGGGTTCAAACTCACCTTGGCAGGAATTGTAATTACGTTGAGAACGAATAGTGATGAAAACTCCTGTTTGTCAAATCCTCGTTCCAAAAATCAACTATATCTGATTAGATAAGGAACCCTTGTGTGGACCGATGAACAATTGCTAGCACAAGGTTGGACTCAAGCCCAGATAGAGCAGTGGAGATTAGACCAATCAGTTCAAACAAACGAAAAAGAACAGTCCGCTTCAGCCGAACCAATTAATCCGACTGAGACTATGGCTTCTAGCCAAGTTGTTAATTCCACTGGCATAGGTGTTTTAGAATCAGGTAAAGTACAGACTTTACTCGTTGCGTGCATGATGGTTTTGGTTCCATTAACCCTTTACAATTCATTCATTTCAGACGGCCCTCAAGGTCCAAAAGGAGAAAGTGGTATTCAAGGTGAAAATGGAACAGCAGGATCTAGTCTCCATCTTGTAGAATCCTCTGATGATTTGCCAATTTGTGACTCATCGATTGAAAATCAGATATTTTTCGTAGCTGAGTCCTACGGTTTTGAAGTATGTCAAGGTAGCATTTGGTCAGAGGTGAATTTGACTGGTCAACAGGGGCCTCCTGGAATGCCTGGAAATCCTGGTGCTGATGGAGTAGACGGTACAAACGGGAGCGATGGAAATGATGGTCAAGATGGAGCAAATGGAGTAGATGGTTCTGATGGCCAAGATGGAGCAAATGGAACAGATGGTTCTGATGGAAACGACGGTCTGAGCTCATTGATTGTATCACGGATTGAAAATCCGGGTGTGAATTGCGTAAATGGAGGCACACTTATTGAAACTGGAATTGATGATAATGGTGATGGTATTCTATCATCTCCTGAAGTCGATGATTTTGTATTCGTTTGTAACGGAAACGATGGCTCAGATGGTGCTGATGGGGCTAACGGCAGTTCCACTACAACAATGCTTGTTGCAAAGCTTGGAGTCGCTCCTGCTTACCTCGGATGTAATGGAACAGGTCAATTACTACAGCAGGGAATGGATGATGGTTCAGGAGGTGGAATCGCACAAAATGGAATTCTTGAGGCCGGGGAAATTATTACAAGTACACTGATTTGTACGATATTTTCAGTTGATTTAGTAAATGATATCAACCTTGGCACAGGAGGTAGTTCTCCATCGGAATTTGTGACAATCAACTCAACGATATATTTCACGGCATATAATGGAAGCACATCTGGAATATGGTCACTTGACGTTAATGACACATTATCTCTTGAATATTCAGGTTCTGCTTTTGGATTAAGAGCGTTAGGTGGCCAGATTTTCTTCCTTGGAGGAAGTCTGGCAAACGGTAATGAGCCATGGATATATGACCCCTCAAATGGGTCAGATTGGATGATTTCTGATATAAATTCGGGGCCTTCAGGAAGTTTTGCAGGAGATTTTACCCTTATCGGAACGACAGTTTATTTCGGAGCCCGCGACAATGCAAACACTGTGTTTGACCTTTGGGCGTATGATACCGTTAATCTAAGTGTGTGGAAAATGGAATCAGATATCCAACCATCTTGGTTGACTGTTGTCAACTCAGACCTTTATTTCTCAGCGGGTCCAAACAATGGGAACGTCGAATTATGGAAGCATGAGACTGCCACCAACACCACGTTCATGGTCAAGGATATCAATCCCGGCAATATAGGCTCATCCCCTGAGCATCTTGCTGTACAAGGCACAAGAATTTACATGGCTGCAAACGATGGGACTACAGGTAGAGAATTACATGTACATGACACAACGAACAACTCTACATGGCTCGCAGCAGACGTTAGAACTGGAAATGGAGCAAGCATGCCTTCAGAAATGGCCGTACTTGGCTCACAAGTTTATTTCCAGGCAACTTCGGGATCATTTTTTGAAATGTGGGTCTACGATTCTAGCAATAATTCATTTTGGGAGATAACCAATTTCCAATCAACTTCTGGTTCCGGGGCTCCTAACGAGTTTACCGTTAGAGGAAATACAGTCTATTTCGCAGGTAATGACGGGGCTACAGGTGAAGAGTTATGGGCATACAATTCCATCAATGAAACACTTTGGCAGGTAATTGATTTAGACCCGTCAGGGGGGCGAATTGGGGATATCCATCTCCATGAAGGTAACATTTACTTTGCAGGTGAAGATAGTCAAAGTGATTCGGAAGTATGGAGACTTATCTTCTCAAGGACACTAACAGCAGTCTGAGTATGATTTAATACCATCTTACAAATAAGTATATTTGATGAAGAAACACACTAGGGTTGCTAAATCAATCCATTGGAGTTTCATCTTACTCTATTCCTATGGAATATTCAAACAATTAGACAACATTTCTGAATTAGAAGATAATAGCTTACTAATCTTCGAAGTGATATTCGCAAGCGTATTTCTCGCTATTGTAATCATGAGATATTTTTACATGCGCAGATTTGATAATTTCCTTGGAGCACAAGTTCCCGTTCATAGAATTCATCGTTTAATCGGAAAAACAGTGCACATTTCGATGTACTTGTGCCTAATTTTGCTTCCACTATCTGGATTGATTATTGCTGGATTATTCACCATGGGGATAAAGGATGGCTGGATGCAGGATGTAGCCTTAGGCTTGCATGAATTTTCAGCAAGTCTCAGTTATGTATTGATTGCTACACACGTTTCAGCAGCGATTTATTCGAGGATTAAGGGCGAAGGCGTATGGTCTGCCATGGTTCCTGTTCTGAAGGAAGATGGGCCGTCAAAGAATGAAGTAGTTGCAAAAATTGCAAAATTTGAAAATGAGATTTACTGCCGTATTGACGAATTTTTTAACCCAAAGGATTGATGCGAGAATTATTTCTTAGTGTGTATTTTTTGAATGACCCTACCAATTCCTTCTGTGAACACTAACAGAAGAATTGGGATTCCACAAATCCATGAGAACCACAACGATGCACCGTTGAGATGTTCACCAAGGATATAACCTACATAGATCGAAAGAGCAAGCAGACCTATGAAGGCAATTTTCTCCAAAAAAATTGGATAATCTGAACCCATCTAACCGCCTCAGAGGTCAATTCCATCGAGTGAATCTTCTAACTCACTCAGTGAGGAATCATCTCCCATGATAATATCTGCAGGCTCTACTCTCTTTTCCCATCGAGCGTCTAACCTTGCTAGTTCTTCTTCAAGGCTAGACCTCATGTCTTCGTAATTATGCCTTGATGCAGGCCTTTGTTCAGTAACCTCTGCTTCAACGGGTGTGGTCAATTCTTCCCATTCTTCTCCTATGTCACTTTCTTCAGTAACAACAGCGATTTCTTGGTCGATTAATTCAGAATTCATCGCCTCGACTACCGCTTCATCGACAGGCTCTCTTTCCGCAGTTGAGAAATTGTCTCTTTCGTAAGGTAGTATTCCGTCTCTCTTGAAGTCCCAAAGCGAGCCTCTTACCTCTCCGTCTACAAATCCGCTCGCATCGAGTTGTGTGAGTAGTTCTTCGAGAGCACTCGTAGTAGCTTCTAGTCTAATCGATGATCCAGCATCTCTCATATCCGCTTCAAGGTGAATGTCGTCAAGGGCTTTTTGAATTAGTGCCCTAGTTTCTTTAGCCAATATCGGCAAGGATTCAGGTCTTCTTGAATTTCCAATAAGTGCTCTAATTTGGTCGGATGGAGCACCCAATTTTTCTAACTGTTCGAGGACGTTTCTGATTCTTCTTAACATCGTAATTGAGCGTTCATAATCCTCGAGTAGGTTCTCGAGGTCGAGTACCAAACTAGTTACTGTTTCTCCAAGTTGGTGTTCTAATCTCTGTTGAACAGACCATCTTGCTAATCCTCTAACCGCTCCCGCTGTTTGTGGAACTTGCCTTTCAAGAAGAGACATCACTTCATTTGAAAGCAGGTTTCTTGGAGTCTTTGCTACGTGGTCAACAACTCCTTGAATGACCTGTAGTGCCCTTTCTACCGCTCTATCGAGTAAAGATACAGAATATCCCAGCGTTCGTGCATGCTCCAACCTTTCAAGTACAGGGCCGAGACCTTCGAATTGCATACTGTCTGTTAGCAATGCTTGGGCTAGAGGTTCCTCTGAAAGTTTAGCACGAAGAATTTCAGCTTCCTTGATGTCAGAGAGGGCTTCTTCATGAGCGACTGAAAGCGCTTCTGCTTGAGTTAAGAGATTAGATAATTCAGCCTCAGCCTGACCTCTTCTTGCTCCAAGGTCACCTAATTCTTTGAGAACGATTCTTCTCTCTTCCATCAATTCCTTCATTTCTGATTGGATCATTGCGGAACGGTTTTCTTGTTCTGTGAGTCTTGTACGGTCCTCTTCAGTTCTGTTTCTAGAGACCTTTTGCTCTTGTGCAAGTTGATTTAGAATCATTTGCGACTCACTGATTTTCACTTCGATTTCAGCAAGTTCAGCCTGTGCCCTTCGGTGTCTATCCCTGGTTGCTTCGACTTGCTCTTCAATCATCCTCTGGCGTCTTTGGTCGTCTTCGATTCGGCTCCTTATGCTCGACAAGGTTGCTGAATGGGAGTCGATATCACTAGATAGTGCTGCTTCTTTGGAAGCCATTTCCTCAATTCTAGCGGATAGTTCAGCACTCTTGCCAGAATCTCCCAAGATTCTAGCTAACTCAACAGCCCTTTCGCTCAGTTGATGTTCGAGTTCATTTACACGCTTGGATAATCTATCGCTTCTTGCTTCAGAATTTTCAGCAGTCGCTTGAGAAGACGATAAATCGAGTTGAAGTTGGTCAATGGTTTTGTTGTAATTCGCAATCTTATACTGGATGTCGGCTACTTGCCTGCTTGCTTCATTCGCCGTGATTTTCGCCGAACTTTCGCTCTTTCGCGCAGATTCTAGGGCGATGTTGAGGTTTGCAACCTGTTGTTCGGTTTCGACAAGTTTCAATTCTGCCTTTTCGAGTTTTCTTCTCAACCCATCATCCATCGCAGACTTGACCTCAATTGTAGTAAATCCTTGAGATGGTTCGGCGATTGAAATTGCAAACTCAAATCGCGTCCTTTCCCTCTTTAATCTAGCAAGACCAATTTCAAACCCGTAAAGTTCCTCCATGGTTTGCTTAATCAATTCTTGACGAGATTCAGACCTCGTTCTAGTTGTAGATAATTCTGTGCAGAATCCTTGCAAATTGAAATCGATTACGTTTCCGGATTCTGGGCCAAGAATCGTACCAACTGGTAGTCTGTGAAGGGTAAGTACTCTCTTTGATTCGGTCAGATTGCTAACCGCATCAACTTGTTTCATATCTTTAGGAGCCTGAATTGCCACAGGTATTCCTTTGACTAATGCAATTCGAATCGCCTTTGATGATTTTCCTGCAGACAGATGCCCGGTCACCTGTTCTTGTACTGCGGTTGTGAGCATCGAAATTACGGCGTCTGTTCCGCCTCTTCCTTCTCGGATTACGTGTCCATCGACGAGTGCCTCGCCTCCTGCGCCCATTGCGGATATGTCACCTTCCATCATCGATGCAATTTGGTTAATCAATCGGGTATGGTCAACATCTGCTTCAGTCCAGATAGCCAATGCTATGTCTCCAGATTCTGCGAGGAGTAGTGCGCCATCACCTGTGTGTAAAGTCCAATGACCTTTGCCGTCTAGTCCGAGGTCGGATGCTAATGCTCTTCTTCCCGCAACGGTTTCGCCAACTTGGGCTGCAAGTTCGAGTGGGGTAGCCGGTAAATCTCCTGCATCATCGATCAACATGCCTCCTTCAACCGCTATCCCTCCACGAACTTCAGTTCTTGCTGAAATGTGGTTTAGTACAGCGGATAGGTCTCGAACCAACAAACGTTCAATACTGTCTCCATAGCCAGTTAATCCCCTTCGGTCTGCTGCGTGTTCAAACGCTTCAGGAAGAACTTCTGCGACGGCTCCTAATGCTGCTTGAGTCCAAGATTTTGCTTTATGGCGATGTTGCTCCTTTTCAAGTTCTTCAAGGCGCTCTCTTGCTGCGTTTCCACAGAGCAATGTCTTGCCATTTTCAGGTTCAGATATCCAACCAACAACTCGTCCAGCACGTACAATTCTGTGGCCAACAGCCGTTGTCCTACGACCCATGTAAGTCGATATGCAACCGTGCTCAAACGGCATAATGCTACCATAAGCAACGTCAATTTCTTCATCCACTAGTGCTCCATAGGGCAGTTCAAACATGTTATCACCTTACCAGAGAGTTGAGCACATCAGTATCACGATCTACGGCATGTCGCCATCTTGCAATTCGAGAATTTTTCTTTCCTCTAATTACCAAGCTTGTATCTGAACTGATTCGAGAAACTAAAATTGTTTCATCCCCTTCAATCCAAAGCTCGATACCTTCACCGAAACTTCCCCTTTCGAGGTTTGCAAGTTCCTTGACGGCAAGATTTGCAAATTCCAAATCTGGATTTTTCCCCCTTTTACCAACTGCTGAAATTAGGCCATCTTGTCTCGAAACAAGATAGGCTTGTTCAGCACCTGGTAGGTTTTGGAAACCGGCCAGAATACGTTGCAACATATGCGCTCAAGTTGCTGGAGATTCTAGAGGGCTTCAAGAAGTTTGGCATTGAACAACGCCCGTAGGGCGGTTTGTGGGGTAAATTGAAATTGCCAACTGGTTTTATTGTTGAGTTAGAAAACGAACAATAAATTTCAATTGCAAATTTGATTTTTCAATTAGAATTTTTAACCAATGCCAATAAGACGGGTACCTCCTCGAGCATTCATGGGCGAGTTGTTTGAGGTGCCAAGTTGTGACAAATGTCTCAATCCGGCAATTCATCACCAAATTTACTCTGGTCGCTCAATGTGTGGAGCACATCTGGCAGACAGTGTCCGCAAGAAAGCGTCGAAAGCTTTGAGGGAACAATTACAGATTCCTAAGGGCAAGCATCTCACAATTCTTGTCGCTATTTCGGGAGGAAAAGATTCCGCTGTTCTTTTGGAGAGAATTCATGAAAATCTATCGAAGAGGAGAGATGTAACAATCGTTGCAGGTTGTGTCGATGAGGGGATTGAAGGTTATCGCCCTCCCTCTTTAGAGTGCGCAAGGGAATTGGCCGAATCTTTAGATGTAAGATTTGAGACCGTTTCATATCCCGAGTTAGGATTCAAAGAAATGGATAATGTTGTAACAAAAATGATTGAAATCGGCGACAAAAAAGCCCCGTGTTCATATTGTGGAGTTTTTAGAAGACAGGGCATTAATCACCTTGCTGAGCGGGTAGGTGCCGATGTTATCGCTTTGGGTCATAATTTAGATGACATGGCTCAAACAATCATGATGAATATGCAAAATGGAGATCTTGAGAGAACGCTGAGACTTGCGCCACACACTGCGACTCCACTTGCCGGGATGGCGCCAAGAATCGTGCCACTGCGGTGGATTCCAGAGCAGGAAATACACTTGTATGCACTGCATAAGGGTCTACCGATTCATCATGAGGAGTGCCCCCATGGTGAGGGTGCCCTCAGGTTTAGACATAGAGAAACAATAGCAATGATGGAAGCAGATGTTCCAGGCACTAGGCACGGCCTTCTTAGGATGGCTGACGACCTGAAGAAGTTGCACTTAGCGGCAGGTGGTACGTTCAACACGATTGAACCGGTAAAATGCCTTGAATGCGGTCAGACCTGTAGTGGAAAATTGTGTAAGGCATGTGAGATGAAAAAAGCGGTTATGGATGACTGATTCGTCTGAAATCGTTTTATTGTAAATGGTGTTACCACAACCATGAGATGGTGGGTAGTTATCTTAGCACTCGTAATTGGAATCGTCCTCGTTGTAGGTATCATGGGCGTAAGTTATGAAGATACGATAGAAGATATTCCAGTGCCTGCTGATGGTACAGGTTGTGCGATTAGTGAAGAGGCATTACCTAAGCCTCCATACGGCGATTTCTTACCAGTGGAGGTCGATGCTGATTGGGATCAAGATACCGTTTGGGTTGGTATCATCACTGGCCAAGAAAGAGCTCGATTAATCGCAGCCTCGACCCTCGACAATGACCTTGTTGTAGAATGCGACCCTGAGACAATTGAATTTGAAGCCGGCGGTCCAAATTCTCAAACTGAAACAGGATTTACCTGGGTTTTACACGAGGATGACCATTATGCAATAACGGGAGAGTATGGCGTAACAGATGGCTCTGGTGGGATTCTGGATGGTATTGGTGATGGAGACGGAACTCCGTTGGTCACCATGATGGATGTAGAAGTCGATGCACACGCATCACTCGGGTCTACCCTAATGATTGCCCTAGGCGCTGCCGAGGCAATAACCGTCATTGCAGGTCTTGCAAGCGTGATGAAAGGCAAGGATGACTAATCATAGGATGTGGGTTCTAACCTCACACGATGATGGCTTTTTCGGCGCCTCACTAAATCCAAATTTGCAAGGCGTCATTTCCGTCATTGTGCCTAATCCCCTACCGTTGATTACACCCTGTGCGGTGGTAATTTTCGATACTCTGTCGATTGCGTACCATTCTTTTCGATTATTATTGGTAGTTCCGTGAGTTTTTGTACCGAAGAATAGTTTTGCAAAAAACAACTCTACAGTGGCGATGAACAATAGAGATCTTTTGAAAGGAATGGCCCACCCACGATTCCAAGAAAGTTGAATATTCATAGTCTCAGTTACTAATGAAAGGTTTCTGTCTTTGTTATCGATTGAAATGTTTTCAATTATCGTGTTTTCAAAAGCGTACATTGAATTTACGTAATCTGCAACCTGTTTATTTGGAGCTATCAGCGTTCTATTGCCTTTCGAATCAGCCCACATTATGTCCGTGAATTTTCCCAGAGGTGAATCGTGCCAGTCGCCGATTACGATTCTGTCGCCCGACTCGAAAGCACATGACGAAATTCTCCCCTTGAACACATCCATTCCATCTATGCCCTTTTCCTCGTTTTTGAAGGGAGTGATCTCAGCGATATGTGCAATGAGCAAGACTAGTCCAATCTGGGCAAACAATCTACCCACGTGGAATTCTGTACCGTATTTCACTCCATCAAGGGCTATGTTGTTTATCCACATGTTGAGATTTGCCCAGTAAAGAGCGATTAGCATCAAAATTCCAAATACGGCTGAATACTCTCTCGTCTTTATTGGAATTATGGTTATTCCAAAGATAACTTCAGTTATTCCGCTCAAGTAGACCCAAAATTCAGGATTACCAAGAATATCTGGGACGATAGGGTTGTACCACTCTGGTCGTATGAAATGGTCAATTCCGATTGAAATGAATATTAGGCCAACGATTACTGCAAAGATATCTTTCACAGAACGCTTAACCATGAGCATATGAATATCACTTAATACAAAAAGAGGTGTTATTGTTCATAGAAGGAAGTTAAGGGCCCTTCAGGGAGCCGAAGTTCCCTGAAGGGCGAAATCCCAGTATCGGGTTATCAGATTTTAGAATCTTTAATCTAGACTTAGTCTAGGTGGATGATTCCTACTTTCTTTACGTTTGCCTTCTTGATCTTGTCAGGAAGCCATGCTGGGCCGTTTGCAGGCTTGTCAACAGTGCTGATACTACCCTTAAAGTGGTGTACCCTCTTTGTTCCACGCTCTCTCAGCTTAATGTCTGAGTGACCGCGGGTTGCAGCTTTTAGAGCTGCTCCACGTGGTTGTCGGCTTGCAAATACTTGGCTGGTGTCTTTTCCGCCCTCCATGAGAACGAAGTACTTTTTTTCACCCATAGGTTCTACCTCAGCGTCAGCACTGTTTCATTGGGGTTATAATATTTGTGCCAATAATCGTTATACTGCGGGCCATAATTGGCGCAGTAGGGCATTTCCGGGCGGAAAAAGCGTACAGTAGTGCGTTTTTCTCTCTAATATTCGGCTCCAGCCAGAGTTTTTGTGTCTGTTACCCCAGGAATTTGTCTGATAATTTCTACAACTGTTTTGGCTATTTCTCCTAGAGAATCGGCTTCTAGTTTAGCGATTATGTCATAATCACCGAATAACATGGTAGCGTCCGTGACGTTTGGTACTCTCTTTATTGATTCATACGCTTCGGATTCTTTTCCTGGTGATACATTCACCAGTACATAACCTGCTGCCATGCTGTTCCCATAGTATCGTAACACATGAAACTACTCTATCGCAGGTCATCCATTCCTTCACGGTATTGTTGCCATTGTTCTGGGGTCCACCCGTCCGGCATTGGGCCGTCAAGCCAGTTGAGGAATTCTTGGAGTGTCCAGCCCTCAGGTATTCGTTCGTCACGAGTGGGCTCAGGAGTGGATTCTTCAACCTGCCACGTATCCTCTCTTGAATTCTGGGAGCGTCCTCTTACGTACATTGATGATAGGATCGAAACTAATACCAAACCGATTACCCCTCCAACGATTTGCATGTTGAATGATTCTGCGGAATCTGCAGACTCTTGGGTTGTATCTGTACAATTCTCAACACAAACAGGGCTAGGCTCAATATCGATAGAAGCAGTATATTCAACTTCATTATCTGACCAGTCGACACATTCTACCCTTAACTGAATCAGCCCTTCAACAGTAGTAGGTGGTAGCCAAGATGTTGACCACAAACCAGTACCGTCTAAATCGGTTACAGTGCTGTTCTGAACGAAGTAAACCACGGTACCATTCTGTGTATAGTAAGCATTGCATGAGGCATCAATTCCGTCGGCGTCTTCCATTTCAACGAGTACCTCAATCAGCGAAGCATGTGAAACATTCTGTGGATGATTTACAGTGATTTCAGGAGGAGAGTGCATGAATTCAAAGTAAAGGTATGATAATGAAGATAGGTCATCAATATCCATTATACGAATACCAAGCGAGCCTTCTCCGGGTACGAATGATGAATCGAGTTGGATTCTAAATGAGTAAACATCAGTTTGTTCAGGACTGTCAATTCCGCATGTAACCTGACCTTGCTGTGGAGCAGGAACCACCCAGCCTAACTGCTCGAGGGTAGCAATTGCTTGAACTAATTCCCTTGTTGACTTGATTCTAACTACTGCATCAGCAGTCTGTCCAAACATTAACTCATCAACGATTTCACCCTCACGACACAGGTCAATTGAGAGAACTTCTGGGAGCGAAAGAGAAATTTCGGAAATTAAATCAGCGCTGCCTTTCATACCGTGAGCGCCAGTAATTTCTGCTTCAATGATAAGGTCACCAGTTTCGATAGCATCCTCGGTGTTTAGAGGAATTATCGCTACACCTGACTCGTTAGAAGAATCGAAATCGATTGGGATGGTAAATTCAGATTGACCTGGCCACTTTATTGTGACATCTCCGTAAACTCCGCTCACGTAATCATCAGGGTCAGTAACTGTGATTTTGAGATTTTCAGTACCGTCAACAATCAAATTGTTGGTAATGTTTCCATTTTTGTCGAGAAGTGAAAGATTGACTTCAGGGCTCTGGTCTCGTATTTGGATGGTTCTCTTCGAAATAAAATCTCCAGAGTCCGTTCTTAACTCCAAGAAGAACGGGTCGAGGCTACCCCTGTTTGGCATGGTAAAGGAAGAAATGTAGCAATGGTGTCCGAAGCCTGAGCCTGATACGTAGGTCATTCCGTCAATATTACCTCTACTCGCGATAAATAATGGTGTACCTGATACTATCTCATGGTCTGCGTCAAGTACACATGCTCTTAGCGTTAACACGTGTCCTCGCTTTATTCCATTTGCAGGTTGTGTAGTAAGGGAGGTGGCTCCATCCCATTCAGAATCATCAACGGTGGAGACGTGAATGCCATACCAAAATGCTGGAGCGTTTGTAATGTATGCAATGCTATTGCGTGTAGCATTGGTGGTGAGATTAGACAAATCGGTTACAACCACAGATATGTCAAGCACGCCAAGTTCTATTTCAACAGGCAGTTCGATAGTTGTCCACCAGGTTCGCCCATCTTGACTGCCAGTGTTTTGCCAAGTCCAGTTTGAACTCACATTCTCGTAGGTGATTCTCCAACCAAGTAGTGCGGACATTACTCCAGAATCGTCATCTGTTACAACGCCACATTCGAACCGATCGCCTCGACTGTACTGCGAGGAATCACAGTAAATGCTGTCTACTTCTGCGGGTGAATTAACCCAAATGATAGTATCTACCTTGTTGAGGTCTAAGTTCCTCTCAGGATGCAATGGTGAATTCGCTTCCCACCTAATTGCGAGGTTATTCCACCCCGCTCTTGAAGTGTTTAACTCAATGGTGATTATCTGTCGGCTACCGATTTCCGAACCACTTGGCATAGTTATGGATTTGTTGTGTAAAATAATACTTCCAAGTTTGTCGATCACTTTCAAATTTCCAGACGCCATGCCCGGGCCAACATTTTGCAAGGCTATGTCTATTGAGAATGTTTGGTTAAGGGAAACATTATCGTTTATTCTTACATCTAAAATTTCAACATCGTGCACGATATCTGCATATGGACTCATTTTTGGGTCGCCTACAACAACACCCATCCATCCAATCATCAGATTGGAAGCAGCATAGGATTCTGCGAGATTGTACCCGCTTGCGTAGGTTGAAAGTAAGACGCTTGGATAAGATACGGCCGTCAAGTATGGTTCATACACGTACCCTTTGGTTCCACTCGCTCCATCCTCGAGTATATCTGCGACCAGTGATTGGCCGTATGAAGTGCCCCAGTTGAACGAACGAGCTCCCGTACTCACTGCGGTTTCAACAATCGAACCGTTAACCCACTCCATATGCGGTCTAATGGCTCTGAGAATGATTGTATCAATGTATAGAGAGCCACTTGTGGAGGTTGGAACTATGTCAAGATTGACTCTAACGGTAAGAGATGTCGCATTTTCATGAGGTCTAAAGCGCATATGACGATTAGCCCAAGAGGTTGTGAAATCTTTATTCGATGATGTATTAGTGAAAAGTTCAGTACCATTCTCGAATGAAGTCACTTCTACATTGTATTCAGCGAATACTTCTCCAGTTCGCATACCGTAAGCCCAGATATTCCATGCATGGCCTTTGAGATATTCGGGGATCTGATACTCTGCTTCGAGATATGCAACATTCTGCCCGTTGCCTGAGTATGGTGAACAATTTGTTATTATGTTTCGATTTAGGGAGGTTATCGAGGAATTATTCAGGGCGACATCCCAAATCATCAGATTGTCAATCATGCCTTCAAAGTATGAATTACCTGCCCTATTTACTCCCAACTTGTAGAGGTCGAAGTTATTCACTGAACCATTGGGGAAATTGGTTTCTCTAACTAGAACTCCATCCATGTATTGGCGCAGGTTACCCGAATCAAATACCGTAACGAGGTGTGTCCACTTTTGAGCTTCAACATCACCAAAAACGTAGGTCTGGTTGTTGTGAAGTCGCCATTTGTTATTGTGAACTACGTGCTGGAATGAATAATTTGACATGGCGTTCTCATCAATCGCAAAAGTTGCAGCGTAGTTGGTTTGATTGGATATATTTGCATAGACCCACTGACTGATTGAGAAATTTCCAAGCCAGTCCTCAACGTCTACTTTCAGATAGTCATCTACCCCGTCATACCACAGACAATTCCCATCTAAGCAGGTCCTCCAGTTTGAAGAATCCATGCCATAGAGTGTGAAGTTTGAATCATTAGTCAATTCGTCGGTGGTGGTTGTACCACTGCCTTCTTCGAAGTCCCACTTGTGAATTAGATTGTCTTCTTGGGGAATAATATCCCCTGACACGTAGAACGCAGTTGACGGTATGACCGCCTTTGTTGTGTTAGGGCCCTCCCATGAGAAAATTAGACCGTGTGGTCCGCCACCTTCGAAGAATTCTATTCGGAAATCGTGGTATCCAGCCTCGAGATGAACGGTCGCAGATTTTTCCACCATTCCGTGCATTCCCGCATTTTCTACCGTTAGATTATGGTTGATCCAAAGAGCCGAACCGTCGTCAGAATTGATGTAAAAGGTCCAATTACCGGTGTGTGGTACGTCGATTAACCCACTGAATCTTCCACCCCAATCATACTTGAACCGGTCATCAAGGCCAGGGTATGCATTGGTTGAGGATGAATAGGCGAGATCGCTTTCCAATCTGACATAATCTGGCACCCTGTCGATTAGTGGTGGCATGGTCGTGGCGTTGAATGAAACACCGTTATTGTCGAAGAATTCTGAGTAAATACCCTGCTTGAGATATCCACTTTCTTGGCTGCAAACGGTTTGAATTTCTGCTTGCATTGCACTGTTTCCACCTTGCTTATTCGCTCCTTGCCGAATCCAAGAAAAAGAATCGCCATTTGAAACGCTTGGACCGGTTACATTCCAATACCGTGCCCCACTTGTGTAGGCTGAATCAGCGGTGTCAAATCCACCGTTAGGCATGAAATTTTGATTCCAATTCCCGTCATTACTTCCCCAAGAGGCGTATCCTATCACGTTAGAAACGTTGGTCACAAATGCGGTTTCCTCATCGAACATTACAGGGAGGTTCATCGTTCCGTTTAGGGTTGAATTCGCTAAATAGAGGTCATCGTTCCAGAATTTGTATCCAGAGTTGTTACGATTAGTAGCCAAATCTAGAACATGAAGCCCTCTCGAACCGTAGGAATTGTTTGCTTTTTCTATCAATCCAAGGGCGGTATCAACGGTATATCCCGTTAGTCTGGTGACTAAGAAGAATCCATAATCATCCCTAGTGAATTCTTCCATCTGCTTTCCTGCAAGCGGTCCATAGCCGTGGTTTGCCCACCAATTTTGAGCGATATCTGAATCGTATGTTCCACCGATTAGAGATATTTCTTGGTCGAATGATGCTTTGTCGTTGCCTCCGTTAACTCGAAGAGGAATGCCCTTCGTAGTAACAAGATAATTGATGTCGGTTCCGTTATATTCAGATAACATTGTCCTGAACGGATCTGCGAAATAAGTGTTGAACTGGTTACGATTAATCGTTTCAGCGGTTGGGGTTGAGGTATTTTCGAAAACGAAAATACGGTCGCTCGAAATATTTCTCGCACTTACAAACGCCCAACCAATGGTTTTGCTTGCGTCTGACTTGTTATTGATTAACACAGCTACGTCACTGTAATCGATTGCTGTAGATTGATTGAAGCCTTGTGGAACTGCGACATCTCTGAATGGTGTTTCGTTCCAGACCGATGTATCTGTGGTGAATCCTTCGAATAGATTGTCAAACTCTAACACAGTTTCTTCCCTGTTGGGGGAATAAATAAGCAAACTGCTCAACATCAGAGACACTAATATTAGCGCGCTGACGCGAGAGGACATAGTATGGGCAAACCCACATAACTCAAATGCACTTCGATTTGCCGTTATTTCAAAAATAACCCTATTTTTACCCTTTTTTTACAGTGTGTATATGAAGGACGGCCCCCCCTGCTCAACTATGCCGGAGTTGTATATGGAGAGAACTTGCAAATGGGGAGTTCTCCGTGTTGTCGGTGGAGAACTGCATTTGCAGGAATCAGATGCAGTGATTACGCCAGCAAATAACCGTCTATCAGGTAGGGAAGGTTTGGACGCCCAAATACACAAAGCAGCAGGTGAAGAACTTCGAGAATTCTGTCGTAATGTCAGTATTGAACAAAGAAAACTGAACCTACCACCTTGTCCGGTTACAAGCAACGTTGTAAGCGAGCCTTACAACCTAAAAGAGCGATTCAAGCACATCATTCACGCAGTCAGTCCAGACTGTAGGAGGCCAAGTCAGGATGAGGCAAGAAGAGACTTACTTCCCCAAACTTATCATAATTTATTCAACACTTTGAAGGAATTAAAAGATGTAGAAAAGGTTGTAGCGCCACCGCTCTCAATGGGAGTTTTTGCCTATCCTCACCGTGAAGGTGCAAGGCTAACACTCGAAACTCTACTCGGTTTGATGAATGGAGAAGAGGACCCGGGAATAAAAGAATACCACATCGTTGTCAAGGAAAGAAATTTCATCAACAATATGAGAACCGTTTACAGAGAATCACAAGACCTTCTCCCTGGTGTTGATACTACATTAGGCGGCTGAGGTGGGTCATTTGGTCGACTTGCCCAAACTTGTGGCTTCGACTATCGAAAACGACGCGTCAGGATTCACAACATCGGTTTTGCTATCCAACAATTCACGTATCATCAGTTCGATAGCGGAAATTCTTCCCAAGAAAACCAGATTGGTGGCAATAACATCATCAAACAAAGTAATAGAGGCTTTACAGGATTCAAAAATTGAAATCAAACTTCTCGAGGAATCCCTGTCCTCTCAAGGTTTATCGATAATGAATAATCTACATGACATCGTTTTACAAGGGCTCGGGGAAGGGAGAATAAAGCACAATGAAAGAATACTTGCAATTCTTGGTGAGCCAATAGACGGAATAATAGTAATAGATTCCAGTAGTTTATCCTCAAATAAATTGGCAAAACTTTCACAAGAGCATAATATCGACATCGAAGTCATTTCAAGACTCCTTGAACTTGCAAGACATCTTGCATCAAGAGGTCGAGAAGGGCATGCTATTGGCGCCCTATTCGCTATTGGTTCGGTCCCGAAACTCCGAAGATATTCGACTCAACTTGTTCTGAATCCCTTCAAAGGACATCCCGACAGCAAAAAAAGCATACTCGATTTAAAAAATCATGAAACACTTGCTGAATTTGCGTGGTTAGACGGTGCGATCTTGTTCAACGTGAAGGGCGTAGCAAGCGATGCGGGAAGATATATCCAAGTTCCATCTGGAATCAATCCAAAATCGGGTGAAGGTGGAAGACATCTCGCGGCCAGAGCGATTAGTCAACTTGCGGATTCGATTGCAATCTGCGTATCTTCGGCGGGGGTCATCACGATATTCTCGAAGGGAAAAGAAAGCTACAGAGTCAAGATTTCTTGATTGCCTCATCCAAGGTAATATCTCCGCATGCAACTTGTGTTGCAAGTTCAGCAGAGATTGTGATAGCGCCGTTACTAAACACTCTTGATTCATTCTGAATCTCTTTAATTTCTCCTTCGTTAGGCTCGATGTCTCTCAATTGATACACTCTCTTACCGCCCATCATCGCAATCCTAGTTGCCGCTTTTGTATGTGCTTTGATTCGTGAACCACTGCTGGTGTTGTACTCGCTCACGATAAGAGTTTCAACACCGTGAAGTATCAACTGGTTGAGTATTCTATCACGAATCAATCTAGCGCCGTTGCCTACCTTAACAATCAAATTTTCATATTCTAGCGACTTTGCAAGGCTGAATATGTGTCCGCTCAATTCCTCTATCGTTTCCAATTGTGCAGTGCCGACAATCATGCCGTCCGCTATCCATGCTAAGCCCGGCCTCGGTCCAGGGTCGATGCCGAAGATTAGGTTGACAACAGAAGTGTGACCTTTTGCTGATTGGACTGCTCTTTCAACAGCGAGTTCAATATCATCCACATCGGCCACTAATTCGCCTTCAATCGCTTCTTCGACACTTGTCAGAACGATTCCAGTCCACTTTTCTGAAGATGAGATCATTGAAAAATCGATTTTGCGCCGTTTCAATTCTTTCGCAAGTCGGAAAGACAACTGGAAATTTTCCGTCCGAATCGCTATCCTCCGCACATACCGCCGAAGGCGCAATCACGCATCAATATGACGCGTAAACATCGATATAATCAAAAGCGATTGACAAAGTTGTAGAAATGTGGCCAGCCAGTACGAAAGAGAACTACGTGGAGTTCTTGCAGGGATTCCAAAATCAGTCGAGGCCATAATTCGTTCTTGTGACGAGTTGGAAAAAGATAGGATGAGATTAATCATCGAGCGCCCATTTTTGGTTGTCAGGGCCGCAGGATCGGGGATGGAGGGTAGTGGTGATTTGCTATCCCTTAGAGGCGACCTTTGTTTTCCAATAGAAGTGAAGTCTTACAAGAAAGACAAATTGTACCTCTCTGGTAGAACCAAAGAACAGTATGATGCAATGGTGTATGAAGGACAGCGTTGTAATCTCATGCCCTTGTATGCTTTCAGATTGAAAGGAATTAGAGGGGATTCATGGAGGATTTTCAGAGTCGAAGTAGGTGGACTAAGTGGTAGACTTGGAATTTTGGAAAGAAGAATACCACCACTCCCTCTCACAAGAAATGGAAAACCATTCCTTGATTGGAATCAAGGTATGCCACTGAATAAATTCATAGCATTAGTTTGTCATAAGTCAAAGGATGCAACGATTTCATCCATTGAGTCAAGGATAGGTGAAAAGTCGACTACTGTCGAAAATAAGGTTCAACAAAGCATCACAGATATGGTGCAAACATTATGAAAACAAGAGCGAATAGTAACATCATCGATGATAGTGAAGATGCTCTTCTAGTAACGTGGTCAACCCACAATGGATGTAAATTGTATAAGCCAGTCTTCTTGCCCAATTTTCTAATTCCGTTCATTACACCATTTACTATGTCCTTGAAGAGATGACCTCCGTCAAATGGAATCATTGGAATCAGGTTGGTAAATCCGAGCAGAATATTCACCCAGATTAACCAAAAGAAGAGGTTGACCAAGAATAACAATCCGGATAGCCCGATAGTATCTGCAAGGAAACCATCTCCCGCACTAAGCATTTCTTCTTGGGCAGGATGAATCGCTACACCCTGGTTTTGGAATGGGGTAATTAGAATGTTCACCGTTCCAATTGGTACAGCGATTACGTATCCCAGAGGGCTCGACTCAAAATCCGGGTGAGCCCAACCTGCCAATCTTTCTACGCCTGCAGTCCCTCCTGCAAGGCTTGAAACTCCTAGGAAAGCATCACCCTCCTCAACACCAATGGATTCAAGGGTTTCAGGATCCCATCCAAGGTCGATGTAATACTGATATTTGTCAGTCATATTTACAGTTAGTATCTCGGTTTCCCCAGTTTCGTATCTCACTACTTCCATGTCAACTATTTGGCCTGCAGTGATGTCTTCCATGACATCGATGAAATCCTGTTCATCGGTAATTTCTGAGCCATTTATTGAGATTATTACGTCGAATGCTAGAAGTCCAGCTTCTTCAGCCGGTTGGTCAACAATGATTGCGGAAGAATGAACACCATCGGTTTCTGAAACAAATTGGCCCGCTACCTGGCCTAGGAGAATCATCAAAATCAGGGCTGCGAAAATATTGGTCGCTGGTCCGGCAGCAAACATTCTCTGCCGTTCTCTTCTTGGGGAATTAACGAGTTCGTTATACTCTGGCTCAGCGAATGCTCCAAGAGGTAATGGGCCAGCCATTAGCAGACCGAAGCTCTTAACTCTCATTCCGTGAGCACGGGCTTGTATTCCGTGTCCAAGTTCGTGAATTACGAGGCACACAACAAACGCTACAACACCCCACCCAAGCGGAATAATCGGGTTTATTCCGGGTATGGCTACCAATTCACTCGGTGAAGGCGCAGGTTGGTTCGTGTCGACGGTTATCGCTGAGTATATTGCAAGAATGAGTAAGAGTGCTATTACAGCCATTGAAATCCAACAAACCCAAAGCGATGCTTCTCCATAAATCCTCCAGAATTTTCTCGGTTTGGAGACATTTTCTAAGGTGCTTTGACCTTTTTTGGTTCTAACCATTAACACCATTCCAAAGAAAACCCTAGACGCATCCCACTGGTCTAATTTACCGCTTTTTTCCCAATAACGAAGAAGGAAAAACCACGCTAGAAGCAGTATGAATACCATATTCCAGTCCATTTCAATGGACAAGAAACCGCTTCCCATGATAGGCCCAGCGATTAGGTATTTTTCAACCCCTTGTCGCTTAGTTCTTGAAGAAGTTCTGCTTCCCAGTGGTATGTCCGAAATAAAAGATGACATCCACGAATGGTCATCAGTGGTTTTGGGAGAGATACCTATCAAGTTTCACGTATGGGAATCTGATGAGTCCGGCGCTCAAGTTTTTATGAAATACAAAGACAAAGTTTTGGTAACGGATTTGTCTTTCTTCGGTGGCGTATTGATTGAAGCAAATGACAGTCTGTACATCGAATTGGATAAGTGGAAACCCGGTTCAGTACAGGCAAGACAAATTCCAAACGGCTCGATTAGAATAAAATATCGAACCAGCGAGATTTTCTTGAACCCTCAAATCAGAGCACCAGAGTGGGCTGCTGCCCTCATCGAAGGATGGCTAATGGAAATGCGTGGAGACAAAATAAAGCCACGAAGTAAATCTGCAAGGCTAGCAGACCTGAAGCGCAAAAGCGAGACAATTTCTCGATTATTAGAGCAAATCGACTTTACAGAATTGAAAGATGATATCAGCTACACTAAGGGCAGACTAGTATCAGCAGATAAAGGCCTTTCCGAGAGAGCGAAGTGATTACTCCTCTTCGTGGCCATAGACCGTAGCCATCGCATCTTCGAGTTCTGCTTCTACCATCTCTGGTGAGGAATTCAAAATTCTTCGAAGAATTGGCTCGACTATTACCGGTAGTGCCAAAACAACCAAAATAAAGGTCACGAGATAAACAAATGACAAACCAGGTACTTGTGATGCGCCCGGAGAATCTCCTCCAGAAACAAGTAGCTTTACGGTTCCAAGCCAGGGAATTTCCTCTCCTGAAACTCCGATAACCCATTCATATCGAACCGGTTTTATTATCCCGCTGTGCAGGGAGGAAATACCCTCAGCAAAAGCGAAAACACCTTGATCATCATTGCAATTATTATTGTCTCCTAGAGTGATGTAACCAGGGTTAGCCGGAGTGAAATTTTCAATGTGGTAATAATTTGACCCGTGCATTGCAGCGTATCCTTCACAGTGATATTTTGCAGTTTGATTTCCATCGAATAGCAGGTTTACTTTCTCAACAGAAACTTGGTCTGACCCGGGTACAGTCCAAGTTAGGACACACATGTTATCCCACAAGGTTCCGCTATCACACTGTTCGTTATCGTTGGTCTCGGTAAAAGAGGAGACTTCAATCATGAATAGGGCCCGATGAATAATTGGAGTGCTTTCCTTCTCACCATTCCTTTCGTAAATGATTACGTCGCCACCCATTCCAAGAGACTCATAGCCGTAACTTTCGTGGTTTTTGTCGTGTGATTCAACAAAGGTTACTATTCTCTTCGATTCTTTGCTGTGAACGAGAATAAGGTCACCAGCATCAATGGTTCCAATTTCGCCATTTTCGTCGTGTTGCATAGAATTTGACTCTACGACCACCAGTGGAGGCATGGAACCGGTGTGTGCCCACATTGCAAGGACAATGATAGTGATCATCCCCGCTGCGAGAATCAACTCTCGCAGGAGTGTCATTGCAGGGTCTTTGTCTCCCATTGAGGTTTCCTCAATCTATCGCTTCTTCAAACCCTTCTCTTTAAGGAACGCATTCCATGCTTCTTCGTGACTACCGCCAAGTGTGCTGGCGGCTTCATCGCCCTCACCTTTCATTTTGCGAATTTCGCTGATTGAGGCTGTATCCATAATCGATTTCAACAACGAAACTTTAGAGTTCAAATTAAGGAAAGCCGGAGCTGCAAATGCGAGCCCTAGAACCCCTACTACAATCAAAACAATCGATGCACCAGTGTAATCCTGATAATCAGGGTTGTCTTGTAGGAATAATAATTGGAGCATGGTCAAGAAAGTCAAAAACCCAAATGCAAAGGTTGCAGTTGCCGCAATTCTCAGTTGTTTTCCGTGCTGATTTTCCCACCAACCCATGTCGTCACCTACCCATCCGATGGGATTCTTATTATTCGATTTTTGTTCTCAAGTATTAATGACCGAGAATAGTATCATTGAAATGTAAAGAACTCGCGTAGGCCGAAGGCCTATAGGGCGAAAAGGTGACAAAGATGCGAAAAAGTCTGTTTCTCGTTGCGATTTTTATATGTTCACTAATGTCTCCACTCGCTTCACCAGAGGTTGTGGAAACACAGTTCGAAGACGGTACTACTACCTACACTCAAACCTTTCAGTCCACTGGTTTTGGACTTGCAGGAAATTTGACATTCCCGTATGGGGCTGAAGTTACAGGGGCCTCATTTGACATAACAGGAGCGCCATCAACAACAACTTGGGGTAACCTCACAACTAACTCCGACTTCGGTGGCGCCGGAACTAGCTCATGGTCAGGAATGCCTCCAGGATTCGCATATGGGTACAGAAGCAATATGGAAGTCGAAAACGACGAAGTAACTTTGGTAGGAACACCTACCAACAACGTCAACGGCTTAGACCTCTCTTCGGACGCTACTTCAACTGGGACGATCAACAATACTGGAGGATTCGCATCCAACGGTGACCACGGAATGATTGGGTCTTCAAAGAGCCTATCGACAATCTCGCTAACATCGAGTACCTCAAGTTACAGAGGATTTGTTGTCAAAGACGGAGATACAATTTATTCAGCAACATACACTAGCACCTCGGTTTGGACAACTCCAACAGTTAAGAGATACAATGCTACAACAGGTTCCTACCTCGGAACTGCATCCGTTGGTACATGTCCAGGTTACAGCCAACCACTTTACACTACATACGATGCTACATCCGACAATAATGGAAAGGTTTGGACGGCTAACTACAATTACAGAATATTGGTTGAGTGGGACGTATCAGAAAACGGAATCTGGACTTGTGCAGGAACTTACAGTTACTCCTACTATCCAGTTGGTGTGGATATCGATGAAGAGAGCGGAAGGATGTTCCTTCTCATGTACCAATCAAGTTTCCCTAATTATAATCGCTACTTGTACGAAGTTAACCCTTCATCTCCTACTCAGGTTAACGGAAGTTACCTATTGGGGACAAGAGATGCTATGGGAGATAGTGGAACAGATGGAGCCGGTTTGTATGTCAGTCTGCCAAAGATAGTCACAAATGAGTACAGTAGTTCAAGAGGATATCACAACTATTTCACAATGAACGGCAACTTGGTTACAAAGCAAGGTAAAATCCAGATTTCAGGTGGTGGCCATTACGGAATGGACGACATGAGAGACAACACATTTGGTTACCAGTGCCACTACTACTCACAATGCAGTTCTAGCCAAAGAAATGTGATTCAGAGAGAAGGTACTGGAGTCATCTATGATGAGAGGTCCATCACATCCACCTCTTCGGTAGTCACGAGCAAGACGACTTCAGTCAGTAAGGCGATTTCGAAAGTCACAGTTTCAGGAGTGGTTGGTTACGTTCCTGATAATACCTCGATAGAACTGGAAATTTCTGTGGATGGTGGAACAACATGGATGAGTGGCAGAGTTGGCCAAACGCTTAACTTCGCAAATGCAGGTTCGTTCGTTGTCTGGAAAGCATACATCAACGGAACAACAACAGAAACTCCTGCGCTCGACTTCGTGTCTTTGACATATGTAGTCTCATTCCAAAGCAGTGGATACTTCTATTTGAGGTCGAATTACTATTCAGGTAGCGCTCCTGTAGCAGTTACCGCATATTGGAATTCTTCAACGCCCTCCGGAACAAGTTTGAGAGTTGAAGTTCAGGACTCATCAACAAAGCAGTTCCAATACAGTGGCGATACAAAGCAGATTTCAATGACATCAGGATACATCTACATTTATGTCAGATATTCATCCACTGGCTCAGATACTCCTGTTTTGGAAGACCTAAACATAGCACTACATTCCAATGCGCCAAACCAAGTTGGAATCAATATAGGTGAGTCTGGTATGAATGGTTTCACTCCGGCTAAGGAGTGGACGCATCAGGGAACGCTAATTGGAACAGTAACCAGAGGCGGAGTAGCCTTCGTCTCGGCGTTTAACGCCATCATCCCAGGAACGGGTTCTGGAACTATTTCGATACCTATCAATATCTCATCTGAGAGTGCTGGAATAGTAACAATCGAAAGATTCAGTGTGACTTATTCGATTAACACCGTTAATCTTGACATCATGATTCCTGAAAACGAAATATTGCACGAAAGGGCAGAGCCATATGAGATAGTAACAAGACACATAGTGGGCGATGGCGCAAATAACTACATCCAGTCGGCGACTCTATCATTCCTTGCTCAACCTTCCTCAAGCGCCCCGACACTTGAGTGGCAAGATGGAGATATATTCCCGTCTCCAAATGACCCAGATGACTGGATTGAGATCGATTCTTCATCGTGGTCCAGTCTTAACAACGGAATTCTCGAGATACATTGGAGATTCACTGTAACGTCTGAATTCCCCGACCAAGAAAACGTGAGATTCTCAACAGGTTGTCTTGACACATCAGGAACCAACGGCTTTGCGCCAGAACCACTGATGAGTTCAACTGGACTTAGAGCAAACAATTCATTTGGACTAGGCTGGCTTAACGTAAGAGATAACGATGGAGAGGTAACCAGCAACGATTTAGAAACTGGAAGCTGGGTTGCTGCAGGTGAAACACTTCACTTCCAAGGTGCAATGTGGTTCGCAGATTCCCAAGATGCACCAAAAGACAATGCGTTTGATGTCAGGATTGCACAAAATGGATTCGTCCACACTGATTGGAGAGATAATTCAAACGTCAACGGTTCGTTTTTCATCTCGATTGATATGCCAGAAATCGATGTCGAAAGCGGGCTGACATATGAACTTCAGACGTACAATGAAAAGGATGCAACAAAGGTTCTTCCTGCAAACTCTGAATGGACAAGAACATACAAAGTCGACGCTACCGCTCCAGAAATCACTCAAGTATATCCTATTGAAGACGCATACGAGGCCGCAGTTGACAATCAAAAGGTAAGCATCAGTTTGATTGATAGTGTTGGAGACCCAGTTGAATTGAAACTGTTCTATTGGGTTGAAGCAGACCACGACATGAATAGAAACGGGGAAGCAGATCCAAGTGAATATGCAATCAAAGTTGTTAGGAATGAAACAATGGCTGACTTCAAGACATTCACGACCACTATCGACCATTCAAGAAATCCAAACATGGGTAGGGTTTCCTATTATTGGGATGGCGGTGACCAAGCCGGCAATCCATTACATTACACCACAGTTATTGATGACCAGGAATACACGTGGGAAAGTGGCTCAGGATTCGGTTACGATGATGCTACATTCAGAAGCAGGAAGGATTCTAGCGCTATATTCACTGGCTTAGATTGGCATGGACACGTCGATAATGCTCCGATCTATGCCGGATTTGAGCAAACCATTTCTCTCGGTCTAATAGATGCAAACACAGCAATTGATTTCGAATACATCGATTTGGTTTTCGACTTTGAAGGACCAAACCCAGAAGTTGACCAGCAGAGAATTTCTTACTTCGGATTTACCGACACGTTTGGAAGCAGTTCTGAATATATTCAGCTGATGTCTACATCTAACATGATTCAAACCACAAACGAAACTGGTATGCCATTAATCCTGCTCGATTTTAACTTCAAGGTTGGATGGGACTGGCCTGATGAAGAAATTTCAGATTTGGCTCTTGAGTACAAGGAAAGGGGCTCTGAATTCCCTACCAGACACATTATCGCTGACCACACTTTCAGGGTAGAAAACGACCTCGTATTGGATGCAAATTCATTCAAGGTAAACGACATCAGTGAACCAAGAACTGGAGCGGTTGCTGACGGTAGTAGAGTTAGGAATGACGACAGGTTAGAATTTACTGGACGAGTTGTGTATGAAGGAAGTAACGTACCTGCTCCAAAAGACGCAGCAATTGTGATAGAAGTTTTCGATGGAGAGAAAATTTGGTCCGATGGTTCCTTAGAAGATGATGGTGGATATTCTGTAGAAGTACCATTATCAAGCGCTGAGACATTGCGCTCGTCTCCAACAAGAACTTGCCTAATTTCCATCAGTGGAATCCCTGGAAAGGGAGAAGATATGACCGGGCAAACAGTTTCAACTACGCTAAGAGTAATCGTCGATGACACCGCTCCTCGTGTTGTTAACAGAGCAACCCCTGTCAATACTATCGACATCTCTGCAAACAGTGACTTGACAAGAGTACCAGTCGAATTCAAAGGTACAGAAGACGCTGACATGACAGGGTCCAAACAAACTGTCCACTGGGTGATGAGGGATTCGACAAGAACTCTAACCCTCGGAGCAGGACAAGCAGTGCTTGGAATGCAACAACAGGGCCAAGATATAACTTGGACTGGCACTGTTGACTTAACAGATGGTGGCAAAGTAATGGCAAGGGATGGAGACTGGGTAGGTTTCTATCTAACAGGATATGATGCAGCGGGTAATGAATTCCCAGTTGTTTCAAATTCAGAAGCAAGTCCAATTCCCGAGCTTGCAAGTGTTGATACTGACTTCGAGCGACAATGGGTCAGATTAGGTTCAGTCGGTCCACAGTTGAAGATAGACTCAATCTCTCTATCTGACGATCACGTTGCACCGGGACAAGACATCGAACTCACCGTAGTTGTACACAATGATGGTGGAAATACGAATGCTTTATTCAAGGTCTCATTCTATGAGGGTGATGATATAGTGCCTTTCGACAGTAAAACACTGAATAGAATCGGTGAAAACGAGAAGGTTCCAATCACCATTTCATGGACTGCTAAGGAAGGAGTCGACCGACTACGTGTGGTTGTTGACCCTGAGAATGTAATAGTCGAAGTCAACGATGATGACAACTATGCAGAACACAAGGTTGAGGTCGTCTATGTTTCATACATGGGATGGTTCGACTCAATTAGAGAACAACCTCTTGTCTGGCTATTTTCTATACTTTCGATAATCGTTCTTGTCGGAATCGGAGTAGTCTCAAGTCGTACAGCCGTCTCAATTGACGACGGAATGATGTACGATGATGAAGACTGGGAAGAGGAAGAAGATTGGGAAGATGAAGAAGACGATGATTATGACGACGACGAAGATTGAAGTCTAATCGTTGCCCTCTTGAACCAGTGACATTGCGCTTGTAGCATGGCCGCAGGTGTATTCTCCGAACTCGTCGAGGGTTTGCAGAGTGCACTTAGTGAAAAAGAGTGGACTCCGACTCCAGTTCAGGTTGCTTCACAAGCGGAGATTGCCGCTGGAAATGATAGGTTGGTCATAGCGCCAACTGGTTCTGGAAAAACTATGGCTGCGATGCTTCCATTACTCGATAGGGCGATTCGAGAAGAATGGCAGGGTATGTCAATTCTCTACATTACACCTCTGAGAGCGTTAAATCGTGACGTTGACCGAAGGCTTGAGGAAATTGTAAATTCGGTAGGAATGACGCTCGGCCTTAGACACGGAGATACACCTCAATCTGAGAGAACTAAGCAGGTAAGAAAGCCTCCAAATGTAATGATAACAACCCCCGAAACTTTCCAACTAATGTTTACAGGTTCAAAGATTCGAGAATTATTGCGAACGGTACAGGCGATAATAATCGATGAAGTTCATGAGTTAGCGTCCGGTGAAAGAGGTTGGCAATTATCAGTGGGTCTTTCTCGCCTTGAACAATTTAAGGGTTCAAGGGTGCAGAAAGTTGGTCTGTCTGCAACAGTTGGTAATCCTGACCAGGTAGCAACATGGTTGTCGGCGGATGGCGAAGCAATCGTCGCAGAAGCACCCCGAATAACGGAATTAAATGTTGACGCAATCATTCCTCTTCCAGAGGATGAAATCGGTTCACTCGAATTGGCAATTTCACCAAGAGCTCACGCAACTCTTAGAGGGCTTGCAGAAATCGTGACGAAAAATAATCCATGCCTGATTTTCGTTAATTCAAGAAATAGTGCGGAAACCGTATCCCAACGTTTGCAAGCGATTGCTCCAGACCTGAAAATAGGAGTTCACCACGGTTCACTGGCAAGAGAAACGCGTCAACAAATGGAAGATGAATTGAGAAATGGCCTATTGCAGGGCCTCGTATGCACATCATCTCTTGAATTGGGTATCGATGTTGGTAGTGTAAATCATGTTGTTCAGATACGCTCACCCCGGTCTGTTGACAGGATGCTTCAGAGGGTGGGAAGAGCAGACCATCGTCTTGGAGGTGTGGGCAAGGGACACATGCTTGGATGGGAATGTGATGACCTATTCGAAGCAGCAGTAATCGCTCGCAGAGCGATGAGTGGCGAAATAGAAGCGGTCGAATGGCGAAACCGACCCCTTTCGGTTGTAGCAAATCAGATCGTAATGATGGTCCACAGCCATGGAGCATTATCCATTGATGAAGTTACAGATTCGATAAGTAAAGCACAACAGTTCGAAGGCTGGTCAAGGCAAGATACCGTAGGAGTAGCGAAAGTTCTGGCTGACGGCTGGGTAATTAGGTGTGAGGAGAATCCAAATGACGTACCGTGGTACAGATGGCCGTATGACGTTTGGCAGGAGTTAATTTCAGAATCAAAAAAAGAATTGCCTGAACAACCAAAATTAGCAGGTGGAGAAGAGCCTCCCGCTGAACTTGCAAGATTACAATTCACTCCACCAAAGAGGTATGCTAAAGGCTGGATTAGTCGGTCTGGTCGAACAAGAGAGTGGGTAACATCCCACCTCTCGATGATACCGGATAAGCAATCCTACAGGGTTAGAGACGCAGTTACAAGGAAGAGTCTTGGTAACGTGGATGAAGCATTCGTACTGTCCTTAAACGATGGAGGGGAAGACGAAGATGGTCGATTACGTCGCTTCGTAATGGCAGGGCGAACTTGGGTTATCGTCGATGCTGACCCCGAACAAAACGAATTGCTCGTAGCGCCGATTTCAGACCAAGGCCACGCTCCTCACTGGGTTGGAGAACTACCTCCAACCCCTGCAGATGTGGCAAGAGAGGCGGGCAGATTGCGAAGATTATTCGCTATGGATTTAGGAATGATGAAAGATGAAAAAATCGAGCAACTTGACCATGCAGGATTGCTAACGGGCAATACCACCCTTGCTGATTATCCATTAAATGGCGAGGCAATGGGGTTACTTGGAGAGATAATTGCGAAGCATTTCGATTCTTCTGGTCACATTCCCAGCGAGCGGTTAATCACAATCGAGGATAGAGATGAAGCACTGGTAATCAATTGCTGTCAAGGAAGTCGTATCAATGAAACAATTGGCCACTTTTTACTCGCCATGGCGAGTACGAGAATGGGTAAATGGGGCAGATTAATCGTTGAGCCATGCCGTATTTCATTGAGAATACCGGGGATAAGGCCCGCAGAATTGATCGAGTGGTTAATGGATACACCTCCCGACGCACTGGAAGGAGTTTTATCGGTGACTTTGCCAAACTCTAGAGAGGTTAGGTGGAGGTTTGCCCAGGTAGGTAAGGTGTTTGGAATTCTCAAGAAGGGTGTTGACCCTAGAAGAATAAACCTTCAGGCCCTGATTAAGAAGTATCGAGGAACTCCCGTAATGGAAGAGGTCCTTGGTAAATTGTTCTATGAAAGAATGGATATTGAGGGTTCAACAGACGTACTGCGAGCGATACAATCGGGACTTATCAAAATTGAAGTTACTGCCCAAGGTCCCCTTGGAATCTCCAGCAGGTCAGAGAAAGATTTGCTACTACCGAATTTTGACAACCAGCAGGTAAGGGCGAGATTGGAAGGCCGATTGATGAATGAAAGAGCGGTGCTTTGTTGCTTGAAATGTTTTGGAGTCCGTCGTTTTAGAGTTGCTCGATATCCAGAGTTATCCGATGCTAATAAGTGCTTGAAATGTGGAGGAAAAATGCTAGCCTGCATGAGAGAAGGACTTGAAAAACAACTTGTTGAGATGGTGAAATCCGACGAAGTAAAGGACAGAGACAGGATGATGAAAAATGCTCAGGTAGTATCAAATCGAGGAATGGAGGCCATACTCGCTCTCATGGGAAGAGGTGTTGGCGAAGCAACATGTCAGAGATTGATGCGGAAGGTTCCTAGAGGAGATTCGGACCGTTTATTGGAAGCGATTCACATTGCTGAAATCGAGTATGCTCGAACCAGAAGGTTCTGGGGTTAGCTGATTGGGCGAACTAATATCCCTGCTTCTTCAAGCATGTTGGATGAAATTGTAAAATCGTCAAGCCATCTCTCAGGTATTTCACCTTCTAATGGGTAAACCACTTCTTTTACTCCAGCCTGTATCAAGGAACGAGCACATCGTGAACAAGGTGGCCAAGTTACATATGCAGTACTTCCTTTGAGGGATACACCAATTCTTGCTGCGTGCATTATTGCATTCTCTTCTGCGTGACAGATTAGCGGATACTTCATTTCCCGATTTTCCAATCGTTCGATGTCATCATTTATTCCTCTTGGGAATCCGTTGAAACCGGTTGAGCGGATCTCTCTGTCTTCTCCAACGACTACACATCCGACTTTAGTTGAGGGGTCTTTTGACCAAGTGGAGATGTGTTTTGCTAATTCTATGAACCTTAAATCCCATTTCTCACTCAATTTCTCACCTCTCCGATAGACCGGCCTAAACATGGCTTACTCATCAACTTATGTCGGCATCAATTCCAAGATGTTCCATGATATTTCCACACAGGTATAGTGACCCGATTACCAGAATCATTTCGCAGTCTTTTGAAATCGTCTCGTAAGCTTTTGCAGGTTGAGGAATGTGGTCGACCTTTGGAATGGGATTTTTAACTCCGGGATATCTTCCATTTTGTGGTTCAGTCGTGATGATTTCGAGAGGAGGATGCGATAAAATCAGTTCATACAGCGGTTGTAGGAATGCAGACATATCATTTTGTGGTGATGTGCCCATCAACAGAGACCATCTTTGGGGTAATTTTCTAGCGATTTCTGGAATTGCTTTTACCATCCCGCTTGGATTGTGTGCTGCTTCAAGTAGGATTTGTGGTTTCGTGTTAATTATCTGCATTCTTGCAGGCCACGTCACGTCTCTTCTAATGAATGGTAGATTCAGCATTTCACAAAATTTCGTAGCGAGGTCGCCTGCTTCAGCCATAAAATCAGTTGAATCTGGTGTGTAGAATTTAGCCGCAATTGCCTCTTCTCGCATTGCATTTCTTACCGTTGCGATACCGGGGTCTCGAATTAACATCGGAATTCCCGGACGGAAGATTGCCGCTTTTTCTCTAGCGATCTTCTCGATTGTATCGCCTAATATATCACTATGTTCAAGCGTTACAGATGTGACTAAACAGCCGATTACTTCAGCACTTCTGGTTGCATCCAAGCGACCTCCTAAGCCGGTTTCAAGAATCATATAGCGTACGTTTTCTTCACTACAAATTATTAGAGATACGAGGTATGTTATCTCGAAAAATGTGAGGTCCATTTTGAGGGATTTCACTTTCTCAAGCGCCCTGTCAAAAGAGGCCGTATCAATCGATTTCCCGTTTATCCTTACCCGTTCTTCAATTTTCACCAAATGTGGCGATGAAAACAAACCGACTTTGAAGCCAGCACGATGAAGACCCGACGAGAGGTGAGCGCAAACGCTACCCTTTCCATTCGAGCCAGCAACATGAATGCAGTACATCTTTTTATCAGGGCGATTTAATTTTTCAAGGGCTATTGTTACCCTTTCTAAACCGAGGCTCATTCCCTTGGATTTAGAAGAAAATAACCACGCCCGAATATCGCCCATTCTCTTGGCCCCGTAGGGGCCAAACCTTCCAATGATTAGAAAACCACCCCCGTCGTCGGGTAATCTATGGCAGAGTCTGTTCGAGAAGACCGCATTAAACGCGCTGAGCGCGAATTAGCGAAGGAGGACAGCCTGCTTTCAAACATGATTGAACAGGCACCCGGTATGATAGGAATGGCTGCCATGTTCGTGGTAACCATTCTCTTAGCACTGTGGTTACAACCGTGGTTCAATTCCGCAGGACTGCAGGCTTTCGGAGAATCCGGAGCAACTCAAGCAAGATGGGTTATGCTTGAATTGGTTGCAATCTTTGTGTTCACATTTGTAATTCTGTGGCTGGCAAAAAAGCACATGGAGAAATTCATCAAGTACGGATTACTATTCGTTCTATTTCTGGCACTTTGCTACACGACAGTTCCAGGAGCTCACATTCTTCTGGTTCCAGAAATCGAGACAGAGAACTTTGAGTTCACTGAAACCGACGCGTTCGGTTTTGAAACAAAAACAGTAACCTCTGATGGAAGCATCCTTGGTCAACGGTCTTTCTGGGCTGATGAGATGCAAAATGACACTTTCGATTTCTCGAAGCATTCCTCAACAAATTTGGAAACTATCTGGAGCGTCACCCTCTCTGCATTCCCTGGTGACCCTACATTCAACGTTATGGAAGGAACATACGCATACACAATAACGAACGGGGCTTGGGTTTGGTCAATTGACAAAGACTCAGGTGAGGTCTTACAAAGATATGCGTGCTTCGATGAGGAAGATTGGAATGGCACCTTGGAAGGTCTGGTTCCAGACCAACACATTATCTCTGCATGCACTGCTGCTGTAGAAATTATCGAACACGATGAGCCATCCAGCATCGATATTGAAGACCCCCCTGAAAAGGGAGCGCTATACATCATCAACACCGGTGGAGAACTCATACGGAAGAATACCTATTATGGAACGAATAAGACCGCATTTCAAGGAAAGTGGGCAATGCCTCAAATTGGTTTAGAAAGCGAATCTTTCCTATTGAAACAATATGATTCCGATAGCATATTCATTTCCGGACCGCAAGGGGCAGCTATGGTCGTCCTTGAAGTAAATCCAGATGGATATGAGGGAGAAGGAATAAGGCCACCTCAATGGGCTGACCCGGCAATTGAGGACTGGTCTTATCGAGTTGATGAAGATGAGAGTAGAGATTTTGCTACCACCATTTCTGCAATCAACATTGTTCCATCTCCTTGGAATTATGAAACCGACTTAGTTGTACTTGGATTTGAGGATGGTTCCATCGACACATATGTTGTCGATAATGATACAGATGGTGAATTTGAAACCGAGGACAGATTCTATACTGAAGGGGTTTTCAACGAACCCATTACTGCAATCGAGAGTTTTGACCTCTCAAACAACGGCGAGAATGAGTTGTGGATTGGAGATGCAGACGGAGTTCACGGATTATTCTATGAATCGCTGATTGAGTACGTAACTTTGGATGTTGAAATCCACCCTCAATCAATAATGTTCTCTAACGATTCCACAATCTACGGCGTGATAGATGTGCCAACTTCACAGGACCACAGGGGTCAACTGGTTAACAGTTCTATCACTGAATTAACCTATGGTGAATTCGACCCTGATACAATGTACAATTCTTATGGAATACAATGGTCTGGTACAGCATTCCTAATCGGTTTGGGTCTGTCCATTATTCTCATGGTAGCACTAATTTTCAAGCCAGAGTGGTATGTGGTCAACACTGTAGGTGTACTTGTTGGAGCAGGCGTAATAGTCATGCTCGGTGTGACATTTGTTCCAACTCTCATTGTCATATTCATGGTCCTAGCAGCGGTTTACGATGCATGGGCCGTTTACAAATCAAAGCACATGTTAGATCTTGCAGACACAATGATTGGTTTGAATTTACCAATATTGCTGGTTGCGCCACAAGAAAAAGGATACTCGATGATTGATGACGGTGGTAACGCACCAACCTCGATTAAACCATCAGAAGTTCCGGAAGGCGCTAAGGTTGTAAAAAAGAAATCAAAGGAAGCCATGTTTATGGGACTTGGTGACGTAATATTCCCCGGAATGCTGGTTGTTTCATGCGTGAATTCTATTGAAGTCGATGGACTACTTGTCGGGATTAGCGCTCTGATTGGTGGGTTGGTCGGATATCTTGTTTTGATGACCTATGTCGCGTCGGGAAGGCCACAAGCGGGGCTTCCACTGCTTAATGGTGGTGCGATTCTAGGATACATTATCGGTGGATTGATTTTCGTCGGTAGTGCCGCATTCTCGTTTGGAATATCGTTTTGAGGTGTTAGTTTGCTAAGTATGGACATTTTCCGAAACAACCCCGAACTAATTCGTGCAGACCACGATAAGAGAGGGATTCCACATGACAAAATCGATGCAGTTATTCAATTAGATAACGATTGGAGAGACTCTCTAAAAGGGATGGAAGACGCTCGAAGAGAACGAAATTTAGCAGCAAAAGGGATTGCCACGGCCAAGAAATCCGGCAATCAAAAAGAAATCGATAGAATAATGGCGGAAGTCAAAGACTTGGGTGATAGAATACAAGATCTTGACCAATCAGCTAATTCATTACTTGAACAGCGTGATAATATTCGGATGCGAATACCAAATCTTCTCCACGAAGCCGTTCCAGTAGGTGAGGATGAAGGTGGAAACACCCAACTTTCTCTTCACGGCACTAAACCAGAATTTGGATTTGAGCCAAGAACTCACAATGAACTAATCGAGAAAAATAAGTGGGTCGAGTTGGAGCGTGCTGCAAAAATTGCTGGAAGCAGATTCTATTTCCTAAAAGGAGACCTTGCGAGGCTTGAAATGGCCTTGCAGTCATACACTGTCGACTTTCTCATTGAGAGAGGCTTCACCTTTGTTCAGCCACCCGTTATGATGAACAGGACAGCATACGAAGGCGTTACAGACCTCTCGGATTTTGAGACCGTAATGTACGGAATCACTCCAGACTCCCTCTACATGATCGCAACTAGCGAGCATCCTCTAACTTCGATGTATATGGATGAAGTCATCGAGCCAAGCTTACTCCCAATCAAAATGGTTGGAGTAAGCCCTTGTTTCAGAAGAGAGGTCGGCGCTCACGGTCTGTCAGATAGGGGTATTTGGCGAGTTCACCAGTTTACTAAGATTGAACAAATCGTTATCAGCCATCCAGACGAATCATGGGACCACCACGAAGATTTGCTCAAGAACTGTATTGACTTGTGGGATTCACTTGGACTTCATTATGAAGTTGTGAATATATGTACTGGAGATATGGGAACCGTCGCAGCGAGGAAATATGATTTGGAAGCGTGGCTTCCTGGAGCCAATGCATTCAAGGAAATCGTTTCTTGTTCCAACTGTACCGACTATCAGGCAAACAGACTAAAAATGCGTTTCAGGACTACAGAAGGTAACGCTGCGGTCCACACTCTAAACTCAACTGCGGTTGCTACAAGCAGAGCACTTGTCGCAATCATGGAACAAAACCAAATTGAGGATGGCAGGGTAAGAGTGCCAGAAAGCCTCGTTCCATTAATGGGTGGAAAAAAGTACTTAGAGCCTTGTGAGTGGTGATTTTATGCGTTCAATCTTTATCGTTTTAGTTTTTTTCTTAGCATCTTTTAGCGGTTGTTTTGGAGAAGATACTCCTACGAAACTAACGCCATCCGTGTCTGTCGAAGAAATATCATTTGCAACAAGAGGGCAATACATGTCCATAGAGGTCGATTCGAATACAGACTGGTCCGCAAACCGCTCCGCTGGTTTGTTTTTCATGGACTCATTCGGTGTGCTCCGAGATGCTGAACAGATGACATTCCCTTCATCTCAGAAAACTCTCGACTTCCTAGTTATGGATTCAGAAAGAGATGATGTCCAAATAACAATCACTGCGGGAGAAGAAGTTTTGAGTTTCAATCTAACTTTGGAAGACAGCACAGAATTGATGCTGGTCGATGGACGAAGAGCATACGATACAATCGACATGCTGACTACCAGTCACAACAGTAGATGGTGTGCATCTGCTTCCATACATGAAGGTGGGTCAAACTATGAGAACGCTGCAGAAGCAATGGCTGCGGACATGTGGGAAATGGGATTCGACTTCGTTGAGGTAACTAGATACCCAGATGACCCAGACCAACTTAACGTTGTAGGTTACAATTGGGGCAGAGTCAATCCTGACGAATATATCGTAATCGGAGGTCATTTTGACATCGCATACGCTTTCACTCCTCCAAGTGGTGGTACAAACGAAGGAGCGAACGATGACACATCCGGTTCAACGGTCTCACTTGAAATGGCTCAAGCATTAGCAAAAATGGAGTTTGACCATACAGTCGTTGCAGCACTTTGGGCTTGTGAGGAAGAAGGGCTTCTAGGCTCTAGAGCATATGTCGCAAACCTTCCAGAGAATGTTTC